>Ga0182012_10000224_pt1 | contig 64369 bp, 65 predicted proteins | sample 612S2SmetaG_FD_120486 | JGI IMG/M metagenome (GOLD analysis project Ga0182012, IMG submission 120486) | Permafrost microbial communities from Stordalen Mire, Sweden - 612S2S metaG | ecosystem: Environmental > Terrestrial > Soil > Wetlands > Permafrost | place: Sweden: Stordalen | collected... | reverse complement strand
CTCCCCCCCCCCCCCCACCCCCACGTCCACCCCCACGTCCACGTCCACGCCCACCGCGACACCTCTGACGACCGAGCCGGGAACCGGCACGACTCTCCCGCCCGCCATTGCCACGACGGCCCCCCCCACCACGCAGGCGAGCACGACAGCACCCATGAGCTCCACGACCCTGCCGCCCGCGGTCACCACCACGAGCGCTCCGCCCGCTGCCACTACCACGACCCCACCCACGAGCGCTCCGCCCGCCGCCACCACGACCACTCCGCCCACGACCGCTCCGACCACCGTCTCGACCACCACGCCGACGACCGCCGCGCCGTCCACGACGACGCCCGCCTCGACCACACCCGCCTCGACCACACCCGCCTCGACCACACCCGCCTCGACGACGCCCGCCTCGACCACACCGGCTTCGACCACACCGGCCTCGACCACACCTACGCCCACGACGACCACGCCCGCATCGACCACGCCCACGCCCACCACGAGCAGTTCCGAGGCTACGAGCCAGTCCGCGATAGTCGCCCTAGCGGCCTCTCAGAACGGACGCCGGCCTGGTCCTGGAGCGCCGGTGCCGCCCTTGGCCGGTGCCCTTTGGGCATTATTGGCGGCTCTGCTGGTTGCCATTTTCGCTGCTTCGCTCGTGTGGTCCCGAGGCTTAGCCGGGGCCCACCGGCCCGTACACCGAGTAACGGAGGCAACAACGTGACCATGACCACCCCAGTGACCGCTCCCTCGACCGTCCCCGCCCCCACGCGCCCAGCGCCGGGTGCCGGAGGCGAGGAGATGGCCGTATTCGTCCAGATGTTCGACAGCCTCGTGGACAACGTGACCAAGGTCCTGCATGGCAAGGAGGGCGTTGTCCGCGCCGCTTTGACCTGTGTGCTGGCCGAGGGCCACCTACTGATCGAGGACGTGCCCGGGGTGGGCAAGACCTCCTTGGCGCGGGCTATCTGCAAGTCGGTCAACCTGACCTGGAACCGTGTCCAGTTCACGCCCGACCTCCTGCCCAGTGACATCACCGGAGTGACCGTTTTCGACCAAGCCACCTCCAGCTTCAGCTTCCGCCCGGGACCGGTGTTCGCCAACATCGTTCTCGGTGACGAGATAAACCGGGCGTCGCCGAAGACCCAGTCGGCCCTGCTCGAAGTCATGCAGGAACACACGGTGTCCACTGACGGCGCCGTGTACCCGGTCCCGCGGCCGTTCGTGGTCATAGCCACGCAGAACCCGATCGACCTGGAGGGCACCTACGTACTGCCCGAGGCGCAACTCGACCGGTTCCTGATGCGGCTCTCGGTGGGCTACCCGTCAGCTGAAGCTGAAGCAGAGGTGCTGAGGACGGAAAAGGACTCCGCCACCGTCGAACAGCTGTCCGCCGTGATGGAACGCGACGCCCTCCTGGCCATGATCGAGTTCGTCAAGCGCGGGGTCGAGGTGTCGCGGAGCGTCGAGCAGTACATCGTCGCTATCTGCTCCAGCACCAGGGAGATGCCCGAGATCCGCCTGGGAGTGTCCCCGCGTGGTGGCTTGGCCCTTCTGCGGGCAGCTCGGGTGGTGGCGGCGACGGCGGGGCGCCCCTTTGTCACTCCCGACGACGTCCAGGCGATGGCTTCGGCCACCCTGGCCCACCGAATTGTCCTGCGTCCCGACGCCTCGATGCAGGGCCGGACCCCAGAAGAAGTGATCGCCCGCGCCGTACAGGCTGTCCCGGTGCCCCGAGCGGTGGTCCGGTAGGAGCATTGTGACGCGACTGGGCTGGGGGGCCGGCACCGCTGGGTTGGTGCTGCTCATCATGGGCGTGACGGCCAGGTGGGCCCCGTTGCTCGTCCTCGGGGCCGGCCTCTTCGTCCTGGTCATGGGGGCGTTCGTCTACGTCGTCCGTTCGCCCCGGCTCCAGTTGGTCCGGTCTGTCGAGCCCCCCCGGGTCGAAAAGGGCCAGCCCGCCATCGCCGTGGTGCAGGCGACCAACCGGTCGTGGCGCGCCCTGAGCGGTCTCGTGATCGAGCAGCGTCTTGGAGAGACGGTCTTCCGGGCCGAGCTCCCGAGCCTGGGAAGGGCCGAAACGAGCCTGCGGACTTATCGGCTCCCGACCTCCCAGCGCGGCACCTACAGCGTGGGACCGGTGGAGGTGCCAAGGGCGGACCCGTTCGGCCTGTGCCGGCGGGTCACGGCCCTGGGAGAACCGCAGGTCATTTCGGTCCATCCCAGAGTGCTGTCGTTGAGACCGTTGCCCACGGGGACGTCCCAAAACCTGGAGGGCCCGTCGAGCGATACCTCGCCCCAGGGCAGTGTGACCTTCCACCGTTTACGCGAGTACGTGATCGGCGACGACCTGCGCACCGTGCACTGGCCCTCGACGGCCCGCCTCGGCAAGCTGGTGGTGCGCCATTACGTCGATACCGCGCAGCCGTACACCGTCGTGCTGGTCGACCTGCGGCCCGAGGTCTACTCGCCCGAGACGTTCGAGGAGGCGATGGACGTCGCCGCCTCGGTCGCCACGTCCATGTCTTGGGGCAAGTCCCCGGTCCAGATCAGGTCGACCGCAGGCGAGCGGGTCGGCGGCCCCGGCCAGCGAGACCCCGTCCCCCTGGTCGACTACCTGACAAACGTGGCTCCCACGCCGGGCGGTTCCCTGTCGGCTCAGCTGGTGGCGTTGCGGCGAGACCGGGGGAGCGCCCTGGTAGTGGTGACGGGGGAGATCGATGTGGAGAGCCTGCCCGTCATCGCCTCGATGAGCCGTTTCGACCATGTGATAGTCACTTCGCTCGTACCTCACCCACGCCCGGCGCCCGCGTACCCGGGGGTGAGGGTCTTCGTAACGAGCACCGCCCACGAACTGGCCCAGGCATGGGACGGATGGGTGGTGCGGTGATGACCTGGAAGCCGAGCGTGGCCAGGCTCCTGGCCGCCGTCCTGCTCCTGAGCGCCGCCGCCGGCGCCTTCCTCGCCGCCACGCCGTGGTTGCGCGCCTACCAAGTTGCCGGCGCCCCCCTCCTGCTGGCCCTGGCCGTGGCACTGCCCGTTGTCATCAGCGTTGTCGCCTCGCGGCTCATGGGCGCTTCGGCGCCCGCGTCTTACGCCATGTCGGCCGGAGGTCTAGCGGTCTTGTTGGTGCTGAGCAGCGGGCTCAACCTCCACGGCATGTGGGACGGCCTCGTCCACGTGCCGGCGCAATTGCTCACGGAGACTCTCCCGCTGAGCGGCAGCAGCTCGCTGCTGGCCGCTCCCATCGTGCTGACCTGGCTGTGCAGCGCCCTGACCGCCGAGCTATTGGGACGCCCGTCCCGTCCTTCGGTGCTGGGCATGGCGGTGCCCGTCTTCTACTTCGCTCTCGCCTACGTCGCCACCTCGTCAGGCCCCGCCGGGAGGACCATGCCCGAAGGCGCCGCCCTGCTCGGTGCGCTCGTGGTGTGCGCGCTGGCCCGTCAAAGCTTGGTCGAGGCGGGAGCAGTCAGGGCCGGGACCGGTCGGAGCGCCACCGGGCAAGAGCCAGCCCGGCGCCGCAGCTCCATACGGCGAGGCGCGGCAGGGGCGGCCATGGCGGCCGTCATGCTGGTGGCGTTGACGACCGCTGTCGCCGGCGTACCCGCGCTGGTGGCCAAACCGGCGAGCGTCAGCCGTCCGACGCAGCTGCTTTCAGGCATTGTGGTCGACCCCCTCGACGCTCTGGCCTCGCTACGCAGCGCCGACCCCGGCGCCGCGCCGCGAGACGTTTTCGAGGTCCAGCTGCAAAAGGCTTGGAGCGGTTACATCCCGCTAGCCGTCCTGGACCAGTACGACGGCGACGCCTGGAGCTTTTCAGCCACGTTCCGCCCGACCGGAGGCCGGGTACCTTCGCCCGCCACGTTGGTCGCCAGTGACCCCGAGGCCGAGCAACTGCTCCAGCGCTACACGATCGAGGGCACCATCGGGCTCCCCTTCTTGCCGGCCATGGACCGCCCCGAGCAGATCGAGGGTTTGGCCGCCGATGCCGACAGCACCACCGGGATGTTGGCCGCGTCCTTCAGCATCCCGGCCTCGTACAGCGTCGTCTCCCTGGTCCCGTCGGGCACGGTCGGGCAGCTCTCCTCAGCCGCCGGGCTGGCATCACTGGCGCAGGTGCCTGGGGGTGGCGCACCCGCTTTCACCACCCTGCCCGTCGGGTCGGCCACCGACATTGCCGCCGCCGTGCGCTTCGCCAGCAGTCTGGCGGGCCAGCCCGCGGCGCCCTCCCTGACGTTCTTGCAGAGCCTCACCACCGCATTGCGGGCGCAGGAAAGACGAGTCACCCAAGCCGGGGGCCCGTCTGGGGGGCAGTCGGTCGCGGCTGCGCTGGGCGGCACGTCGTTGGCCCAGGTGATGAACGCCGTGACGGTCGACCGCGCCGCCACGCCGGAGCAGTTCGCCACCTTCTTCGCCGTCGTCGCCCGCTACCTCGGCGTGCCCGTCAGGCTGGCCACCGGCTTCCGGGTGCCGGCAGCGGCGTCGACAGCGGGGCCGCTACCGCCTGGAAGCTATCAATTGACCGATCGGGACGCCTGGACGTGGGACGAGGTCCCGGTGCTGGGCTACGGCTGGGTCACCGTCGACCCCACGCCGGTGCGGACGACCGCCGACGTGGCCCCACCCCCCGAACAGGTGACGGCCAGCCCGACCACCGTGCCCAGGCAGGTTACGGCCCTGCCCGACGGCGGCGCCGCCCACGCCATCGCCAAACCCGTCAACGTCAAGCTGGCTCGTCCCCTAAAAGTGAACTGGCCGTTGGCTATTGGCGCCGGCCTGCCCGCAGCCCTGGTCCTCGCCCTGCTGGCCGGTGGGCTGGGCCTGCCCGCCGTGCGCCGGCGCCTGCGGCGCCGGGCCCGGCACCAAACGGGCGACCCTGTCCTCATGACGGCGGGCGCGTGGTTGGAGCTGATCGACGCGCTGTTCCGTCTCGGCGTGCAGGTGGACGGTTCGGCCACCAGCAGGGACGTGGCGACCGAGGTCACCAGCCGGTTCGGGGAAGCCTTCGGGCCGCCCGCGGGCGTACTGGCCGACCTGGCCGACCAGGCCCTGTACAGCACCGAACGGCCGGTCGACGAAGCGGGCGCTCGACTGGCGTGGGACACCCAGCGTCAGCTCTATGGCGCGTTGCGGTCTTCGGTCGGCCAACGGGACCGGGCGCGGGCGCTTCTGTTGGTCGGGCCGTCACCGGCCCGGCCGGGCCCGGGAGGCGCGCCGTGAAGTTCCGCCGTTACGTCCCGGCCACTTCGGCCCCGACCACGTTCCCGGGGTACGCCAACATCGTCGAGATCGCCACCGGTACCTTTGCCACCGTCTACCGGGGCGTCGAGCTCGGGACCAAAAGGGCCGTGGCCTTGAAGGTGATAAGGGTGGCCGACACCTCTCCCCGCATGGTCGAGGTGTTCAACAAGGAGCTGGGAGCGCTCGCCCTGCTGAGCAACCACCCCAATGTCACGACGCTGTACGGGTCGTTCTTCACTCCCGAAGGGCGTCCCGTCCTTGTCCTCGAACTGTGCCGCGAGTCTCTGGCCCAGCGGGTGCGCCAGCAGGGGCCACTGCCGCCGGCCGAGGTCATCAAGGTGGGCGTGAAGATCGCCGGTGCCCTGGAAACGGCCCACCGCTCGGGGTTCCTGCACCGGGACATGAAGCCCCAGAACATACTTCTATCCCAGTTCGGCGAGCCCGTCCTGGCCGATTTCGGCGTGGCCGCGCTGCAGGCGGCGGCGCAGTCCACCGAGGGGGTGTTCGGCTTTACGACCCTGCACGCCCCCCCGGAGGCTCTCGAAGGCCAACCCCTGCACCCGTCAGCCGATATTTACGGCCTGGCCTCGTCCATGTACCAACTTCTCCTGGGCCATGGGCCGTTCGCCGCCTACGAAGGAGAGGCGCCGGCCTCGGTGATCCTGCGCATCCTGAGGGACCCGGCTCCACGGCCACCGTTGGCTGCCGCGCCCATCGCCCTGGCCGACCTCATGGAAAATGCCCTGGCCAAGGACCCCGCCAAACGCCCTCCCTCGGCGGCCGTGTTCGCCGAATCGTTAAGGTCCATCGAGGCTCTGGCCGGGTGGCCGCAGACCCCATACGTCGTGTGGGCGAGCGCTACACCCCCCGGTCTGCCCACAGCGGCCCAAAACGCTCCCGGCGAGGCAGCCCGTCCGGACGAGGCAGCCCGTCCGGACGAGCGAAACCGTCCGGACGAGCGAAACCGTCCGGACGAGCGAAACCGTCCGGACGAGCGAAACCCTCCGGACGAGGCAGCCGTGGCCGTCGCCCGCGAACACATCGTGGCGTCAAGGCTTTCAGAGCTGTTGCAGTAGCCGGCCGGCTGTGTCGGCTGGCGCCCCCCGGCTCTGCTGACTGACGCCCCCGGCTCTGCTGACTGACGCCCCCGGCTCTGCTGGCTTACGCTGGCGGCGTGCCGGCGCGACATCCTGGGCGTCGGGGCCGCTTGGAGCGAATCTCGGCCTGCCTGCCTTCGGGCTGGCGCGGGACACTGCTCGTATCGGCGGCCGTCACCTTGCTCAACTGGCCGGGCTGGACGCAGATAGGGCCCGGCCTGGACCCCTCCTGGCAGGCCGGGCTGGCCATGGCCTTCACCCGGCATTTCCAATGGGGGCCTCAGATCGACTTCACCTACGGGCCTTATGGTTTCGCCGGTTTCCTGGAGCCCTTCTACCGGTCGACGGCACTGATCGCCGTCCTTTACATTTTTGCGGTCACCTCCGTGCTGGCGGCTCTTCTGGTGGCGGGCCTGCGCCGCTACTGGGGCCTGGCCTCTGCCGGGGTCGTCGCCTGGGCAGTCATCGCCCTGTCTTGGGCGACTACGCGCGCCGCTGACTTTGCCTCGGTGGCCGGCCTCGGCTTGGCGCTGGGCGTGCTCCAGGCGCAGCGCCGGGCCGTGCGGGCCACGCTCGTCTTCGCTTTGGGGGCCCTGGCTGGTTTTGCTCTTCTCGTCAAGCTCAACACCGGGGTGACCCTTGTGGGCTTGCTGGCTCTGGCTCTGGTGGGAGCGGACGGCACCTGGCGCCAACGCCTGCGCCTCGCCGGCCCGGGGGCCGGGGCGCTGGTTGCTGTGTTCGCAATTTCTTGGGCGGCGGCCGGCCAAAGCTTCGGGAACCTCCCCAGCTTCGTTCACGCCTCGGTGTCGCTGGCTCTCGGTTACAGCGAGGCCATAAGCGGCAGCATCGACCAAGCCTCGATAGCCCGGTACGCGCTGGTCATCTCGGCGCTGCTCGTCTTCGTCCTTGCCTCAGCTCTGCGCCACCGACCGCTCCGGCAGCAGGTCATCACGTCAGTCATGCTCGTCGGCTGGGGATGGGCGGTCGTAAAGGACAGCTTCGTCAGTGGCAACCACTTCCTGGGCTTCTTCCGGGTCGTGCTCGCCGCCGTTGCCCTGGTGTGCACCCTCCGGCCTCCCCGGCGGATTTATGCCACCGCCCTGGCGCTGGCGGCCTGCGTCACCATGGCCACGGCCGAGTTCCCGGTGGCGGACCCGATCGCCAGCGTCCACGCCCTCGGGACCGACCTGGCCGACCTCGTCCAGCCCGCCCGGTTCGCCCGGATGACGGCGGCCACCCGCGCCCGGGCCCTCAGGGAAGAGCACCTGTCCCCGTCGGTGCTGGCCGTCCTGCGCGGCCACAGCTTGGCCATCGAGCCCTGGGAGAACATGGCGGCCTGGGCCGACCCCGAGGCCCGGTGGTCCCCCGAGCCCGTCGTCCAGGCCTACAGCGCGTACACGACGTACCTCGACGACCTCGGCTCGGCCTTCCTGGCCTCGCCCCGCGCCCCGCAGATGGTCCTTGTCTGGCCCTTACAGTTCGGCTTTGATTCCCGAGACCCTTACATGGACCCCCCGACGACGGAGATGGTCATTTACTGCCACTACCACCAGCTGAGGGCCCGGGGCCCATGGCAGGTCCTCCAACGTGTGCCCGACAGGTGCGGGCGGCCCGCGGTCATCGCCCGAGAGCGCACCCGTTTCGGCGAGCCGGTGGACGTCCCCGGCGCGCCCGGGCGGATGGTGGTCGCCAGTTTCTCGTTTGGTCTGCCTTTGCTCTCCAAGATCGACGGCGCGCTGCTCAAACCTCCTGACGTCTACCTGAGGGTCTGGAGCGGTGACCGCCAGCCGGTCACCTACCGTTTTGTCACCGGCACGCAGGCGGACGAGCATGTCGTGAGCGTTCCCTCCGCGCTCGGCTATTCGGCCCCCTTCGCTCCGCCGCCTCTGAGGCGGCTGGAGATCCTGGGCGGGGGCTGGGCCACCGGCCACGGGAGCATCGCCATAACGTTCTGGGCGCTGAGCATGACCCGCGGCCCGGGCGTCACCTGAGCCGTGACGATCCCCGCCTACGGGCCCCTGCCTACAGGGCCCCCGCCTACAGGGCCCCCGCCTACATAGGGGTTACATAAGCGCCCGAGATCCCACCGTCCACCAGGAACGTCGACGCCGTTACGAACGAGGCGTCGTCGCTGGCCAGGAAGGCCACAGCCGCGGCTATTTCCTCGGGCTCGGCGAAGCGGCCGGCGGGGATATGGACCAGGCGCCTGGCCGCGCGAGGCGGGTCCTTGGCAAACAATTCCTGGAGCAGCGGCGTGTTCACTGGTCCGGGGCAAAGAGCATTGACCCTGATGCCTTCCCGGGCGAACTGGACGCCGAGTTCCCGGGACATGGCCAGCACACCGCCCTTCGAGGCGGTGTAAGAGATCTGCGACGTGGCCGATCCCAGCACGGCGACGAATGAGGCGGTGTTTATGATCGAGCCCTTGCCGGCGCGCTGCATGTAGGGGATGACGGCCCGGCAGCACAGGTAGACCGAGGTGAGGTTTACGTCCTGGACGCGCCGCCAGGCATCCATGCCGGTGGTGAGTATGGAGTCGTCGTCGGGAGGTGAGATACCGGCGTTGTTGAAGGCGACGTCGATGCGCCCGTAGGCGTCGTAAGCGGCCCGGTAGAGCCGCTCTACTTCGACGTCGCTGCTCACGTCGGTCCCGACGAACAGGCCGCCGACCTCGTCGGCGCTCGACGTCCCCGCTTCGCGGTCCACGTCGGCCACCACGACGGTGGCGCCCTCCGAGGCCAGGCGCCGGACCGTGGCCAGGCCGATACCACCGGCACCGCCGGTGACGACCGCCACCCTGCCCTCGAGGCGACGACAAACAGGTTGTTGCACCAGTTATCCCTCCGTGGCGATAAAGACGTTCTTCACGTCTGTGAACGCGTCGGGCGCGTCGGGGCCGAGCTCGCGACCGAGGCCGGACTGTTTAAACCCGCCGAAGGGCGTCCAGTACCGCACCGAGGAGTGAGAGTTGACCGACAGGTTGCCCGAATCTATGGCCCGGGCGACACGCAGGGCCCGGCCTACGTCTCTGGTCCAGATGGAGCCGGAAAGCCCGTACTCGCTATCGTTGGCCGCCCGGATGGCGCCGGCCTCGTCGTCGAACGGCACCACTGCCACGACCGGCCCGAAAATCTCCTCCCGGAACGCACGGTCGTCGGGGCCGATGGGGGCGAGGACGGTGGGTGGGTACCAGTACCCGGGCCCATCGGGGCAGCTGCCCCGGAAGGCAACAGGCGCCCCCTCGGGGACGTAGGAGGCGACCCGCTCGCGGTGTTGGGCGCTGATGAGGGGCCCCATCTCGCTCGACGCCAGGGCCGGGTCCTCGACCCGCACGGCCTTGACGGCCTGCTCCAGGAGTTCCAAGAACCGGTCATAGACGCTGCGCTCGACCAGGATCCGCGACCGTGCGCAGCAGTCCTGGCCGGCGTTGTCGAACACGCTCATCGGAGCGCTGGCCGCCGCCCGCTCGACGTCTGCGTCCGCGAAGACGATATTGGCGCTCTTGCCCCCGAGCTCAAGCGTCAACCGCTTCACCTGCTTGGCACAGCCGGCCATTATCTGCTTCCCGACTTCGGTCGACCCCGTGAACACGACCTTGCGCACGTGCGGGTTTGAGACGAAGCGGTCACCGACCACTGCTCCTTGGCCGGGAAGGACCGTGAAGACGTGCTCGGGTAGTCCTGCCTGGCGGGCCAGCTCGCCGAGGCGCAGCGCGGTCAGGGGCGTTAGCTCAGCCGGTTTTAGGACCACTGTGTTCCCCGCGGCCAGGGCGGGGGCGAACCCCCAGCCGGCGATCGGCATGGGGAAGTTCCAGGGCACGATCACACCCACGACCCCGAGAGGTTCCTTGAAGGTGAGGTCCACGCCGCCCGGTACCGGTATCTGGCGGCCGAACAGCCGCTCCGGGGCGGCGGAGTAGTAGTTGAGCACGTCGCGGACGTTGCCCGCCTCCCACCGGGCATTGGCAACGGTGTGGCCGGAGTTGACGACCTCCAGGCGTGCGAGTTCTTCGCGGTCGGCGTCCACCGCCTCGGCGAAGCGGCGCAGGAGGCGGCCGCGGTCAGCCGGAGCGACCCGTCGCCACTCTTCGAACGCCCGCTGGGCGTTTTCGATAGCTGCGTCCGTCTCCTCGGCGGAGGTGCGGGGGATCTGCGCGACGGCCTGTGCTGTGGCCGGGTTGACGACGGTCGTGGCCATTACCGGGCCGCCCCGACCAACGCCACGAACAAACGGTCGTCGGCCTGGGCGTCTTCGGGGTGCCACTGCACGCCCAGGGCGAAGTCCCGGCCCGTGATCTCGACGGCCTCCACCGTGCCGTCAACCGCGAAACCGACCGCCTCCATCCCCCGGCCCAGTCGGTCCACGGCCTGGTGGTGATGACAGCGTCCCTCGGTTCGTTCCCCCAGTATGGAGGCCGCCCGGCTACCGGGCTTGAGGGTCACTTGGTTCGGTGCGGTCCGGCCCGGCACGGGCCGGTGGTCGTCGTGGCCGAGCACGTCGGGGAGATGCTGGTGCAGCGTCCCGCCCAGGGCCACGTTGAGCACCTGTAGGCCGCGGCAGATGGCCAGCAACGGCAAGCCCTGTTGAAGGGCGCCGTGGCAGAGGGCGACCTCCCAGCTATCGCGTTCCTGGCGGGGCGGGTCTGTCTGGTCGTGCGGCTCGGCCCCATAGGTACCGGGGCCGACGTCCGGCCCCCCCGTGAGCACGAGCGCGTCCACTACCTCCAGGACCTCTCGGGGATCCCAGGGGACGGGTGGGAGGAGCACCGGGTGCCCCCCGGCCCGGGTCACGGCGGATACATAGCCGTACGGGAGCAGGGCGGCAGGCTCGTCCCACACGCCGAAACATGCCCTTTCGACATATGCCGACAGGGCTATCAGGGGCGCGGGCCGGGCACTCAGGGGGGGCAACTCGGCGCCAAGAAGTAAGTCATGTCCCGAGCGCACGCTAATTGAACGGCGACGAAGTCTGCCACCGGCACGATCTGAGCGTCAGCTCGGCGCCTCAGACCCGGACCGGTTCGCCCCCGACGGAGCGTCGCAGTGCCGCATGTAGGGTGTCTGGTGTCAGGACACCCAGGTAAAGGCCGTTGTCGAGCACCGCCACCCAGGCGGCGTCGTTTTGGAGCATCTCGGCGAAGGCGGTCTTGAGCGAGGCCTCAAGGCCCACGCTCGCCCTGAGCGGGCGCATGTAGCGGGACACGGAGGCAGAGCCGTCGGGCTGGCGGGAACCGTCGGGCGGCCCGGCCGGCTCGACCCAACCGAGCAGGGCCCCTTCATCGTTCACCACTACCGCCCAGCGCGTGCCCTCGGCCTCCACGGCGGCATGTGCTAGGTCGATGGTCGTGCGGGGGCCGACCACGGGAGGAGTGTAGAGGTCCGTTACCTCGATCGGCGTCACCGCCAGGCGCCGAAGGCCCCGGTCAGCCCCTATGAAGTCGGCTACGAAGGGCGTGGCCGGGTGCCCGAGCACCTCGGCCGGTGTGTCGTACTGCTGGAGCACGCCGCCCTGGCTCAGCACGGCTATCCGGTCCCCCATGGTCACCGCCTCGTCGACGTCGTGTGTGACGAGGATGATGGTCTTGTGGAGCTGCTGCTGCAGGCGCAGGAACTCCTGCTGGAGCCGCTCCCGGGCAATCGGGTCGACGGCCCCGAACGGCTCGTCCATCAGCAGGACGGGCGGGTCCCCGGCCAGGGCGCGGGCGACGCCGACGCGCTGTGCCTGCCCGCCCGAGAGCTGGTGCGGGTAGCGACCGGCGTATACGGCGGGGTCGAGGCCGACCAGGTCCAACAGGTCTGAAACGCGGGCGCGTACACGGGCGCGGTCCCAGCCGAGCAGCCGGGGCACGGAGGCTACATTGTCGGCGACTTTCAAATGAGGGAAAAGGCCCGGCTGCTGGATCACGTAGCCCGTCTGGCGGCGCAGCTCGACACGGTCGAGGGTGGCGATGTCCTTCCCGTCGACCAGCACCTTGCCGCTGGTGGGTTCGACGAGCCGGTTGACCATGCGCAGCACGGTCGTTTTCCCCCCTCCTGAAGGCCCCACGAGCACGCACAGCTCGCCCGCGTCCACCTGGAGGTCAAGGTTGTCCACGGCATAAGACCCGTTGCCGTAGCGCTTGGAGACCTTTTCGAAGCGGATCATGGGGACCGCAAGCCTACCGACAAGGACGTCCCTATCCTTGTCAGACCGGAGATCCGCTCACCCCGGATAGGGCCACCCCGGATAGGGCCACCCCGGATAGGGCCACCCCGGATAGGGTCTGTGGATGCTGCCCCTCGTCGGTTCGGCCGGGCCGCTGTTCCAATGGAGCTGGATCTCCTCGCAGTCGGGGACGATCCTCTCATTGCTCGTCCAGCACATCGAGCTCACGGCCATAGCGGTGGGTATCGGCCTGGCCATCTCGTTGCCGCTGGGCGTTGCCGCATGGCGGTTGCCGGCCCTGCGCACGCCCCTGGTCGGTTTCACCGGTTTGCTTTACGTTGTCCCCTCTGTCGCCCTGATGGCGCTGCTGGCCCCGCTCACCGGGTTTTTCTCGGTCACCACGGCCGAGGTGGCCCTTGTCAGCTACACCTTGCTCATCCTCCTGCGCAATACTGTCGCCGGCTTGAGCTCGGTCCCGGCCGACGCCCACGAGGCGGCCCGGGGCATGGGCTACACGCAGCTCGAGGAGCTGTTCAAGGTCCAGCTGCCCCTGGCGCTGCCCTCGGTACTGGCGGGCCTGCGGGTCGCCACGGTCACGACCATCGGATTGGTCAACGTGACTGCGTTCATCGGCCAGGGAGGGCTCGGCCAGTTGATCATCCAAGGCTTCGGTGAGGACTTCAATACCCCCATCGTGGTGGGCCTGGTGCTGTCGGTGCTTCTGGCCGGCGTGGCGGACGCCATCCTGGTCGGCGTCGAGCACCTCGTGCTGCCCTGGCGGCGGGCCGGAGCGGGTGCTCGCAGTTGAGTTTCCTCTCCCACGTCGTCGCCTTCTTCACCACCGGGTCGAACTGGACCGGCTCGAGCGGGATCGTCGCCCTGTCGCTCGAACAGGCCAAGCTTTCAGTGGTCGCGGTGGTGGCTGCCATCATCGCCGGGGTCGGCGCCGGCGCCCTCCTGGGCCATTCCGGCCGGGGGAGTTTCGCTGTGGTGAACGCCGCCAACGCCGCACGTGCCGTCCCATCGTTCGCCCTGCTTACCCTGATCGCCATCCAGCCCGCCATCGTGCGCCTTCAGGAGGGTGGTTTCCTCACCGCGGTCATAACCATGTTCGCCCTAGCCGTGCCGCCTATCCTCACCAACGCTTATGTGGGCGTCCGGGACATAGACCCGGCCGTCCGCTCGGCCGCCCTGGCCATGGGCATGACCCCGGGCCAGCTCCTGCGCCAGGTCGAACTGCCCCTGGCCCTGCCCCTGGTGATGGCGGGCATCCGGACGGCCTCCGTCGAGGTGGTGGCGACAGCCACCCTGGCTGCGTACGTCGGCGTGAGCGACCTGGGAACTTACATATTCACCGGGCTGGCCACCCGCAACAACGTCGAGACCTTTAGTGGAGCACTGGTGGTGGCTGTCCTGGCCCTGGCGGTCGACCTCGTGCTGGCGGCTGCAGCACGAGGTCTGACGCCGGTCGGGTTACGCAGCCCCTCGCGGTCTTGGCGCCGCGGGACGGATTCGCTGGCGACCATCCGGCCGCGCCGAACTACTTGAGGCTCAATTTGAGCCGACCGTTAGGTGAGGCCATTAGGTGAGGCCCTGGCTCTTCAGCCACTGAGCTGCCACGGTGTTAGGGGCGTCATGGTCCACGCTGACATCGGTGTCCAGGTTGGCCAACGCCGTCTCGGTGAGCTTGGCGTCTAGGGCGTTGAGGGCGCTGGACACGGCGGCCGTGTCGACCGACGTGCGGACCACCGGGATGAGATGGTCAGCGGGCTGGAGGTGCTTGTTGTCGGTCAGCTCGACGAAGCCGTTCTCGGCGATGGCGCCGTCGCTGGAGAAGAACTCGGCCACACCGACTTTCCCGTTTTTGAGGTAGGCCACCGTGATGGGCCCGGCCTCATCGGTGGAGACGAAGGACTTGAAATGGATCCCGTACACCTTCTCCAGGCCGAGTAGGCAATAAGCGTAGGTGGGGCACTCAGGGGGGGCCCCGAACGCGAACTTGGAGGCCACGGGGGCCAGGCTGGACAGAGTCGTCAGGTGGTACTTGGTGGCTATCGCCTTGGTCACGGCGAAAACGTTGACGTCGGTGGCAGGTGCCGGGGTCAGCACGGTGGCACCCTGGGGCGCCAGCGCCGCCTTCAGGGCGGGCAGGTCCGTGCTGAGCTGGGTGGCCTGAGCGGTGTCCTTCGGCTCCAGGAAGACGAGCAGGCTACCGGCGTAGTCGGGGTACAGGTCGAGCGAGCCGTGGGCGAGCGCGGGCTCCACCGCCGTACGGGTGCCGAGGTCGGTGCGGAGGTTGGTCTTGAACCCGGCGTGCTGGAGGACGTCGCTGTACAGGTTGGCGACGATGACCTGCTCGGGGAAGTTGGTCGAACCGATGGTTATCGTCGGCGAGCTGGTCGGCGACTGGGCCAACTTCAGGGTGGACGCAGAGGCGGCGGAGGTGGCGATAAGAGAAGCGGCGGTGCCTACCAGCGTGAGGGCAGCCGCAGCCAGCAGAGTTGTCGGACGGGGCATGTGGACCTCCTAGGGGGCGAGGATTGGTTGACCTTACAGGCCATCGGGGAGATTGTGAAAAAAATCTTAACAGATCTCCCATGGAAATGGTGGAAGCGACGCGGCCGCACTCGCCGACCACGCGGGCTCAGAAGAGCCAGGCTCAGAGGATCCGGGACAGGAAAGCCTGGGTCCGCTCCTGCACCGGGTTGCTCAGCACTTCCCGGGGCGGGCCGGACTCGACGATGACGCCCTGGTCCATGAACACCAGGCTGTCACCGACCTCTCGGGCGAAACCCATCTCATGGGTGACGACGATCATGGTCATGCCCTTGTCGGCCAGCGAGCGCATCACGTCCAGGACGTCGCCCACAAGTTCGGGGTCGAGGGCAGAGGTGGGCTCGTCGAAGAGCATCAGCTTGGGCTGCATGGCCAGGGCCCGAGCGATCGCCACCCTTTGCTGCTGGCCTCCGGAAAGCTGTCGAGGGTAGGCGCCCGACTTCTCGGCCAGTCCGACCTGGTCCAACAGTTCGCCGGCGCGCCTGGTCGCGCTCGTCTTGGCTTCGCCCTTGACCCGGACGGGGCCGATGGTCACGTTGTCCAGGACCGTCATGTGGGGGAACAGGTTGAAGTGCTGGAAAACCATGCCGACCTCGGCCCGTCGTTGGCACACCTCGCGATCGCGCAACTCGTACAGCCGGCCCCCGCTTTCGCGGTAGCCGACCATCTGGCCGTCGACGGTGAGACGCCCGCCGTCCACTTTTTCCAGATGGTTTATGCAACGCAGGAAAGTGGACTTGCCCGACCCCGAAGGCCCGATTATGCACATGACCGCGCCTTTGCGGACCTCGAGGTCGATGCCCTGCAGGACTTCCACGCGCCCGTAGCGTTTTCGCACGCCTTCGGCCTGGACCATTAGATCAGTCATGGCACGTCGGTCATCCGCTAGCCGTTGTCGTCCTGGACGAACGGGATCCCCTCAACATCGGCAAAACGGCCGTACCCCGAGCGCCCTGGACGGATGAGCAGGCCCCGGCGTACCCTTTGCCACGGGGTGGGGGGTAGCTGGCGCACCGACCCGCGGGCATAGTGGCGCTCGAGATAGTACTGGCCCACCATGAGGACAGACGTCACCCACAGGTATTGCAGGCTCGCCACCATCAATAGGGGGATCGTCTTGTAGTTGGCCGAATATATCTGCTCCACCGTGAAGGTCAGTTCCGCCACCACCACGACCGAAGCCAAAGACGTCGTTTTGAGCATCGATATGGTCTCGTTGCCGGTGGGGGGGATGATCACTCTCATGGCCTGGGGGATGACGATCAGGCGCAGTGCCATTAAGCGGGTCATGCCTATCGACTGGGCCGCTTCGTTTTGGCCTTCGTCGACCGAGATCAGCCCGGCTCGCACGATCTCCGACATGTAGGCACCCTCGTTGAGGGCGAGGCCGACGCTGGCGGCGAGGAACGGCGTCAGCCACGTGTTGAGGTTGAAATGGACCAGCGCCGGCCCGAACGGCACACCGAGGCTGAAGGTCGGGAAAATGTAAGCGGCGTTATACCAGAACAGGAGTTGCACCAGGACCGGCGTCCCCCGGAAGAACCAGATGTAGACCCAGGCGCTACCAGTGACGATCGGGTTGGGGGACAGGCGCATGATGGCCATGACGACGCCTATGGCTATGCCCCCAGCCATGGCCAGGACCGTGAGCGCCAAAGTGACCCCGAGCGCCTTGATGATCTGGCTGGAAAGGAAGTAGTTGTTGATGACGCTCCACTCGAAGCGTTCGCGCCGTCGGCCGTACAAGAGGACGTGCGAAAAGAACAGCGAGTGGACCAGCATGACGGTCAAGACCACCACTACGGCGGCCGCCACCCACCGTCCGGGATGGCGCACGGGGACCACCGGCATCGCCGTGTGGGCCCGCTCGGGGGCGCGGGTCGGTCCAGCCGGAGCCTCAGCCGTCGCCTTTACCTCTTATCGGGCCCGCGGACCGGGCCGCCGTCCGCTAGCTGGTCGCACCGTTGAGGGTCGGCTTGGAGATGGCGCCCTGCTCTACTCCCCACTTGTCCAGGATCTGCTTGTACTGGCCGTTGGCCATGATGGCCTTCACGGCCGCCAACAAGGGTGCGGCGAGACCGCTGCCCTTGGCTACCGCAAAGCCATAAAACGCCGTCTCGAACGGGGTGCCCGTCAGCTTGAACTGGCCGTCCGAAAGGTGGACTATGTACGCCGCCACCTGGGAATCGGCGAAGCCGAGGTCGGCGCGACCATCGGAGACAGCCAAGTTGACCTGGTTCTGGTCGGAATAGCTGAGCACGTTGACCTTGCACAGCTTGGCCTGGCTCTGGGCGTCGGTCTGCTCAGTTGTGCCCGTCTCGACGGCCACCGAATGACCGCACAAGGCCTTGAGGCCGTTGAAGGTCTTGGTGCTGTTGGCCTGCTCGTAAAAGCCCTCTCCGGCCTTGAAGTAGTCGATGAAGTCGACCACCTTCTCCCGGGCCTTGGTGTCGGTGAACGAGGAGTTGCCGACGTCGAACTTGCCGTCCTGGATGCCAGGGATGATGGTGTCGAACGTGGCGTCCACGAGGGTGACCTTGACGCCCAGGACCTTGCCCAGGGCCATCCCCAGGTCAGCGTCGAAGCCGACAATGTGGCCGTTTTGGACGAGCTCGTCCGGCGGGTAGGTGGCGTCCATGGCCATGCGCAGACCGGAGGCGTACTTGGCCGGGAGCTTGATGGGGGTGGCGCTGGCGGCGGCAGTGGTGGCTCCGGCGCCGACCATCGTTAGGGCGAGCAACGAGCCCGCAGTGGCGACCAGTACCCGCCTGGCCCCAGCAGTCATTGTGGTGCGCATCGGTACCTCCAGGATCGTACGGTGCGTTTGGACCAGGAGTGTAGTGGCTGGGGAAGCGGCCGCCCAAGCGCCGCAGTGCTCGCCCGTCAAAGCCTGTGGCGGTCGCCGACCTCGGCCAAGGCCGCGCCCGACAGCCGGAACGTCGTCCAGTCGTCGTTGGCGATCGCTCCGAGCGACCGGTAGAAGTCGATGGCGGGCTGGTTCCAGTCGAGTACGGCCCATTCGACCCGGGCGCAACCCCGGTCCAGAGCCCGGGCGGCCAGAGAACCGAGCAAGGCCCGGCCCACCCCCCGGGAACGGTGCTCAGGGACGACGAAAAGATCCTCCAGGTACAGGCCATGGCGGCCAGTCCAGGTGGAGAAGGACACGAAGTACACGGCGATGCCTATCACCTTGCCTTCCGCCTCTGCTACCAGGGCGAAGACCTGCGGGCTGGTACAGAAAAGGGCGCGCCGTAAGTCTTCCTCGGTGGCCTGGACGGCGTCCTCGGAGCGCTCGTAGCGGGCCAACTGGCGCACCAGGTCGACCACTTGCCCGACGTCGTCGGGGACCGCGTCGCGTACCAACACGCCCTCGGGGCGCGCCGGTCCCAATATGAGGCCTCCTATCCCGTCATCTCTTCAGCAGCCTGCCCACGATTATCGACATTTCGTAGAACAGCACCATTGGCACCGCCATACCGAGGAAGGTGAAGGGGTCGTTGGAGGGCGTTACCACGGCCGCCACGCCGCACAGGACCACGATGGCCGGTCGGCGCCACTTGCGCCACTTGGAAGACGGGACGACTCGGGCGATCATGAGGAACACCACGATGATCGGGTATAGGAACACCCCCCCGAACACCAGGCAGATGAGGACGTAAAGGCTCACGTACCCCGCCGGGCTGAACAGGGGGGCCACGCCGTTGCCGCTGGCGCCGATCAGCCAGTCGAGGGCTTTGGGCCACACCAGGATGGCGGTGACCACACCCATGGAGAACAGAGCCAGAGCAGAGAGCACGAAGGGCACGGCATAACGTTTTTCGTTTTGCTTGAGGCCCGGGGTGATGAACTGCCACGCCTGCCAGAGCCACACGGGCGCGGCCAGGGCCAGCCCTATGTACATCGAGACCTTCAGGCGGGTCGTGAAACCTTCCGTGGGACTTGATATGACAAGTTCCGGCGTGACCAGGTGTTTGTGGCTGTGGTAAAAGGCGCGGTAAGGCTCCGTCATGAAGTGCAGCACCGGGTTGTAAAGGAACCAGCCCGCGATCGAGGTCACGATGATGGCGAGGGCGCAGTAAAGCACCCGCCGTCTCAGCTCGGCCAGGTGCTCGAACAACGTCATACGGGAGCCGTCACCGTCATCAGGTGGCTGCGGGGTGGTCCCGTCACCGTCATCAGGTGGCTGCGAGGCGGTCCCGTGCCCGTTGAGGCTCGGCGGAGCGCCGTCCTGCTCGGCCGTGCCCGTGCCGGCGCCGTTACCGTTAGCGGTCGTCGCCACTCTGACGGTCACGGGCTCCGCCTCGAGGGTCTCCGCGCTCGCTTCCGCCCCCAGGGGGTCGGTCCCCACGCCGACGGCGTGGCCGGCCTGGGCCCCTTCCTCGTCCTCTGGGAGCATCGCTAGTTGAAGCCGGGGTCGTCAGGCACCGCGGCCGGTGGTACACGCCCCGTTAGCGGCGGGGCACTGGCTACCTCGACCGGCGCCGCGCCGTTGCTCGCCGCCGGCGGGACGCTGACGGCCGCTGCGGCGTCAAAACTGGAACGCACCTCGCGGGCGCCCACCTCCAGCGCTGCTCTCGGTTCGGCCATGGCCGAGCGGAACTCGTCACGAAGAGCCGAGGTCTGCTTTAGGGGCTCGCCCATGACACCATGGAGCTCGCCCTGGATGGCAGAGGTGTACTTGCGCACTTCGGCCATCCACCGCCCGGCGGTGCGGGCCATTTCGGGCATGCGCTTGGGGCCCAGCACCAGCAGTGCGATCACGAAGAGCACTACCAGCTTGTCGGGGTCGAGGTTCACCGCCTGGCGCCCCGACCTAAGCCCGGCAGAACTGATCAGGCCTGGTCACGGCGTCAGCTCTCTGCCCTGGGCCCCTCGGCTCGGGCGCGAGCGGCGCGCTCGGCCAAAAGGGCATCGAGCTCTGAGCGCGAGACCGTAACTGAATCGCTCGCTCCTGGGCCTGCAGTCGTTACCTGGCTCGCGACCACTTGCGCGGCGGGCAGGACAGGTGCCGCCACGGGTGCCGCAATGGGCACGGGCGCGACGGGTGCGCTCCCACTCGCTTCTGCCTCAGTCTTCGCCTTGCGGAACTCCTTCAGCGCCTCGCCCGTGTTCTTTGCCAACTTCGGCAGCTGCTTGCCTCCAAAGAGGACCACAACCGCCACCAGGATCACGATCAGGTCGTCTCCGCCAGAAAAGATGGTTGATAGCACAGCCCGCACCTCCTTCCTCAGTTGACCGGCCGGACAAAGCCAAACGTTACCACCCCAACCAGTTCGTGCATCATCGGCGAGCTCGCAGCGGCCAAACGGCGGCGGCCACAGGAGGTCGTCCTGCCCCCGGAGCCGTCGGTGCGTACCCGGACGTGCAGCTGCTCACGGCAAAGTCTTCGGAGGCGGGGGGCACGGCGGATGACCGGACGGCGCTAGCCGTCCAGCTCAGTCCTCGGCGGCGGCGAGGTGACCGGCTTCCAGCTGCCGGCGGAACGAGCTCACCATGAGGTCGGTGAGCTCATTGACAGAGGTTTCGGCGACGGGCCGGTCGAGGGTCACCTTTCCCTGCTGTATCACGTTCAGCCGGTCGCAGAGGGCAAAGAGGTGGGCGTAGTTGTGGTCGATGACGATCATGGACACGCCCCGGCTCGAGAGGTCCTTGACCAGGTCCATGATCAGCGCCGACTCCTTGGCCCCCATGGCCGCCAGGGGCTCGTCGAGCAGGAGGATCTTGGCGTCCTGGCGGGTGGCCCGGGCCACGGCGATGGCCTGGCGCTGGCCACCGGAGAGCAGCTCCACCTCGGCGTCGATGTTGGGGATATGAACGTTGATGTTGTCGAGGTACTCCTTCGCCAGCCCCCGCATGCGCCTACGGGAGAGCACTCCCATCCGGCCCGCGCCGGTGATCTCACGGTTGAGGAACAGGTTCTCGTACACGGTCAGCTGGGGCACCAGGGCGAGATCCTGGTAGACCGTCTCGATCCCCTGGGCCCGGGCGTCCTGCACCGTGTGGAAGGTCACCTCTTTGCCCTCCACGAAGATCCGCCCGCTGTCGGGACGGAGGAAGCCGCACAGGATCTTCACCAGGGTGCTCTTCCCGGCACCGTTGTCGCCCACCAGGCCCAGTACCTCGCCCCGGTCCAGGTGCAGGTCGACCCCGGAAAGGGCCACCACTGCCCCGAAATGCTTGGTGATGCCTTCGGCCCGAAAGATCACATCGGCCTCGGTCCGGGCGGCGTCCGGGACGTAGCCAGGACGAGCGGAGCCGACGGAAGGCCCTTTCGAGGCCATGTCGCCGTCTGTGGCGGTCATTTTTCTCTCCGGAGGATCATGCGGTTGAGTTGCACGTTCACCGCCATGGCGACCAGGATCACCACGCCCTCGGCGAGGATGAAAGCGTTCTCAGAGACACCTATCAGGATGAACCCGTCTTCCAGGACGCCGAGCACGACGGCGCCGATTATGGTGCCCAGTACCGTGCCCCGGCCCCCGGTGAGGGCGGTCCCCCCGATAACGGCGGCGGAAACGGCCAGGAACATTTCGGCCGTGCCCGGCGCGGCGGGGTCGAGGCTCCCGATGCGGATGGAGTCGATGATCCCGATGAAGCCGGCGCTGACGGCCAGGATCATGAAGCACCACACCTTGACCCGCTTGGTAGGTATCCCTGACTCGGCGGCGGCCAGGATGTTGCCCCCCGTGGCGGTGACGTGGAGGCCGAAGCGGGTGCGCTTGAGCACGAACCAGATCACGCCGACGATGGCCATGGCCCAGCCGATCTCCGACCAGTTGCTGATGCCGAAGGCCTGCCCGAAGTTGCCGGTGACGCCGGGCATGTCGGCCTGGTTGTCCCCCGAGTACACCAGGACGAGCCCGAGCAGGGCGAAGTAGACGCCCAGTGTGGTGACGAAGGACGGCACGTTCAGCAGCACCGTTATCAGCCCGTTGATGGCGCCGATGGCCAGGCAGCAACAAAGCGACAGCCCTATGGCCACGCCCACGGGCAGCCCGTCCTGCCACAGCAGATAGGCGATCCAGGAGGAGATGAGGAAGGTCTGCCCTGCGGCCAGGTCGATCTCGGCCAGTACCAGCACCAGCACCTCTCCCGCGCCGATAACGGCGATCGGTGCGATGTACTGCACCATGGTGACGATGTTGGCGTACGAGTAGAAGTTGTGGTTCCGCAGCGAGAAGTAAACGATAAGCACCACGGCCACTGCGAATATGGCCGTTTCCCGGCGCAGCAATATCTTCTGCACCGGCCGTGACCGTCCGGGCCCCGGCGTGTTCACCGGGGCCCGGACGGTACTCGAAGCTGAAGTCTCAGCGGGGGTTGGATAACCCGTATGCGCCACAGCTCAACGTTCTAGCGCGGCCGGAGGGCTCAGTGCCCGATCTTGGACGGCGGGGCGAAGGCGGTCTCGGTGGCGCCACTGCCCTCGTAGCGGGTGACGTGGGCCAGATATGGGCCCACGTTGGCGGAGGTCACGAAGCCGAGGCCGGTGTTGGTGTCGCACGGCTGCATCAGGCCGGCGGAGACCTGGTAGAGGAACATCTGGATGACCGGGACGAAGCCCTGCAGGTAAGCCTGCTGGTCGATGGTGAAGTCGAGCGAGCCGTTCTGGACATCCTGGAGCACGGGGATCCCGACGTCCCATCCAGAGCCGAGCACCTTGCCTGCCAGCTTGTTCTTCGTGATGAGGGTGGCCACGGCGATGGAGTCACCGGAGTCCACCGAGTAGAGGAACTTCACGTCCTTGTGCCCCTCCCACCACGCTTGCACGGCGGTGAGCTCAGCGGCCTGCAGGGCGCCGCCGGCCACGACGTCGGTATCCAGGCCGGCAGCCTTGAAGATGGGCAGGGCGCCGTCGATACGGGGCTGGATGTTGCCCGAGCCCGGGGTGGCGATGACCATGCCGACCAGGCCGCCCTTGGGTACCACCTTCACGATGCGCTCGGCCGCGGCCGCGCCGGCGCTCTGGTTGGACTGGCCGACGTAGCACATGCGGTCGTTGCCCGCCTCATCGGCGTTGTAGGAGATCACCGGGATGCCATGGTTGAGGGCGTTGTCGGTCGGGGTGTTGAACGCCACCGGGTCGATGAGGGCCACGGCGATGCCCTGGACCTTGGCGGCAATGGCCTGGTCCATGGCGGTGACCATCTCCGAGACGATGGAGTTCTGGGAGCCGGTCCACTGCGCCGTGGGGATCCCCAGGAGGGCACAAGCGTCGGCGATCCCGTAGCGGGTGGCCGTGAAGAACGTGTTGGTGGTGACGTGGTTGACGAAGCTGAAGCGGTAGGCGGGGTGACTTGCGAACATCGGGACCGTGCTGTCCTTGAAGGAGGCCGCGGCGGCACCCCTCTCGGTGAGCACTTCGGTGAAGGCGCCCATAAAGGGCACAGCCGCCGCTGCCATACCGGCGTTGCGCAGGAACCTTCTCCTGGACGCGTCGTATTTCTTGGGATCTACTTCATGGGGCTCTGTAGCCATAGTTACCCTTTCCCCTAGCCACCACGTTAGGTAGTGGCGCCGCTGTTGCCAGGTGCCCTCGCCCCGGCTGGTCGACAGCGGGGGTGGTCGGAGCGACCCGGGTGTGTCGGCCGAAGGTTAGCGCTCACACCTCTTCACCGCAAGGAGCCTCTCTGGATCCGTACAAACCCGACCAATATCCCCCATTTGTGGCCGGCAACCCGGCGGGTGCCGACGCGCCCCTCCTCGCCTAAAGTCACCGTCGTGGCTCGTCCCGGCGGCCGTCTCGTCTTTTAGGAGCTGCTCGTACCGGCTACGACGAGCTCTCTGACCTGGCTTTCGAGCAGGCGGCGGGCATCTGCCGGAAGCGCCTCGTCGGTCACCAGCACATCGACCTCGGAGAGCTCGGCCATCGTGCACAAAGCCGTCATGCGCCACTTGGTGTGATCGGCCACGACGACCAGCTTCCGGCAACGAGAAATGAACGCCCGGTTGGTCTCGGCCTCGGAGATGTTCGGTGTTGTGAGCCCAGCCACAGGGTCCATCCCGTGCACGCCAAGGAACAGCATGTCGAAGTAAAGCGAACGGATGGCGGCGTCCGCGGTAGGGCCTACGAGGGCATCGGAGGGGGTGCGGAACTCGCCGCCGGTGAGGATCACCGTTGTCCCCACCCGACCGTCCTGCTGGAGCTCGTGCCAGACGTTCATGGAGTTCGTCACCACAGTGATCTGGTCGACTCGGGAGAGTTGTCGGGCCAGAGCCCAGGTCGTCGTGCCCGCCGATAGGGCTATGGCGGAGCCGGGCTTGACGAGACGGGCGGCGTGCTCGGCGATGGCCGACTTCTCGGGCTGCTCCCTGAGCGCCTTCTTCTCGAAACCTGGCTCCTCGGTCCCACGATGAGCGAGCACTGCGCCGCCGTGCACCCTCTCGATGAGCCCCTCGCGTTCCAACGCGTCGAGATCGCGGCGCACGGTCATCTCCGACACCACGAGCGTCTCGCTCAGCTCGGCGAGACGGACGCCACCCTTGGCCTGGAGCTCCTCCAGGATCTGTTTACGCCTCAGGCGGGCTAACACCGGATCAGACTGCCAGTGCCCGCAGGCGCGCCACCGCCGCCTCCGGGACGATGTCGTTGGCGAAGGCTCCCATGCCAGACTCCGACCCGGCCAGGAACTTTAGTTTGTCATTGGCGCGCCGGAGCGTGAACAGCTCGAGATGAAGGGCGAAGTCCTCCCGCCCTGTCCGGGCCGGTGCCTGGTGCCATCCCGCGATATACGGAGCGGGCGTGTCGAACAGTCCGGCAAAGCGGCCGAAGATGTCGTGCAGCACCTCGGGCAGCTCGCTGCGGGCGGTACCGCTAAGAGCGGGCAGATCGGGGACGCGGTCGTTGGGATAGCAGTGGAGCTCGTAGGGCCAGCGGGCCGCGTGGGGCACGAACGCTGTCCAATGGTCGGTGGCGAGGACGGTACGGGAACCGTCGGCGCGTTCGGCGTCGAGCACGTCGTCGAACAGGTTGCGCCCGCAGTTTTGTCGGTAGGCCGCCACCGTGCTCAGGACCCGTTCCGTGACGGGCGTAATGAAGGGGTAGGCGTAGATCTGCCCGTGCGGGTGGGGTTGGGTCACCCCGATCTCCTGGCCACGGTTCTCAAAACAGAACACCTGCTCCACGTCCTCACGGGCGCCCAGCTCCCGCGTCCGGTCGATGAGAGCTTCCAGCACCAGGTCGATGCGGCTGGGCGTCAGCTCATGAAAGGCGGCGTTGTGATCGGCGGTGTAACAGACCACCTCACAGCGCCCGGCGCCAGGGCGTTCGGCGAGCAGGGAAGCCCCGGTGCAGTCGACCAGGGCCCCGATGGCCTGTTCGGCCCGCACCGTCTCGGCCCGCACCGTCTCGAGAGGCGGCGCCTTGAGAGCCGGGAAACGGTTCTCGAACACGACGACCTCGTAGTCATGCTCGGGTACTTCGGTGAGGTGGTCGTCGGTGGACGGGCACAGAGGGCAGTCCCGTTCCGCCGGGAGGTAGGTCCTGTCCTGGCGGTGCGATGCGTACATGACCCACATCCCGAGCAGCGGGTCACGGCGGAGCTCAGATGAAACGGTCACCGAGCCGATGTCGCGAAAATCTTTGGCCTGTCGCAACCCAACTGCGGCAGAGTCGTAATAGATGATCTCGCGGTCATCAGCGAGCCGCTGGCTCGTCTTCCTCACGTCAGCTGGTTCCCGGCCGTGGCCCCCTGAGGCAATCCGCACACACAGTTACCAGTATCTATCACACCCTGTCACAGTTTGCGGCCTCGCTCTCCACCACCGTTAGGTCCTTCGGCACTGAGGAGATCGTCGAGATCGAATACAGACCGCACCGAGAGCCCGGCCGCCTCGAGCTTGCCCGGGCCGGTCGCCGACGGGTCACGCCGGTCGATGACGCATAGGACCGTGGCGACCTCCGCTCCCCGGGCACGGAGCTCGTGGGTCGAGGAGACCACTTGGCCACCCGTCGTGATGACGTCTTCTACCACGAGGAGGTGGCGGCCGGCCACGTCCGGCCCTTCTGACAACTTCGCCGTGCCGTACGTCTTGGCCTGCTTGCGGACGAGCACTTGGGGAAGCCCGGTGAGGAGCGAAAGCGCGGTTGAGATGGGGACGCCGCCCAGCTCCAGGCCGGCCAGGATCTCGGTGCCCGGGGGCACCAGGGGAGCGGCCAGCTCGGCCACCGCCCGCAATAGCAGCGGGTCCGCCTCGAACTGGTACTTGTCGAAGTAGAAGTCAGTCTCCTGCCCAGAGCGCAACACGAAGTGGCCGCGCAGGTAACAGGTCTTCTGTACGCGTCGGGCTAGCTCGGCCTTGTCCACCTGACCATCACCGCCTCGGAAGGACCGCTCTGGTGGCCCGATAGGCCAAGACCGAGCACACCGAGCCGGCCGAGAGCAGCGAGAGGGCCGACCACGCCGAACCGACCGAGAACACCGAGAGGAAGGAACCCACCGACCCGATGGACAGCGCCGAGCCCACCGAGCCGATCGACAGGACGGATCCTCTTGAACAGATCGACAGCACGGAGCCCTCCGACCAGAGGGACAAAACCGCGCGCGGCTCGTTCGGCCCCGACATGTGGCCCGAGGCTAGCGGGTGGCCGGAGTTCGCGCCCTGTTAGGACCTAACCTGTCCGGGACATGCTCCCCGGCTGAAGGAAGGACCCATGAACAACGAGGCAAGCGCACTGACGGCACCGCTCCCGGGTGGGGGCCACATCCCGCTGCTGGGGTTCGGGACCTGGCAGCTGGAGGGTACAGAGGCCTACGAGGGGACGCGGGCAGCCCTCGAGGTGGGGTACCGGCACATCGACACGGCGACGGGCTACTCCAACGAGGACCGCGTCGGCGCCGCTCTCCGCGACAGCGGTATCGAGCGGGGCGAAGTCTTCGTGACCACGAAGTGCCCGCCCGAGCGGGCCGGGCACGAACTGAGGACGCTGGACGAGAGCCTGCGGGCCCTCGGTGTTGACTTTGTCGACCTATGGCTCGTGCACTGGCCACCCAACGGTCAGGCTCGCCCCGCCACCTGGAGGGCGTTCATCGAGGCCCGCGGCGCCGGTAAAGCCCGGGCGATCGGCGTCAGCAACTACAGCATCGCCCAGATAGACGAGCTGATAGAGGCCACCGGGCAAGCCCCGTCGGTGAACCAGATCCCCTGGAGCCCCTTCCTCTACGACCCGGGGACGGCGGGCGCCCTCAGGGACCGCAGCGTTGTCCTGGAGGGTTACAGTCCTCTCAAACGCAGCAGCCTGGGGCACCCGGTGCTCGTGGAACTGGCCCGGGCTTACCGCAAGACCCCGGCACAGATCGTGCTCCGGTGGCACCTCGAGCATGGGTTCGTGGTGATCCCCAAGTCTGCCCGGCGGGAACGGATCGAGGAGAACTTCGACATCGGGTTCGAACTTTCGAAGGAGGACGTGGCCCGGCTCGACCAGGTCAAGGCGGGCGGCTGATAGGCGCCGTCCAGCCTCGGAGCCAGCCCAGCCTCAGAGCCAGCCCCGCTCGTCGGCGGCCCGGATGGCCTCCGCTCGGTTGCGGCCGCCAGTCTTGGCGATGGCGGCCGAAAGGTAGTTGCGGACAGTTCCCTCCGACAGGAAAAGCGCTTTGGCGACTTCGGCAACACAAGTGCCGGAGCGGGCGGCCATCAGCACATCGCGTTCGCGCGGCGTGAGAGGCGAGGTCCCGTGGGCGAGCGAGTCCGCCGCCAGCGAGGGGTCGACGACCCGCTCGCCGGCCGCGACCCGGCGGATGGCATCCGAGAGCTGCTCCGCCGGTGCATCCTTCACGACGAACCCGCGCGCTCCCGATTCCATGGCTCGGCGCAGGTACCCGGGGCGGCCGAAGGTGGTGAGGATGAGCGACCGGCACTCGGGCAGCTCCTGGGCGAGGACGGCGGCGGCGGCCAGGCCGTCGATGCCCGGCATCTGGATATCGAGCAGGGCTACGTCTGGACGATGAGCCTTGGCCGCGGCGACCACTTCGTCCCCCCGACCGACAGTGGCGACCACCTCGAAGTCTTCCTCCAGGGTGAGCAGCGCCGCCAGCGCCGTGCGGACGAGCTCCTGGTCGTCAGCTAGGAGCAAGCGGATCATGCTGGCGCCCCCCCGTCCATGCCCAGGGATACCCGCAGCCGCCACCCGTTGGGCTCTCGCGGACCGGCGTCGACCCTGCCACCCGCGGCGGTGACCCGTTGGCGCAGACCGGCGAGGCCACTGCCGGCCAGGGGCACCCCTCCTACGCCGTCGTCGATGATCTCGACCGACGAAGTGGAAAACAGGACGGCGCAGGAAGTCGCATGGGCGTGACGGACGACGTTCGTCAGCCCCTCCCGAAGCACCCAGCCGAAGAGCTCCCGATGGCGGAGGTCGACGATGTCCACCGCACTAGGCAGATCGGCTGTCACCCCAGCCGCCCGGAGAAGCTCCTTTCCCGTGGCCAGCTCCCCGGCCAGGGTGACCTCCCGGTAGTTCGCCACCGTCGCCCGCACGTCGGCCAGCGCGCTCCGCGCCAGATCCTCGACTTCACTGATCTCGACCAGGGCGCGCGCCGGGTCGGTGGCCGCGATCCGCCGAGCCAGGCCCGCCTTCACCGTGATGGTCGTGAGCGAGTGGCCGAGAAGGTCGTGCAGGTCCCGAGCGATGCGAGAGCGCTCGTTCTCCGCGGCCAGGCGCGCCAGCTCGGAACGGGCATCGGCCAGAGCGCGGTTGCCGCGCGTGACCTGGAAGAAACCGAACATAGCCAGGGCGGTCAAAGGGATGGCTATAAGGGTGCCATTGTCCACGCTCGTGCCGACGCTGTCGTGCCACGAAGCGACGGCAGGGGGGAGGAACACCGCAAATAGGGTTAAGGCGACGACCGGCAGCAAAGAACGGGTGCCGAGACCTGCCACCGTCACGACGGCGATGAAAACGCACATCACGGAGGCATCGGCATGAGCGAACGGCAATTCGGCCGCCCACAACGCCACCAGAGCCGCATAGAGGCCCCAGAACCGCAGGGCACCCGCTTGCCATAGCGCCCGGATGGCGATGAGGTAGCAGGCGCCGAAGCCGACGATGATGGCGTAGCCGGCGACGGCGGCAACGCCCCTCGAATCGTGCGCCGTGGCCCCGACGACTTGCACAAGGTAACCAAGAAAAACCCCGGGGAACACCGTCCCGCGCCAGCCGCGGGCCCATTTACGCTGGGCCGCCACCCATTCTGTGCCTGCCGGCCCGGCCGGGACCGTTGCTGTCCCCACGACCTCAACCGTACCGGCCTCAACCGTACTGGGCTCGAGCGTGACGGGTGCTCCCCGGCGGTTCATACTCGAGCCGTGTCACGGCGGTACACCCGTACCGCAAGCTGAGCCAACCCCACAGTCCATATCGCGATCACCACCCAGGCTTCGAGGGGGGGCCAGCCGCTGTGACCGAGGGCCGACTTACCGGCCTGGACAAGCCAATAAGACGGGAGGCATTTCACCAAGGTGAGCAAGACGCCACTGGACGCCAGCGGCCCCCAGGCCCCACCGAGCAGGGCGAACAGGGTGGTGGTGCCACCCATAGCCGGCCCCATGGAGTCGACGGACAACAGATGGCCGAGGAGGATGCCGAGAACCGCGAAAGGGATGAGCCCGACGAGCAGCAGGACCGTCATGGTCAGCCATTCGCCCGCAGACAGCCGGACGCCGAGCGATGTCCCCGCGGCATAGAGCACCACCAGGCTGAGCAGCGCCATCAGGTACCCGCAGACCACCTTCGCCCGGAAGTAGGCGCTCGTTGCCAGGGGGGTGATGCGCAACTGGCGCGTCCAGCCCAACTGGCGCTCGGCGGCAATGCGCGCCCCGCTCGAGATCACCGCCACCATCGTCCCCCACGACGCCATGCCCGTCATGTAGTAGAGGGGGAAAGAGATGCCGTCGAGATCGGCTGTGCGGTTGGTCCCCCCGATGAGGAAAAACAGGAGCAAGGGAAAGCCGAGCGAAAAAACGAGGAACCGGCGGTTGCGGAAGGTGCGGAGCACCTCGTAGCGCAGGTAGGTCGGGTGCTTCATCGGGCCACCTCAACTTCGTCGTCGTCGTCTTCGTCAGCGGTCAGTTCCAAGAACGCCTCTTCGAGGCCGGCGCCACGCACTTCGATGTCGCGGGCGCCTGGGAACCGGCGGAGCAGTTCCCGCAGCGCGGAGTCGGAGTCGGAGCACGAAAGCACCACGGCCTCGCCTCGGGTGTCGGCGCTGTTAACGCCGGGCAGGGCGGACAGTGACGCGACGTCTGCGTCGGGGAGGGTGGCCCGGATGGTGCGGCTGCCCGCCATCGCCTTGATCTCGGTGGCGGGGCCGTCGGCGACGACCCGGCCGCGGGCCATGAGGATGATCCGGTCCGCGTACGCGTCGGCTTCCTCCAGGTAATGGGTAGCGAAGATAACCGTTTTCCCGCCGGCCGCGACGGCGCGCATGGCGTTCCAGAAGTCTCGGCGGCTCTCCACGTCGAGCGCCGCCGTGGGCTCGTCGAGCACCAGTAGGTCAGAACCGGCTACGAGCGCGATGGCAAACCGGACGCGCTGGGTCTGGCCGCCGGAAAGCTTCGTTGTCTGGCGGTCAGCGAACTCAGCCGTGCCGGTGACGCTGAGCACCTCGTCTACGTCCAGGGGACGAGGGTACAGCGACGCCACCATGGTGACCAGCTCACGCACGCTCAGGTTTTGGACCAGTGAGCCCGTCTGGAGCATGCCGCCGATAAGGCCGTTCCTCACGGCCGCCGCCGGCGTCATCCCGAACACCGAGACAGTGCCGGCGTCTGGCCGGGCGAGCCCAAGCACCATGTCGATCGTCGTCGTCTTCCCGGCGCCGTTAGGCCCGAGCAGCGCCACGGTCTGGCCGGCGTTGATGGAGAGGTCGACAGACCGCACGGCGTGGACCTTGCCGTAGGACTTGCTGAGGTGACTGAGGACGATCCCGGCCCCGCCCCTGTCTTTGCTCATGTCGTTGTTTACGGGCATGAAATAGACATTGGCACCGGAGCGCGCCCGGGCGTAAGTGCGCCGGCTCACAACTTGCCCGTTACTTCTGTCATATCCCGGCCCGGGCCGGTCCACCCGGGCCGGCGGCGGCGGGGGCCCCTCAGGAGGTCCCGGGAGCGTCCGGCGTGATCAGCCGTACCGTGCTGCAGGGGAAACTGAAGCGGTCCGGCATGCCTGGTGTCAGGCTGCAGTCGAACACATATTCCTCGCCCTCCCGCGTCCAGCCTTCCGCCGAAATCGTCCCTGGATCCCGGGCGGGATTGGCCCAGTAGATCGTGAACAGGGAGGGCACGCTTGGCCAGGTTAGCTCGCCGGCCGCGGGCGAGCTACACCCATCAGCGTCGTGAGGGACCGGCCAGGTGTGGGCCTGAGTAGGAATAGCGCCCGGGACCGACCTCGAACACGGCCTCCCTCTGTCCAATGGTGCCCGGGTAGTCGGCGACGAGCCCAGGACCGGTCCCGTCGGCGCCCACGACCTCGCCGGGCCGGGCGGAAGGTACGTGAACACTGGCCCGGACATTGGGAGGTATGTTGACCTCCAGGGTGAAGCGGGCCCCGTCGCGCGCCCACGATGTCGAGATCTCCCCCCGTACCGACTGGAAGGAACCCCGGGCGTAGGACAAAGACCCGCCCGGGTGCGGACGGATCTCCACCCTGTCAAAGCCCGTCGCTCCGGGGGCGAGCTCGATGCCGAGAACGAAGCGGTAGAGCCACTCCCCGACCGAGCCCAGAGAGTAGTGGTTGAACGAGTTCATCAGCGGCGCCTGGAACCCGTTGTCATCGGTCCAGCCGTCCCAGCGTTCCCAGATGGTCGTCGCCCCGCGGTCGATCGTGTACTGCCAAGACGGGAAGGTCCGCTGCTCCAGGAGCCGGTAGGCGACGTCAGAGTACCCGTTGGAGCTGAGCACCGGCAGGAGGTACCCGACGCCGACGAAACCCGTGGCCAAGTGCCAGTCCTCCCGGGCGATCGCCTCGACCAGGTGCGCCGCGGCCTGGGCCCGGAGGTGCTCGGGGAGCAGGCCCATATGCAAAGCGAGCACGTAGGCGGTTTGCGTCCCGCTCGCCACCGTGCCCGTCGGGCCTACATATTCCTCCACGAACGCGTCTCGGACCTCGCCCGCCAACTGCTGGTAGCGGGCTTCGTCCTGGGGCCGCCCGACCGCCCGGCACACTTCAGCCATCAGGACGGCGTCGTAGGCCCAGTAGGCCGTGGCGAGAAGCTCGCGTGGGGTGAAGTCACCCTTAGGGGCGAGCCAATCGCCAAAGTTCTTGCCTAGTTTCTGCGTCCTCAGCCTCGTCGGGTTGTTCGTCGACAGGAAGTCCATCCAGGCCGCCATCGACCGGAAGTTGCGCTCCAGCACCCCTGTATCGCCGTACATCTTGTAGACGGTCCAGGGCACGATCACGCCCGCGTCGCCCCACGCCGGCGCTGCCTCCTGGTCGAGGCTGAGCCGGGGGGCGAAGTCGGTGAAGGCGCCGCAAGGCAACTGAGCATCGCTGAGGTCATCCAGCCACTTCGAGAAAAAGGAGGCAACGTCACGGTTATAAGCCGCCGTCCGGGCGAAAATCTGGGCATCGCCGAGCCACCCGAGCCGCTCGTCGCGCTGAGGGCAGTCGGTCGGGATACTGATGAAGTTGGCGCGTTGGCCCCAATCGATGTTGGCGTAAAGGCGGTTGACTTCGGGAGACGAGCACTCGAACAAACCGGTGCGGGGGGTGTCAGAGTGCACGACGCACGCGGTCGCGGCGGCGGGGGTGAGGTCCCCGGACAAACCCGAGATCTCGGCGTAGCGAAAACCGTGGAAAGTTGAGCGGGGCTCTAGCACCTCAGTCCCGCCCGCCGTCGTGAACAGGTCCGTTTGGCGCGCCGTACGAAGATTGTCGACGTACAGACTGCCCTCTTCGTCCAGCACCTCGCCATGGCGGACGCGGATGACGGTGCCGGGAGGCTCGTCGACCTTCAGCCGTACCCAGCCGGCGAGGTTTTGGCCAAAGTCAACGATCAGCCCACCACCGGCCGCCGGCAGGACGGTTCTCGCCGGCAGCTCTTCTGTCACCCTTATCGGCGGGCCCGGGTCGGCCACCAGCGCGGCGTCGCCCCGCCCACGGCACGAAGCGGGCCGCCACGAGCTGTCGTCGAAACCCGGTCGGTCCCACGACGGCGGCTCCCGGCGCTGGTCCCGGCGCTCGCCCATCAGAAGGTCGGCGTGGGCGATGGCGCCTGTGGAGCTTCTCCAGTGTTCGTCCGTGACGATCCTTTGTTCGCCACCGTCCTCCATGGTGATGACGAGCTGTGCCAACAGCTCCGGGTCGCGTGCGTAGTGGGCGCCGGCGCGCTTGGCGTCAAAACCATAGAAGCCGCAGGCCCAACCGTCGGCGACTATTGCCCCGATAACGTTGTCGCCTCCTAGGAGCAACTCGGTCACGTCGTATGTCTGGTACAAAAGCCGCCGGGTGTAGTCGGTCCATCCAGGCGCCAGCACCCCGTCGCTCACCGGGCGGCCGTTGACCGAAAGCTGGTAAATGCCGAGCGCCGTCGCATAAAGACGGGCCGAAACAACTTTCCGCTCGAGCGTGAAGGCCCGCCGCAAATAGGGAGCCGCCGTCATTGCCTGAGCGATCGCGTCAACAGGCCCGCCCGGGCCCGGGGGAGCGGAAGGGTCGCGGCCCGGGCCGAGGCCTATCCAGGACGCGCTCCACCCGGCGGCGGTACCCAGTGCCGTCTCAAAGGTTGCCTCCGAGCTCCATGGTCCCGGCTCACCCGTCTCGTCCCAGACCCGGGCCTTCCAGACGTACTTTCGCGCCGGCACCAGGGGTGCTCCTTGGTAAGCGACGTCGGTCGAAGCCTCCGCTGCAACGCGCCCGCTGTCCCAGGCCAAGGCTCCGTGCTCTAGGTCAGCGCCGTCGAGCCCGACCCTGACCTGGTAAGCCGTTTGCCATCGCCCTGCTCCGGTCCCCGTGCCCGGCTCGGCGACGGCGCTACGCCAGGCGAACCGGGCCCGGTCGGGCTCTACGCCCAGCGGGTTTTGCTTGTGGGCACAACGAAGGTCGAACGGTACGAGCCCGTGCGAGCTCATCAGAGCTCCGCCAGGGGCATGACGTCAAGGATCCCCGGGGCGGCGCGTAGCCGCTTGACCACCGCCTCGGGCACAGGCTCTTCGAGGGAGATCGCCATTATCGCGGTGTGCTTGTCGGCGGAGCGGCCAAGGTGAAGGTCGTTGATGTTGATGTCGGCGGTGGCCAGAGCATTTGTTACCAGGGCGACCATGCCCACCCGGTTGTCGTTGCGGACAACCAGCAGCCATGGCGCGAACGGCAGCTCGATCTCATGCTCGTCGAGGAGCACGATCCTGGGCTCGCCCTGCCCGAACAGCGTCCCGCCGACAGTCCGCCCTCCTCCCCGGACCAGGACGAGGTTGACGTAACGATGAGAGGTGCTGGCGGTCGTCGCCCGCACCTCGAGACCCCGCTCTGTGGCCAGCTGGGCTACGTTCACATAGGACACGGGCTCTTCGCTGGCGGCGGAGAAGAGGCCCTTCTGCGTTGCCAGGGTGAGCAGCCGCGTGTCATGGCCGGCGATGGGGCCGGCGTATTCGATCTCCAGCACTCCCGGCAACTCGCCGGCCAGCGACGCGAAGAGCCGTCCGAGCCGCTCGGCCAGGGGTACGAAGGGCCGCACGACCTCGTCGGCCTCGGCCGCGGGCACATTGACGGCGAAGGGGACGATGTCCCCGGCCAGGGCGAGAACGACCTGCTCGGCGATGGTCACGCCCGCCTTGTCCTGGGCTTCGCGGGTGCTCGCCCCCAGGTGCGGCGTCACCACCACTTCGTCGAGTTGCAACAACGGTGAGTTCCCGGGGGGTTCCACAGCGAACACGTCAAGGCCGGCGCCCGCCACCCGGCCGTCCGAGATCGCCCGGGCAAGGGCGGCTTCGTCCACGATGCCGCCCCTAGCCGTATTGACGAGGCGCAGGCCGGGCTTGGCGACAGCCAGAAGGTCATCGCCTACGAGGCCCATCGTCTCGGGTGTCTTGGGCAGGTGGATGGTCACGAAGTCGGACTGGCGCACCAGGTCTTCCAGGGGGACGAGCTCGACGCCTATCTGGCGGGCCCTTTCGTGGGCCAGGTAGGGGTCGTAGGCGATCAAGTGCATGCCGAACGCGAGCGCCCTCTGGGCCACCAGCGTCCCGACCCGCCCGAGGCCTATGACGCCAAGGGTCTTGCCATAGAGCTCCACGCCTTCCCAGCGTGAACGCTCCCACCGTCCCGCCTTCAACGCCGCGTGTGCCTGAGGGACGTTGCGTGCCTGGGCCAGCAGGAGAGCGATCGTATGCTCGGCCGCCGAGAGGATGTTGGACTGAGGCGCGTTGACCACCATCACGCCTCGCCTGGTCGCGGCGGCCACGTCGACATTGTCCAGGCCGATGCCCGCCCTGCCCACTACGGCGAGCTCACGCCCTGCGACCAGGACCTCCTCGGTCACTTTGGTGGCGGAGCGTATGACCAGGGCCGCGGCCCCCGGGACCACCTCAAGCAGCTCGGCGGGCGACAAGCCCAGGCGGACGTCCACCTCGTGCCCGGCCTCGGCGAGCAGGTCTAAGCCGGGTTGGGCGATCTCTTCGGTGACCAGGACACGGGACATCCCACCATGCTCGCACCCCGGTTGGGCCCGGCTCCAGTGCTTTCGCCGCGGCCCGTCCTTGGGCCGGCGTTCCCAACAAGTCTCCGCGGCGCTAAGTCTCCGCGCCGCGCCCGGCGGCCCTGGCAGACTTGCTGCATGCCCGACACTGAGCTTCCCGACATCATCATCCCCACCGGCCTGCTCCCGGCGGACGGCCGGTTCGGCAGCGGGCCCTCGAAGGTGCGCGCCGAGGCCGTTGCCTCGCTCAGCCTCGCCGCCCAGGGCCCTCTTGGGACGAGCCATCGGCAGAAGCCGGTCAGGTCGCTGGTAGGCCGTCTGCGCGCCGGCCTGGCGGAGCTGTTCGGGCTGCCCGAGGGTTATGAAGTCGTGCTCGGCAACGGGGGCACGACCGCCTTCTGGGACATCGCCACGTTCTGTCTCGTCGACCGGCACAGCCAGCACTTGTCTTTCGGCGAGTTCTCCTCCAAGTTTGCGGCCGCGGCCAAGGCCGCCCCCTGGCTCGACGACCCCGATGTCGTCACCAGCCCGGCCGGCACGCACCCAACAGCGATCGGGCGCTCGGGCGTTGACCTCTACGCGCTCACCCACAACGAGACGTCGACGGGCGTGATGATGGAGATCCGCCGGCCGGACGGGGCCGACCCGGGAGCTCTCGTGGCCGTCGACGCCACGTCCGCTGCCGCCGGCCTGCGTGTCGACGCCCGGGAGTTCGACGCCTACTACTTCGCGCTCCAGAAGGGCTTCGCCTCCGACGGCGGGCTATGGATAGCTCTTCTGTCGCCGGCGGCGGTGGCCAGGGTCGGACAGCTGGCCGGACCGGGGTCGACCCGCTTCGTACCGGCGTTCTTGGACCTTGCTGTCGCTCTGGAGAACAGCAGGCTCGACCAGACTTACAACACTCCGGCCATCGCTACGCTGTTGTTGGCCGTCGACCAGCTCGAATGGGTACTTGGAAATGGTGGCCTGGAGTTTTCGGCCAGCCGCTGCGACCGCTCAGCCGAGATCCTTTACGGCTGGGCCGAGTCCACGGCCTATACGGCCCCGTTCGTGGCTAAGCCGGACCAAAGGTCGCACGTTGTCGGTACCATAGATTTCGGCACTTCCGTCGACGCCGCCCTCGTGGCCAGGGTGCTGCGCGCCAATGGCATCGTCGACACGGAGCCGTACCGAAAGCTGGGGCGCAACCAGTTGCGGGTCGCCATGTTCCCGGCCATCGAGCCTGATGACGTGGCCGCCCTTACGGCTTGCATCGACCATGTTGTGGGCGCCCTGTCTTAGCTCTCAAGCGGCGGCCGACTATCCACCAATATCGGGTGGAGACCTGACAAAATACAGGTCTCGTACAGTTCTTTACGAGAGCTCAAGTATTTGGCGCCGTTTATGGGCGCGCCCCTTCAAGGGAGGGCACATTTGAGGCATTTCCTGTTGCACCACAGGGGCCCTGATGATCCCTCGCGGTTTGCTTACCTTCATAACGTCCAGGGCCTGTCAGCTGAGCAGGACCGGCTGCGCCTCATAACGCTGATAGGCGTGGGCGCCCTGATAGTCCTCAACGGGGCGGACGTTGTCACCACCCACCTCCTGCTGGTCCACGGCGCCCAGGAGGCCAACCCCCTATCGTCTCTCCTCCTGGCCAGCGCCAGCCTGCTTTGGGTGAAACTCGCGATCCTCGGCGCTCTTGGTGTCATGGTCATCAGGCACCGCCCCCGGTTCGGGGTTATGGCGGCCGTCTTCATCACTTTGGGCATGTACGCCACGGCAGTACTGTCCAACCTGCTGGTCCTGCGCCTGGTAACGAGGTAGCGGCCGGGCTCACGGCTTGAGCAGCTGGGCCCACGGACTAGTCAGGGACGCGTGTCGACCTCAGTCACGTACTCCCAGTCGACATGGTCACGACGCTCGACGATGACCGGCGTCTCTTGCCCTTTGGACAACTCCCGGGCGTACGCCTCGGCGGCCTCGTCGCCGTCCAGATCGCTGGTCTCGATCTCAATGCCGCCTGGTCGCGTGAACCGGTAACGCTGGGCGCCGGCGGAGGAAGGCCTGCTATCAGTCATCGGGCGATGATACCGGGGCCTGGTCCCGTTTCGACGCCCGCTCCCGCTACCCCTGGCTCGGCGGCTCGTCCTGGTAACCGATGGAGCTCCAGTCCGGGGCCGGACCGGCGGGGGAGAGACGCGCCGCCACCGCCTCCGGGGCGTCGCAGCCCACCAGCAGCTCGTCGAAGTTGGCTCCTTCGAGCCTCACCCTCACCCCTCGTGTTGTGTTGTGGTGGACAACGGCGAAGACCTTGGAGCCCTGTGAGTGGAACGTCCCGATGACGAACAGCCCCGGCCAGGAAGCCCCTACAGACTTGGTGAACGCATTGACGGCGTGCACCGCGTCGTCTACGACCTCGACCTCGCGGACCGACGACATCGGCACTCGGATGTCACCGTGTACCGCTTCCGCTTTCTCGGCCAGGCTCAGGTGTACCACCAGGTCGTTGCCCTCAGGGCTCAGTTCTGCCATTGCCCACCTCCCCTGAGGCAAAGGCTAGCCGTGAGGATGGTTGTCACCGGACAGGGCAGCGGCACGGGCGTTGATGGCGTCGGCCTCCAAAGCGCCTGCGGTATTCGTGGTCGCCCCGTGGGGGCCTCGCGCTCCTGCCGGTGCCCTCGCCGACGACGTGCATGTGGGCCTCGAACGTCCAGGCTCGGAGGTCACCAACGAGGAAAAGCCTGGAGAGGTTGTCGCCTCCTAGCGTGGCCAAACACCGAGTAAACAACCGGTCGGGTCATGTGTTGGTGTCGTCCGGTGGGACGAGATCGGGACCGGGAAGCGCAGCCGCGGCGACTCTCGAGTGCTCTTCCTCAGGCCAGTTGGTGCCGATGGTATAGCTGGTCATGGAGAGTGAGCCATACGTATAGCCGTCCACGAGCACATCCGCCGTGGAACTGGCGGCACTGGCCAAGCCGGCTATGTAGAGGAGGGGTATGAAATGGTCGGGCGTCGGCACCGCGGCGCTGAAATCCCTGTGGCCCCGCAGGTCGGCGAGATCTTGGGGCGAAGATGTCATGCAGCGCCGCGCTGCGTCATCGAACCGGTGGGCCCAGCCGAACCCGCCGTCGGGTTGGCCCCAGTCGACGCGGCGGAGGTTGTGGACGACATTGCCGCTGGCGATGACGAGCACGCCCCGTTGACGCAGCGGCGCCAGCTGAGCACCGAGCCCGAGATGGTACTCAAACGGCTCCTGCGCGTTGATCGACAGTTGGACAACAGGGATGTCGGCGTCGGGGAAGGCATGGACCAGTACCGACCAGGTGCCGTGGTCGAGGCCCCAACTGTCGTGATCGAGCCCGACCCAGGTGGGCTTGGCGATCTCGGCGACCTCTTCGGCGAGGGCGAGGTCACCAGGCGCGGGGTACTGCACGGAGAAGAGCTCATCGGGGAACCCGTAGAAATCATGGATCGTCTTCGGCCGGTCCATGGCGGTGACGGCCGAGAGGTTGACGTACCAGTGTGCGGAGATCACGAGGATGCCGCGCGGTCGAGGAACGCCGGTTCCAAGCTCACGCCAAGCATCGGTATAGCGGTTGCGATCAAGCGCGTTCATTGGGCTCCCATGCCCCAAGAACGCCGCCGGCATCGGTTCGGTGGTCATCGAGCCACTTTATTGACAACCGAATGGGCGCAGCTGGTTGTGTTCACTTCGGGTGCAGACTAGGCAATATGAAGGCGCTACGCTAGGTGGACCTTAGGCCCGGTACGAAAGGGAGCGAGGATGCATACCCACGCCAGGTTGTGCTGCTCCGTGCTTGCTCTGTCCACTCTATTTGGTTTGGCTGCCAGCCTGGCGCTGGCCCAAGCAAGGGCCCCTCGCAGGTGTCGCCCAGCCCCAGGTCAGCGTGCTTGGCCTGCTCCCAGGGTGCCGGTGAGATTGTCCCTTCAGCCTTCCTAACTGTCCAGAACTGGTGATGCCTTTGCCAGGCAGCGCGTGGTGGAAATAACGCTGAGCGAGGTTGTACCGCAACGTCATGTTCGTGGTTGTCCGTATCGGGACCAAAGCCCTTGATGCGGTCATTGGGCCGGGTTACCTTCGCTTCACGAGTTCACCACGGAGAAGCAGCTATCACGGAATGTCGAAAATGTGGCTCTCTGATTGCGAGCTGTTCGGCGCTTCCTTCCCCAACAGGCCAAGGAGCTTCCTGCCCATGTTCAACGTCACTGTGAGGTACGAGTGTCAAGCCGGGCCCACTGCCGAGCTTTCTGTCTTGCTTGCACGGGAACTCAAGTTCATCGAGACGGGCCAGTAAACCGTGACCCTGTGGCGTCCCGAGGAGCCAGCCGGCCACGACCCATTTTGCGTCCACCCGGACGTACACCCACCATCGGCGCAATGCACGGCTGACCCCACTGACCCTCCCACGATGCAAGGTCGGCCAAGCAAAGGTTGGGTCGCCGCTCATACGGAGCACCGCGCCGCCTCCCCCTCTGTGGTGATCGAGGGCCTCAAGTCGGACGTGGTGCTGGACAGCTTCGGCTTTTATGTCCGCCCCAAGTTCTCCCCCTACGTGTCGCCGCACACGGCATGTAAGAGCGTGGCGCGCCAATGGATGAACGCCTATGAAGAGGACCAACCCCATCTGCTATCGATGCACCGGGGCTCGTAGGTGTGGTGGCGATCACCTCGGGCTCGGCCTCTGCCGTGACTGCGTTGCCGCCCGCGGTTGGCCGCTGGCTCCGGTAGCTTTAGGCGCTAGGCGGGAGCTTTAGGCGCCAGGCGGGCTTCGGTTCCGCGACCGCCACTCCTGAGAGTCCTGGTGATTGTGCCCAGGCGAGCACCTTCGCCGCTGTGTACGCCGCTGGCGTCAACACGAACATTTGCCGCTGCCGTAGCTGGTCCCTACAACAATGACGGCTGCAAGCCATATAACGCCCAGGTGAGCGGCGTGACTGGATCGAACTTCCTAGACATCCAAACGGCCAATGCCACGGTGATCGCTCGTTGCGGAGGAGCTCGGTCACGATCCTCACGCGCTTGACGCCACTCCCGGCTCTCGTCCAGACCTGAGCTCACGACACGCCTTCCCCGTCGGAGACGGGCCTGGCAGTGCTTGCGGTGGGGACAGGGGAGTGCTTCAGATCGTCGGCGCCAGCGCGTTCAGGGAAGGGCGTAGGACAGAGCGCAACGGGCCTGCGCCTCCCCGGCTCAGTCTCTGCGACTTCGAGCACGGGGAGACACGTCGGAGTTACACGCCTGTTGTTCAACTCTCGTGCTGCTACACGGGCACGTGACCACGACGGCTTAAGTGGGCGCGAGAGCATTTCGCCTCTACCGGCCACGCTCTAGACGTGGTACGTCCGAAGGGAAGGAAGGCCAGTTCCATGAGGAAGACCATTTTTGCCCTTGTCGCAGCAACATGCCTGCTGCCGACGTTCGTCACACCCACGGCCAGTGCGACCAGCCATCCCGCTTTCTCTCGGGTTCAGGTTCTTTCGGTCGGCGCCTCTCCCCGGCAGGTGAGCTCCTATGGCGGCATCTCTACGATCAAGGCTCGGCTAAAGAACGCGACGAACTGCCAGCTCCAGTTGCTCAGCCATCAGAACTTCCGGGTCATTTTCGCCAGCAGCAGGCGTTCGTGTAGGACATCTTTCACCGCCCGCGTAACCATCGGGGCAAACTTGAACACGATCACACGAACGATCGCCTTCGCCCTGATGGCACGCAACCCTACGAGTTCCTTCACCGCCGACCTCTCCGTCACGCTGCCTTCCCTTCCTGCTCCCTTCATCTCATCGGTCAGCGCCTCCCCCCAGCAGCTAGGGCAGTTTGGAGGGAACACGGCGATCAGGGCCTCTGTCAAGAACGGAAAGAGCTGCCAGCTCAAGCTCATGAGCCAGCAATCATTCTCGGTCGTCTACTCCGCCGCGGCGCGCCCGTGTGGTACCTCCTTCACGGCGCACGTCATCGTAAGCCCCAATCGAACGGCCGCGCACAGGACCATAGCCTTTGCTCTGATCGCTCGCGATGGCTCCTCCTCGTTCACCGGGTACTTCTACATTGGGCTGGCAGGCTACGTGCCTCCCGCCGCTGCCACCACCACGCTCCCGTACGCTGCCACCACAACCTCGCCTGCGGCCACGACGACGACGCCAGCGGCAACCACGACCGTGCCAGCAGCCACCACGACGCTGCCGCCCTCTGCTGCTACAACTGTGGCCAGCTCGACCACGGGCATACCAATAACCAGCGACAACTGGTCGGGCTACGCGGTGACGGGCGGGCCCTTCACGGGAGCGAGCGCGACTTTCACGGTCCCCTACGTCACCACTGCGGCAAGTTGTGAAGCTGAGCTGTCTATATGGGTTGGGATCGATGGGTTCAGCCCGCCAGGGACGCCCGCTGATACTCAGCTCATCCAGGCCGGTGTCGGCGAGAGCGAAACCAACCCCATCACCAATGAATGCACGCCCGGTCAGTTCACGTCGTGGCCGTGGTGGGAAGTGCTCCCGGCAGCTTCAGAACTCCCGGACGACTGGAATGGGAGCCCTGTGAGTGCAGGCGATACCGTAACCGTCGACATCGAGCAAGTCAGCGCGGGTACCTGGGCCATGGAAGTTACTGACGATACAAGCGGCGGCAGCTTCGTCCAGGACACCCCCTTCGACGGCTCTGAAGCGACAGCTGAATGGATTGTGGAGGCAACAACAAACGCGGGGGACTGCAACGGCGTCTGCCCGCTGGCTGAGTACACCGACTCTGATGGCAATGAGCCGGGCGTCACCTTCTCTGATCTCGGCCTTAGCGGGACGGACAACGACTGGTACCAGATCGACATGGTGCAAAACGGCATGCAGGTATCTACGCCGTCGAGCTACACCACCAATGGTTCTGGTAGCGGCGTGACGGGTTTTTCCGTGTCCTACACGGGAGATGGAGGGTCCACGATCCAGCCGGCTCTTCGTCGGGCGGGCGGCATAGTCAAAGGCAAGTTCAAGCTCCCCCTTTACCAACGAATGGCTCTTACTTAGGACGGCACGCGACAAAGTGGGCGGGATGGTCTTTCCAGTCGTGGTGACGACCCGTCATGGACCGTGAGGACGCGAACAGTAGTTGTGGTGCGCTCGGTTCCTAGCTGAACGAGACGCTACCCGTTCCTACGATTGACGCAGACAGGCGATCGCCTTCCGGGACTCGCTGAGCTAAGCCAACCGGCTCGGCCACCGGTGGGGGAGGGTTCACTCCTCCACCGGCGAGCGGCGCACCAGGTCTGCCGCCAGAGCGCACGACCTCCCCACACCTCGGGTGTCCCTTCCCCTGAGCTTAGACTTAGGCAGAAGTTACGCTATGAGCATTTCTGCCGACCGGTCCTGATGTTTGTTGGGGAGCCCAGCTCCTTAGCCTCTCAGGCCCGGTGCATCTCGTGACCGGCCGCGTCCACCCGGCCTTGCCCCACCAACCAGGCCAGGGACTCGAACACCGCGTCCAGAGAGCTGTAGCGGGGCCGGTAGCCCAGGGCCTTGACGGCCTTGTCGATGCTCATCGAAGGACTGTGAGAGATGTGGTCCCACGTGGCTTGAGCATCCTGGGGCTCCCAGGCGCCCGCCCAGGTCTCCCAGGGTTGGAACGACAACCGGGCGCTTTGCCCGAACCAGGCGGCCACGCTCTCGGCGTAGCCGCGCAGGGTGAGGGCACGCGCCGAGACCAGGTGGAACGCCTCGCCGGAAGCAGCGCCGGGATCGGACAGCGCCTGGGCGAACCCCTGGGCGACGTCGTCGGCATGTACGTGATGGACGGTCTCCAGGCCAAGGTTGGGCAAGGCCAGCTCGTCGCCGCGGGCCAACCGGTTGAAGACTTCGAGGTTTAGGTTGCCGGCGGGGTTGACGGGCGCCCAGCCGGGCCCGACGATATGGCCCGGGCGCAGGACGGTGCAGCGCAGCCTGCCCTGGTGGGCGGCGCCGAGCAGGAGCTCTTCGATGGCGGCCTTCTGCGTCCCGTAGTCGCCGAACGGCTGGCGGGCCTCGTCCTCGGCGACGGGCACCTCCACCGCACTGCCGTGCACCCAGATGGTCCCGCAGTGCAGGAGGTAGGAGCCCAACGGGACCAGGGCTTCGAGCAACTGGCGGGCCGAGGGCACGCTGAAGCACACGAGGTCGACCACCGCGTCAGGACGCAACGCCGCCACCCGGGAGCCGAAGGTGGTGGCCCCGTCCTCGGCTTCCCGGTCGACCTGCACCCGCTCGACCTGGTCCCAGGCCGGGTGCTCCAGGTACGGGCCCCGCTGGCCCCGGCTCATGGCGACGACCTCGTGACCGGCCATGACCAGCCGGGGGACCAGGTAAGTACCTATGTGGCCCGTGGCCCCCACTACCAGCACCTTCATGAGCTCACCCTCCGATCATGGACATGGACCGGGACGGTCGCAAGAAGCCCGGGTCGTTGATGCCATGCCCGGGAAGCTTGCCCCACACCGAACGGCGCAGTGCCAAGGCGATGTCCTCGTCGCTCCCCCCACTACGCAGGAGGGTGCGGACCGAGACCTCGTCGTCCGAGAAAAGGCAGTTGCGGACGGCGCCGTCGGCGGTGAGCCGCAGCCGGTTGCAAGTACCACAAAACGGGCGCGTCACGCTGGCCACCACACCGATCTCACCGCCACCGTCGCAGAACCGGTAGCGGTCGGCCGGCGCCGGGTCGCCCTCAGAGGGCTTGACGGCCTCGATGGGCCAGCTGGCGTTTATGCGAGCCAGCACGTCCTCGCTCGGGACCACCTGATCGCGCCGCCAGCCCCCTTCGGCGTCCAGAGGCATGAACTCGATGAACCGGACGGTACGGCCGTACCGGCGAGCAAAAGCGGCGAAGTCCAGGACCTCGTCGTCGTTGACGCCCGAGATCAACACGACGTTGACCTTGAGAGGCGCGAGGCCGGCGGCTTCGGCGGCGTCCATGGCCACCAGGACCGTAGCCAGTTGCCCGCGCCGGCGGATCTGCGCGAACCGGTCCGGCCGCAGGGAGTCGCAGCTGATGTTGACGCGGTGCAGCCCGGCCCGGGCGAGCTCGGCCGCCACCGGTGCCAGCACGGTCCCGTTCGTGGTCAAGGAGAGGTCGTCGAAGCCGACGGTCGACAGCTGGCGGACCAGCTCGACAAGGCCTCGGCGCACGAGAGGTTCCCCACCGGTGAGACGGAGCGACCTCACCCCCAGGGAACGGGCCACGCCCGCCACCCGGGCGATCTCCTCGAACGAAAGGATCTCCGCCCGGGGCAGGAAGGGCACGCCTTCCTCGGGCAGGCAGTAGACGCAGCGCAGGTTGCAGCGATCGGTGACCGACACCCGCAGGTCGGTGTGGACGCGGCCGTAGCCGTCCACGAGCGGTCCTTCGAGGGGCATCGAAGCCTGCGCCGGAGCCCCGCTGGGAGGGCGTACGCCACGGCGCAGGACGACCGGCACTTCGGACGACGCGTTCATTCCCGCACGGCCAGCTGCACGATGCACGCGACCGGCTCGTCGGTCACGAACGGTTCCAGGCCGGCGACGTCCAGGGGAGAGTCCAGACGCTCGACAGTAGCCTTGAGCATGCCGAGGTGGATGCCGCAAACCACGGCGCGGGACTCGTAAGCCACCTCCCGGAACGGGCAATGGTGCAGCACGATCCGGTCGGCGACGCGGTCCGGCTCGGGCTCGAACCCGAGCTGCTTGAGCAAGTCGACGGCGACGGCCATGGTCTCGTCCGCAGAGAGCCGCTGCGTCGGCAAGGCCACGTGGCTCAGCACCGTCGCCCATCTACGGCCGGCCCGCAACGCCTCGTTGGGCACGTCCGGCAGCGCGGAGAGCTGTTGGGCGAGGAGACGGGCCAGTTCGCGGTAACTGACGCCAGCCTCCCCGGCCCGGCCATCAAGCAAGCTCCGGGTGGGCGCCGCCATCTCGTAGAGAACGCGGGGGCGGCCCCTCCGGGAACGGTCTTCGGTCCGTCGCTCCACCAGGCCAACGGAACATAGGACTTCGAGGTGGACCCGGGCCGTGTTGGGGTGCAAGCCGACCGAAGCGCCCGCTTCGACGGCGTCGAGCGGACCGCCCACCTGGTGCAGAGCTGCCAGCAGCGCCTGGCGGCTCTCCCCCGCCAGTGCCCGGTAAGTCGCCCGCTGCCCGCTCGCCGGCGCAGGTACCGGGGCAACGGCGTCCATCAGCGACATGGTTGCATTATTACTCGCCTACGCAATGAATAACCAGCCGTCATTATCTAGGGGCCGTACGGCCCTAGGTAAGCGCCACTTGGGACTGGTTGAGTAGCCCCTGAAAGCCCGACGGGAGGTGATGCAGAGCATGGCCAAGACCCCGCGGGCCAGCAACGACAAGAGAACAGAGGTCCCAAGATGAGCTTGTCGAGACGTGCCTTTCTCGGCGGGAGCGCCGCGGCCGTGGGCGGGTTGGCGCTGGCTGACCACCTGCGGTTCTTCCGACCGCTCTCGGCGGACGCGGCGGCGGCCGAACTCAGCGGGTCTGGGGCGGTAGCGACGGGCAAAGAGCTCGTCTACCGGACCGGGCACTCCAACAACTGCGACGGCGCCTGTGGCCACCTGGTCCACGTGGTCGACGGAAGGGTGACAATGGTAGGCCCGGCGGCCTGGGGCACCAAGACGGTCTCGGGCGCTCCGGCCCCAACGTTCCACCCGCGCATCTGTGCCCGTGGCCTCTCCCAGATCTCCAACACCTACAGCCCGGACCGGATCAAGTACCCCTACAAGCGGGTCGGCGCCCGAGGCTCGGGCAAGTGGGAACGCATCAGCTGGGACGAAGCCACGTCTCTCATCGCCGAGAACTTCACCCGCATCCAGGCGAAATACGGCAAGCCCTCGGTCTGGGTCGCCCCTTACACCGGTTCCCTGGCCCTGATCGAAGGCGTCGTGGGAGCGGGTTTCCGCTTCGCCAGCGTCATCGGGGCCTCGGCGGGCGACTCAGAGGGCGACAACGAAGGCGACTCGGCCACACCGGCGGGATGGAACTATGTTCTCGTCGACCCGGACAACCCGGCTAACGGCGGGGGCTTTTTCACCGGCCACGAGTCGGTGGACTTCCTCAGCGCCAAGACCATCGTGTTCTGGGCCAATAACGTCGCCGAGACGTCGCTGCCGGACTGGCGGGTCATGGTCGACGCCCGCGACCAAAACGGCACCCAGTTGATCTCGATCGACCCGAGGTTCACTGTTACCTCCGCCGCCAGCGACCAATGGCTGCCCATCCGGCCCGGCGCGGACACCGCCCTCATCGACGGGCTCATCAACTACGTGCTGGCCAACGACCTGTACGACGCCGACTACGTTCGCGCCTACACCGTCGGGCCGTACCTGGTCGACCCCAGGACCAAGGGGTGGCTGCGGGCCAAGGAATTCATAGCCGGCGCCAAGGGCAAAGCCGGCGAGGACTATGTCGTCCTCGACGAGGCCGACGGGAAGGTCAAAGCGGCCAGTGACCCCACCCTAAAGTCGCCCGCCCTGCTCGGTACCCACACCGTGGGCCACCTACAGGCGCGCCCAGCCCTGCAGGCCCTGGTCGATGCCGTGGCCCCGTTCACGCCCGAGTACACGTCCCAGCTCACCGACCTGCCGGCGGCGCAGATCATCTCCCTGGCCCAAACCTGGGGCACGGTCAAGCCTCTGGCCGTCCGGGTCGGGTTCGGCCTCTCCCACTGGTACCACGGCGACCTCCACATGCAGGGCCTGCTGACCCTCCAGGCCATCACCGGGAACATCGGGGTGCACGGGGGGGGCGTCACCACCTTCGCCGGTGGCATCACGACGACGGCCTTTGATTTCGGCCACTTCTGGAACCCCACGGGCAAGCCCTACACGGTCCTCGAGCCGATGGACTTCTGCGACGCCGTAGAGCACGACAAACCGTTCCCGGTCCGGGCGGCCTGGTTCATGATCGACAACTTCGCCCAACAGATGTCGGACCGCAACCGCGTGGTACAGGCCATGAACGACCTCGAGTTTTGCGTGGTGTCCGACTACGTGCTCTCGGCCACCGCCGACATCGCCGACGTGGTCCTCCCGGCCTGTACTTATCTCGAAAAAACCGACCTGCTGTCGTCGAACAACTTCTACCTCCAGTACATGCCGAAGATCATCGACCCGCTCTTCGAGTCGAAGTCGGATCTCGACGCCATACGCATGATCGCCCAGAAGATGGGCGTGGGACAGTACTTCGACAAGTCCCCCGACGAGTACCTGCGCCAGATCATGCATATGGGCCAGGCCGACGCCGACCCCACGGTAAAGGGGCTCACCTGGGAACAGCTCACTACGGACACGGTGCACCTGAACACCGACCCGCTCCCCTACGTACCGTTCTTCAACAAGCAGTTCCCGACCAAGAGCGGCAAGATCGAGTTTTACGTCGAGATGCTGGTCCCCTTCGACCAGGAGCTCGCCGTGCACAAGGAGCCGATAGAGGCGTCGCCCACCAACCCGCTGTACGAGAAGTTCCCTCTCGTGTTCCTCTCGACCCACACCAAGTTCCGCACCCACTCCCAGTACGTGAACCTCCCCTGGCTGAAAGAAGTCAACAACGGTGGCCAAGGCTTCTTGGAGATCAACCCCAAGGACAGCGCCTCGCGCGGTATCTCCGAGGGTGAGGTGGTGAGGGTGTTCAACAACCGCGGCCAAATGAAGGTGCGGGCCAGGCTGACTGAGTCCATGAAGCCCGGCGTGGTCAATTGCTACCAGGGCGGCTGGGACACCATCAAGGTCAAGCACTATATCGAGGGTCACCCCAACAACCTGACCCACCAGATCGCCAAGCCGGCGCAGGCCCTGATCCCCAATTTCCCTTCCAACGCCGCATACTACGACTGCTTGGTCCAAGTCGAGCGAGTGGAGGACTGACGCAAATGGCCGCGAAAAACCACCCTACGACCCCTCACCATGCCATGGTCATCGACACCAGCCGGTGCATCGGCTGCTGGGCCTGCGCCGTGGGCTGTAAGCAGGTCAACAACGAACCTTTGGGGTTTTGGTGGAACCGGGTGCTAACCACCGCTCCCAACCAGTCGACGGCACTGAAGGAACCGGCCAGCGAGAACATCGATGTGCCCTGGGGGATCTTCCCGAACGTGGAGCTGGCTTATCTGCCCGTCGCCTGCCAGCACTGCAACGACGCCCCGTGCGTGAAGGTGTGCCCGGTGCAGGCGACTTTCCGTCGCGACGACGGCACCGTCCTGGTGGACTACCAACGTTGCATCGGTTGCCGGTACTGCATGGCGGCCTGCCCCTACGGAGTGCGCATCTTCAACTGGGGCGACGCCGAGTACGCGCCGGGAGGTGCCGTGGGTTACGGGAAGGACTACGTGACCGAGGGCCACCTGGTGTTCGAGCCCGAACGCCCCAAAGGCGTAGTGGAGAAATGCACGTTCTGCGTCGAGCGCATCGACGTAGGCGAAGAGCCCTTCTGCGTCGAGGTGTGCCCGATGGGTGCCCGCGTCTTCGGTGACCTCAACGACCCCGAAAGCGAAGTCAGCCAGCTCGTGAACGACAGTGGCGGGGCTCAGTTGCACCCCGAGCTGGGCACTGACCCGAATGTCTATTACCTGCCCATCCGCAAGCGCGTGGCGAGCGAGAGCTGAGGAGGCTAAACCATGACCAGTCCTGCTATACCTCTCCCCGTCACAGCCGACGGCGCCGGTACCCGGCGGCTGGGGGGCCGCCTGTGGTACGCGGTGCTCACTGCCGCGGCCGCCTTCGGGCTGGCGGCGTGGATCTACGAACTAGAAAAGGGCCTTTCCTCCACGGGCATGCGCGATGTCGTGTCCTGGGGGATGTACATCTTCACATTTGCTTTCTTCATCGGCTTGTCCGCCGGAGGCCTGATAATGGCCTCGAGCGCGGAGGTGTTCGGGATCAAGGCCCTCAAGCCCCTCTCCCGGCTAGGGGTGCTTTCGGCCGCCGCCTGCGTGAGCGTGGCCGCGCTCATGATCATCCCCGACCTCGGCCGGCCCGACCGGATCCTCAACATTTTCGTCCACCCCAACTGGAGCTCCCCGCTGATCTGGGACATCCTCATAATCTCCGTCTACTTCGTTTTCTCCGTTGTGGACCTGGCTGTTCTGCACCAGCATGAGGCGGAGCCGACCAAGCTGCGCCGCACGGCCAGGGCCCTCGCCTATGTAGGGCTCCCGACTGCGGTGCTGCTCCATTCCGTAACGGCCTGGATCTTCGGCCTTCAGATCGCCCGGACGTGGTGGAACACGGCCCTCATGGCCCCATTGTTCGTCGTTTCCGCCATCCTGTCAGGCACTGCTCTCGTGACGCTCCTCGCCCTGGCCAGCGAACGCTGGGCCGGTTTCAGCCTGCCGGCTCAGACAAAAAGCTGGCTGCGCGGCTTTATCACCGTCGCCCTGATCATCGACCTGTTCTTCGTCGGCTGTGATTACATCACTGTCCTGTGGGGCAACGTGCCCGCCGACCGCTCAGCCCTCAACCTCGTGCTGCCCGGTGGCGCCTGGTCGTGGACCTTCTGGGGCGAATGGACCGTCGGTGGCGTGGTGCCGCTCTTGTTCCTGCTGGTGCCCCGCCTGCGCCGCCTGCCCGGTGCGCTCGGCCTGGCCGCCTTCCTCGCCATAGTGGGGGTCTACATCTTCCGCATCGAGCTTGTCGTGATCGGCTTCGTCAACCCGCTCACGCAGTACCCGCCCGGGAACGCCGTCGGCACCTATAACCCGGCGACCTCGTCGTTCCAGCTCGCCGGCCATTATGCCCCTACCTGGGTCGAGTACGGGATCGTGATAGGCCTCGTCGCCCTGTTCGCCGGCATGGTCACTTTCGGCTACCAGAGGCTCAGGATGGCAAGCGCGCCAGCGCGCCCCGGCCGGCCGGCTCCAGACAAGTGACAGACCGGGACAGAGTTACGACGGTCGCCCTCGAGGCCCGCCCCCGGGACCACGGTGCGGCACCGGAGGCGGGCGGTCCCGGCGGCTCCGGACGCGGCTGCGGGCTGGACGAGGCCACCGCGGTGGCGGCCCTCCAACTGCTTGCTCACTGGTGGAGCCGGCCGGTGGCCGAGGAGGTCACCACTTGGTCCGGCGCCGCCGAAATCGAAGCAGAAGTCCGCAGCCGTATGCCCGAGGGGAAGGTGGACCTGCTCCTGAGCTCGGGGGGCGGAGATCGGACGGGCTTGCTGGACGAGCACGAACGTCTCTTCGTCGGCCCAGGACCGGTCCCGTGCCCTCCCTATGAGTCGTTTTGGCGTGAGGACGTGCCCATCGATATCCGCCGCAGCCTCATGGGCCCGTGCACAGCCGAACTGCGCCAGCTCTATGCGGTGCTCGGCCTGGAGATGGCACCAGCCCCCGGCGAGATGCCTGACCATGTCGCCGTCGAGCTCGAGGCCCTCGCCTACGCCATCTCCTTGCCGGCCGCCCAGGCACAGGCCCGAGCGCTTTTCGCCGACCACCTACGGCGGTGGCTCCCCCGGCTGTGCCGGGCCGTGGCCCACGAGACGGAGAGCGATTTCTACCGCGACCTGGCCGAGACCACGCTGGCCTGGACGGGGCCGCTCCAGAGTTACATCGAGCTACTCGACCCGGGCTCATGACCGTCGGGGGCAGCACCAAGGCCACGGCGTGCGCTGCCGCGGCGGGCGCCGTCCTGGTCTGCTCCGACGTCTTCGACCATCAGCCCGTTGAGCTGTCGGCGGAGATGATCTGCGCCGCCCTCCGCCACCACAGCCCCGAAGTAAGGGTGTTCGTCGTGCCGGAGCTCTGTTCGCCGTTGTCAGGCCTGCCCGCGGCCGTGCGTGCCCTCGGGGCCGGACGGGTGGTCGTCGGCTGCCGGCGGGGTCATGCCCGACGGCAGAAGATCCTGGGGTCCCTGCGCGATGCCGGCGTCAACCCGGCCGCCGCCCAAGTCGTCGACCTTATGCCCGGCGCGCTGGCTCGACCGCAGGACGTCGCCGAGCAGTCCGTCGCCAGGCTGCGGGCGGCGTTGGCCCGGGTGTCCGGCGCTGACGTCAGCGCGTCGGTAAGGGACGCGGGGGCGGTGCTCGGCCCGGGCCGCGTCTCCCGCCGCGACCTGTTCGGCCTTGGTCACCTTGGTCACCTTGGTCGCCGCCCGGTCGCCGCCTGGACGGCAGACCTTTGTCAGGGGCGGGGATCGTCACGACTGTGTGCCCAAAGTTGCCCGTCCCAAGCCTTGTCGGCGGCGGGGCCAGGCGTCTCGGTTGACGCCGCTTCGTGCCGGGGGTGCGGGGCCTGTGTGGCCGCTTGCCGCTCGGGGGCCATGTCGCTGAGCGGGGCTTCGATGGCCGAGCTCGAGGCAGCAGCCGGCGCGCTGGTCGAGGACGCCGTCCGGCTCGGCCTCGGGGTGGCGATCGTGTGCTCCTCGGCCGTTGCCAAGGTCGCCCTGGGGGGACCGTGGCTGGCGCTAGAAGTGCCGTCGCTCGAAATGGTGACCACGGGTTGGCTGCTCGAGATCGTTGCCGCCGGAGCCATGGTGACGGTACGGAGCTGCGGGGAGGGCGCCTGCCGCCGCCGCGGGGCCGAGCTAGCCCGCCTGAGCGGCGATGTGGTCGGCAAGGTCGCCCCCGGGCGCCGGGGCCTGGTCGTCGTACCGGGCGAAGGTCCCAGCCCGCGCGATGGGGCAGGTACACCGCTCGAGGTAGGGCGGCGGCGCGGACATGGGCTGGCGGTGGAACTTCACGAGCCCGGGGCGACGGTCCGAGCGATGTCGGCGCTCGCCGAGCACACAGGCCCCTGGCAGTTGGTTTCATCCGTCGCTCCGCTGGGCGACGTCGTCATCGATGTTGCCCGTTGTTCGGCGTGCCGCGCTTGCCTGACGGCCTGCCCGACGGGCGCTATCTCCGCACCGGGACGCCAAGAAGATGGGGCGATGGTGCTGAACTTCGACGCCTCGGCCTGCCCGGCCTGCGGAGCCTGTGCCTCGTCGTGCCCCGAGGGCGCTCTGTCCCTGCACCGGGCGATCGGCTCGTCTTGCCTCCCGGGGGGCCGGCGGACGGTCGCCCAGGTCGCCGGGGGTAAGCGGTGCGCGTCGTGCGGGGAACCAGTAGGAGCGGGACTGGTCGCCAACGCCGTCGCCGCCAAACTGGCCGCGTCCCACCCCGTCATCGCCAGTCGGCTCCTGTCAGGTGAGGATCTCTGCCCGGATTGCCGGCTCGGCGCACCATAGCGCCTCCCTCAAAATTAACTCTGGGCCTCAAGCTCATCGGCCAGTTCCTGGGCGAGGCGGCTGGCTTCCCCCGGACCAACGCCCGCACGCGCTGCCAACCAGCAGGAGATAGGAGCGGCCGTACGCTCGGAGGCATGGGCAGCGGTCCCCGCCAGCTCGAGAAGGCGGTCCTTCTCTTCCTCGCTCGGAGGGGCAATGCCGAGCTTGGTGGCGAAAAGTTCGGTCCATTCTCCTGCGGTCAGGGTCATGGCTCAGACCGTAGCCGAGGGCGGGCGCGTTAGCCGTTGCGGACGTGGCAGCCTGGAGGCGAGAAGGAGGGCCGGGCCATGGCCAACCTGTACGAGGACCGATGGATCACCTGCGGAGACGATGAGATCCGGGCCCGCTGGTACTACCTGTGGGGTACGAAACGTATCCCGTACCGGTCAGTGCGCGGTATCAGAAGGGTGCAGCTGACTGCCATCAGAGGAAAGCCCAGGATCTGGGGCACGGCCAACCCGCGCTACTGGGCCAGCCTGGACCCGCGAAGAGCGACGAAGCAGACTGCCCTCATCCTCGACCTGGGCCGGTTCGTCCGCCCCTTCCTCACCCCCGACGACCCCGACACCTTCGAAAGGGTGGTCCGGGAACGAGCGCACCTCGGTGACAGCGCCGGCCAGACCACCCTGGGCCCGATCGTCTGATCACGACGGTCTACCCCGGCACGTGGTCATCCCCAGGGACAGCGGCACCGATGAGACGAACAGTCTCCGGTTTCTCACGTCAGATACCTCTCATCAGCTCAGGGAAAGGGTCCCGACGATGAACCTTGGCACGTCTTTGTGAGTGGTTGTCGACCGACTTGTGATGGTTCTGTGAAGGCCGTAGTCAGTTCCCTGAAGCGTCAGTCGGCGCCGGCTGGTGCAGGCGCTAGCCGAGCGCACCGAGGTCCACCTGGCGGTGAAGGGAAGGAACTCCTATTCGCGCAAGCGCGTCAAGGTCACGTATCGGTAGCCCCTGAGCGCGTCCGGGCCTTTTCTGCGTCAGCAAGAATCATGGCGATCACCCGAGCTCGCACATATGTACTCAACGGCCAACGAGCCCCACACACCCGATGACCGCTGCTCTTAGCCGAAGCGGCTCTCGCCGACCGAGTGCAACAATCTCAACCTCATCCATGGCGGCGATCACGCTCTCTTTTTCACGTCTTTGGGCGAACCGGGTCTGCATCCTCTGGTCATCCCTTTCCCTTTGTCGCCGCTACCCGCAGGAGGTGGACGACCTGGGAAGTAGGAGGGCTGCCGAGGTCCCCGTAGCCGAAAAGCATCACGGCCTGGCCCATGCGCGCCCGGTCGAGGACATAGACGATGGGGATCCCCTCGATCGTCCCGGACATGTCGTAGGCCACCGAAGCGTGCCCCACCTGGGGTAGGTTCGATAGTGAAGACCACGGTTTTGCTGTTGTCGGTGCCGGTCACCCTGTGGCAGTTAGAGAGCACGGCGTTGACCGTCCTCCAGGTCGTTGTGGCCACCGAGGCCGACGCCCAGGAACCGAGCAGCTCCACCACTTCGGGTATCCCGTCGCCAGCCCTGAACCCCACCTGGCCGTGGTGGTAAGGGTGGCGCTTCGCCGAGCTGTCATGGACGTTGGTACATCTTGTGAACGAGCCCGAACCCGACGACGGTGGGGCCACGGCCCAGCCGACTGGCATGTCCGAAAGCGATAGCGGCCACGGGGTGACGGGGGGCCCGGTGGGTGAGGCGATGGTGGGTGAGGCCACTGCCAGCGCGGCCAGGACGATTGTGGTGGCGGCAACTCGGGCGCCCCTGGCGATAGCTCTTGGCCCAGACAGTAGCCCAGCCGGGGGCGGGTCTTTTAGCTGGGAGGGGCTGCGTCGACGTACCAGCGGCCGGCGACCTGGACGCACGGGATGGGGCTGAAGGCGTTGGAGTTGGGATTGGCGGCGGCGGAATAAGCGGCAGCGAAACTGCGCGTAGGTCCGGGCATCCCCAGCTTCGGCTTTTCGCTCGACTGGCAAGGCCCAGCGCTGGGGGGAGGGCAGATATGCCCAGTGATCTCCACCAGAGCCCGTGTGTTCTGCGTCACGGTGCCCCGCACAGCGACCGACCCATGGAGGCGGAAGTGCTCGGCGTCGAGCTTGCTACTTGCTTGGAGGCAGATCGCGTAGAAGTTGGGCCGGAAGTACGGGCACGAAGCGGGCCAGTCGCCGGCCAGCTCGTTGTCGACCACTCCTCGAGCAGCGGCCGCCGGGCTGAGCGCTCCTAGGGCACCAGACGCACCAGCCAGCGCCGTGGCGGTGGCCAAGCCGGTCGTTATGAACGCGGCGCACGCCATAGGCAAGGCGAAGTGCCGGTAGGACCTCCGCTCGCGGGTCATAGGGACGCCCCGACTTTAGCCCTACGCAGGCAATCCGTGCTCGCCAATAAGGGCGTTGATGGCGACAACCGGCAGGCCGGCACCCGATGTATGCGGTCCCTATGGCGCTCCGTTTGCCCCACGAGGCCTACTTCTGTCCTGTGTGCGGGGCTTGGGCCGAGGAGCCTTATAGCGGACTGAGCGCCAGGTATTGCCCCTGGTGTCTACGGGCTCGGCAAGAAGTGGACTGACCTTCTCCTCCACGAAAGATCTTTCGACTCTGTCTAGGTGCGTCGGGTGGGTGTCGATAAGGGAGAATGAGAGGTTGGCGAAGGCGCGCCGTGCGACGGGCTGGTGAGGTTCCGCGGACGGAAGCAGAGGACGGTCAGGAGCGGATGCGTTTTTGGCGGGTCTTGGCCTGCTGGGTCTATGCCGGCGTGGGACTGCTCCTCATCGGCGTCTATTTTGCTAACCCGAACGTAGCCGGGCTGCCAGAGTGGGCACCGCGCTATCCGCTCGACGTCATTGTCAACGCGTCGGCCGTGGTTGCCCTCATCGTCGGCATTTGGCGGTGGAGGCCAGATCCGGTCCTGCCCTGGTGCTTGATGGCAGTCAGCCAAGCCGTTTACACCATCGGTGACTTCGTCTACTACCGGGGCCTCTACATTACCCACTCCATCCCCTTCCCCGGCCTGGCCGACGCCTTTTACCTCGGCCGGCTTCCGTTGATGGTCGCCGCCCTGGCCTTCATGATCCGTAAACGCAGCGGCCGCGATCGCGCTGCCGTCATCGACTCGCTGATCGTCGGCATTGCCGCCAGCCTCTTGTCGTGGGTAGTCCTAATAAAGCCGTATACCGAAGGTGCGCTCGCGCTGTCGGTCCGCCTTACATCTATTGCCTACCCGGTAACCGACCTCATGTTGGTTGTCATGGCCGTTCGACTGCTGGCCGGTAGCGGACACCGGGGGACGTCATTTCGTTTTCTCACCGGTGGGCTCATCCTGCTGGCGGTCACTGATTCGGTGTACGGCTGGTTCAACTTGCACGGGGTTACCTACAGCTCCGGGTCGCTCATCGAGGTCGGCTGGCTCGCCTATTACGTCTCAGTCGGGGCCTGCGGCCTGCACCCATCGATGCGAGAGCTGACTATGCCGAGGTCGGGCGAAGAGGCGAAGGGCTCGCGACTGCGTATCGCAGCACTGGGTGGGGCCACACTGGTAGGGCCGGGACTGCTGGCTACTGAGGCCTGGCTGGGAGAACGCATCGATGCCCTCCCGATCGCCTTCGCCTCGATCGTCGTCATAGGACTGGTCATACTGCGCCTGGCAGACGTCATGCACCACCAGGAACAGGCGGAGGCGAAGGTTCGACATCAGGCGTTCCACGACCCGCTCACCGGGCTCGCCAACCGGGCTCTCTTCTACGATCGCCTCGAGCACGCCCTAGAGGTCAGTCGCCGCCACTCCCGCGGTCTGGCCGTCCTGCTGATCGACCTCGACCGGTTCAAGCCCATCAACGACAGCCTCGGCCACGCCGCGGGCGACGAGTTGCTCGTCACCGTCGGCCGCCGCATCACCGCATGCGTCCGTTCGATGGACACCGTCGCCCGCCTAGGAGGCGACGAGTTCTTGGTCCTGGCGGAGAGCGACACGACAGTGGGCACAGTCGTTGCCATTGCCCAGCGATTGATAGACGCTGTGGCCGAGCCGTTGTCGCTCGATGGCCACGAGGTCTCGGTGACGGCAAGCGTGGGGGTGGTGTTCACCCTGGCGGGCGCCGACACCGACGACGCCGACGAGTTGCTGAACAATGCCGATACCGCCATGTACACCGCCAAGCGGGAGCTTCCAGGCACGTACCGTATCTTCGAACCCTCCATGCACGTGAGCCGTCCCGACGTTGGCCTTGACGTGGAACTCCGTCGAGCGTTGGCGAATGGCGAGTTTGTCGTCCACTATCAGCCCATCGCCTCCGTTACAACCGGCAGGATAACCGGAGTAGAAGCGCTGGTGCGCTGGCAGCACCCAGAACGTGGCCTATTGCCGCCGGCGGAGTTCATCCCGGCCGCCGAGGCGAGCGGAGCCATCGTCGACATCGGCAACTTCGTCCTCCGCCAGGCCTGCGCGCAGGTAAAGTCCTGGCACGACCAATGGCCCGACGATCGCCTCCTGCTGAGCGTCAACCTCTCTCCCCGCGAACTCGCGGAGCCGGACCTCGTCACCCGTATCGAACAGGTCCTACAAGACGCCGATCTCGATCCCTGGTTCCTTGTCGTGGAGCTCACTGAGAGCGCGTTGCTGGTCGACCCCATCCGAGCGGAGGAGCGCCTGCGGCGACTCAAGGAGCTCGGCATCAGCTTGGCCCTCGACGATTTCGGGACGGCCTTCTCGTCGCTCAGCCATCTCCGTCGTCTTCCCGTTGATTGCCTGAAGATCGACAAATCATTCGTAGACACAATCGCGACCGAAACGGACGGCTACAACTTCATCAAGGGCGTCGTCCTGCTCGCGCACACCCTGGGGCTCGCCACAGTGGCCGAAGGGGTCGAGGACGCGGGTCAAGCAGCCTGTCTCCGGAGAGCAGGATGCAATCTCATGCAGGGGTACCTCATCGCCCGAGCGCTGCCCGCGGCGGAGTTGGAAGCCATGATCTGCCTTCTCACTCCGAGAATGACGTCGGATATCTCGGAGCCGTGTGGCCGGACACCACCCCTACAGCACCCGAACGAGCTGCCTCCCGTTTGTCTATCCAAATAGCGGAGCTAGCGGCGGACGTCCCCTCGGCGATGCTCGCGCCTTCGAGACGGCTGACCTTTGAGCAGGTCCTGTCACCACGCAGCCCTGCGTCGGCGCTGAAGGCAGAAGTTTTCGCAGATACGGTGCCTTCCATCGACGCTGTCGGCCACGATGATCTCGAGCGCTACGTGGAGCGCCCGATCCATATGGAGCTCTACGGGTGCGCGGTGGCGCGCTCCAGCGAGTTCCTCGTGCTCGATTACAAGCTGGAGACGGCACGGTTGCAGAAACGGGGCTGAGGCTATACCTCCGCTGGAACTTTACATGGGCCGTCCCGTTGCCTCGGACAGTTGTTCCAGCCGCAAAGCGGATCCCTACTCTCATCCGGAGCAACAGGATGTTGGAGGAGAGCCGAGGCACGGGTCGGGTGTGGATGGAACATGGCAAATATGCAGGTCAGAGGGTTAGGGTGTGCATGGCACAGGCATTTTAGTTTCTTTCTCTATATACCCTCATGTAGGAGAGGTTATAAAAACAATGTGCCATCACACCCGATTACCCAAACAGCTATATACCACGGTCCTTTTGCCGGGTGCGGATAATGTTGGCTATATCCCCGCTCTCATTCTGGTACCCGAGAAGACCAACGCCGTTTTACCACTGCTTCCCGTGGTAACCAGTCAGGTACCGGCGGCGTGGTTGGGTGGTAGCCAGGGACCGGTGGTGAAGAGCTGGCGGAGGACGTCGAGCCGGTTGAGGTTGTGGTTGGCGGCGGTTTGGATGTAACTGCGGATGGTAGCGAAGGACTCGGCCCCTGCGCTGGAGCGAAAGGTGCCAGATATTTTGTCATGAATCTTCACCATCCGAAATGACCGCTCCGCGATGTTGTTGACGAAGTCAACGCCCCGCGGTCGGTCCGCGGGTTGTGAGTGTCTTCCGGCACATCCTGGAAGGGGTCTTCTTCAATTGTGCCTGGCCACAGTTCGGCAGTCAGAAACCCGGCGAGCGTCGGCGGACTCGGTCTCGACCTGTTAGCCGAGCGGTGCCGTCTCGGCGACCTCATATGTCGTGATTGCGGAGCTGATGGCTGTAACGCTTGCGGTAGTTAGTGCCGGAGCGGCCCTCCCGGCGGCGAGATGGGCGTCGAGGTCTTCTCTACTGGCCCAGATCTCGAAGAGCAGTACCCGGCTTGGGTTTAGCGGGTCGGCACTGAAGGTGTACTCGAGGCATCCGTGCTCCGCCCGCGACCTCCGCATGAGGTCCAAACGCTCCGCCAGGAACTGCTCCCGGGATCTGCCTTGGACTTCAAAGGTCCCACCAACGATGACCATACTTGAGCGCTCCCTTCTCGAACCAGCTGAAGCCAAACTGTACGCGCTTCGGGGGCACTCGATCATCGGGCCCGTGTCAGGCGGCCGCCGATCTGAGCAGCGCGCCATAGGTTGCGGTTGGACCGGGGTTCATACGCCTGACAGTCCGACCAGCACCCCGGGGTGCCTTCACGAAGGTCTCCTGTTCGCGATGGTCTCGATGTGACTACCGACAGCGGCGGCGATGGCCCGGACTTGCTCTTCGCCTCGGCCGGCCACGTGGGTGCTCACCAGCTCGTTGGCCCTGGCCTCGCTGCGGCTTGGCCACTCGGCGGCCGGGCCCGGAAGGTCCCCCCGCCGCAGTGGCGACGGGTACGGCCCCGTGGGCGTCGACGAAGGCCCTGTAGCGTCCTTTCACCTGAGAGCTGCGGGCTGGTCTAGGGCGGAGCGGACCGCTTCAGTGCCTTTGCTGGTGCCGGTCACGTTCCTCGGCGAGGGCCAAGACGTCTCCGACCCTGATACGGCGGTGCTTGCTGTCGGGAAGGCGGCGGAACTCCAGCATGCCGTCGGCCAAGAGGCGGTCCACGAACTGGCGGCTCACGCCTAAGAGGTCGGCCGCCCCGGCCGGTGTGACTTCCTGGTCGGGGCGCAGAACAATGAGGTGCTCGCCCTTGGCCACCCCCCCGAACAGCTCGCGCACAGCTGCACCGAACTCGCTCGTCGCGTCGGCCTCAGCCGCCAGGAGAGCCGCGCTTGCACGCGCCTCATCGTCGTTTGCTGCCAGCACGCTCATCGCTCCAGCCACGGGGACCATGTGGACAGGGGTACACCATCAGCAATAACTGCAACTAGATCACGGGACGGCTCCTGGCCTTGACCGAGCGTTCTGTTGGTCCTTGGTCACTCGCCTTCAGGCGCACACTCCCGTCGTACCCTCGGCCACCAGGTCGGCCGAGGCCCGGCAGTCCTCCACCACCAAGATCCTCACCTCGTCCCCCCTTTAGCTCCTGCTACAGGGGGCGACGCTGCGCCCGGGGCCTCGGGTACAGCCAGGGCGCCGGGCGTCAACGACGACTGACGGCCATCCCCCGTCCCACCCTGCGATTGGTCCAGTCCATTAGCCTTATTGCAGGAAGCCCGGGCTGATGTGGCTAACCCCCCATGGCCTACCGGCCCGGGCTCCCGACCGTCGCCCACCGTAGCGTTCGCCGATGGCAGTTACCCGTCACGCGAACGGCAGTTCTACTTCCCTGTTCGTGGGACCGGGCTCGCGTCTCACGGCTTTCTATCTCGGTCGTAGCTATGACGACCTCGGTGGCGACAACGAAGCGATCGCCTGGTGCTCGCCGGCGCCATTTGGGCCGACCAACCCTGGCCTCGCCGCCCGAAGCGTTTTGGCGCGCTCACTCGCGACCTGGCTTGACGCTTTATCTATCGTCATAAGACAGGAGTATATTAGAGTAGCGCCATCAATGGAGTAAAGGCCGGTACTCAGAACGCGACACGCCCGGGGTCGCCTATCTCGGGGGCTTGTGGCTCCGAAGGGGCGCCAGAAGGGCTTGTTGCGGTCTGCCGGGATCCGGTTTGGCCGCCGCTCGGGCTGCTGTAACATTGTCATATGGTATTAGAGCAAGATGGTAGCGACGCCGAGGCCTCACGGCGAGCCTCGCCGATCGAGTTCCGCCTCGAACCCGCTTCGGGCGTGCCGACGTACTTGCAGCTCGTGCACCAGGTCGAGCACGCCCTGCGGCTTGGCTACCTCGCGCTCGGCGATCAGCTCCCGAAGGTCCGGGACGTGGTCGCCGAGCTGGCGATCAACCCGAACACTGTGCTGAAGGCCTACAAGGAGCTGGAGACCAAGGGCCTCGCAGTCGGACGGCCCGGCCAGGGGACGTTCATCATCGAGGCAGCGCTCAAGCAGGTGAGGCTTCCCGAGCTCACCGGGCTGCGCCGGTCTCTCATGTCCTGGGTGGCAGCCGCCGACGCGGCAGGGCTCGACGAGGACGGGATCTCTGCCCTCGTCGCCAACGTGCTGCGGGATTTTCGTGAGCGTCGCGGGGGCGCGGCCGACCAGCGTGGCGCGCGGCACCAGGCGGAAGGCGTGGCATGAACGTCATCGAGACCCACGACCTCGGTAAGTCCTATGGCGCTACGAGAGCACTCCACGACTGCACGTTGGCCGTTCCTGCTGGGCACGTGGTCGCGCTCGTCGGGCCGAACGGCGCCGGAAAGTCGACCTTGTTGAACCTCGCTGTTGGACTGGCGACACCGACCACAGGTGAGGTGACAGTGCTCGGCGGGCGCCCCGCCGGTTCTCTGGCCGCGCTGGACAGGATTGCCTTCGTGGCTCAGGACTCGCCGCTCTACCAGAACCTCTCAGCTGCCGAGCTGCTCCACGTGACCCGCAACCTCAACCACCGCTTCGACCAGTTTTACGCCGAGCAGCGGTTGGGGAGCTCGACATCCCGCTCAAGCAGAAGGCGGGCAAAATGTCTGGCGGACAGCAGGTCCAGCTCGCGTTGACGCTGGCGCGCCGCCCGCAGCTCCTCGTGCTCGACGAGCCGATGGCGATGCTCGACCCGGTCGCCCGGCACGACTTCATGGCGACGGTGATGACGCCGGTCGCCGACGACGGTGTCTCGGTCGTGCTGTCGTCTCACGTCCTTGCCGAACTCGAGCGAGTTGCCGATTATCTGGTAGTGCTCTCGCACGGCAGCGTCCAGGTGGTCGGCGAGGTCGACGACCTCCTGGCGCACCATCGTGTCCTCACCGGCCCAGCTTCGGAACTCGAGCCGTGCTCGCGCCAGTGGAACGTCGTGCACGCCAGCCGTGGCGCGTCGCAAGCGCACCTGCTCGTCCGCGGCAACGGGACCTCCGATCCGATGCCATCGGGATGGGAGGTGCACTCAGTCACCCTGGAAGAGCTGGCCCTTGCCTACCTGCGCGAGCCCGACGCCACGGCGGGGCCGGGCCCGGCTCTTGGCCGGGACGCCGAACTGTCGGTGGTGAGGAATTGACCGCGCTGACCGTGCCCGCCCGGCTAGCGGAAAACGCGGGTATTCGGGCTGTGCCGTGGCGGCGGATGGCTTGGGTCACCTGGCGCCAACACCGCCTGGCTCAACTGGGCGGCATGGCGGCCCTGTTGGGCGCCCTCGCGGTGTACGTGTGGACCGTCGGCCTTGGGCTGCACCACGCCTATGCCGCCGCCACCGCCTGCCACCCGGCAAGCTCGATTGCCTGCAGTGTGCTGGTCGGCCGGTGACGCCTGCGTCGTGCAGTACCCCCGCGAGAGTGCCACGTTTGATCTCTCGGTTTAGCGGCACGACCAAGGGGACCCGGCTATCTGGGTGCCGAAGCCTTACATGGCTGCCCCCTGGCGCACGGCTACCCAACCGAGCTTTCCCAGTGCCGAGACCAGCTCCGCTCCTGAAACGACCGGCAGTGCCCCGCTCAAGCCGAGAGCGGGAGCCGGCGCCGGACGACCCCCATCTCCAGGGACCGCCCTTCTTCGCGCATCCCCTCGACGTAGAGGGCCAAGGCCTCCTCGGCGTTCGCGGTGGCCTCTTCGAGGTCCTCGCCCTGAGTGTGCAGGCCGGGCAGCTCGGGGGCGTAGGCGTGATAGCCACCTTCCGGCTCAGGCTCGAAGACGAACTCCACGTCGCGGGCAGGTTCCACAATTTTGAGGTTACAGGGCAGCGGCTGGGCAACGTCCGCCTAGTAGCAGGACCTGCTTGGGACAGCGGCCCAAGCGGTAGCCGCTTATGAAGCTCAGCTAAGGACCGGTGCCCCTCGTCAAGGCCAGCTGCGCGCCTTTCACCTGGAACTGGGCCGGTGTACTCCCAGAGCAGAGCGGACCGCTCGTGCGCCTTGCCGGCGCCGGTCACGTTCCTCGGCGAGGACCAAGACGTCTCCGACGTTGATACGGCGGTGCTTGCTGTCGGGCAGTCGGCGGAACTCCAGCACGCCGTCGGCCAAGAGGCGGTCCACGAACTGGCGGCTCACGCCCAAGAGGTCGGCCGCTCCGGCCGGCGTGACTTCCTGGTCGGGGCGCAGAACAATGAGGTGCTCGCTCTTCGCCACCCCCCCGAACAACTCGCGCACCGCGGCACCGAACTCGCTCGTCGCGTCGACCTCGGCCGCCAGTCGGGCCGCGCTTGCACGCGCCTCAGCGTCGTTTGCTGCCAGCACGCTCATAGCTCCGGCCACTGGGACCATGTGGACGAGGTACATCACCAGCAATAACCGCAACTAGACCACACGGCGGCTCCTGCCCTTGGCTGAACGTTTCGTTGCGGCCTCTGCTGCGCGCGCTTCCAGGCGCACACTCCCGCCGTTCTGCTCGGATGCCTCTTGAAACACAAGGGGTTCTCGAGAAGCGCATACAGAACATTCTGTGGAGAGTCGGAAGCCCCCGCTTCCCCGGACAGCTCAACCCCGCGTCGGTTGCCTCTCGACTGCGTGACGGCCACGCCAGAACGCTCGGACTGCTGTTCTCAACCGCCCACCAAGCTAACGATACCTTCAGTGAGGCGGAGCACCGCCTCTTGCCGCACGTCTTCACGTTGGTGCACCGCTTCTTCGCTGCTGCTCGTGGGGCTGTCGTCATGTTCGGCCCGGACCCGGAGCGCCCGGCTGTCCACCTGGTTGGTCGTTCCAGCCTCGCCTCCACGGTCCCTATAGATGTCGTGATGACCGTATGGCCGCTGTCGAGCAGCTCCTCGGTGGCGCGCTCAGCCAGCTGCGCCACGGACGGCTCTGTCCGGGGCGAGCGGGTCCGTTGGCCGCGCTGGCGGGGACAGCAGATCTCGGCATACGCCCGTGACCGGTGGTCGTGAAGGGGTGGGTCTTCGGCTCATCTACTAGAGGCAAGGGCCAGGATAGTGTCGACCGCAGCTTCGAGCGGACGGGTGCTCCGTTGCGCCTGGGCGAGTTGGGAACCGTGAGAACGGTTTGGTTCTCAAGATGTTCTCACGGAGCCCCTAGCAGGTCAAGCACCGAAGCCCGCACCCCCTCTGACCTGCCCATATCTAGCGCGCTCGGAGGGATTTGAACCCCCAACCTTCTGATCCGTAGTCAGATGCTCTAATCCAATTGAGCTACGAGCGCAACATGTGTTGACCTGCGCTTTTACACTACCAGCGGGAGCTCCGGACCTCCAT
>Ga0182012_10000223_pt1 | contig 64396 bp, 53 predicted proteins | sample 612S2SmetaG_FD_120486 | JGI IMG/M metagenome (GOLD analysis project Ga0182012, IMG submission 120486) | Permafrost microbial communities from Stordalen Mire, Sweden - 612S2S metaG | ecosystem: Environmental > Terrestrial > Soil > Wetlands > Permafrost | place: Sweden: Stordalen | collected... | reverse complement strand
TGATCCCGTCCAGGGCGCCAAAAGGCTCGTCCAGGAGCATGAGCGGATGGCCGGCAATGACGGTGCGCAGGAACGCCGCCCGCTGGCGCATCCCGCCGGACAGCTGCCACGGCCAGGCCTGCGCGAACTCGCCCAAGCCGAAGCGCTCCAGCATCGGTACCGCCTGCCTGCGCGCCTCTTTGCGGCCGGTCCCGGCCAGCTCAAGGGGGAGCACGACATTGTCCAGCACCCGGCGCCAACCGAGGAGGGCGTCGTGCTGGGGCATGTAGGCGCTGGCGCCCAGGCGGTCGTCGAGGTCCACTCCGTTTATCAGCACCTCGCCGGCGCTCGGACGCGCCAGACCGGCGACGACATTGAAAAGGGTGCTTTTCCCGCAGCCGCTGGGGCCGATGAGGGACACGAACTCGCCCGCTCCGGCGAACAAGTCGACGGACTCGAGGGCGACAACCTCGCCTTCGCCGGCCGGGAACCGCTTGGCGACCCCGTGCACGGCCAGGGTCGCCGCCTGCCCCGCCTCCAGGAGAGGTCCCGGCTTCAGTACCGGCCCCGCGCTCACGAGCGGGCCCGCCACGGCGTGGCCAGGCGCTCGATGACGCCCACGAGGGCGAAGAGCGCGATGGTGAGCAAGGCGATCACGAACACGGCCCCCAGCACCAGGTCCATCCGGACCGGTGCATTGTGTATGGCCTCGGTCATGTAGACCCCTAAACCCTGCATGCCACCGACGAACTCGGCGACGATGGCCGCGCTGTAGGCGTAGGTCACCGAGATTTTTAGGCCGGTGAAGAACTGAGGCAGGGCGTTTGGCAATTTCACCCGGGTCAGGAGCTGCCACCGCCCGGCACGCATCGTGCGCAGCAGGTTGATGGCGTCAGGGTCGGCCGACCCCAGCCCCTGCACCAGCCCCACGGTGATCGGGAAGAAGCTGAACAGGGCGACCAGGACGATCTTGGGGAGCAGGCCGAAACCCCACCACACCAGCACGAGCGGCGCCAAAGCGATTATCGGGACCGTCTGAGAGGCGACTATTACCGGGTAGAAGCTCCCCCGCACGCTACGGAACGAGTCGATCGACACCGCTATGAGCACCGCCACCACGACGGCGACGGCCATACCTAGGACGGCCTCTTCGGTGGTCACACCGATGGCCGGCCAGATGTCGGCCCGGTCGTCCCAAGTGGACCGGACGATCAGCCACGGGCCGGGGAGAAGCTGGGGGTTGATGCTATCGGCGGTCACCACTAGCTGCCACAGAGCGAGGCCGGCGGCGATGAGCAGGGACGGGGGGGTAGCGGTGCGCAACCACCTGCGGGCCGAACGCGCCGCCGACGGGGCCGGCACCAGCTGTCCCAGCGCCGGGAAGCCGGTGGGCTGGGCCCGCCTGAGCTGGCCTCGTCTGGGCTGGCCTCGTCTGGGCTTGGCTCGTCTGGGCTTGGCTCGCCTGGGCGCGTCTAAAACGGTCACTTGCCGTCACCGGCGCGAGTGCTCCGCCCGAGGATCCTGGTGCTGGCCATGAGACTGACTCCCTTCGCTGGCATTACCCAGATCAGGTACAAGGGTCTGCGGTCTTGCCGCACTCTCAGCGCCGAAGCGCTCCCCTGTCATTTGCGGGTTGGTACTTCGCCACAGCATACCCCCGCTCGGGTACTAGGACTTGGGGGGCCGTCATTAGCCCGGCGAACGCCAGGTCAACCGCTTAGCTGCCGGCGTTCAGATCTCTTCCCCGCCGAGCCCGTCGCCGCTGACGTCATCGCCACTCGGAGGTAACCCGTCATTGAACAGCAGCTCGCTCAGCTCGTCGCAATGTGCGTGGAACTTCGGCGTGCGTACCATGTCCGGCGTGCGCGGCCGGGGCAGGTCGACCTCGACCACGGCCCGCATGCGGCCGGGCCGGGCGGTCATGACCGCGACGGCGTCGGCCAGGAAGACGGCCTCGCTGATCGAGTGCGTCACCAGCAGGGTGGTGGACGCCCGCTCGGCCCAGATCCGCAGAAGTTCGATGTTGAGGCGCTGGCGGGTCATCTCGTCGAGGGCACCGAAGGGCTCGTCGAGCAGGAGGATCTCGGGCTCAACCACCAGAGACCGGGCGATGGCGACCCGCTGGCGCATGCCACCGGAGAGCTGAGCCGGCCGGGCTTGCTCGAAACCCTTGAGCCCTACGAGAGAGATCAGGTCGGAAATGGCAGCATCGTTGACCTTCATGCCGCTGATCTCGAGCGGCAGGCGGATATTGGCCACCACCGACCTCCACGGCAGGAGGGCGGCGTCCTGGAAGGCGATGCCCAGGCGGTGAGCGGCCCGGAGGGCATCGGGCGTCTCCCCGTGGACCAGGACGCTCCCCTCGGTCGGGCGCTCGAGGTCGGCGAGGATCCGCAGCACCGTCGACTTGCCGCAGCCCGACGGCCCCAGCAACGCCACAAACGAGCCACGACCGGCGTGAAGGTCGACCCCGTCCAGCGCGCACACCGTCGTGCGCCGGATCCGGAACTCCTTGCTCAGGCCGGTAATGGCGATACCGTCGGCGGGCCCGTCGGCCGATGGTACGGAAATTGCCACGCCGGAACGTACCACAGGGTCAGCGCTTCCTTGCATTGACCGACCGCTGTTCTCGATCACAGCCATCTTCGGATGGTAACCACGCCGGCCCCCCCAAGGAGCCCTGGCCGGGCACCATTCGCGCCTCCTGGGTCAAACATTAATTCCCGCGTAACAAAGGGCCGCCCCGGCCCCGCCCTTGACTTGTCGTGCCCGCCCGAGCAAGGTGGACTAATGGGTGACGTGACGCCGGGGATGGTCTGCTGTCACCACCACCTCTATTCGACCCTGGCCCGGGGGATGCCGGCGCCGCCGGTCCGGCCGACCACGTTCATCGAGATCCTCGAACAGATCTGGTGGCGCCTCGACTTGGCCCTCGACCTGGAGATGATCAGGGCGTCGGCACGCCTCGGGGCGCTGGAGGCGCTGGAGTGCGGCACGACCGCCATCGTCGACCACCATGAGAGCCCGGGCGCCATCGAGGGGAGCCTGGACGTGATCGCCGACGCCTGCCAGGAGGTGGGGGTAAGGGTCGTCTGCGCCTATGGCGTCACCGACCGCCACGGCGAGGACGGGGCGCGACGGGGCCTGGAGGAAAACGAGCGCTTCATCCGGACCGGCCGGCGCGGGATGGTCGGGGTCCACGCCGCCTTCACTTGCAGCGACGACACCCTGGCCGCCGCCGCCGGCCTGGCCGAGGAGCTGAGGGTCGGCGTGCACATCCACGTCGCCGAGGGCGTGGTTGACGCCGACGCCGGTGCCCGGTTGGAAGGCTTGGCCAAGCCGGACTGGCTGCTGGCCCACGGCGTGCACCTCGACCGGCCTCTGCCCGGCACACTGGCGCACAACCCCCGCTCCAACATGAACAACAGCGTCGGTTATGCCAACCCGGCCGCGTGGCCAGGCCGTGTCGTGCTCGGCAGCGACGGTATCGGGGCCGACATGCTCGAAGAGTTCCGCTTGGCCTATGCCCGTTCCCGGGAGGCCGACCTGGCGAACGAGCCACCTCAGGCTTGGGCCTGGGCCCGGGCCGGCTGGGAACTGGTGCCCGACGCTCTCGAGGACCGCGTCCGGTGGTCGTACGACGGAACGGACGACCCGTGGCGGTCGGCTTTCACGCCCGGCATCCGTGCTCAGGACGTCTGGGTAGGCGCAGAGCAGGTCCTCAGCGCTGCCAAACCTACGAGAGTTGACCCGGACGAGGTGAGAAGGCACGCCGCCGAGCAAGCCGCTCGCCTCTTCGCCCGTCTCTAGCAGCTGCGGGACCGGCCACGGGCCCGCCGCAAGAGCCGGCGCGGTCGGTTCCCGGCCCGTGAACTGGTTGAACTTTTATTGACATTCATAGCTCCAGGGGTAATGGTGGAGTCGTGGTTACGACGACTGAGCCCTCGGCCCTGGTCAACAGCGGGACGATCACTTTCACGCTGAACGGGTCCCCGGCGACGGTCCGCGCCGACCACCCCCACCTGCTGGCCGCGCTGCGCGAGGAGCTCGACGTGACTTCGCCCAAGGACGGCTGCTCGCCGAGCGGCCAGTGCGGGTGCTGCACGGTGATGCTGGACGGCAAGGCGCAGGTGGCGTGCCAGACCCCCCTGGCCAAGGTCGAAGGCCGCTCTGTGACCACCCTCGAGGGGCTCGTCGCCGCCGAACGCCAACGCTACGCCCAGGCCTTTGCCGCTTGTGGCGGGCTCCAGTGCGGCTTTTGCATCCCCGGCATCGTCATGCGGGCCAAGGCGCAAGTGGACCGCAAAGGCGCGGCCTTGACCCGTGAGGACATGTCCCGCCACCTCGGCGCCCATCTGTGCCGCTGTACCGGGTACGTCAAGGTCCTCGACGCCATCGAGATGGTCGCCTCCGGCCGAGAGGTCGTCCCCGTCCCCAGGGGCGGCGTGGGCAGCCGGGGGCCCAGGTACCAGGCGGAGGCGCTGGCCTTGGGCGACAGGGGCTACGTGGACGACCTGCGGATTCCGGGCATGCTGCACGCCGCGCTCCGCCTTACCGACCACGCCCGCGCCGATATCGTCCGTATCGACACCGCCAGGGCCTTGGCCGCGCCCGGCGTGGTGGCTGTTTTCACGGCCGCCGACGTCCCCGGCGCCCTGCGGGTGGGGATCATCCATAAGGACTGGCCGGTGCTCATCCCCCAAGGCGGGCGCACTTCTTATGCCGGCGACGTGTTGGCGGTAGTGGTCGCCGAGAGCCGCCAGGCCGCCAGAGCTGCCACCGGGCTCGTAGACGTGACGTACGAGCCGCTGCCGCCGTTGACCGACCCGATGGCGGCCATGGCATCTGACCAGGTCGCTGTGTGGGGTACCGACGGGAACGTGCTGTCGCGCTCCGCCTACGCCCGCGGTGACGTGGGTGCAGCCCTGGCCGCCAGCGCCCACGTGGTACACGAGGTCTTCCAGACCCAGCGCGTCGAGCACGCCTTCCTCGAGCCCGAGTCGAGCCTGGCCGTGCCCCGCCCCGACGGCGGCCTGCACGTCTACTCGGGGGGCCAGGGGATCTGGGACGACCGTGACCAGATCGCCGCCGTGCTCGGCACCGACCAGGACCAAGTCAGCGTCGAACTGGTGTCCAACGGCGGGGCCTTCGGCGGTAAGGAGGACATGTCGAACCAGGCCCAGACGGCACTGGCGGCCTGGCTCCTGCGCCGTCCTGTCAAGTGCACCCTGTCACGCGAAGAGAGCTTCCTTCTGCACCCCAAGCGCCATCCAGTGCAACTCGAATACTGGGCCGGGTGCGACCAAGAGGGCCGGTTGACGGGCGTGCGGGCCCGCATGGTCGGCGATTCGGGGGCGTACGCCAGCGTCGGGATGAAGGTGCTCGAGCGGGCGGCCGGCCACGCCACGGGGCCCTACCGCGTCCCCGCCGTGGACGTCGAGTCGATCGCCGTGCGGACCAACAACCCGATCTGTGGCGCGTTCCGCGGCTTCGGGGCGAACCAGGCCCAGTTCGCCATGGAAGGGGTCATGGACCGCCTGGCCGAATTGGTGGGGGTCACCGGCTGGGAGATCCGCAAGCGCAACGTCATCCACCCCGGCGATCTCTGGGGGCCCGGGCAGGTGATGGACGACGGCTGCGCCGGCGCCGAGCGCTGCCTGGACGTCCTCGCCTCCTGTTACGACGAGGCGCGCCGGGCGGGCAAGGCCGTCGGCCTCGGGCTGGCGCTGAAGAACTCCGGTTTGGGCAACGGTTTCAAGGAGGTCACCAAGGCCGTCGTGCGCTTCAGGACAGACGGCCGCGTCGAGGTCCGCCACGGGTGGACCGAGATGGGCCAGGGCATCAACACGGTGGCCTTGCAGGTGGCGGTCGAGGAACTGGGCCTCGACCCGGACCGCATCGTGGTGCTTGTCGACACGAGCCGCGAGCTCGGCCAGGGGCAGACAACCGGCAGCCGGGGCACTTTGATGGGCGCCGGGGCCGTGCGCGACGCGTGCCGGGCCGCCAAGCAGGGCGGGTGCCAGTACGACGTCGACTATGTCGGCGTGCACCGGGTGGACTGGACCCACCACCTGGGCGAGGTGGAGAGCCCCATCATCCACTCGGCGTTCGGCTACGCCGCGCAGCTGGTGATCGCCGACCCGGAGTCGGGCGCCATCGAGCGGGTGGTGGCCGCCCACGACGTGGGCCGGGCGGTGAACCCGACGCTGTGCGAGGGCCAGGTCGAGGGTTCGGTGCACATGGGCCTTGGTTACGCCCTCACCGAGGAGTTCCCTTCAGACGAGATGGGCATGCCGACCAAGACCACCCTGCGGTCCCTCGGCATCCTGCGGGCCAAGGACGTCCCCCCGATCGACGTCATCCTGGTGGAAGTGCCCCAACCCCGTTCGCCCTACGGGATCAAGGGCGTAGGCGAGATCGGCCTGGTGCCGACGGCCGGTGCCGTGGCCGCCGCCCTGCACGCCGCCGACGGGCAATGGCGGACCACTCTGCCCATGCGACCGCCCCGGACCGCTCACGCGGCTGGCGCCGACGATTGAGCCCAGACAGGCCATGCTCGCCTGCGGGTCAGCGCCCCATTGCCCTCTGGTGCGAGATCCCGGACCGGCAGCGCCTACTCGGACATGACCCAGCCAAGCCCCCCAAGCAGGCCACTGGACCAGTACGAGCGCAGCTTCGCTCGTGAGTCCGCAATGTCAAGCTCTCTTATAGCGAGCTGACCGACTCGGTCGAGCGGCCCGAACGCCGCGCCCTCGACCCGCTCCATGGACAGACGGTCCGGTCGGTACGTAAGGCCAGGCCCTCGGGTGTCAACGATCGTGTAGTCGTCGCCCCGGCGCAACAACAATTGCACTTCACCGGTCACGGCCGAGGCGAAATACCGCTGGAGGGCCTCTCGAAGCATCAACGACTGCGGATCGAGCCAGCGTCCCTCGTACAAGAGCCGACCGAGCCGACGGCCAAGGCTCCGGTACTGCTCGATGCTGTCGTCATTGTGGATGGCGCTTACCAGCCGTTCATAGGCAATATGCAACAGTGCCATCCCCGGCGCCTCGTAGATGCCGCGGCTCTTGGCCTCGATGACGCGGTTCTCGATTTGATCGCTCATCCCCAGGCCATGGCGGCCCCCGATGGCGTTAGCCGCCCGCACCAGGTCGGCCGCGGACGCGAAGGTACCGCCATTGATCTCTCTGGGAAAGCCTTCGCTGAACTTGACCGTGACGGTTTCCGGCTCGATATTGACCTTCTGGTCCCAGTGCCTGGCTCCCATGAGCGGGACCACGATCTCCATCGAAGTTTGCAGGAGCTCAAGATCTTTCGCTTCATGAGTGGCGCCCCAGAGGTTGCAGTCGGTGGAGTAGGCCCTCTCGGGCGCCTCGGTGCGGGGCTGGCCCTTGCGAGCCAAGAAGGCGCTCATTTCGTGGCGCCCACCGAGCTCATCGACGAAGGCCGCGTCCAACCACGGCTTATATATCCTCAGGTCCTGGTTGATGAGAAGGCCGTAGCGGTGGAACCGCTCGATGTCGTTGCCCTTGTACGTCGAACCGTCCCCCCAGATGTTGACGCCGTCACCGGCCATCGCATTGACAAGGCGGACCGAAGTCACCACCCGCCCAAGAGGGGTGGTATTGAAATATTGTTTTCCCGCGGTACCGATATGGAACGCTCCGCACTGCAGGGCCACGAGCCCTTCTTGGGCTAGGGGCTCTTGACAATCGATGACCCGGGCATGGGCGGCGCCCAGGTCAACGGCCCGCTTGGCCACGGCCGCGAGATCAGGCTCGTCAGGTTGTCCGAGATCCGCGATGTAGGCGTAGGGGACGGCACCCTTCTCAGCCATCCAGGCGACGGCAGCCGAGGTATCGAGACCACCCGAAAAGGCCAGCCCCACACGCTCTCCGACCGGTAGTGAAGTAAGTACGCTCGACATGTTGGGGCCCTCCTAACCAAAGCCTGTCATCCTCGCCAGCGCGCCCAAGGCTACCGGAGCGACGCCGCGTCCAGGTAAGCCTGCCAGCGACGCAGCCGCTGGGCGCGCTCAGCGACGAAGCGCTCGATCGCCACGAGGATGCTCTCGGGGCCAAGGTGAGCCTCGGAGATCACCTCGTCCACGCTCCCGCCCGTCCGCCACCGGTCATCGAAGTCCGCCGACAGCGAGTACTCCCTGGTGATCGGGCCGTCCGCCCAGTCACGCATCAGCTTGAACGCTCCGCTGGTGACCACCATGGAGTCGACCGAGTCAGCGGGAGATATCACTGACTCGCGGTAGGCACTGTCCTGGGACCGGAACAGCTGTGGGCTGATGGCGGCGACGACCTTCACGTTGAGACCGGCCCGCTCGAGCTCGGGCAGGACTTTGACCAGGTTGTGGGTCGACATGGTGCCGCGCACAAAGACGGTGCCGGCTTTGGGCTTGTACTCGTCGAAGGCCCGCAGGACATAGGCCCCCCCGGCGGCGGCGAAATGCGACGGCATGCCCAGGGCCGCTCGGTCAGGGATCTCGATCGGCGGTCTGGTCAGGTGCAGGGCCACGATCGGCACGTCCAGCGCCAGCGCCGCTGCGAGGACGACTGGGACCTCGTTGTACTCCCACGGGTGCAGGTCGATCACCCGGCCCTCGGGGAACAGCTGGGTCACGCCCGTCTCGATGATGCCGAAATGAGTACGCGAGTCCTCGGCGGTCTCGGGCCCGGAGTGGCCCGCGACCCACAAGAGCTTCCCGACCTTGAGGTCGCAATCCTGGGCGAGCTGGCTGAAGAGCCTCATGGGGCCGTACTTGAGGTACGAGAACGAGCCGTAGGTCGAGCACGCCCCCCAGAAACCGTCGAACGCGCTGAACGGGTCCTCGGCCAGGTCTACCGAGGCCAGGCCCGCCATCAAGCCGGCGTTCGTGAACTCGGTGATCTCGGTCGGGAGCAGGGCCCCGAAGGGGTTAGAGCTCCTCTCGTACCACCCGAAGCCCTTCATATCCTCGAAGTCGGCCGCGAAGCCGGAGATGTTGGTGGAGTCGGCCAGGTCAGCGGAGCAGGCGATGAACAGCGGCCGCCCGTAGTCGCGCTTGGCCAGCGCGTTGACGTAGGACCCCCAGGTCCCGAGGGCGGCGCGGTTAGGGGCTTTGTCGCCGGGACGCTTCCATATCTGTTCGGGGTAGTGCTCGAAGTCGAAAATCCGCTTGTCGGTGAAGACGCCGGCGGCCTTGTCGCCCAGCCGGAACCCCTCGATGGCTTCGGGGACCGTGGCGGCGATGGCCACCAACCGGTCCGAAAGCCACTCGACGAGGTCGTCGTCGCGGCGCAGGACCTCCATGACCACTTGCAGGTTGGCTTCTTCCTGGGCCCGCAACGCCTCAGGCCCCGCCGGGGCCGGGGCGTCCACCCCCTCGTACTCCACCCCGTAGCGGGCCATGAACTGCTTGCGAACCGCCCAGAACTGCTCAGAGTTGATGGGCCAAGGGACGCCGTGACTGGAGGCGTCATACTTCCCGTAGCCGCGGCCTTTGCGGGTCTTGAACCACGACACGCTCGGGACGTCGCCGGGATTAGCCCCGCAAGTCGCATCGAGCACGGCCCGGGTCACCGGGCCCCATTCCGAGCCCTCCTCAGTGCCAGTGACCCTCCATCCGTACGGAGCAAACCAGTCCACCGGCGAGCCGTTGACAACGCTCGAGGCCGGCCGGGAGTCGATGCCGAAGTCGTTCCAGTCGATGAGGAAGACGAGATTGGACAGCCCAAGCCCCCATGCCGTGTTTTTGGCCTCGTGAGCGCCCCCGGGCGTGAGCCCTCCCTCACCCTCGACGGCGAAGACTTTTACCTCGCCGGCACCCGCCAGCTTCAGCGCCAGAGCCTCTCCGACCGCGGGGCCGACGCCGTGGGCCGATGGGCCGGTGTTGTACTTGAGGAACAGGCTTTTCCCCGCCATCTCGGCGTGCCCGGGCAGTCCGCCGCGATGACGGAGCTCCGGCAACATCTCCCATGTGAGAGCGAACTTACCGTCGTTTGGGAACGCGTAACGCTCGAGGCCAGTCCGTTCGTGCCGGGCCCGGAGCCCTTCGTTGAGCACGGCCAGCGTGGCGTAGACGAGGGGGACGGTGTGCCCGGCGGACAGGATGAAGCGGTCGGAGAAGCGCAGCCACGGCCGGCGCACGTCCCATCTCATCGCCCCCGACAGGGCGAGCGCCAGTACCATGTGGACCTTCGAGCGCGACCCGCCCGGGTGCCCGCTCTGGCGGTAATTGAGGGACAGGTCTATGCACTCGTCGACAAGGTCCTTCAGCACCTCATAGCGAGTGAAGTCAGGCTCGGCGGCGGCAAAAAGGCGCCCCACCTCGGCCTCGCTGGAAGGATGCGCCCTGCCCGCCACGGACAGGTGCTCGGCGGCAACAGCTGGCGTCATTTGAAACCTCCGGCCCCGACTACGAATGTCGCTCGGTTGTGGCAACATGATGCAAGCTACACAACTGCATCACTAGAGCCTTTGGTCATGACGCCGCCCAGACGGTCCGAGACCGGGTCCTTTGGCCCTGGTTCGCGTGCCGGTCGAGATATTATCTTCCGGGCTATGACAAGGCTCGCATCAAGAATGAAGCGGCTGGGTACCGAATCCGCGTTCGCCGTCCTGGCCCAGGCCCAGGCGCTGGAGCGCACGGGGCGCCGCGTAGTGCACCTCGAGATAGGGGAGCCGGATTTCGCCACTCCCGCTCACATCGTCGAAGCGGCCCAGGCCGGGCTCAAGGCCGGTCACACCCATTATGTACCCGCCCCGGGCACACTGCGGCTCCGCGAGGCCGTCAGCGCCTACCTCGAGCGCAACGGAAGGCTGCGCGCCTCGCCCGACAGGGTGCTGATCACGCCGGGGGCCAAGCCGATCATGTTCTTCACCATGCTCGCATTGTGCGAGGAAGGCGACGAAGTGCTGTACCCCAATCCCGGGTTCCCGATGTACGAGTCGATCGCCGGGTTCGTCGGAGCCGTCCCCGTGCCGGTACCCCTCCGGGAGGCAAACGACTTCCGGATGGACCCCGAAGAGGTCGAGCACCTCATCACGCCGCGCACGAGGCTGCTCATCCTCAACTCGCCGCATAACCCGTGCGGTAGTGCATTGACCCCGGGCGACTGTGCCGCGATAGCCGAGATCGCCGTCCGCCACGACCTGATCGTCCTGACCGACGAGGTCTACTGGGCGACCCGGTACGACGGGAAGCACTGCAGCGTCCTCGATTTCGATGGCATGCCCGAGCGCACGGTCCTGCTGGACGGCTGGTCCAAGCCCTTTGCCATGACGGGCTGGCGGTTGGGCTTCGGCGTGTTCCCGCCGGACCTCGTGGAGCCGGTAACCCGGTTGATCGTGAACTCTGTCTCTTGTACTTCCGCCTTCAGCCAGGACGCTGCGGTAGCGGCCCTCGAAGGGCCCTGGAAGCCGATCGAGGACATGGTGGCGGAGTTCCGCGTCCGGCGCGACGTGATCGTCGAGGGCCTCGAGGGTATCCCGGGGATCTCGTGCGCAACTCCGCAGGGCGCTTTCTACGTCTTCCCCAACGTGAAGGACCTCGGCTTGACGTCGTCGGTCCTCGCCTCACGTCTGCTCGACGAAGCCGGTGTGGCTTGCCTGTCCGGCACCGCGTTCGGATCCTGGGGAGAAGGCTACCTACGCTTTTCCTATGCCAACTCGGTCGACAACATCCGGACAGCGCTCGGATGGATCGAGGATTTCTGCCGTACCTTGCGCTAGCCCTGGCAGGTCTAAAAAGGAGCACTTGACTGTGAGGACTTACGTCGATTCGGTGATAGCCGCGGTCGAGGACAAAAACCCCGGTGAAACGGAGTTCCTCCAAGCCGTACGCGAGGTGTACCCGTGCCTGGCCCCTGTAGTCGATAGCCGCCCGGAGTTCCGGCGGGCGAAAATCCTCGAACGCATGGCTGAGCCCGAAAGGGTGATCATCTTTAGGGTCCCCTGGGTCGACGACAACGGCGAGGTCCACATCAACCGTGGGTTTCGCGTCCAGATGAACAGCGCTATAGGGCCTTACAAGGGCGGGCTCCGCTTCCACCCGACGGTCTACCTGGGCGTGCTCAAGTTCCTCGCCTTCGAGCAGGTCTTCAAGAACGCTCTGACGATGCTGCCTATAGGCGGGGCCAAAGGCGGCTCGGACTTCGACCCGAAGCACCGCAGCTCGGGCGAAGTGAGGCGCTTCTGCCAATCGTTCATGACCGAGCTGTACCGGCACATCGGTCAGTTCACCGACGTGCCCGCCGGGGACATCGGCGTGGGCGCCAGGGAGATCGGCTACCTTTTCGGCCAGTACAAGCGCATCACCAACCAATTTTCTGGCGTACTTACAGGCAAAGGCCTGGAGTGGGGAGGGTCGGCTATCCGGCCCGAGGCGACAGGGTACGGGGCGGTCTACTTCGCACAGGAGATGTTGGCCACACGGAGCGACAGCCTGGAGGGCAAGACATGCCTGGTTTCGGGCAGCGGGAACGTGGCCCAGTTCACGGCCGAGAAGCTGATAGATGTGGGCGCCCGACCAGTCACACTGTCTGATTCCGGTGGGTTCGTCCACGACCCCGATGGGATCGATCGCGAAAAGCTCGATTGGGTCATGGAGCTGAAAAACGTGCGGCGAGGAAGGATCCGCCAGTACGCGGAGCAGTTCCCTGGCTCGGAGTTCGTACCGGTCGCCGCGGGCGACTCGAACCCGCTTTGGAGCATCCCCGCCGACTGCGCCTTCCCAAGCGCGACGCAGAACGAGATAAACGGCAAGGACGCGGCCAACTTGATCTCCTCGGGGGTCAGGGTGGTCACCGAAGGTGCCAACATGCCGACGACCCCGGACGGGGCCGAACTGTTCATAGCCTCGGGCCTTCTCTACGGTCCCGGAAAGGCCGCCAACGCCGGAGGGGTCGCCGTCTCGTGCCTGGAGATGGCCCAGGACTCCGGGCACTTGCAGTGGGCCCGCGAGCAGGTCGATGAGCGGCTGAAGTCGATCATGAAGTCGATCCACACCAGGGTGAGCACCGTCGCCGCCGAGTACGGCCAGCCTGGCAACTACGTCCTCGGCGCCAACATCGCGGGGTTCTTGAGGGTTGCCACCGCCATGCTGGACGAGGACGTCGTATAGTCGCCGCCACGGCGCGCAGTCACACCGACGGCAAAGAGACAACTTAGGAGCGGCAGGACCATGCCAACTTCGGGACTAGAGGACCACATTGTCGACCGCGGCGTCTACGACCGCGCCGTGCGACGTTTCCGCGACGCTCAGGTACTGTTGCCGACCTTCGCCGAGCTGGCTGAGCCGCACAAGATCCCGGGGGCGGTCCGCCAAGCTCTCGCCGCGGTGAAGCCGGACGAGGCGCACCCGCTCAACCTGTTCCGGGTGCACTGGTACAACGGCGCCGATCGGAGCGAGCAGGTCGCCGTCCCTGGGCACGTGGTGCTTGGGAAGCAACTGACCGGTGTGGACGCCAAGATAGTGGTGGCCATCGGCGACCGGTTCCCCATGATCCGTGCCCACAAGGTGCTGGCAGCCTATGCCTGCCTGGCGCCCCGGGTCGTCACCGGCCAGTTCGACCCCACGTCCCACCGGGCCGTATGGCCTTCCACTGGTAATTACTGCCGAGGCGGTGTGGCCATCTCGCGGCTAATGGGCTGCCGGGGCGTGGCGGTGCTCCCCGAAGGGATGAGCCGGGAACGCTTCGCTTGGCTCGAAGACTGGGTCACCGACCCGGCCGACGTGATCGCCACTCCGGGGTCGGAGAGCAACGTGAAGGAGATCTACGACAAGTGCGCGGAGCTCTCGCAGGACCCCGCCAACGTGATCTTCAACCAGTTCTCCGAGTTTGGCAACTACCTGGTGCACTACCAGTGCACCGGGGCGGCCCTGGGCGACGTGTTCGAACACCTACGGGAGGACGAGGCCGATCTTCGCCTGCGCGCCTTCGTCTCGGCCTCGGGGTCGGCCGGGACGCTGGGTGCCGGCGACCGTCTGAAGCAAGATCACGGCGCCCGCATCGTAGCCGTCGAGGCCCTGGAGTGCCCGACCATGCTTTACAACGGGTTCGGCGAGCACAACATCCAGGGCATCGGCGACAAGCACATACCGCTCATCCACAACGTCTACAACACTGACGTGGTCACGGCCGTGAGCGACCAGGCCACGGACCATCTCTCGGTGCTGTTCTCATCCCCGGCGGGGCTGGCCTACCTGGCGGAGCGCCGGAACGTCCCCCAAGAAGTCCTTGAGGCATTGAGCTCGTTCGGCTTGTCGAGCATTTGCAACATCGTCGCCGCCGTGAAAACTGCCAAGTACCTGGATCTCGGGCCCGGCGACGTCGTGGCTACGGTCGCCACCGACGGGGCCGAGATGTACGGGAGCGAGCGAACCAAGATCCTGGCCCGGGACTTTCCCGCCGGCTTCGATGCCGTTGACGCCGGTGAGGCGTTCGGGCGCTGGATGCTGGCGGCGGGAACCGACCACCTTGTCGAGACCACCAAGCGGGACCGTGAGCGGATATTCGACCTCGGCTACTTCACCTGGGTAGAGCAGCAGGGCCTCTCGTTCGAAGACTTCGTCGCCAGGCGGGAAGCGTCCTTCTGGTCTGAGCTACGAGGGAAGCTCCCCGTATGGGACGAGATGATCAAGGAGTTCAACTCCCGCAGCGGCGTTCGCGTCCCGTGACGGGACCGGCGAGCCGCCTCGTCTGTGCCGGTTGCGGTAGTTCGCCGGACTTCGACGACCCGTACCCCTTCCGCTGTCCCCGCGCCGGCGAGGGTGACGTCGACCACGTCCTGGTGAGGGCCCTCGACCCGACCGTCCTGAGCTTCCCCTCGGACGGCGGGGTGGGCACCGAGCCTTTCGCCCGGTACAGGAGCCTCTTGCACAGCTACCACCGCGCCATATCGGGCGGCATGGCCGATGAGGACTTCCTCGCCCTGGTCGAGAGCCTCGACGTGGCGGTCGCCGCCGTCGACGGGCACGGGTTCATGGCCACGCCGTTCAAGCGCAGCGAGCACCTCTCCAGGACCCTGAGCTTCGAGGGCGGCGGAGGGGTGTGGGTCAAGGACGAGACCGGCAACGTCGCCGGCTCCCACAAGGGCCGGCACCTCATGGGTGTGCTCCTGCACCTCGAGGTCGCCGACCGCCTGGGGCTGACCGGTCCCCTCCCCCGGCCGGACCTGGCGATAGCCAGTTGTGGCAACGCCGCTCTGGCCGCGGCCGTGGTGGCCGCCGCCGGCGGCCGGCGTCTGCGGGTGTTCGTCCCGGTCGACGCCGACGCCACCATCGTCGGGCGCCTGGGCGACCTGGGGGCCGATGTGATCGTGTGCCCACGCCCGCCAGGCGTGGCCGGCGATCCCACCTACGTCCGGCTTCGCCAGGAGATCGACGCCGGCGCGCTGCCCTTCACCTGCCAGGGCAACGAGAACGGCCTGGCCATAGAGGGTGGGGAGACGATCGCTTACGAGATCGTGTCCGATCTGCGGGCCAGCGGGCATGGTCTCGACCACCTCGTCGTCCAGGTCGGGGGCGGAGCTCTGGCGAGCAGTTGCATGCAGGCCTTCGCCGAGGCGGTGCACATGGGGGCGGTCGCCCGCCCACCGCGGGTCCATACCGTCCAGACGCTCGGTGCACACCCACTCGAGCGAGCCCACCGCCGAGTAAAAGGGTTGCTCTCCGGCCCGACGACCGAGCCGGACATCGAGCGCGCTCTGCACCAGGCCGCCACCCACCGGTCCGCCTACATGTGGCCGTGGGAAAGCGAGCCCAAGAGCATTGCCACCGGGATCCTCGACGACGAGACCTACGACTGGCTGGCGGTTGTCGGGGGCATGCTGAGGAGCGGCGGCCAGCCGGCGGTCGTCTCAGAGGCGCGCCTCGTAGAGGCGCATGGGCTAGGCCAGGATGCCGGGTTCCACGTGGACGCGACCGGCAGCTCCGGCCTGGCGGGGTTGCTCGACTTGCGGGCCGAGGGAGTGGTAAGGCCCGAAGACCGGGTCGCGGTGCTGTTCACGGGGACCGACCGCCGGTGAGCCACGCCCAAGGCCGCCCGCCAAGACGCTGTGGCAGCGCCTGGAGAAGGTACCCGCTCACGAGTACGAGCCGATAGGGCGATAGGGGAGAGCACTGATGAGGGCAGCACTGTACCTGCAGGACATGCACCCGGTCCGTCAAGGAATGGAATACGCGCGCTACGCCGAAGAACGCGGCTTCGAGGCCGTATGGCAGGCCGAGAGCCGGCTCGTGCGCGAGGCCACCGTCCCGATGGCCGCCTACGCCGCCGTAACCAGCCGTATCAAGATCGGTTCTGGCGTGATCCCGATTTGGACCCGGAATGTCGGGCTGCTCGCCGCGACGTTCGCCACGCTGGACGAGCTGGCGCCCGGTCGCATGATCCTGGGCCTGGGGGCATGGTGGGAGCCGCTGGCGACCAAGGTGGGGATCGACCGGCGGAGACCGTTGCGGGCGATGCGCGAGGTGGTCGAATCAACCCGTCGGCTACTGGCCATGGAGCGCGTCACCTACCACGGTGACTTCGTCAACCTCGACGACGTTGAGATCGACATCGTGCACGGTGACCGTGCCCCCAAGCACGTCCCGATCTACGTGGGCGCAACGGGGATGCAAATGATGGAGCTGGCCGCCGAGATCAGCGACGGCGTGGTACTCAACTACATGGTCGCCCCCGACTACACCAGGCGCGCCATGGAGGCGATCGCCGCCGGAGCTCAGCGTTCCGGCCGCAGCGTCGACGACATCGACCGGCCCCAACTGGTGGTTTGCTCGCTCGACGAGGACCGCGAGCTGGCGCTGGACCGTTCACGCGAACTTCTCACCCAGTACCTGGGCCAGCAGCCTCACATCATGAAGGCCAGCGGCGTCGACCCGGCGCTGGTCGAAGCCATAGGCAAAGTCATAACTTGGCCCGCCGGCCCCGAGGAAATCCGAAAAGCGATGCGCCTCGTCCCCGACGACGCCGTGCAGATGATCTCGGCGTCAGGTACACCGAGCGAGTGCCGGGCGAAGGTGGACGAGTACATCGCCGCCGGAGCCACCTGTCCCATTCTTTACCCGCTGGGCGACGACGTCCGGCTGATGATTGACACTTTTGCCGCACCATAAGGCCAGGCATTGACAAGAGAAAGGTAATGACCGACATGAGAAGCTTTTTGGGCCGGGACATTTTGTCCCTTAAGGATTTCGAACGCGACGAGTTCTTCCAGGTGTTCAGCGTCGCCGACGAGCTCAGGCATTACGCCGAGAAACGCCGCAATGGGGACCTGCTCACCTCCAAGACCCTGCTCACCGCGTTCTACCAGCCGAGCACCCGCACCAGGCTGGCCACCGAGGCGGCCATGCACCGCTTGGGCGGGCACGTGCTCGGGTTCTCCGACGCCAAGATGACGCGCGCCGGCGATTTTTACCAGGAGAGCATCAAGGACACCGTGCACATGCTCGAGTACTACGGCGACGTCATCGCCATGAGGCATTTCCAGCAAGGCGCTCCCGCCGAGGCGGCCAAATGGGCGTCGGTGCCCGTCATCAACTGCGGGGATGGGTGGGGAGAACACCCCACCCAGGTGCTCACGGACCTTTACACGACCTGGAAGCACTTCGGCACGCTTGACGGGCTGAGAGTGCTGTGCGTGGGCGACATGCGTATGCGCACGATGCACTCGATCCTTTACGCCATGTCCCAGTTCGACATGGAAGGCCTCGTGGTGTGCCCGCCCGAGATGTCGTTGCTCCCCGAGTTCAAGGCCGAGCTCGACGAGCGCAACGTGATGTACCGGGAGGTCGAGAGCGTGGAGAAGTGCATCGCCGAGGCAGATGTCATCTACATGGAGCCCGTGGTACAGGCGGACTACACCAAGTCACGCGACGAGGCCCACGATGACAAGGGCCAGACGCCGGCCGCCTACAAAGTCACGCGCCAGCTGTTGCGGGACAAGGCGAAGAGGACCTCCATCATCTTGCACTCGCTGCCGAGGATGGACGAGCTCCCCCCCGATGTCGACGCCACCCGCCACGCCCGCTACTGGTTCGAGGCCTTCAACGGTGTCGCCATGCGCATGGCCCTTCTGTCCCTCGTGCTCGGCGCGGTGGAGTAGGAAGGCCGATGCAAACCAACCTGCGGGGAAAAGACGTGATCGACCTGCAAGAGTGGACCAAGGACGAGCTGGACACCCTGCTCGACGTGGCCTTTACCCTAAAGCGTGACCGCGCCCTCGGTCTTCCTCATCCCTACCTTCGTGACAAGGTCCTGGCCATGCTGTTCTTTTTCTCCAGCACCAGGACGCGGACCTCCTTCGAGGCGGGCATGGCCCAGCTCGGAGGCCACGCCCAGTTCATCGAGAGCCGCACGACCCAGATAGCGCACGGCGACACCGCCAAGGAGATCGGGGAGATCCTCGGGCGCTACAACGACGGGATCGCTATCCGCAACGTCGACTGGGGAGTGGGCAACTCCTATATCCGCGATGTCGCGAAGGCCAGCCGCGTACCCGTGCTCAATATGCAGTGCGACATCTACCATCCCCACCAGGCACTGGCGGACCTCATGACCATCATCGAGCGCTTTGGCGACCCGAGGGGCAAGACGGCCACGGTGAGCTGGGCCTGCGCGGCCAGCTACCAAAAGCCCATCAGCGTGCCCCAAAGCCTGGCCCTATTGCTGCCCCGGTTCGGGATGAACGTCCGTCTGGTCCACCCCCCCGAGTTCGCTCTCATGGACGACATCGTCGAGCAAGCCCGCCAAAACGCCCGTAAGACGGGCGCCTCCTTCGAGGTCATGGACGACTTCGAAGAGGGCATGTCCGGGACCGACGTCGTGTACGCCAAGAGCTGGGGCGCGCTGCTCACGACCACCGACGAAGCCGAAGGAGCCAAGGCGATCAGCAAGTACAGTTCCTGGGTGACCGACTCGCGGCGGATGGCGATGGCCAACGATGACGCCATCTTCATGCACCCGTTGCCCGCCGATCGCAACGTCGAGGTGACCGACGAGGTCATTGACGGCCCGCAATCGGCCGTTTACGACCAGGCCGAGAACCGCCTTCACGGCCAGAAGGCCGTGATGGCGCTGACCATGAGCTGAAAGGGTGCTATGACCGGAAAGCTCGCCGTTATTGCCATCGGTGGGAACTCGCTTATCAAGGACAAGCAACACATGGACGTGTTCGCTCAGTACGAGGCCGCTCGGGAAACATGCGTGCATATAGCCTCGATGATCGAGCAGGGCTGGAACGTGGTCGTCGGTCACGGCAACGGCCCGCAGGTGGGCTTCATACTGCGTCGTTCAGAGCTGGCCGCCCACGAGCTCCACGAGGTGCCCCTTGACGTGTGCGGGGCCGACACTCAGGGCGCCATCGGCTACGCGCTGGCCCAGAACCTCGGCAACGAGCTCGGTCGGCGCGGCATCGACAGGCCGGTGGCCGCGGTGGTGACCCAGACCGAGGTGGCCGTTGACGATCCCGCGTTCACCAACCCGACCAAGCCGATCGGCTCGTTCATGGACGAGGCGGTCGCCCTCCGGCGTAAAAACGAAGACGGCTGGGACGTGGTCGAGGACGCCAACCGCGGTTGGCGGCGGGTTGTCGCCTCACCCCGCCCCCTTCGGATCGTGGAGCTGGGCCCGATAAAGCAGATGATCGAGGCCGGCGTCATCGTCGTCGCTGTCGGCGGAGGCGGCGTCCCAGTCGTCCGCGACGCCACCCACGACCTTCGCGGGGTCGAGGCTGTGATCGACAAAGATCTGGGCTGTTCCCTGCTGGCCCGTGCCGTCAACGCCGACCTGTTCCTCATCACCACCGCCGTCGAAAAGGTGGCCCTTCACTTCGGCACGCCCCAAGAGCGTACGCTCAGCCACCTCAGCCTCGCCGAGGCCAAGCAGTACCTGGCCGAGGGCACCCACTTCGCCAAGGGGAGCATGGCGCCGAAGATCCAGGCCGTGATCGATTACCTGGAAGGCGGCGGTCGCAAGGCTCTGATCACCGATCCCGGGAACCTCGAGCGGGCGCTGTCGGGGGAAACGGGGACGCGCTTTACCTTGACCTGATTAAAGCCCCGACAGGTTTCAGTGGCGCGCCGCCAGGTGCACGGCTTCGATGATCTTCTGGTAGCCGGTGCAGCGGCAGAGATTGCCCGCCAGCGCCTCGCGGATCTCGTCGTCGTCGGGATCGGCGACGCGCCTGAGCAGGTCGTGCGTAGCCATAATCAAGCCCGGTGTGCAGAACCCGCACTGGACGGCACCGGCGTCGATGAACGCCTGTTGGGCCCGGACGAGCCCGTCGCCGTCGGCCAGGCCCTCCACGGTCGTTACGGCGCGGCCCTCGGCTTGGCCGGCCAGCACCAGGCACGAGCAGACGAGCACGCCGTCGAGGTAGACCGAGCACGAGCCGCACTCCCCCTGCTCGCATGCGTTCTTCGTCCCTGCCAGGCCCAGGTGCTCCCGGAGCAGGTGCAGCAGGCTTTCGCTGGGATCCACGCCGTCGGCCTGGCGCCACTCCCCATTGACCGTGCACGAGACTCTCACGTCTTGCCCCCCCGGTACTCGTCCCAGCACCACGACAAAGCCCGTCGGCCGAGGACCTCCAGGGCCCGCCGCCGGTAGGCGGCACTGGCCCGGATGTCGTCGATGGGCCGGGCGGCTTGCGCCACCAGCTGCCCGAAACGGGCGAGGACGTTGTCGGGCAATGGGGCCCTCGACTCCCACGCCCCGGTCTCGGCCAGGTGGCCTTCCAGGAACTGCTCGGCGGCGTGCGCCGGCAATGGGACCGGTCCCGCCGACCCTATCCCGGTGCCGACGCGGAGCTCTGGTGGGTGCAAGGCCAGCGCGAACGAGCAGACGGCGATGACCATAGCGTTACGGGTACCCACCTTGGCAAACACCTGCGGGCCGGTGGCGACCGGCAGCCATACGGCGGCGATGAGCTCGTCCCGGCCCAGCACGCTGCGCTTTGGACCGACGAAGTACTCGCTGATCGGTATGTTACGGCTCCGGTGCAACGAGGCCACCTCCACCTCAGCCCCGACAGCCAGGAGGGGCGGGTGACAGTCGCCGGCAGGAGAGGCCGAGCCCAGATTGCCACCGATAGTGCCCCGGTTGCGGATCGGTGGTGAACCCACGGTACGCGCCGCCAGTGTCAACCCGGGCAGGTCATCGACCAGGTGGGCGATCATCTCGCTGTAGGTGACGCCGGAGCCGACACGTACCTGGCCGTTTTCGCGGCTCCAGGCGCGCAGCTCGCCGATCCGGCCGAGGTCCAGGAGGGCACTGGGGTGCAGACGGCCGAAGTTGAGCTCGACGAGCACGTCCGTACCGCCGGCAATCGCTACGGCCTCGGGGTGCGAAGCGCGTGCCTCGAGCGCTTCGGGCCAGCTGGTGGGCTGGATGAAAGTCACGGAGCACCCGCCGTCAGCGGTTCGGCGCCCTGGGGCCCCGTGCCTGGGAGGCCCGTGGTCTGGCCATCGGCGGCGGTCAAGGCCGGTGAGGAGCCGGCGACCTCGGCCCCCGGCCCGGTGACCTCGGGCCCGGGGCGAGCCCCGACGCCGGCCATCATGAGCCCGATCGCCTCCCGGGTCGTAGTACGCGGGTCCACTTCCCCGATTATGGCCCCTTCGTACATCACCAGCGTCCGGTGGGAGATGGCGATGACCTCGTCGAGGTCTTCGGAAATGATGACCACGGCGATGCCCTTGGCTGCCTCTTGCCGCAACCGCTCGTGGATGTAGCGGGCCGCGGCTACGTCGATGCCCCGGGTGGGCTGGGCAATTAGGAGGACCTTCGGCCGGCCCGAAAGTTCGCGGGCCAGGATCAGCTTCTGTATGTTGCCGCCCGACAGGTTACGGGTGGGCGTGTCGATGCCCGGCGTGCGCACGTCGAACAACGCTACGAGCTCCTTCGCCCGGGCGCGTACCGAGCTTCGGCGCAGGAACCCGAGACGCACGAACGCGGGCTTGTCGGAGTCGACCAGCATTAGGTTTTCCGCCACGGTGAAGTCCCCGATGACACCGTCGCGCATCCTCTCCTCGGGCACATAGCCCAGGCCGGCGGCGCGGGCCGCCGATGCCTTCTTCCCAGCCAGCTCGGCGCCATCCACCTGTACGGATCCTCGCACCGGGGGCCGCAGGCCGGCGATCGCCTCCCCGAGCTCGCGCTGGCCGTTGCCCGACACGCCGGCGATGCCGACGATCTCTCCGGCGCATATTTCCAGCGACAGCCCACGCACCGCCTCGGTGCCACGGTCTCCCCGCACGACAACATCGCGAACTCTGAGCCTCACCTCGCTCGACCCGCCCCCTGTGGACAGACCCTCAGCCCCGATCTGGCGACCGACCATCATCTCGGCCAGCTGCTCTCCGGTCACGTCGGTGGTGGGTACGGTGGCGATCTTTTTCCCTCCCCGTAGAACGGTGATGCGGTCGGAGAGAGCCAGGACCTCGCGGATCTTGTGCGAGATAAAGATCAAGCCGCAACCCTCGGCGGCCATCTTTTTCAGCACCCGGAAAAGGTCGTCCACCTCCCGCGGGGTGAGGACGGCCGTGGGCTCGTCGAGCACCAAGAGCCTCGACTGGCGGTAGAGCGCCTTGATGATCTCGACCCGCTGGCGCTCGCCCACCGATAGCTGCCAAATGAGAGCGGAGGGGTTTACTCCTAGCCCGTAAAGTGCCGAAAGCTCTTCGATGCGAGCCGAGACACGGCGGACGTCCTTGAGCGGTCGCCGGGTGGACTTGAGCCCGAGCGAGACGTTCTCGGCCACCGTGAGCGTAGGGACCAGCATGAAGTGTTGGTGGATCATGCCGATCCCGAGCGCGATGGCGGCTGCCGGCGAGCTGATGCTCACCGGCTTGCCGTCGAGGTATACCTCGCCCGAGTCCGGCTGATAGAAGCCGTAGAGCACCCGCATGAGGGTGCTCTTGCCAGCTCCGTTCTCGCCAAAAAGTGTGTGCACCTCTCCGGCACGGACGTCAAAGTCGATTCTGTCGTTGGCGAGCACCCCGGGGAAGCGCTTGGTGACCCCGCGCATCTCCAGCAGCGCGGTCAGCTCCCTCGTCCTCTCCGGAGTGCTCGACATGGTGCGGGTCCTTCCCGGTCAGTCGCGGCGGCGCGCCCTACTTGGCCACGCTGAGGGTGCCGGCGGTGATCTTGGCGATCAGCTTGTTGGCTTCCGCCTTCACGTTGGCGGGCAGCGGGTAGGTCGGGTTGAACACGATCTTCTCGCCGTTGTTGGCCAGGGTGATCGTGTAGGTCGACCCACCGAGCTTGCCCGCCCGGATCCCGGTAAAGATGTTCTCGAGCACCGGGACCCAGTTGTAGACCTGGGAGGACACGACCTCGCTCGGCGCCAACGACGCTTGGGTCCACTGCGTGCCGAACCACGCTACCTTGTCGGCCTTGGCGATCCCGATGGCCCCGACGACGGACTGTGAGCTACCGGTGAGGACGTCGGCCCCGTCGGCCACGTAGGCCTTGGCCGCGCTGGCCATGAGCGAGACGTCGCTGAAGGACCCGGTGAACGACACGTGGACCGTCGCCTTGGGGTCCTGGGCCAGCACGCCGGCCTTGAAGCCGTCGACGTACAGCTGGGCGTCGCCGACGTTGATGGGGCCGATGACCCCGATCACGTGGCTCTTGCTCAGCATGCCGGCCATGTAGCCCTGCACGTAGCCGCCTTCGTTGGAGTCGGCCTGGTAGGCATAAATGTTCGGCTCATTGAAGGTCGAGCCGGCCGTACCCCAGGCGAAAGAGACCTTGGGGAACTTGGGGGCCAGTGCCTGCAAGGTGCTGCCGTACTGCGAGCCGTGGGCGATCACGAGATTGTAGCCCGAGGCGGCGTACTGGCGGATCAGGTTGGCCGCGTCGGACACCACGTACTCGTTATCGGAGATGGATATCTTCAGGTTGTAGGACGTCTTCAGCGACTCGAGAGCCGACACCATCGATTGGGTGAAAGCAAGGTCGTTGACGGCGCTCGGTGCCACAAGCGCTACCTTCAGCGTTGTGGTCGGGCTGGCGGCGCTGGCGGGCGCCGCGCTTGTGGGCACGGTCGTCACGAGCGCGGATGCGGCGGCCAGGGTTACCAGGCACCGCACCCACATTGATTTTGTCTTCATTTGTTCCTCCTTATCGGGGGGAAGAGGGAGGAGCCTCTTCCCATTCGGCAGTGCTTCCTCTTTTGAGGACAACGAGGGGCGGACAGGTCAAGCTCCCCTCACATAAGGCTTCCCGAGCGCAGCGGGCTGCTTGAACCGGCCGGCCAGAGCCACCAAGGCGAGTATCGTTATCACGGCCGGCGCCGTGGCGGCCAGGTCGGCGGCAGAGGTGGGGATGATCCCGAGAGACTTCCACTGTAGGACCACCGCGGTCACGACGCCGTACAGAAGGGACCCGGTCATGACGCCGGCGGGCCGCCAAGCGCCGAAGTACACCAGGGCCACGGCAATGAAGCCTGCGCTCTGGGTGAGGTTCTCTTGAAAGATCCCGTCCAGGAGCAGCAGCGTCGCCCCCGCCAACCCGGCCATCATGCAGCCCAGGACCACCGTGATGTAACGGGTGCGGGCCACGTTTATCCCGACGCTGTCGGCCGCCGCCGGGTTTTCGCCCACGGCCAGCACCCTGGTCCCGAAATTCGTGTGGTACAGGACAAACGCTAAAACCGGGACGAGGACGAAAGCGAGGTAGATGAGCAGGTTTTGTTGGAAAAACATGCGGCCCACGGCGGGGATCTTCGACAGCAGGGGAATGTCGACGGTGGGCAACGGGTTGACGGGCAGGGGGGTCCCGACGAACTTCACGAAGAGCAGGTCGCTCATCCCCAGGCCGAAAATGTAAACGCCGATGCCGCTGATACCTTGCTGGGCGCGCAGCGTGACGCTCATAAAAGCGGTGATGAAGCCCATGACGGCACCGACGGCCATGCCTACTAGGATCCCGAGAAGCAGGCTGCCCGTCTGGAGCGCGACGTAGTAGCAGCTGAACGCACCCATCAACATGATGCCGTCGACGCCGAGGTTCAACACCCCGCTGCGCTGGCCCAGGGTCTCACCGAGGGCCGCCAGCAAGAACGGTGTGGCGTACTGGATGGCCGAGGCGATGGTCGCCGTCACGATGGCGTAGGTAAAAAAAGCGCTCATGGGCGCGCCCTGGCCAGCTTGATGAGCAACGAGCGGCCCGTGCCGCCCGGGCCAGCTTCTTTGGTCTGCCCGAGCCGCTGGGCTTCCTCCTGGACACGGAAGCGTACACGCAGGTAGTCGATCGAGACCACGAAGACGACGACAAGCCCTTCAATGGTGGTGACGAGGTCGGTCGGCACCCCGATCACCGCCTGCATGGACGTGCCCCCGACCAGAAGGCCACCGAAAAGATAGGCCGACAGGATGCTCCACAGCGGGTTCAGGCCTCCAAAGAGGGCAACGACAATGCCGTTGAAACCGTCGTTGCCGGTGAAACCGGTGAGGCTCCCGTCGGTCACCATCCGGTGCGAGATGCTCCCGAAGACCAACACGGCACCGGCGATCCCGCAGCAGGCGCCGGAAAGCACCATGGCGCTCATGATCGTGCGTTTGACGGGCATGCCGGAGTATGCGGCGGCCTCGCGCGACAAGCCGACAGCACGGATCCGGAAGCCGAACCCGGTGCGCCACAGGAGCAGGTACCCGCCGATGGCGACGGCCACGGCTATGACTACCCCGAGGTTTAACTGCGTCCCGCTCACGATGGTCGGCAGCCACGAGTGCTCGGACAACAGCCTCGTCTGGGGTATCGAACCCGTGATGGCAAACGATTGCGACTTATTGATCATCGGCCCGGACAGCAGGTAGTTCATAACCTGCACGGCCACCAGGTTGAGCATGATCGTGCTCAGGATCTCGTTGACATTGAAGTAGGCCTTGAAGAAACCGGCGATCCCGGCCCAGGCGGCACCGCCGGCGGCGGCCACGACCACTACGAGCGGGATGAGCAAGAAAGCGGGCAGGTTGGGTAGGGCCAGGGCCGTAGCCGTGGAGGCCAGCGCGCCCGCGACGATCTGGCCTTCGCCGCCGATGTTCCACACGCTGGCCCTGACGGCGATGCAGATGCCCACGGCGACGAGCAGGAGAGGAACGGCCTTCTGGGCGGTGCTGGCCAGCGCGTAGCTGCCCCCGAAGGCCCCCGACAGTAGAGCGTGATAACCGGTGAGCGGGTTGGCGCCGAAGGCGATAATGAGCAGCGCCCCGATGAGCAGAGCGGCCAGCGCGGAGAGGGGCAATGCCAGCCAAGTGACGAGCACGCGCCTCCAGGAGATGGGCCCGAGGCCCCTGGGTGGGCTCTCGACCTCAACATCTGTCGTCGTCATCGGGGGCCCACCTCTGTCCTCTGACTGTGCGAGTTCTCCATACGTTATAGAGGGAGGTGGCGGGGCCGTAGGGCCAAACGTCCCGCTGGCGGTGACCGGTGGGCACCTTTGCAGCTACATGATCTTTTGCTGACCCGAGCCCCGGGCGAAGTAGAAGGGGACCGACTGCTGGCCCGGGACATCGGGGACGCCCGGCGGTGAGCCGCCGTCAACAGGGGGGCGAAGCCCGATCAGCTCGTCCGGTGACACCGGGGCCCGGTTGAGCTGCCTGCCCGTGGCATCGCGCAGAGCCGCCACGATCGCCGCCGTCGCCACGACCGTGGGTGACTCCGCCATGCCCTTCAGCCCATAGGGGAAGTCGGGCTCCGGGTCTTCGACCACCACCGAGACCACCGGCGAGACATCCAGGATGGTCGGGATCAGATAGTCGGTAAAAGAGGGGTTGGTGATCACCCCGTCCCTCAATTGGACTTCTTCCATGAGGGCGAGCCCGAGGCCCTGCGCCGTGCCCCCTTCGATTTGCCCCGCCAGCCCGATGGGGTTGAGGACTTTGCCGACGTCCATGGAAGCAGCGATCTGCAGGACACGGACCAAGCCGAGCTCCTCATCGACCTCCACCACGGCCCGCTCCGCGGCGAAGGCGAAAGCTACATGAACGTCGCCTTGCCCATTCTCGTCGAACGACTGCGTGGGACGGTGGTGGTAGACGGCCTCGCACGACACCGGCTCGTCGAGCAGCTCGGTCATCTCGGTCAACGGTCGTTGTCCGGCGCATACCCATCCGTCCGCCAGGGACAGGGTGGCACCGTCTGGGAGGGAGGCGGCCCGGGCACGTCTAAAGATCTCCTCGCGGACCGATGCGCAGGCCATGTGCACCGCCCCTCCGGTCATCATCGACTGGCGCGACGCCGATGTGGACCCCGCGCTCCCGATGAGCGTGTCGTTCGGGCGCATGACCACCTCGTCGACCTGAAGCTCGGTCCGGGCCACCTGGGCCAGGAAAGTGTAGAGGCCCTGGCCCATCTCTACTGCCGCCGTGTAGATCTCCGCTACAGGTCCGTTCGCGGTGGCGCTCAGCGTCACCCGGGCGGTGGCGGCATCGTCGAAACCTTCGCTGAAAGCGACATTTTTGTAGCCGACAGCCAAGCCGACGCCTCGCTTGATCCCCTCGCCGTGCGTGACGTTGCCGGAGCCGCCCGGGTACCGGAGGGCGTCCCTGCCCGCCAGCGGCTCGAGCTCGGGGAGCGGGATTTCGTTGAGCCGCTCAATGATCTCCTTCACCGGCGCACTGCCCCGCAGGACCTGGCCGGTCGGTAGGACCGAGCCACGGGACAAAGCGTTGCGGAGGCGCAGCTCGACCGGGTCGGCACCGAGCGCCTTGGCCAGTTTGTCCATCTGGGCTTCGTGCGCGAAGCACACCTGGGGAGCTCCGAAGCCCCGCATGGCGCCGCAAGGAGGGTTGTTGGTATAGACGACGGTGCCTTCGACGAGCACGTTAGGCACGTCGTAGGGCCCGGCGGCGAAGGTCGCGGCGTTGCCCACCACTGCCGGGGAAGAAGAGGCGTAGGCGCCACCGTCGAAGAGCAACCGGGCGTCGACGGTGACCAGCCGCCCGTCGCGCGTGGCGCCGTGCCTCATCCAGATGCGCGAGGGATGGCGGTGGACATGCCCGTAGAAGGACTCCTCGCGCCCGTACGAGAACTTGACCGGCCTCCCCGTCCGCAGTGCCAGCACGCAGGCGTGGACCTGCATGTGTATGTCCTCGCGCGAGCCGAAGGCGCCGCCCACGCCGGCCAGGTGCAGCCTGACCTTGTCCTCTGGCAGTCCGAGGCAGGGTGCGATCTGCTCCCTGTCTACGTGCAGCCATTGCGTGGTGACATATACGTCCACTCCGCCGTCCTCGGCCGGCACGGCCAACCCCGCCTCAGGCCCCAGTGCGGCCTGGTCCTGCATGGCGGTCTCGTAATAACCCTCCACCCAGACATCTGCCGCGGCTGTGCCGGGGTGACCATGCACAATATGGACATGGCGCAGCACGTTCCCCCATTCGTGCAGTCGGGGCGCCTCCGGCGCCATGGCCTGTTCCATGTCGTACACGCCCTCGAGGGGTTCGAGATCGAGCGTTATGGCCCTGACCGCGTCCTTGGCCGCTAGCCGCGACCGCGCCGCGACCACCGCGATCGGCTCGCCCGTGTAGCGGATGACATCCTCGGCCAGCACGGGCTGGTCGTCGAAATTCAGCCCGAAGCGGTTCTTGCCCGGGACGTCCGCGGCCAGCAAGACCGCCACCACCCCGGGGGTGACCAATGCGGGCGTGATGTCGACGCTGCGGATCCGAGCGGACGAAACCGGTGACCGCAGCGTGGCACCGTAGAGCATGTCATCGCGGTGCAGGTCGCTGGCGTAAGCGAAGGTGCCCTTTACCTTGGGTACCCCGTCACTACGCGGCGTCCTGTCACCGACCCTGCCCCGGGCCCCGACGGCAACCGAAGTGCCGGTACTCAATTTCCCATCCTCAGACCGCCCCGACATCGGTAAGCGAGCAGGTCATGACGTCCACCAGGCCGCGGTCGGTTATCCGCAGCTCAGGGATGACCGAGAGCCCTAAGAAACTCAGCTGCATGAAGGGAGCCTCGAGGGTTACGCCGAGGGCCCTGGCGACCACCTGCGTGAGATGCCTCAGCTCTTGGGCGACTTCGGTCGCACTCTTGTTACTCATGAGCCCGCCGATAGGCAAGGGCACCTCGCCGATCACGCGGCCGTCGAGCAGCGCGACCTGGCCACCCCCGATCTCCGCCAGCCGGGCCACGCCTGCCGCCATCTCCTTGGGGCCCGAGCCGTCCCGAGCGCCCACCACCATGCAGTTGTGGGCATCGTGGGCGACGGTTGACGCGATGGCACCCCGCTCGAGACCGAACCCGGTCACGTAGCCGAGGCCTATCCGACCGGTCCCCCGGTGACGCTCGACCACCGCGATGCGAGCCACGTCGAGGCCCGGGCCCGTCACGTCCATGACAACGTCCTTGGTCGACAGCGACCTTGGCTCCGTCCCGATCACCCTGGCCCGGCCCCCTGCCGGGGGTGCCAGGTCGAACGAACCCGGCCCCGGGTTGTGGCCCAGGTGCACTGAGTGCAGCATCCAATCAGGGGTGGGCACGTCAGGGACGGCTCCGGGCACGACGCGTCCGTTGGTGGCAACAAGGCGTCCCGCCTGCCAGACGCGAGCGGGCTCGAAGGTCGTCATATCGTCGAAGCAGAGCACGTCTGCCTGGTAGCCGGGTGCCAACCACCCCAGATGGTCGAAATGGTGGTACTCGGCCGGGTTGCTCGTCGCCAGCACCAGGGCGTCCTCCAACTTCACCCCGGCGGCCACCGCCAGACGCACGCAGTCGTTGACATGGCCGTCGCGAAGAAGCGTGTCTGGCTCGCGGTCGTCGGTGCAAAGGGCAACCCTGTCGGTGCCGTGGAGGCTGACCGTGGCAATAAGTGCCGAGAGGTTGCGGGAGGCGGAGCCCTCACGCACGAAGATCCACATCCCCTTGCGCCGCTTCTCCTCCGCCTCGTCGAGGTCGGTGCATTCGTGGTCCGACTCCACGCCGGCAACGAGGTACGCGTCAAGTTGGCGCCCGAGGATCCCGGGCGCGTGCCCGTCGACGCGACGGCTGCCTGCCGCCGCTATCTTCGCCAGCACCTCCGGGTCGCCGTTTATGACGCCGCGGACGTTCATGACCTCGGCGATCCCGAGCGCCCCGTGCACCTCCAGCAGCTCCTTGAGCTCGGCGGGACCGAGCTCGGCCCCGGGGCTCTCGAACGGGGAGGCGGGGACGCAGCTCGAAGCGCAGATGCCGAATGTGAACGGAAGGCCGCAGGTGGCATCGGCGAAGGCCACCACGCCCGGGACGCCGAAGACGTTGGCGATCTCATGAGGGTCGGCCGCCACCGCCGTGGTCCCGTGAGGCAGCACGGTGCGGACAAATTCGTCGACCCACAGCTTGGTCGACTCGAGGTGCATGTGCGGGTCGATGAAGGCCGCCGTCAACGACGCTCCGTCCACCTCCACCACGTCGCGAGCCTCGCGCATCCCCCACCCTGCGATCACCCCGTCGGCCACGGCGAGATCGGTCCGTACCCACTCCCGAGTACCGGGGACGAAGACCCTGCCCCCTTTGATCACCAGGTCGGCAGGCTCGTCGCCGCGCGCCACGGCGAGCATCCTGGCCGTCCCCCGCCTAGGCGGCATTCTCAGGCCTCTTCGCGCGTGTAGGGGATGCCGAGGGAAGCCGGAGTGCCTATGCGACGGTTGGCCCAGCTCGTCGACGCCGCGGCCAGGGCGATGACCGTCATAAGGAACGGCAAGGCCGAATAAAACTCGGACGGGAGAGCCGTGATGTGGTGGGTCTGCAGCGTCGGCCCGAGTGCCGAAAAGATCCCGAACAAATAAGCGCCGAGCACCAGCAGGTCGGGGCGCCAGAAGGCGAATATCACCAGGGCGATGGCTATCCAGCCGACCCCGGCGGTGAGACCGTCGGTCCAGATCGGGGCGAGGGCAAGCGTGAAGTAGGCGCCTCCGAGCCCCGCCAGCGCGCCGCCGATGAGCGTATGGGTGTAGCGATAGGCGGTCACGTTGATCCCCATGGCGTCGGCGGCGGCCGGGTTCTCACCAACGGCACGTAGGTACAGACCAGGGCGGGTCCGGTACAGGTAGTAGAGGACGGCGACCACCAGCACCCACGACGCATAGACGAAGACGTCCTGGTTGAAGATGAGGGGGCCGAGGATCGGCAGGTTTTTCAGACCGAGCAGGTTGACCTGGTTGAACTGGTGAAGACCGGCGACGCCGCCGATGTTCCAAACTTCTCCCAGATATGAAGACAGACCGATGATCCCGGCAAAAATAGTTATGGCGAGACCCGAGACGATCTGGTTGACCCGGATGGTGATGGTCAAGAAGGCGTGGATGAGAGCCATGGCCGCGCCGGCCACCATAGAGGCCACAACAGCCAGGAAAAGCACCAAGGCGCTCGACCAGTGAAGTTCTTGCGAGACGTAAAAGGCGCACACTGCGCCCATGAGCATCATGCCCTCGACGCCGAGGTTCAGGACACCGGAGCGCTCGGCCAGCAGTTCGCCCAGGCCGGCGAGGACCAATGGCGTACCGAAGGCGATCGCCGACACGACGACCGCGAGCACGATGTTCGAGTTCACGACGCCACCCCGGTACCCACGGCCACCACGTGACGGCGCTGCCAGCTGATGCGGTAGCGGGCAAGGATCTCGCCGCCGAGCACCGTGAACAGGATGATCCCTTCCATCGTGCCGACAAGGCCGGTCGGGAACGACGGGCCCTCCAAGGCAAATCCGGCGTTGGTGAGGCCTCCGATGAACAGCGACACCAACACGACGGCGATCGGGTTGTACAGCGCCAGAGCGGCGACGACGATGCCGGTGTAGCCGTATTGAGCCTGTTGGAGGCCACGGGGATCGAGCACGTGCCCGAAGTCGCCTATCTGGCTGGAGCCGGCGACGCCGGCTACACCCCCCGAGATCGCCATCACGGACAGGATCTTTCGCTTGGTGCGAATGCCCGAGTAATTGGCCGCCTGCGGGGAATCGCCCATGACGCGCATTTCGAAGCCATAGCGGGTGGAGCGGATGAGCAGGAGCAGGCCTACGGCCAGCGCCGCACCGATGACGAAGCCCAAGGGCAGCGTGAAGGAGCCGATGGTAATGCCCGGCCAGTTGGCGTGCGAGCCGAGGGTCTTGCCTGTCGGGAACACCGACGCGCCCGGCGTGGTGAGGTCCCGCCAGTAAGAGTCGCTGTCGTAGATCAGGTAGTACATAAAAAAGCCGGCCACATAGTTGAGCATGAGCGAGGTGAGGATCTCGTTGGTACGCAGGTACGCTCGCAACAGCGCCGGGATCTCGGCCCACAGCATCCCGGCCAGGGCACCACCGATGACCATGGCGATGATGACCAGCGGCCGCGGCCAGTCGCCGAGCACGAGCCCGGTCGCCGAAGCCCCCACCGCTCCCATGTAGAGCTGGCCCTCACCGCCGATGTTCCAGGTCCTCATCCGGAAGGCGAACGCGGCACACAACCCGGTGAAGAGAAGCGGCGTGGCATAAACTAAGGTCGAGGACAACGCGCCGTCCGCCGTAATGGCGGCGGAGTACATCTGGTGGTACGTCGACAGCGGGTTGTGACCGGTGGCCAACAGCAGGATGCCAACGATGATGGCGGCCAGGACGAGGGACGCCAGCGGTACGACGACCTTGAGCCACTTCGGCGTGTCCAGCCGGCGTTCGACGCGCAACGGCCCGATCATGCTGCGCCAGCCATCATGAGACCGATCTGTTGCCGGTCGGCCTCGGAAGCCTTGAGGGTACCGACGACGCGGCCGTTGTAGAACACGGCGATGCGGTCGGAGAGCTCGAAGACCTCATCAAGGTCTTCGCTGATCATGACCACGGCGACGCCACTGGTCGCGGTGTCGCGGAGAACGCGCCTCACGTACTGAGTGGCGCCCACGTCGAGGCCGCGCGTCGGCGAGGCGGCCACCAGCACCCGCGGCTGTGACGAGAGCTCGCGCGCTAGGAGGACCTTTTGGATGTTCCCACCTGAGAGCTGCCTGATCAACGTGCGCGGCCCCGGGGCGCGAACATCGAAACGCTCGATCATCTCTCTGGCGTTGGCAATGGCCTTGCGGCTGGAGAGGACCGGTCCCGAACGCATCGTCTTTGCCCGGTACGACTTCAGCATAAGGTTCTCCGCGATCGACAGGTTTGGCGCGATGCCGGTGCCCATCCGGTCCTCCGGCACGTAAGCGATCCCGAGGTCGATGGCCCCTCGGGGATCTCCAGTCGGAAGACGCGCCCCGCCGATCTTGATCATGCCTCTGGTGGTTGGCCGGAGCCCCGTTATAACCTCGGCCAACTCGCGTTGACCGTTGCCGGAGACGCCCGCTATGCCGAGGATCTCGCCGGCGCGCACTTCGAGCGTTATGTCCTTCAGCGCCTCGGTCCCTAAGTCGCCGCGGGCCCAGACACCGGCGAGCTCGAGGACTGCCGGGCCCGCCTCGTGGGTCACTTTAGCGACCGCCTCGAGAGACACCTCACGGCCCACCATCAACCCGGCGAGATCGTCGGCATCGGTGCCAGCTGTCGGCAAGGTCGTCACGGAATGGCCATTGCGCAGGATCGTCACACGGTCGGCGACGGCCAGCACCTCGGGCAGCTTGTGGGAGATGAAGATGACGGTCCGACCGGCCGCCGCCATATCGCGCACGCTCGAGAACAGCTGGTCGGCCTCCTGCGGGGTCAGTACCGTGGTCGGCTCGTCGAGTATCAGGATCCGGGCCCCACGGCAGAGGGCTTTCAATATCTCGACACGCTGGCGTTCGCCCAGGGACAACTGCCAAATCCGCGCCCGGGGATCCACAGACATCTGGAAACGCTCGGCCGCCTCGGCGACCGTCCTTTCGACGGCGCGGGGCGAGAAACGAAGTTGTCGTGGCGAGGAACTGCCGAGCACGACGTTCTCCGCCACGGTCATGCTCTCCACGAGGCGGAGGTGCTGGTGGACCATGAAGATACCCGAGCCTTGGGCGTCTCGGGGGGAGTGGAACCGTACGGGCTTGCCCCCGATGATGAGCCTGCCGTCATCGGGACGGTAGAGGCCCATCAACAGGTTGCAGAGGGTGGTCTTCCCGGCCCCGTTCTCCCCGAGCAGCGCATGCACCTCGCCCTCGGCCGCGTCGAACGACACATGGTCGTTGGCGACTACTCCAGGGAAACGCTTTGTCATCTCGATGGCCTGTACCGCAAGCGCCTTCGGCACACGTCCGACGGCGCCGGCGGGCAGGTCCGACGCCAAGACGGCCGGCGCGGCTAAAGCCGCTCGGCCGTCACCGGCGTCAAGCATGGAAGTCGGTCATTGACTGGGTCAGCCCTTGGGGTTACCGAGAACGCCCTTTACGAACCAGGTGATCGAGTACTTCTGCATGACCGAAAGGGTCACGCCCTTGGGCACCACGAGCTTGCCGTTTTGGGCGTAGATGGGGCCAGTGAACGGGTCGAAGGTGCCCTTGATGATCCGTTGCTCCTTGGCCAGGACGGCGGTGCGGGTGGCCTGAGCGACCGACTTGCCGAACGGGGCCATGATGACGAAGCGGTCAGCCAGGCTGCCGTACCAGAAGTGGCTCTTCCAGGTGCCGTTCATGGCTGCCTGAGTTTCTTGGACGTAGTAGGGGCCCCAGTTGTAGGTGGTCGCGGTGAGCCATGAGTTGGGGGCGAAGGACTCCTGGTTGGAGTCGTAGCCGGTCCACTTGAGGCCGTGAGCCTCGGCTACCTGGCCCGTCGTCGGGCTGTCCTGGCCGTCAGCCAGCACGCTCACGCCGTCGGCAACCAGGCTCTCAGCCGCCTGGCGCTCGGTGGCGGGGGCGAACCAGGTGTTCGTCCAGACGACTTGCACCGTCGCCTTGGGGTCCATCAGCTGCGCGCCCATCGTGAACGCGTCGACCTCGCGGAGGCATTCCGGGATCGGGTAGGGCAGGACGAAACCGATCTTGTTGTTGCCCGCCAAGGCGGCGGCACCGGCGGCCATGCCCGACAAGTAGTCGCCGTCCTCACCGGCCCCGTAGTACTCCGCCAAGGTCTTGGTCACCGTGGTCCCGGTGGCCTGCTCGAAGAGCACGCCGGGGTACTTGGCGGCGGCGGCGACCAGCTCGGGCTGGTAGCCGTAGGAGGTGGCGAATATGAGCTTCGCTCCCACGTTGACTAACTGAGTGATGACCTGCGCGCATTGCGGGCCTTCGGGTACGTCCTCTTTGTAAAAGGTCTCGACCCGCCCGCCGAAGTACTTCTGCACCTCGAGGCGGCCGACATCCTGGGCGTGGGTCCAGCCGGCGTCGCTGGGGGCTCCGACATAGATGAACCCCACCTTGAAGGGGTTCTTGACCGTCCATTGGCTACCGGCGGGGGCGTTGACCGACGTGGCGCCGGCGGCCGACGGGACCACGACAGCGGGCGCGGCGGCCATGGTGATGGCGGCCAGGACCGCCAATACCTGCTTCATCCTTCTCATGAGCTGTCTCCTCTCGAACGACGGCGGGAGCCCGCCTGTCGCCTCCTTCGTGCGCCGACCGGGGCACGCCCGGACAACCGGCTCTCCGTCAAGAGTGTGAGCTTCGTGAACGCATGAACAGAGCCATTCGGCCCTAAAGGAAGATTTTCAAGCCCGCACCACGCGTCACCGACGAGATCCGGTTCGGACTGCTCCTAATCGCTGCTTTGGGAATTGGGGTGAGCCTCAAAAACCCTGTCAAGTGCCAGCCTCCCTTGAGGCTCAAGGCAAACTCTAACAGGCGTGCCCTCACCCGACCGGGACCAGGCGTTGCGATTATGTTACGTCTGGGGAGTTGCCAACTGGCCCTCGATCCGGCGAAGGTCGTCTTGGGTGTCGACATCAGACGGGTCACCGACGTCGCCGCAGGCCACCGCCGTCACGACCCCCGGGTTCGAACGCAAGAACGCCCTCGCCCCTACGTCGCCCACGGCGTGGACCTCCACCTGGGGCCACAAGGAGCGGTCGAGGAGGACGGGTGTGCTCATCTCGCCCCCGTAAGTGGCGACGGCGGCCACTGCACCTTCACGCCAGCTCTGGATAAGACGAGCCACCAGCGCCGGGGTGATGAGAGGCTGGTCGACCGGAAGCACAAGGACCGCCGCCGCCCCGGAGCGCCGGGCCTCGGCCAGCCCGGCCCGGACCGACCCGCCCATGCCGTCCGACCAGGCGTCGTTCACGACGACAACGGCGTCGCCCAGGCTGCAGGCCTGGCGGACCTCCTCCGCCGCCGCGCCCAGCACGACCATCACTGGGCGGCACCCACCCGTTCTGAGAGTGCCCAGGCCGCGCTCGGTGAGCGTCGCCCCGCCGAGCTTCACGAGAGCCTTCGGGCAGCCCAGGCGCCGGCCGGCGCCGGCGGCCAGCAGCAGCCCGGCCACGTCCCCGGCCCGGCTGGCCATCAGGTCGGCCATGGAGAACCCAAGCGCCCACCCACCTCGACCCGGGGTGAGCAGGCGGCCACCGGCGGGACTATAGTCGGCCTCGTGGATTTGACAGCCTATGAGCGGCGGTTGAGCCGCCCGACACGTATCAAGTTGCCCGAGTTCCAACGTAACGGCCGGCTGAAGCACGTAATTTTTGCAGATCAGTTCGACCGCCCCATGCTCGAAAACCTCGACACGCTTTCAAATATGGTGCGCGAATTGGCGCGCGATCGCGAGACCCAGCTCTTTCTTCGCGACCTGCTGCCTCACAAACGTGCCATGCTCTATTTTACCCAGGCGTCGACCCGGACCTTTCTGTCGTTTACCGCCGCTTGTCAACTTTTGGGTATGCCAATCGCGGAAATACGAGACCCCTCTGTCTCGTCTGAGTACAAGGGCGAATCCCCGTTCGACTCGATGAGGATGTTCAGTTCTTATTTCGACCTGGTTGTGATGCGGACGGCCGCCGCCGGGTTCGCCGAGGCGTGTGCTTACTTAATGAACGATCTAGACGAGTTCAACGAGCGTCATGTCCCCGTCGTCAACGGTGGTTCCGGGGCTGACGAGCACCCGACGCAGGCGCTATTGGATATTCACACCATTCAGCGTTGTTTCGAGTTCGCCTCCGAGCGCGACTCCTCCAAACGGACGCGGTTCGATGACTACCGTAAGACGTACCCCGACCTCACCCGGGGCTTGGACTCAAAGGTCTACGGTTTTTGTGGTGACATCGGCCGCGGCCGGACCGTCCATTCTCTCGCAACCCTCCTGGCCCTTTATTCTGACGTACAAATGCACTTCGTTTCACCTCCTGACGACAGGATGCGTCTCCCTGGCCCCATGCGGGAATCATTGTCCGCCAAAGGCGTGAAGGTCTTCGAGCACGACTCCCTTGCGGATATTGTCGAAAATGTCGACCTTCTCTATATGACCCGGATCCAATGGGAGCACGATAAGGACAATTCCGGGCGCAGCGGTCCTGCTGCTGTCGACCCAAACTTCGTCCTCACGCCTGAGCTGGCCGACCGGATGAAGAGCTACGCGCCCATCCTGCACCCTTTCCCCCGCAACGCGGAGATCCCTTTTGAGGTCGACCACAATTCACGCGCCATGTATTTCCGTGAAGCCCGCAACGGTATGTGGGTGCGAGCAGCTCTGCTCGCACATCTCTTCGACGTGGACGGCCTGATAGTTTCGCACCACCGCGAAGTGTTCTCCCACTACCACGACTACAACACTGGCTCAAAGTGATGCCCAGGAAAAGCTGGCGGGCGTAGGACCGGGCCAGGTGGGACCATGACGGATCTGCGTGGACGCAACCTTCTGAAAGAGACTGATCTCACGAAAGAGGAGTTCCTCTATCTCGTGGACCTGGCGGCACGTCTACGGGAAGAGAAGAGGGCTAAACGCGAGCACCAACGGCTCGCGGGCCTCAACATCGCGCTCATCTTCGAGAAAGCCTCGACGCGCACCATGTGCGCCTTCGAGGTGGGTGCCTACGACCAAGGGGCGCACGTCACCTACCTCGGGCCGAGCGGGTCCCATATAGGCGGCAAGGAGTCGGTCAAAGACACGGCCCGCGTCCTGGGCCGGATGTTCGACGGGATCGAGTACCGAGGATCCGCGCAAGCCAATGTCGAGATCCTGGGCCAGTACGCCGGTGTGCCGGTCTGGAACGGGCTTACCGACGAGTGGCATCCCACCCAGATGCTGGCCGACATCCTCACCATGCGCGACCACACCGACCGGGCGCTCGAGGAGGTGGCGTACTGCTACCTAGGTGACGCCCGCAACAACACGGCAAACTCTTTGCTTGTCACTGGCGCCCTGCTCGGCATGGACGTCCGGGTCGTCGCCCCGGAGGCACTTTGGCCCTCTGCGGATGTCCAGTCGATCGCTCACCGCCTGGCGGCCGGGTCGGGGGCACGGGTCACGGTGACCGAAGACGCAGCCCCCGCCGTGCGGGGGGCGGACTTCCTGTACACCGATATCTGGTTGTCGATGGGCGAGCCCGCCGACAAGTGGGACGCCCGCATCGACCAGCTCCTGCCGTACCAAGTCAATGGGCCGCTCATGGAAGCGACGGGCAACCCCGAGGTGAAGTTCCTTCATTGCCTCCCTGCGCTGCACAACACCGAGACCGAGGTCGGCCGCCAGATTTTCGCCACGCGGGGCCTTGATGGCCTGGAGGTGACCGAAGAGGTCTTCGAGTCCACCGCGTCCATCGTCTTTGACCAAGCCGAGAACAGGCTGCACACTATCAAGGCGGTGATGGTCGCCACCTTGACCGGCGCTTAACGGCGGGGCCCGGTTTCAGGGGCCGTTGGCTATGGGACGGTCGTCGTGGTTGCTCCACTGGGACCATGAGCCCGGGTACAGGGCCGCCTGGAAACCGGCGATCGACAGCGCCGCGATCTCGTGGGCGGCGGTGACGCCCGAGCCGCAGTAAACGGCGATCACGGTCCCACCCCGCGCCCCGAGGCGCGAGAAACGGGCCTCGAGTTCTCGGTCCGGACGGAACCGGCCGTCGGCGGTCAAGTTCTCCGTCGTCGGCGCGCTGACGGCCCCCGGTATGTGGCCGGCTTTGGGGTCGACAGGCTCGGCGTCGCCTCGGAACCGCTCGGCCGCCCGGGCGTCCAGCAGCAGACCGTTCCTTGGCAGCTCGGCCACGGCATCGATCAGCACCGTGGGCATGTGGCCAGGCGATAGCTCAACATCGCCGGGCTCGGCCAGCTCGGGCCCCGTCGCCAGTTCCCCGCCGGCGGCGCGCCATGCGCTCAGCCCGCCGTCGAGCAGCAAGGCCCTCTCCACGCCTCCCCAACGCAACAACCACCAGGCCCGGGCGGCCGACATCGAACCGTTGTCGTCGTACACGACGACAGTCTCGCCCTGGCGTAGCCCCCACCGCCGGGCGGCGGCCTGAAGCTGGTCGACGGACGGCAGGGGGTGCCGACCGGCGGCGGGCGAGGGCTCGGCGGCGAGTTCCCGGTCGAGCTCTACGAAAACGGCGCCCGGGATGTGACCGGCCAGGAACTGCTCGCGACCGCGCCGGTCGCCGAGGCGCCACCGGACGTCAAGAAGCCGCAGGGGCGCTCTCGACCGGCGCAGGGCCGGAAGCTCCTCGACATCGACAAGGACGATAGAACGCGACATGGGCTGATCTCCCTCGGCTCGTTTAGGAACGCCTCGATCGTGCCCGGCTCAGTTGAGGTCGCGGTCGTAAAGGTGGCAGGCGACCTGGGCCGCGCCGGGGGCCCCTCCATCCGTGAGGACCGGGTCGGCGTGGTCCCGGAAACGTACCCGTACCCCCGTCGGCCCGGGCTCCATCTGGGCCACGCCTTTCCAAAGGGGCTCGTCGGGATCGGACTTGCGGTGCCAATCGAGCAGGGTGGCGACGTCGCTGCCGGAGTGGCCGGGAGCGGCGGGGACGTCCACGTCGAGCGACGGTACCGACAATCCGGAGAGGTCCCCGAGGACGTCGCGCTCCTTGCGGAACTCGTCGGGCCCCAGCACTGCCCAACGCATCTCGAGCAGGTTGCGCAGATCACGGCTTTCCCACCCGCACGGCCCAAAAGCATCGGGGCAGCGCGGATGGAACGAGCACCCGAGCGGTGGCACCGTGGCGTCGGGGACCTCGCCGCGAGGCAGCCGGCGCGGGATGCGGTGCTCCGGGTCCGGCTCGGGGATGGCCTCGAGCAGGGCGCGGGTGTAGGGATGACGGGGGTTACGGTAAAGCTCGTCCGTAGCGCCGATCTCCACGATGCGGCCGAGGTACATGATGGCGACGCGGTCACAGAAAAACCGCGCCGTGGCCAGGTCGTGGGTCACGTACAGGTAGGTGAGGCCGAGCTCCTGCTTGAGGTCCACCAGGAGCTGGAGCACCTTCGCCCGCACGCTCATGTCGAGCATGGACACGGGCTCGTCCGCCACCACCAGGTCCGGCCCCAGGATTATGGCGCGGGCGATAGAGGCGCGCTGGCGCTGACCACCGGAGAGCTCGCCCGGGTACTTCGACATGAAGCGTCCGACCGGTACGAGCCCGACCCGCTCCAAGGCTTCGGCCACCAGCGCCCGGCGCTGGTCGGGCGTCGACCCCACATGGTGGATCTGCAATGGGTGGCCGATCGCCTGTTCGAGGGTCATGGTCGGGTTGAGCGAGGCGTGAGGGTCCTGGAACACCGGCTGCATGCGCCGTCGCAGCGGGCGCACCAGGTGCTCAGGGAGGGTCGAGATGGTCTGGCCGTCCAGCAGCACAGATCCGGCGGTGGGGCGGACCAGGGACAGCACCGCCTTGCCCAGCGTGGTCTTGCCGCTCCCTGACTCCCCAACGAGGCCCAGCACCTCGCCCCGGCGCAACGAGAAGCTCACCCCGTCGACCGCCTTCACCGAGCCGGTGTCGCGACCGAGCATGCGCTGGAGGAAACCGCCTCGCAGGGCGAAATGGACCTCCACGTCGCGCACCTCGAGGAGCGCTGGTGCGGTCTCCTCACCCGCCGCCGACCGGGCCTCCGCGCTTTCAGGCCTCGTCAGCAACGGCTATCTCCTTTGTCGACAGCCGGGCGGCACCACCGGGCGGGATGCTCTCGGGCGGGCACTGCGCCCAGCACTCCACCAAGTGGCCGTTGCCGCTCACCACCGTCGCGGGGAGCTGCGCCCGGCACACCTCCATGGCGAGAGGGCAACGGGGATGGAACCGGCACCCGGTCGGGGGGTCGACCAGGTCCGGCGGCGAGCCGGGGATAAACCGCAGGGACTCGGTCGACAGCGAGATGGTCGAGGCCAGGAGGGCCTCGGTGTAGGGGTGCTGAGGCCGGGCGAACACCTCGGGTACCAGGCCTTGTTCGACGATGCGGCCGGCGTACATGACCGCCACCCGCTCGCAGGCCTCGGCCACGATGCCGAGGTTGTGGGTGATGAGCAGGAAGCCGGCCCTGGTGCGCGTCTTCAGTTCCGAGAGCAGCGCCAGGATCTGGGCCTCGACGAGGACGTCGAGGGCGGTTGTCGGCTCGTCGGCCACGACGAAGCGGGGCCGCAGGACCAGGGTGAGGGCGATCATGATCCGCTGGCGCATCCCGCCGGAAAACTCGTGAGGGTAGTTGTCGAAGCGGGTGGGCGGGATCCCCACCGAGCCCAGAGCTTCGAGGGAGCGCTCCCTGATCTCGTCCTTGGACAGCTCGGGCTCATGGGTGTGCAGCGCTTCGGCAAAATGCTCGGATATCCGCATGAGCGGGTCGAGCCTGGTCATCGGCTCCTGGAACACGAGGCCCAGGGCGGGGCCGCGCATGGCACGCATCTCCGCCGCTGACGCCGCCAGCAGGTTGCGCCCGCCGAAACGGATCTCGCCGTCACAGCTGGCGGCTTCGGGGAGGAGCCCGAGCAGCCCACGACCAAGGCTGGTCTTGCCACAGCCGGACTCGCCGACGAGCCCCAGCATCTCGCCGGGGGCGACCTCGAAGTTCACGCCGTCCACCGCCTTTACGGGGCCGCGATCGCTGCCGTACCAGACGCGCAGCCCCGAGACAGCGATCACCGGCTCACCGGTCTCCGCCCCCGCCACGGCCGTCTGCCCCGCTACGCCAATATCCTCCACCGTGGCCTTGGCGGTGCTCTCGACCTGGGGGAGGACCACATGGCGGTAGCCGGGACGGCGGAGAAGGGGGTTGAGGGTATCGTTGAGGCCCTCCCCGACCAGGGTCAGTCCCATGACCAGGAGGATGATGGCCAGCCCGGGGAACATGCCGGTCCACCAGTAGCCGGCCTGGGCATCAGCGATCCCCCGGGACACGTCGTAGCCCCACTCGGCGGCCACAGACGGGTCCATGCCGATGCCGAGGAACGAGAGGCTGGCCAAGGTGAGGATGGCGTCTGCGGCGTTGAGGGAGGCGACCACGGGGACCGACTGGATGACGTTGGCGAAGACGTACCGGCGTATAACAGTGCGCGGCCGTGCCCCGAGGGCCTTACCGGCCTCCACATATGGTTCTTCGCGCACCGAGAGCACCGTGTTGCGGACCACCCGGAAGTACTGCGGGATGTAGACGACGGTGATGGCGATGGCAGCTGTGATCACTCCCCCGCCGACCGAGCCCTGGAGCAAAAAAGCGATCACTATGGCGAGCAAAAGGTAGGGGAAGGCGAAGATGGAGTCGTTGACCAGCACCAGGAGGCGGTCCAGCCAGCCCCCGAAATACCCCGACACGAGGCCGAGGGGCACGCCGACGATGATGGAGAAACATACCGCCAGCAGGACCACCTCGATCGAGGTCCGTGCCCCGTAGACGACCCTGGAAAGGACGTCTTCGGAGTCGACGGTGGTCCCGAACCAATGTGCCGCCGAGGGGGCGCCTTGTTGGGGGAAACGGACGCCATGGGCGACGTACTGGTTGAACCCGTAGGGGGCGATCCAGTCGGCGAAGATGGCGAGCACCACGAACAACAGGGTGAGGGCGACTCCCGTCCACAAAAGCCATCGTGGGAGCCCTCGCGCCGCGAGCAGCAGAGCTAGGCCGCGCCGGCCACCCGGCGCCGGCTTTCCGGCTCCCGGCCCCAGGACCTCGGGAGCGGCATCACCCTCCGCCAGCGTTTGGGCGACCGTCACGAAGACCTCAACCCCGGCATCAGTACCTCACCCTCGGGTCGACCCAGGCGTTGACGAGGTCGATGAGAAGGCTGATAACCACCACGGCAAGAGCGAAAACCGTGATAATGCCCTGGACGGCGATGTAATCGCGGTTTTCCAAGTAGTAGATCAGCTCGTTGCCAATGCCGGGCCAGTTGAAGGTCTCCTCGGTGAGCACCGCTCCGGAGAGCAGGAGCGCGGCCTGGAGCCCGGTCACGGTAACGATGGGGACGAGGGCGTTCTTGAACGCGTGGTGGACCACTACGTCCCGTTCACGCAAACCCCGGGCCCTCGCCGCCTCGATGTAGTCACCTTTCATGGTCTGGATGACGTTGACCCGCACAAGGCGCACCACCACACCGGAGATCACGAGGCCGAGGCAGAGCGCGGGGAGGGCCAGGTGGGCCAGCAAGTCGGGAATGTCGCCCCACTGCCCGTCGATTATGGCGTCGATGATAAGGATGTTGGTATGGGGCTGGAGCTCAGCCTGGACGATCACGTTGGCCTGGCTCGAGGTGGGGAGCCAATTGAGGATGTGCCCGAAGAGGAGCTGGGCCAGCAGGCCCAGGAAGAAGACGGGTATGGCGTAGATGAAGATCCCGTAAATCCGGGCTACGGCGTCGACCCAGGTGTCGCGCATACGGCCCGCCAACATGCCGAGGGGGATGCCCACGACGATTGCCACCATCATGGCGGACACCGTGAGCTCGAGCGTGGCCGCCCCGTTTTGGGCGATGACCTGTGTCACCGGTCGCTGGTCGGTCAGCGTCGTACCGAAGTGCCCGGTCAAGACCTGCCCGAGATAGTCGCCGTATTGGACGATCAACGGCCTGTCGTAGCCGCCGGCGCGCTCTCGGACCGCCAGCTGGGCCTGCGTGAGGTGGCCCCCGAGCGCGGCCAGGATGGGGTTGCCGGGCGCCACCCGCATGAGCACGAAGACCAGCGTCAGAAGGATGAAGACCATAGGGACCACCAGCAGAAGACGCGTCACCAGGTAGCGGCGCAGCGATCCCGATTTCGATGCCATCCTAGATTTCTCCCCACCGGGGGCAACAGGCGTCCTGCCTGCCCGGTTGGGCGGGCCAGGGCCCGCCCAACCGGTGCGCCTGGCCCGTCACGTTCTTTACACTCAGGCGCTTAGCACTTGTTGTCCGAGTGTGGCTCAGGCCTTGCTGACCAGCCACATGCGGAACGTGTACGACGCGTCAAGAGTCTGCTGAAGACCCGTTACGTCGCCGTGGTAAGCAGCCACTTGGCCACCCTGCCATAGAGGTACGAGGGGGGCGTCCTTGGCGGTTTGGATCTCTAGTGCGCTGAAAGCCGCATTGCGGACCGACTGCACCGTCGACCCCTCCTCGGCCGTGATCTCCTTCGTCACCAAAGCATTGCAGTAGTGATCGTTGAGGAAGTTGGTGCACCCGTAGAAAGGCCCGGTGTAGTCGTCAGCATCGGGATAGTCGGGGAACCAGCCCATCAAGGAGACGCCGTACTCGTTGGTGGTGACGGCCTGGATATAGGTCGTCCACTCCGAAGACTGCAACGACACCTGGAACAAGCCCGAGCCATTGAGCTGACGTTGCAGCTCGGTGGCGATATCGGTGTCCGCGTAGTGGTTGGTGTTGTACCACAGCGTGAACTTGACCGGCGTCTTCAGGCCGGCCGAGGCCAAAACCTGCTTTGCCTTAGCCACGCTGGGGTTTGCCCCGTATACGTCGCCAAATGAATTAATGTGGCCGGGCAAGGCATTGGGGATGACCGAGTACAACGGCGAAACCGTACCGTGGTAGACGTTGGTGGCGATGTCCTGACGGTTGACGAGATAGGAGATTGCCTGGCGGATGGCCAGCTTCTGCGCTGAGGTCGAGCCCGGCATCACCTTGAGGTTGAAGGCGATGTAGCGGATCTCTATCCCTTTGCCTTGCACGATGGTGACCCTACTGGAGCCCTTGAGGGCAACGACCTCGGTAGGCGTGAGGTCGCGATAGGCAATGTCCACCTGGCCTTGCTGGACGTCGGAGACGAGCGTCGAACCGCTCTCCTCATAGCGGATGATGAACCTGTTGTTGTGCAGGACGTCATTGCCGCCGTAGTGCGGGTTGGGGGTTAGTACCGCCAGCTCGTTTGGCGTGTAGGACGACAGTTCGTACGGCCCGGAGCCGACGATCTTGGCGTCCGGCTGGAGTTTGTCGAAGGGGAAGACCTGTGCGTCGACGATGGCGCCCGCCCCGGTGGCGAGCACGTCCGGCCACGCCGCGTCGGCGTACTTCAAGTCGAAGGTGACTGTGTTCCCCGAAGCCGTTACGGTCTTCATGGGGGCAATGAGGCTTGAGGGGCCGTTCGGGTCATTGATCTTGTTTATGCGCTGGAAGGAGTAGACCACGTCCTGAGCGGTGAGGGGGTCACCGTTGGAGAAATACTGGCCCGAGTGGACGCTGCAGACATAAACGGTGGCGCCACTGCCTTTCCAGTTGCATGTGGCCGCGTCCGGCACCTCTGCCGTGCTGCCCGGGGGGTACTTGAGCAGGTTCTGGTAGACGTTCCAGATGATCGTCCACGACGGGAGGTCGTAGGACCCGGCCGGGTCGGCCGAAACGATCCTGTCCGTTGTGCCCAAAATCACAGTGACGTTGGGCGGTTTGCTGTTTGTGCTGGCGAAGGCCACGCTGCCCAGCGCTAACGGGACGAACAAGGCCACTGCCGCGCCGCCGGCCACGACCCGCGCCGGCAGAGCCCTCTTCTTTATTGCCAACCGAGTCATGGTTGCCTCTGATACCTCGCTCGAGCACTCTGGGGTCCCAAAGCGCACCGTGGAGCGCTCCAAAGGACGGCGCGCGATGCCATTACCGTACTGGAGCCCCGGTCGCCTGGTCAAAAAGCGCTAGGTCAGGCTGGCCCGCTCCAACGGTCGATGTGCTGGTGGAGCACGGGCATGGGGAGCGACCCGCTGTCCAATAAGGCGGCATGGAACTTGGGCAGGGCAAATGCCGGCCCGAGCCGGCGCTGCGCCTCGTCACGGGCCCTGAGGATCTCGAGCTTGCCCGTCAGGTAGGCCAAAGCCTGGCCCGGCCAGATGATGTAACGGTCGATCTCGGCGGCCAGGAACCGGGGCGGCATGGGGACATGGGCGACGAAAAACTCGAGGGCCTCTTGGCGGCTCCAGCCCCGGGCGTGCAGCCCGGTGTCGACCACCAACCTGGCGGCACGCATGAGCGCCGCCGCCGTCGAACCGAGCAGGCTCTCAGTACCGGTGTAGAGGCCCATCTCCTCGGCCAGTTGCTCGGCATATAGGCCCCAACCTTCGGAGAAGACCGTTATTGAGCGCTGGCGCTGCATGGCGGGGAGCTCGGAGAGCAGCTGGATCCGCGACAGCTGGAGATGATGACCGGGCACGGCCTCGTGAAAGGCGACGCTCTCGAGGTCCCAGCCCGTTCCTGCCGTCGGCACCAGGGTATTGAACCAATAGGTGCCCGGCCGGGCGCCGTCGAGGCGCGGCGGCGTGTAGTGAGGCGCCGTACCACTGATGGCGACCACCGGCGGCATCGGCTCCACGGCGCACGGGCCCGGCAGCGGCTCGGGGAACACTTCGGCCGCCCGGTCCTCGGCCCGGCGTACGGCCCGCCTGGCCGCCTGCACCGCCTCTTCCGCCGGCACGGTGCCCGCCGAGGCCCGCAGGGCGTCGTTCACCGCCTCCAGGCCCTCCAGCCCGAGCCGTGCGCCCAGTTCCACCGCTCGCTGCTCAAGCCGCTCTATCTCGTCCAGGCCCGTCTGGTGAAGTTGGTCGGCCGTCACGGCCATCGTCGTGTGCGACCGCACCGCCCTCTCGTAATCGGCGTCCCCTCCGGGCAGGTAGGTGAGCCCGGGCCGGTCGGCCGGTCGCGCCAGGGGCAGGAGCTGGCGCAACAGCTCGGCCCAGCGCTGCAGGGCGGGCTTGACCACATCAGTGGCTACGGCGTCGCGTTCCTCGCGCCAGCTCGCCTCCCCGTCCCAGCCCGTCGGCGGCCGTGGCGCCGTCAAAGCCTCGGGAACGGGCGGGGCGAGGACACCCTCGGCCCAGGCAATGGCCTCCGCCACCAGCGGCGCCACCGGTAAGCGGCCCTTGGCTTGGCCCGTGCGCAGCCGCTCGGTCTGCTGGTCGACCCATAGACCGCTACGGCGCAGCCGGGTCACGTAGTCACGGGCCGCCTGCGCGTCCGGTAGGACGGTCCGGGCGGCGACAGCCAAGAGCGTGGCGGGCCCCTGGAACGGCATGGCCGTGACGGTGTGCTCGACGGCGGCCGAGGCGAGTTCGGCCAACTCCACCTCGGCCAAGCCCGTAAGGCAGCCGAGCGTCACCTCGTCGGCTTCGCCCAGATCGGCCGGCCGGGACCGCCCCGCCTCGGCCAAGACGCCCTCGAGAGCGGCCCGCCGCTCCGCGTCGCCGGCCTCGCTGGCGTCGGGGGCCAGGTCGTCGTAACCAGGGATGCCCCGGTTGGTGGCGTCGAAGGGGTGCGTCGCCAGCCACCCCGTGTGGGACCGCTCGGCCAGTTCCCTCGCAAAAGACATCCTCGAAGTATGCCGGGCGGTCGCCCCGGTGGCCAGCCTTCCCCGGTGGCCAGCCTTCCTACGCCGGCAGCGCCGCCCGTCGTCCCGGCTCGCTACTAGGCGAGACTTTCGGCGCGGTGGGGGAGCTTCCAGCCCGGGCGCGGGAAATGGCATGTGTAGCCGTTGGGGTAACGCTCGAGGTAGTCCTGGTGCTCGGGCTCGGCCTCCCAGAAGGGCCCGGCCGGCGCCACCTCGGTGACGACCTTGCCGGGCCACAGCCCGGAGGCGTTGACGTCTGCGATGGTGTCTTGCGCCGTCAGCTCTTGCGCCTCGCTGGTGTAGAAGATGGCCGAGCGGTAACTCGCCCCCATGTCGTTGCCCTGGCGGTTCTTCGTCGTCGGGTCGTGTATCTGGAAGAAGAACTCGAGAAGATCCCGATAGGAGACCTGGGCGGGGTCGAAGATTATCTCGATCGCCTCAGCATGGCTGCCGTGGTTGCGGTAAGTCGCGTTGGGGACCTCCCCGCCGGTGTAGCCCACCCTGGTCGAGATGACGCCGGGCTGCCTGCGAATGAGGTCCTGCATCCCCCAGAAACACCCTCCGGCAAGGATGGCCTTCTCAGTGGTCACGGTCATTGGTCTGCACCTTTCTCATGCGTCGGCGGGCCAAGCCTCGCGGACGGTGGTCGCTCTTGTCTGTTGCGGCCGGCAAGATAAAGAACAACCGTCATCAGGCGGGTGTTCCCGCCCCACCCGCCATGAGAGCGGGGCGGCGTTAGTCGTCGTCCTTCAGCCCGAGGTCGATGGTCATGAAGGTGCTGTACGGGTTGGCGGTGTACTCGCCGAAAGGCTCGCACCGCACGAAGCCGGCTTTCTTGTACAAGGACCGAGCCGGCCCGAAGGCGCTCGTCGTCAACGTCTCCAGACTGACGCGCCGATAGTGCGAGGCGGCGGCAAAGGCAAGGATATGACCGACCATGGCCTCCCCCACCCCTTGGCGCCGGGTGTCCTCGCTGGTGTGCATCGACTTCAGTTCGGCATGGGACGGGCCCAGCCGCTTTAGGGCTCCCACACCGAGCAGGACGCCGTCCCGGCGTGCGCTGAAGAATGTGACAGCCGGGTCCAACAGGCCTTCCAAGTCCAAGGCGTGCACGTGCCCGGGCGGGGTCACCTGATCGGAGAACGTCAAGTGGCTGTCCAGGAGAGCCCGGACGTCTTCGGCCCGAGGATCGTCGCGGGCAATGACGAAGTCCATACAGAGTTGTCCCATCTAACCAAGGCCAAAGTAGTGATGGGCCCGACACTAAGGCCTGGGCGGATCCCGTAACAGGCGCAAATGTTTCGTCCCGGTTAATGATTGCCGCTGCCATATGACAGGTGCCATATGACCGGTGCCATATGGTCCGGCGCCTCCTGTCAATCGGTGCCCACGAAGGTGACCTTGGCCAGCGGGCTGCGCTCCACCCACTCATCGAGGACAGCCGTCGGCCATGGGCTGTCCGGGCCGCGCCGGCGGTTGAACTCCTCGACGAAGACGGCCAGGACGCGCCGGCGCTCCGCCGGGTCGACGATGACCGTGGCCGTCGCCGGGAGGTCGGCGACGACGCCGTGCTTGAGGTGGAAGTCGAACCGCGGGTGGGCGGCCAGGTTGGCCAACCAGTCGCGGGTCTTGGGCCCGGGGATCCCGCTCAGGTAGATGTCGTCGCCCAGCCGGTAGAAGACGATCTCGATCCGCCGCGCCTGGCCAGAACGCCTGCCCGTGGTGGTGATATCGATCGTGCGGTCCTCGAGCGTCGAGGAGGCATCGATGGCCAACGCCCGGCGAACGTCCTGTCTCATTTGGTGCTGCCGCGGTAGTAGTGGTCCTGCGCGAGGTCCTCGAGCAGGCTGGGCCCGGTCGGCTCCCATGCGAGCAGTTCCCGGGTAACGGTGGCGGTGGCGGGGCTGTCCAGGCCGACGAAGTGGCCCAGGAAAGCAAAGTGCTCGACAGCATCGACGGGGGTCACCGACGCTGTGGGGATGCCGAGGTGACGGCCCATCGACTCGGCGATCTCGCGGAAGGGGACGCCCTCGTCGCCGACCGCGTGCAAGACCGAGCCCGCGGGGGCCGCCTCGACAGCCAGGCGCACCAGCCGGGCGGCGTCCGAGCGGTGCACCGCCGGCCAGCGGTTGCTGCCGTCGCCCACGTAGCCGGCCACGCCCCGCTGGCGGGCGATGCCGACCAGGGTGGCTACGAAGCCGTGGTCGCCGTCGCCGTGGACTGTCGGGGGAAAACGCAGCACCGACGAGCGGACGCCTATGCCCCTCAGGGACAGCGTGAGCAGGGCGGTGGCCGCCCGGAGCCCGGCGGGGCTGGCCCGGACTTCGGCACTGGGTACGAGCCCATCGTCTTCCTTGGCCATGCGACCGGCGGTCAGCCCGAGGATGCCCGAGGCGAGCACCAGGGGCCGGTCGGAGCCGGCCAGGGCCGCGCCCATGGCCTCCACGGCCCGCCGGTCGGCGGCCGCGGCGGCGGCGAAGTTACCGCCAAAGGCCACCTCGTGCTGGAACGCCAGATGGACCACCCCGTCGGAGCCGTCGGCGGCCTTGGCCAGCCCGTCCGGGTCGTCGACGTCGCCCCGTTGGACTTTGGCGCCCGCGGCCTCCAGGCGCTGCGCCGACGCCTCGGAGCGGGCCAGGCCGACCACGTCATGGCCGGCATTGAGCAGCTCGGGGACAACGGCCGAGCCGATCCAGCCCGACGCACCGGTGACAAAGATCCTCATGATTACCTCCGTGAAAACTGATGATGTCAGTAACTGTCATCAATCCTACCGCCGGATGTCAGTGACTGTCAACGCTAAGATCGAGCTTATGGGCCGATGGCAGCCGGACAGCAGGGGACGGCTGCAGGAAGCGGCTCTGGCTCTGTACTCCGAGCGTGGGTTCGACCAGACCACCGCCGCCCAGATAGCCGCCCGAGCCGGGCTGACCGAGCGCACCTTCTTCCGGCACTTCGCCGACAAGCGAGAGGTGCTCTTCGGCGGGTCCGCCCTGCTTCAGGAGCGGATCGTGGCCGGAGTAGCCGGCGCGCCCGACGCCGACGGCCCCCTCGACGCCGTTTCCCGGGGCCTCGACGCCGCCGCCGCCATGCTCGGCCCGTTCCGCCGCGACCTGTCTCGCCAGCGCCAAGCCGTCATCGCCGCCAACCCCGAACTGCGCGAGCGCGAGCTCGCCAAGCTGGACGACTACGCCGAAGCGGTCGCCGCCGCCCTGCGCCAACGAGGCGTGAGCGACCCGCAGGCGACCTTGGCCGCCGAGGCCGGCATGACAGTGCTGCGGGTGGCCATCCAGCGTTGGGCCAGCGAGGGCGACGAGCGAGACCTCGCCACCATCATGCGCGACTCCGTCGCCGAGCTGCGGGCCGTAGCGACCAGCAGCTGAGCCCGCCAGAGACCATGCGCCAGTTCGTGGTGATGGCGAAGCCCGTCGGGCCCGTCTGTAACCTGGCTTGCCCCTACTGCTACTACCTAGGCAAGCGGGACCTCTTCCCCGCCGACGAGCACTACCAGATGACCGATGAGGTCCTGGAAGCCTTCGTGGCCTCCTTCATCCAAGCCAGCCCCGGCCCGGTCGTCCATTTTGTCTGGCACGGGGGCGAGCCGACATTGGCGGGGGTGGCGTTCTACCGCCGGGCGGTCGAGCTTCAACGGCGCTACCTGCCGGACGGGTGGAGCTGCCTGAACAGTCTCCAGACCAACGGGACCCTTCTCGACCAGAAATGGTGCGCCTTTTTGGCTGAAGAGCGTTTCGCCGTAGGGATCAGCATCGACGGCCCCGGCGCCCTCCATGACACGTCACGCCGCGACCACCACGGTCGCCCCACCCACGCTCGCTCCATGCAGGGGTTCCGTGCGCTGCGGGAGCATGGGGTCGACCCCGACGTGCTCTGCACGGTAAATAACGCCACCGCCGGCGCCCCCCTGGAGGTGTACCGGTATTTCTTGGACCAGGAAGTGCGCTGGTTGCAGTTCATCCCGATCGTCGAGAGGGCTGAAGGGGGGCCGCCCGGGGCGGCGAGCGCCACCTCGGTGAGCCCCGCCGCCTTCGGGGAGTTCCTGTGCCAGATCTTCGATGAGTGGGCCCGCCACGACATAGGGCGCCTGGACGTGCAGAACTTCCTCGAAGCCCTCCTCGTTGTCGCCGGGCAGCCGGCCAACCTGTGCGTAATGTCCGAGACCTGTGGGCTCGCCCTCGCGGTGGAGCACGACGGCAGCGTCTACTCGTGCGACCACTTCGTCGACCGTGAGCATTTCCTCGGCGATGTCCGGCGCGACGGCTTGGCCGAGCTCGTGGGCTCGGCGCAGCAACTCGCTTTCGGGCAGGCCAAGCACGACCGGCTCCCGGCACAATGTCGGGAATGCGCCGTGCTGCCCCTCTGTAACGGAGGGTGCCCCAAGCAGCGCCTGGCCGGGCCGCAAGACGGTGCACCGCTCAACTTTCTGTGTGCCGGTTACCGGGCGTTCTACGACCACGCGCTCCCCTATCTGGAGCGAATGGCGGCCCTCGCGCACGCCGGGCGGCGGGTCACTTCGCTGATGGGCCAGTTGGAGGCTGAGGAACGCGACGACCGCCGCCGTTGGCTGGCCACTGGCCGCAACGACCCTTGCCCGTGCGGCAGCGGCCGGAAGTTCAAGCTGTGTTGCACCGCCAAGCTCCGCCGTTGAGACCGGCCGCCTCGCTTGCTCGAGCGTGTCGGTAATCCTATCAACTTTATAGAAATAGTTGCATACACCGAGCTGAAAGTCAACCAGACGTTCGCTTAGGCCATCTCCGCCCGCGCCTCGGCAAAAGCGGTGGCGGCGCGTCGGAGGTCGTCACGTGTGTGCGCGGCGGAGAGCTGGGCCCGGATGCGGGCCTTGCCCATCGGCACGACCGGGTAGCTGAACCCGATGACATAGACACCTTTTTGCAGGAGAAGGTCGGCCATACGAGCCGCCAACGCTGCATCACCGAACATCACCGGGACTATCGGGTGATCGCCCGGGAGGATGTCGAAGCCGAGACCGGTCATCGCCTCCCGGAACCAGGCCGTGTTCTCCCTAAGTTTGACCCGGAGGTCGTCGCTTTCGTCCAACAGGTCGAGCACAACGAGGGAGGCCGCCGCGATCGTCGGCGCGAGTGAGTTAGAGAACAAGTACGGCCGGGAACGCTGTCGTAGGAGGTCGATGATCTCTTGGCGGCCGCTGGCATACCCGCCACTTGCTCCTCCCAGCGCCTTGCCGAGCGTCCCCGTGACGATGTCGACCCGGTCTGCGACATCGTGCAGTTCGGGCGTCCCCCGCCCGCGCCGGCCGATAAACCCGACAGCGTGCGAGTCGTCGACCATCACCATGGCGTTGTAGCGCTCGGCCAGGTCGCAGATCTCTCCCAGCGGCGAGACGTAGCCGTCCATGGAAAACACGCCGTCGGTCGCAATGAGCCGGCGTCGCGCGTCGGAGGCCTGGGCCAGCTGCTCCTCGAGGTGAACCATGTCCCGGTTGCGGTAGCGGTAGCGCCGCGCCGCGCACAGCCGGGTACCGTCGATGATGGACGCGTGGTTCAGCTCATCGCTGATGACGGCGTCGTCCTTGCTGAGCAGCGTCTCGAACAAGCCCGCATTCGCGTCGAAGCACGACGAGTACAGGATGGAGTCGTCGGTACCAAGAAAGCCGGACAGCCGCCGCTCGAGTTCCTTGTGGACCTCTTGGGTACCGCAGATGAACCGCACGCTGGCCATGCCGTAGCCCCAGCGGTCTAGCGCGGCCTTCGCTGCCGCCACGACGCGAGGGTCATCGGCCAGCCCGAGGTAGTTGTTCGCACAGAGATTGAGGACCTCCCTGCCGCCCGACACCCTGACGGTCGCCTGTTGCGGGGTGACGATGACGCGCTCGGCTTTGAAGAGCCCCTCCGACCGGATCCCCTCCAGCTGGGCTAAGACCTCGTCGCGGACTTGGGTGAACATGGCGGACCTCCGATCAGATTTGGGACCAGGTGAGCACGACCTTGCCGCAACGCCCGCTCTGCATGGCCTCGAAGCCCTCCTCGTAGTCGGTGGCGGCGTACCTATGCGTGATCACCGGGGAAATGTCGACGCCCGAATGGACCAGCACGGACATCCAGTACCACGTCTCGAACATCTGCCGGCCGTAAATGCCCTTGATCGTGATCATGTTCGTTACCAGGCGCGACCAGTCGATCCCGAAATCCTCGGTTGGCAGGCCCAGCATTGCGATCTTGCCGCCGTGGGCCATGTTGGAGAGCATCTCCTGGAGAGCCGACGCGTGGCCCGACATTTCGAGACCAACGTCGAAACCTTCACGCATCCCGAGCGGGCTCATCGCGTCGGCGATCCGCGAGCGCGACACGTCGAGCGCGAGCGTCAAGCCCACGGAGCGGGCCAGATCTAGCCGGTAGTCGGAGACGTCGGTGATGACGACAGAACGGGCGCCGGCGTGACGGGCAACGATCGCGGCCATGATCCCGATCGGGCCGGCACCGGTGATGAGGACGTCCTCGCCGAGCACGGGGAAAGTGAGCGCTGTGTGCACGGCGTTGCCGAACGGGTCGAAGATGGCCGCCACATCGAGGTCGATGCCTTCCATGTGGCGCCACACGTTCATGGCCGGCAGCGCGATGTACTCCGCGAACGCTCCGGGGTGGCTGACCCCGATGCCCTTTGTCCGGGCACACTGCACACGCCGGCCAGCTATGCAGTTGCGGCACCGACCGCAAACAAGATGACCTTCGCCGCTCACGAGGTCGCCTATCTCGAGATCCTCGACGTCCAAGCCGAGTTCCACGATCTGACCGACAAACTCGTGGCCGACGATCAGAGGGACTGGGACGTTGGCCTGTGCCCACGCGTCCCATGCGTAGATGTGCAGGTCCGTCCCACAGATGCCGGTCCGTAGCACCTTGATGAGCACGTCTCCCCGGCCGATTTCCGGTACTGGCACATCTTCGTAGCTCAAGCCCGCTTCGGGCTTTGCTTTGACGAGAGCCTTCATGTTGGACCGCTCCTAGTTCCCCTCGGACATCGCGCAACTCCATGACGCTAGTCCGAACCTGTGGGCGCTCCCACCAACCAATCGCTGTTGCTTTCGAGGCACGCACCAAGGGCCTGGGTACCGGAGGTCGATAGGACCTTCGGCCCTAGTCCGAACGCGCTGCGCCTCGCCACCCGAGAGCGTGCCCGTGGGCCTCTCGAGCGAGAGGTAGCCGAGGCCGACCTCTACGAACGCGTCCAGGGTTTGGCACAACGCGGCGATGAACGGCGCGACCGACGGCTGGTCGAGCGAGCGAGCCCATTCGGTCAGCTCCCGGATCTCCATCGTGCAGGCGTCGGCGATGTTGGTCCCCTTGACCTTGGACGACCGAGCTATGTCGTTGAGCCGGGTCCCGCCGCACTGGGGGCAGGTCGTGAAGGTGGCGGCCCGTTCGACGAACGCCCGTATGTGCGGCTGCAGTGCCTCCCTGTCCTTGGAGAGGAACGACCGCTCCACCTTCGGGACCAAACCTTCGTAGGTGACGTTGACGCCGTTGACCTTCACCCGGGTCGGCTCGTGGTGGAGGAAGTCGTGCAGTTCGGCCTTGGTGTACTTGTGGACCGGCTTGTCCGGGTCAAGGAAGCCGGCTTCCAGGTACGGCTTCACGGCAAAGAAGTTGTCGGTCGTCCAGCCGGGGACAATGATCGCCCCCTCCGCGAGCGACTTCGAGCCGTCGAAGAGCTGGGTGAGGTCGATGTCAGAGACGGCGCCACGGCCTTCGCAGCGCGGGCACATCCCGCCCTGGCGGGTGAAGGTCTTGCGCTCCACCTTGCGGGCGCCACTTTCAACGGTGATGGAGCCGCTCCCCCGTACCGTCGCCATGTTGAAGGAGAAAGCGCTCGGTGGCCCGATGTGGGGTTGATCGCCGGCGTCAGCCCGTCGAGCACGTCGACCTCGGGCCGCGCCAGTGACGGCATGAACCCCTGCACGAACGTGCTGTAAGTCTCGTTGATGAGCCGCTGTGACTCCGCCGCGATGGTGTCGAAGACGAGCGAGCTCTTTCCGGAACCGGAGACGCCGGTGAAGACGGTCAGGCGGCGTTTCGGGATCTCGACGCTGACGTCCCGCAAATTGTTCACTCGTACGCCGTGGGCCCGGATCAGGTCGTGAGTGTCGGCGGCGTGCGGCGCGGATGATCGGCTGGTGGCCATGGCTCGTGCTGCTCTCTCGCTACGGCGACAGCGAGGCCTCGATCAGGCCTGCGCGATGCGGACGAGGTTGCCCGACGGGTCGCGCACGGCGCAATCCCGGGCGCCCCAGGGCCGGTCCGCCGGCTCTTCGAGGATTTCGGCGCCGGAGGCCCGCACTTGCTCGAAGGTGGCGTCGAGGTCGTCGGAGCGGAAGATGGCGGCCTGGAGGGAGCCCTGCAGCACGAGGGAGAGGAGGGCGTCCCCCTCGGCCTGTGACCGACCACCGTGCGGCTGGAACAGGACGATGTCGACGTCTTGGTCGGGGGCGCCGACGGTGACCCACCGGAACCCGCCGTTCGACACGTCGGCTCGGACCACGAGCCCGAGGGCGTCGCGGTAGAAGCCGAGAGCGGCGTCAGGGTCCTTTACCGGGATGAACATGGCGGAGACGGTGAGTGGCATGCCGAACAGCGTACGAGTACCGATTACTCGATTGCTTCTCCGATCCTGCTCACTTCGGGCCCGGGCGGTCGCGCCTTCGGTGGCTCAGACTGTGGCGGGAGCTCGTCGCGGTCGGGTGGCGTACATGCTCACGCAGGGCGGGACGATCTCGAGATGGCGGTGGTCACGGGAGCGGTACTGCGACGGGGTCTCGCCGACGATCTCGCTGAACCGGGAGCTGAACGAGCCGAGCGAGGTGCACCCGACGGCGCAACACGTCTCGGTGACCGACATCCCGTTGCGCAGGAAGGCCTGCGCCCGCTCGATGCGTCGGGTCATGAGGTAGGAGTACGGCGTCTCGCCGTAGGTCGCCCGGAACTTGCGCGAAAAGTGAGCGGTCGACATGAGCGCCGTCCGGGCCATGGCGGGTACGTCGAGGGCCGGGCGTATTCGCGGTCCATGAGGTCCCTAGCCCGGCGCAGGTGAACAAGGTCGGCCATCTCCTCTGGCGTCACTACGTCGAGGATACCCACGTCGCGGAACGCTAGCGGTCCTCGAGGAACGGATAGCGGGCCCGCACCGCGGCGACGTGCTCAGGATCGAGGTCGGCGAACAACACCGTCTCCTCGTCGCCTGCCTCGGCGATCGTCTCGCCAAGCGGGTCGATGACGCAGCTCCCGCCGTCGTAGGCAATGCCGTCACCGGCACCTACCCTGTTGACCCCGACGACGTACGCAAGGTTCTCGATCGCTCGGGCCCGCAGCAGCGTGCTCCAGTGCAGGGCGCGCGCCGCAGGCCAGTTAGCGACGACGAGATAGGCATCGGTGCTTCGAGCGAGGCCCCAGAACCGCTCCGCAAAGCGCAGGTCGTAACAAATGAACACCGAGCACCTAAGCCCCTCGATCTCGATGGTGAGCGTGCCCGCACCAGCCGCGTAGTGCTCGGTTTCCCCGCCGTAGCCGAAGGGGTGGATCTTGTCGTAGAAAACGGCCTCGCCGGCCGGTCCGACGAGCACGAACCGGTTGTACGGTCGCACATCGCCGGCGGTCGCGACCGGACAGGAGCCGCCGATGTAGATCCCATGCGTCGTCGCCTGTTCGCGAAGGAACTCCTCGGTCGGCCCACCCTCGGGCTCGGCCACCTTGTCCGTAGCCATCGAGAACCCGGTCGCGAACATCTCCGCCAGGAGGACGAGACGGGCCCCGTCGGCCGCGGCCGCGGCGATCTTCGGTGCGAGGCGCTCGAAGTTCGCGTTGGGCGCCTCCCAATCGATATCCCCCTGGACCGCGGCGATCTTCATCGCAGCCGCCCGAGGCGCTCGACCGCCTCCTCGAGCACCTCGCGGCGCTTCGAGAACATCCATCGCACAAAGTGCCGACCGGCGTCCTTGTCGTCGTAGAAGACCGAGCTCGGGATGGCGACGACACCGCACCGTTTGGGAAGCTCCCGACAGAACGTGTACCCGTCCTCGTCCGACAGCGGCGTGATGTCCGTCGTGAGGAAGAACGTGCCATGAGACGGAAACACCCGAAAGCCCGCCGATCCGAGCCCTGCGGCCAGGAGTTCACGCTTTTGTCGGAGCACCTCGACCGCCTCTACGAGATAGTCCTGGCTCTCGGTGAGGCCCGCGGCGATCGCATACTGGAACGGCGCAGCATTCACGAAGGTGAGGAACTGCTTCGCCGTCCGGACCGTAAGAGAAGGCACCGTGGGGCATGGTCAGCGCCTCCTTCGGGTGCCGCCGAGGAGGCGTTCGCTATTGCGTCGCATGGCCAGGCGCATCCGGCGGGGGCTGGGAGCGGCCGGTCCGTCGGTGGCGGCGGCCGAGCGGAACCCGTCGAGCAGGACGTGGGCGAGCCGGGCCGACGCTTGCGCCGTGACACCATGGGCTCGTTCGACCAGCCCGGCGTTGGCCATGAGGACCACGACAACGTCCTCGGTGGTGAAATCGGCCCGCAGGGCCTCGGCGGACCTTGCCCGCTCCACCAAGCGGACCAGACCATCGAACGCTTCAGAGCGGAGCCGTTCAATCCCCGGGGCGCTCGACACGTCCATGGCGACCAGGTCGGCGATCCCCCGGTCCCGGGACTGCATGGCGGCCACAGTCCGCACATAGGAAGCGAAACCGTTCCAAGGGTCGGGGTCGGCCAGGCCGGCCTGGACGGCGGCGCGGTGCTCGGCCATCCGCTCGGCGAAGACGGCCGACACCAGGTCCTCGCGGGTCGGGAAGCGCCGGTAGAGGGTGGCGTTGCCCGTCCCGGCCCGGTGGGCTATCTCATCTAGCGGGGCGTCCAGGCCCTCCTCGGCGAACACCTCCCGGGCGGCCTCGACTATCGCAGCACGGTTGCGGGCAGCGTCGGCTCGAAGTTCCACCGATAGGCTAACCCAACCGAAGTGGGGAATATTCCCCACTTCGGCTACCTTGGACAAACGATGACCGAGAAACTCGACATCGCGGCCAGCCACGCCGACCTCCTCGAGGCGCCCAACACCGCCGTGCTCACCACCGTCGGCGCCGACGGCCAGCCTCAGTCGACCGCCGTGTGGTTCCTACGTGCGCGACTATCCTTCGGCCGTTCTCGATCCCCTGCACATCGAGGTCGTCCATCCCGACGACTTCCTCCTGGACTAGCTCGACCTCGCCCCTCGGATCGTCCTCGACGTCCTGCGAGAGCAAGCTGCCCACACCCGGCGGCCTGCCCTCACGCCCGTCGACCTGATCACCCGACTGGCACGAGCCGGAGTACCCGGGTTCGCCGACGAAGCCGGACGACTTATCTGAGATGGTGGTCGCCACCGACTCTGGGCCGATACCGCGCAGGCTCAGTTGGGCGCGATACCGTCACATAGCCACCTCTCCGGTCGCTAATCGAGGCACAACTTCAGGAGGCAACCTGTGAAAATCCTCCGGTGCTCGATTCGTCACTTTCGTGGTGAGGGGTGCACTCACAGGATCTAGACTTTGAACAGCGGTTTCGCGCTCTGGCGAGATCTTAGGCGTGGGTTGTTCGGTCACCTTCCTGCTCGTCCGCCGGCACTGGCGATCGGGCGCCCTGGATGTCCCTATGCGGGGCGCAGTTGGTCGGCCATGGCGTCGATGGCGGCAGTGAACTGCTGGCCCATGCTCCCGCCGAAATGACCGGCGTCTTCGACGACGACCAAGCGGCTCGCCGGCCATGCCTTGTGCAGCTCCCACGCAGTGTCGAGTGGGCCGGAAATGTCGTGGAGGCCGTGGACCAGCGTGGCGGGGATGTGCGCGATCCTCGCCATGTTGGCGAGCACCTCGTTGTCGGCCAGGAAGCAACCGTGGCCCCAATAGTGCGTCACCAGTCGGGCGAAGACCATCTGCCAGGACAGCTCCCGCACGCTGAGGTGCGGCTCGTAGCCAGGCGCCAGGGACATGTGGGTGTCCTCCCACCCGCACCAGCGCCGAGCCGCCTCCTCACGCACCGCCTGGTCTGGGCGGGCGAGAAGCCGAGCGTAGGCGGCAGCAAGGTCGCCGCCGCGCTCGGCCTCGGGCAGCAGTTCCACGAAGCGGTCCCACTGGCGGGGGAACACTCGGCCCATGTCCCGGGTGATCCACTGCGTTTCCCTCGACCGCCCTGAGGTCACTGCCCCCAGCACCATGCCGAGGACCCGTTGCGGGTGACGCTGGGCGTAGACGAGGGCGAGCGTCACGCCCCACGAGCCCCCGACCACGACCCATCGCTCGACGCCGAGGTGCGAGCGCAGCCGCTCCATGTCCGCGACCAGGTGGTCAGTGGTATTGGTCGACAGGTCAGTGTCGGCGTTGTCGGCCAAGGGCCGGCTACGGCCGCAGCCTCGTTGGTCGAAGATGACCGCCCGGTAGCGGGCGGGGTCGAAGTTCCGCCGGCTGTTGGGGGAGGCTGGCGCGCCCGGGCCGCCGTGCAACCAGACTGCTGGGAGACCGTCAGGCGAGCCGACGACCTCCCAGTACACGGCGTGGCCGTCGCCCGCCTCGAGGTGGCCCGAGCCGTACGGCTCGATGGACGGGTACATGGCAGCATCCTCCCAGACAGAGCAGTCGCTCCACCGACCGATGCCGCAGGAAGGGCCGCACGGGACGCCCGCAGACGACCGAGGCGAGCTCATTGAGATTTCGCGCACCGGTCCGGCAGGGAGTGCCGGTCCCGCGCCGGCGTCGTGCGAGAAGAGGGTGCTTACGAGCCGAACGGCACTTGGAACCGGTCCTATTCTGCTGGTGTGGGCACGCTCGGCTTTGAGAGCCTGATCCTGTTCGTCTCCGACCTCGAGGCGTCGAGGGCCTTCTATGTCGACGGCCTGGGGTTGCCCGTGATGTTCGAGGATGACATCATCGTCGTCGTGGGTGGCCCGACCGGCCGCGTGGTGCTGCACCGCAACGACCGCGGTCATGATGAGAGGGGCATCTTCCCCGCCGGCAACGGTGTCGGCGGGGCGGCCTTGCGGCTCGTCGTCGAGGACCCCGACGAGTGCGAGCGGCAGGCGGAGGAGATCGGGCTCACAGTGCTCTGGCCGGCACAAGAGGCGACGTGGGGACGCTTCGTCGTGCTCGCCGATCCCGATGGCCGCTCGGTCGTCCTCGCCCGGATGACCCGCCCGAACCAGCCAGCCCCGAGCTGAGATCGCCGGCCGAACCTCTCAGGGCGAGAGACGCTTGTCCTCCTTGACAACTGCGAGCACCTCGTAAGTGCTTGCGCTTACCTTGCCTCCACCCTTGTCCGAAACTGCCCCGGGGCATGCCTGTTGGCAACTTCGCGCCAGCCCCTTGGGGCCGAAGGCGAAGTCCTGGTGACCGTGGGGGGCTTGACGTTACCGGACCGGCACTCGAGGGGGAAGAGGACTGGCTCGAGCGCTCCGAGGCAGGGCGCTTTTTCGTAGGCCCTAGCGATGCGGTAGCCATCGGCGGCGGTCTTCGCGGCGTTGCGGGCTGACCACCGTAAGTCGGGCAGGTTGCTCGCCCTCCATGAGCCCAGCTGGCACTCAACGCGGCGTGGCCGAGGGCCTTCTTCTCCGTCAGTCAATCCTGAATTTGTGTGTTGGTGGAAACGATGGCCGTCACGGTCTTGCGTCCGAGGCCAGAGACCTCGGCTAGCTGACGGACCGACGCGCCGGCATCATGCGCAACACGAATCATGTCGTCGCGGATCCGAACTTCCTTCGCAGCCCTCTCAGCACTAAGCCCTACTACGACGAGAGCCGCACTCGCCTCTCCACCTTCGCCGGCCCTGTACTTGTCCATGGCGGCCGTCGCCGCGAATACCTCCGCGTCGGTATAGTTCATCTTTCCTCCCGGAGCGCGAGAGCCAGCTTGTCCCGGACTGCCATCAGCAGCGGCATTCGAGGTGACATCTCGGCTCTGGCCTCGGCGTCTTTGAGGTGCGCCAATGTCATCCCGAGAAGTTCGAGTGCCTCGACCCGTTCAAGCTCGACTTTGATCACTGGCCCTATTGTAGCCACTTATGGCGCTATTGGGACCACACGAGAAGTGAACTCTGGCTCGTGGCGGGGGCACGATCCACGCGTTAGCTCCAACCGGTGCCGTTACCTCGGAAGCTGTACTTGTGCTCCAGTGATTCGGCTTTGCCGTGCGCCGGCCAAGCCCCGCTAAGTTCGCGCGGGCCGCAAGCGCTCAGCCTGGCATTTGTTGAAGGCATGGCCATGAGAGCGCCTGACCCACTGGACGACGTCCGGCGCATGATCGACGAGCTGGGCCTCACGGCGCTCGGCTACGAGGTCCAGATCGAGCTGAGTGTCGACGGGGGACGTGTGCTCGATACCTTGAGGCACCCCTTGAGAGGAAACAGCGACTGGGGCTGGGCATCGCTCGATCTCGAGCCAGCTTCACTTGAGCAGCTGGCCGCCAAGGTCACCGAGTGGCCCGACACTCATGTGGCCTGCGCAGCCCGAACCGTGAGGCCCGAGGCGCTTGGACTGCGCCAAGCAGTTCCGAAACGGACCTTCGCCCTTGCGCACGTGGCGGGGGAACTTCCTACAGAGCTCAGGCGTGGATTGCGCGAACGGAGGGGGACGGGATGGGCCGCCCGGTCGAACGGGCCGCGTCTAACCACGCTTCGATCGCGTACTGTCTCCGTAATCCGAGGTGGCGGTTGGAGGACTCGAACTCACAGCGTGGCCACGATGGCCCCTGCCGTCAGTGTTGCGGTATCCAGCCTGAGCAGGGCATTCGCCCTGGACGGGGGACCGGCGTGATGCCCTATCTCGGCCCGTTATGGGGTGCTTGTGAGCACGCTGTGATCAGCGAGCTTGGAGGAGCAGGCCATACTTCGGATCCGGCCTCGCATATCAAGCCGCGGGTTGTGTCCCTAACCCAGAATCACATCTCGTCGTCGGCTCTACATCAAGGGTGCTGTGTTACAGGGAACGCACCCGCAGGCCCCGCCTGGGACGCACGGCGCCATACTGGTTACGTGACCGACCTTGGAGGTCCCGCTAAAAGGGTCGAACCCCGTCAGCCTGGAAGTTGGGCCGCCATAACCCTGCGGGCCATTTCCGCTGCATGTATCGTCCTCGCATTGCTAACCGAGAACACTCTCCGTTGGACATTCCTGATAGTGGCGGCTGGGACTTTCCTATTTGTCTTGATGGTCCTTCGGCCAAAGGGCCCTGCTGCGCCGGGGGCACTCTGGACTTCATCGGCTGACCTCCTCCGTGGCCGCCGATGCTTCCCTGGCCAACTTTCCCTCACTACCGACGCCGTCATCTGGATCCCAACTAAATATTCCCGCCGTCACGGCATGAGCGAGATCGCTTTGCCCGTCGAGGACGCTTCGACCATCCGCCTCAAGGCTGGCACAGCCTTATTCAGTATATTTGTTGACGTCTGTTCGCCCGGCGGGCAGGTGACTCGATTTGGCACTCATCGAAGTGGCTGTCTGCGCCGGATACCAGGCGACCAGACGAGGGCAGCCATAGCCCCATAGGAGACTGGATGCAGGATCCTAGATCTTCTCGTTCCCAGGCCACCCACTGATTCGCCAGTCGCAGATTGTTGAAGTCCCCCCTCCGACGTGAACCCCCACTCTGGGCCCGGAACAGCACAACGGTCCGTCTGCCGGAGCACTGGCCACGCTGTCCACCTAGCCGACCTCTTAGCCGTCGAAGACGGCAGAAGAACTGGCACGAGCGCCCTCCTAGCGCTCACGGAGATCCGCTGCCACCCCCTACCGTGGTTGCGATGAGTCGTGACTTCGGGCTAAGTAGCGACTACAGGGCGAGACTGACCCGAGCGGTCGCCGCCGCCCGTGGCGCCAGGGCGGAGATGGGGTCAGGGCAGACCCTGACGGTGCCAAGGAAGCGGGAACTGCGCATGGTGATCAGGATGGGCGACGAAGCGGCGGCGGTCTTAGCCGCAGAGGACCACCCGGGTGGGGCAAATGGTTGACGTGGCCGACCGGCTCTGGTCACGTCGGGCGTCGCTTTCCAAATAGGCGGCGGGGCAGAGGTCGCCAACGACGATGGTGGTAGGTGGCGCTTCGTCGCCTTCGGGCAAGCCGGGCAGCTGGTGGGTTCTGACGCTTCTCCGTCGGCGACGGTGTGTTACGCGCTCGGGAGCGACCTGATGGCTGGGACCTCTTGGATGTTCCGAACAGTCGGCGCCGGCGACAGCTGGGAGCGGGAGTGGCAGGGTGACCCACCGTGGCTTTGCTCGCCGGTTGGTGCCGTAACACGCGAACCGACAAGTCCCGCTCGGTCCTTGGCGTTCTGCCGCGTCGACGAGTTGGGATAGCCGCACGCCGCTACGCCGTGGAGGAGGAGCTCCTGGACCACTCGCCGGCAGTGCACGTGCGGCGCCCCCGAGTCGACTACGAGTCGCACGCCACCGCTCTTGACCGCAACGAGGTGGGAGCGCTGCTCGTGGCGGCCGGTCTCGGCGCCGCCCCTGAGCACGCCCTCATCTCATTGCTGGCATTGAACGGGCTCAGGGTCTCAGAAGCCACCGGGGCCAATATCGAGGCGCTCGGACCGGAGCGCGGCCATCGGGCCCTGACCATCCTGCGGAAAGGGGGCAAGGTCGTGACCGTCCCGCTGGCACCGCGCACAGCCCGCGCCATCGACCTCGCCATTGGGGAAAGGAGCGAGGGACCGCTGTTCCTCGGCCCAGACGGGGAGCGCCTCGACCGCCACGGGGCGGCACGCATCGTGCGCCGGGTCGCCCGTGGCGCCGGCATCACCAAGCCAGTCGGCCCGCACACCTTAAGGCGCGCCTTCATCACGGCCGCCTTGGGCGCCGGCGTGCCGCTG
>Ga0182012_10000217_pt1 | contig 64757 bp, 92 predicted proteins | sample 612S2SmetaG_FD_120486 | JGI IMG/M metagenome (GOLD analysis project Ga0182012, IMG submission 120486) | Permafrost microbial communities from Stordalen Mire, Sweden - 612S2S metaG | ecosystem: Environmental > Terrestrial > Soil > Wetlands > Permafrost | place: Sweden: Stordalen | collected... | reverse complement strand
GGCGGCGACGCCCAGCTGGCGGTCGAGGGCGATGGGGATCCGGAAGGACCGCATCACTTCCCGGCGTTTGGGTTGGCGCTTGGGCATTCGGTATCCTGATAAAGAGCGGGGCGTCGTAAAACTCTCGTTCTCGGCGCCCCGCCAAGTCTGCCCCGCAGGGGGAGGAAAGCGGGGGGTGGGTGTTGCTAGTGGGCGTTTTCCTCGACCAGGTCGGTGACCGCGTTAATAACTTCCAACGCGGCATCAATCTCGTGCGGCTCGGACTTATACATCGCCGTCATGCGGTCACGCTTGACGGGGTCGAAATGGCGGACGACCTTGACCATGGTCGGCGTGCCTTGGGAATTGGTGTGCATGCCATCCTTCAACCCGCGATCGGTCAGCGCCTGCCACGTCTTCAGGTCCAGCGCGGCGTACTCGCGCCGGCGCCATATCCACTCGGCGATCGACTTGGTGATGTTGTTGTCGCCCAGCGTGATGGTCACCGACGTCACCAGGTTGGTGCGCTGGATAGCCACCAGCAATTTGGCATTCTGTCGCGAGATGTCGTCGCAGCCCTGCAGCCACTCCGCGATCTTGTTCGGGGTCTCCATGCCGTAGGTCGGCGCCTCAAAGTCGTAATTGGTGCAGAACTGCCCGATTTGCTTCTGCAGGTCGGCAATCTTCTCCTTGTTGGCCTTGACGCGCTTCATTGCCTCGATGATCTTCATACTGTCTTTCCCTTGTTAGAACCACGTCGCCTGCACAGGAAGCCTCGGAAGCTCCGCTTCGAATCGCCACTAAACTCGCCCGAGGTCATTCTGGTCGCATCCTTACCACTTCAGCTTTGCCACCTTGCCGGATTTAATCCTTGCATCCGTGAGCGTTGAACCTTGCGATCTTCAGGGCACTTTTGGTGCTGCAAACGGGAGTCGAACCCGCGACCTTCTGATTACAATTCAGATGCTCTACCAGTGAGCTATCGCTGCTGTAGTTTTTGCGTCTCTCTGCGGTTTTTATCTCCATGCATCGACTGGGTACTACATTGTACTACTTGGCGGGATTGTCAACAGGCGCCGGCGAATTATTTTGCGTGACCGGCACCGGGGGTGGGGAAGGCGGGACCGGAGTAACAACGCCCGCCGGCGCCGCGGCAATGCGGGTCTTCAGGTAGACGCTGAATTGCCCGAGGTCGATCGCCCGGGCCTGGGCTGCGGTGTCGAGGATGCCGTTCTTGGTCATCAGCATCTGTTCTTCCTGTTCCGTGAGGTACAGGATCTTGCACTTGACGCCGGGGTCGGGGCACTTGGGGAGCTCGTCGGCGCGCGCGACGGTGTAGCATGAGATGGCCAGCGCAGCGGCAAAAGCGGCGGTGGCGAGGTAGACGCGGTGGTAGTCACGCAAATGTATCATCAGTCGGGTTCTCCGGGTTGGTCGTCGGTAGGAGTCGAACAGGACCTGGTTGCGGATGTCGCGTTCGATGTGGGTTAGCAGTTTGAAGCGGGTCACTGGCTCAGGCTTTCGTGGACGGCTTGGATGAACGCGGTCGCCGGGCGGAGGTCGATGGCATTTCCGAGGGCGCGCAGCTTAGCCACTCGCTGGGGTACCCCATGAGCCAGCAGACGAATTCCGGATTTAACGACCCTCGCTTTTCCGTCGGCTCCGAGGACCCATTCGAGGCTTGCACCGCCAGATACTGCCCGTGCTTGCCGTCCATCTGAGATGGCGTCGCTCTCGTCGTACGGTTCTCGTTCGGCGACGCGCGCGCCGTGCTCCATAACGCTACCGTCTGTATATCCGCCCGGCAACCTGTTCGGCTTGGGCCACTGTTCAAAGCACTCTGCGCGCGCGGCGTCGGCCAGACCGTCCTGCCCAGCAACCCGTTGATCGGCACGTTCGGGCAATACGAACCGTCCTTGTGGTCCCTTGTTGTTGTTGTTGTTGTTGTTGGCCACAGCGCTTGCGCCACCATCGCCGGCAGCGGCTGTCCCTCGCCGCTCGTGAACTGCTGGTTGGGACCGCCTTTCTCCCCGTCCGACGCGCGTATCGTGGCCCACAAACCAGTACCTGTCCCGCAAGTGGAACGCACCCGCGCTCGCGGCCTCGACAGGCATGAACCCCACGGCGTATTCCAGGGCTTCCAGGTCACCTCGCACAAGGCGGAGCCATTGAGAAGCGGACGCAACCTGCTCTCCAAAGATGACTGCAGGGCGGCACTGCTCGATGAGGTACTGCCAGAAAGGCCAGAGGTGCCGCTCGTCAGCAAACCCACCTTGCTTGCCCGCGACGGAGAAAGGCTGGCAAGGACAGCTGCCCGTCCAAACCGGGCGATGATCCAGCCAAACGCCTGAGCGTCGCAAAGCCGCGGGCCAGCCGCCGAGGCCGGCAAAAAAATGGCACTGGGTGTAGCCGCGCAAATCGGCGGGGCAGACGTCGGCGATCGACCGGGTATCGACATCTCCATCAGGTATCAGCTTTTTCTGGATCAGGTTGCGCAGCCACTGCGCCGCATAGGGGTCGATCTCGTTGTACCATGCTCGCGGCTCGCTCGGCATTCTTCTGCTTCCGTTTCTGGATGGCCTTGCGGGACCGCTTCCTCGGCTTTTTGGGCATCAGCTTCCTGACTTCCCGGTCCAGCCGGTCCTGCGCCTGGCGCTTGTCCAGCATGGCCTTGATGGCGATCGCCCACGGGCCCGACACCTCGGAGCGATGCAGCATGCGGTGCACGGTGCAGACGTTGACGCCGAGATCCCGGGACAAGGCCGTCTTCCAGTCGGGGCGCTTGTAGACGCGCTGGGCGGCGGCCCGGAAGGCGTCGGGGGTCATCTAGCCTAACTCGTCTTTGTTCTCGTTCCACCACTTTTCATAGCACTCGTCGCACAGAGGCATGGGCGGTGCCCAACCGGATCGCGGTTTGGTATCGCGCTTGTACTGTTTGCAAAAATTGCATTGATGCGGAAGCCATGATTCGCTCGTCACAACTCCACCTCCGTAAAGCGCCGGGTGCCGCCCGGCATCACGTTGTGCCATTCGTATTCCGAGCGGGCAAAACTTCCGCCTTCCGCGTCTTCGTAAATGACAAGCGAGCGCTCCTCGTGATCGGTGTCGCAAAACAGCGCGAACTTCACAACCGTGTAAATTTTGCCATTCTTCCAGTGGCGCCACCGTGATCCTATTTTCGGCTGTGTCAGCATTTTCATTTCGTATCTTCCTTCAAAGCAACGAGCCCACAATGTAGAAATCGATCCCGATCGCCAGCAGCCCGAAGTTGACGGTGGCTGCAAACTTGCCGTCGGTCCAGATGTGGCGGACGAAATGGAGGTAGGCGAGGGTAATCATATAATTCCCTTCGAAACCCTGCTCGTCCACTGATCGGCGGAAATTCTCTGCAGCATGTAATCGATGCGCCCCGTTCGCTTCACCAACTTGATATTGCGATGCCCGGTAATCGTCACGGCGTACCCGGCGTTTGCGGACTGGTCGTAAAAATAGTAGTCCCCGGCCGCCGCAGCGAGCAGGTTGGTGCTCATCTCGTGAAGTTCTCGCTGGTACGCTTTCTCGATGTCGTCGGCGCGCTGGAGTTCCTTGCCTATCGCGAGGCGGGCCGTCGCGAGTTCGGCGCGCAGCAGTTCGGCTTTCTCAATCAGGAGGTCAGTCAGCACATCCTGCGACAGGTCGGGGATGTCGCCGATGGCTTCCAGCAGGCGGTCCTTGATCGTCATAGCAACCCCTTCTCCTTGGCCAGCCACTCGGGCATCGTGCATACCCCGTCAGCGTACTCAACCTGGCTCTTGGGCACCCACACCGTTCGCCAACCGTCGAATATCAGGAAAGCTGCGTGGGTCTCGTGCCGTAGTTCGACGGCGACGTCGCATAGTTTGGCGTCCCGGTCAGTCACGCTCGTTGCCCCCGCTGCTGCGAGCCGGCGTCAGCCGCCAGCCCTCGATGATACTAGATTCCGACTTGCCCTGGGTTACCCACGACACCTCGTAATTTATCAGGGTCGGGTGGCGCCAGGTCACCGCGGTGATGCACCCGGTCAAAGCCTCGCAGCCATCGACGTTGACACGATCGCCGATGGCGAAAGCGGATTCTATTTTCACGGCAATTCCTCCGGTCCCATAAACAGCAACGCTATCGGCCACAACGTCATGAACAGCAGCCAGCCTTGCCAAGTGAGCTGCCGCCCGGAAATCCAGATACTTCCTAGCGGGATGGCGAAGTAGATGCTCGCGATGACGATCGCTGCATTCACGACGTCAGCTCCTTGACGATCCACATGATCGCCTGCTCCAGGCTGGTGACCGCCAGGGCGTTGTAACGGCCGGGCTTGACCTTGGCGAACAGGGCTTCGAGCTCGACGGCCTTGGCTTTGAGGTCGTCGTGCAGAGCCTTCTCGTCGGGCGTGAGCGCACGGTATGTGGGGCGGAAGCTGGAGACCGGGTGCGCGACGTCGGCGGACTGGCGGGCGTCGGGGGTGCCTTCGTAAACGTTGGTCATTTTTGCTGAAACTCCGGTTTTAACTGATGGGCGGGGTCCTGACGCTGTTCTGGATGGCATAAGGCGTGGCTTATTGCAATGGGGTTGGTGGTGGCTGGTTACCGGGTAAGGCGGTTTTTGGAATTTTTTCTGGGGAGGGATGGGGATGCGTGCCCAAGAATCTTTTCCCTCGCGGGCCGTCGACCTCGGGGATTTGACTACCCCTATACCGCAGCCGGCCGCGCCTGGATCGAGCCAAAGCAATGGGTACATGAGGTGCGCCTCCTAACCTATTGATAGCGCTCGCAAACAAAAATATTCGCTATGGTTTATGGTTATTACTCTTGAGTTGTAAGCGGTCGGTCGCTCGAGGTCGAGAGGGGTTGGCGGGTTGAGGTCGACTAGATGCGGGCTTGCGGTCGACCTGGTGCGACCTGGTCTGCTATTGGTTCCCAGGACGATAGAAAGCCTCTCCCGGTATGGAACCAAATTTGGATTCGAAACCTGTAACCGTGTTTTCTTGCGCCGTCGACGCGCTACATCCTGGCGCTGGCGGCCGCGCAATCGTGCGCTTGCTGGACGGCAGAGCTAAACGCGCCGCAGTGCTGAATTGGCGTGCCGGACGGCGCCAGCCTCCCCGATGGGCACTGCAGCTATTAGCCGACAAGATCCAAGCCCGCGCCAACGAGCTCGCCAAGGTCGCCAACGAGGCGCGCAACGAAAAAGAGCGCCTAGGCCTCTCGGCTGGCGCTCTCAATCTCCGCAGGTATCACGCGACTAAAAATCGCCGGTAACCGCTTTGCGTTTAACCCTGCGCTCGCAATAATCAAGCAAAGCGTCCCCACACTCCGGATGGAACGTTGCCAAGCATTTTGTAATGCACCGCGTATCCGCCGATTCATGCAGGCGCATACGCGGCGCGTTCGGTTCAATTCGGGTCCCGCACCAGCAACAGGTAATGCGAGGGACTTTCAAGCGCGGCATGGATAGCCAAGGCTTGCAGCAAGGGCCAGCGCCGCTTCGATTCCGCCAGCTGCGGCGCGACCGGCCAAGCATTCCGCCAAAGAAAAACCTGCACTGGGGCTGTGCAGATGCCCGCAAGCGAGCGTCACCGCAACCGGCCAAGTATCAGCAACGCCAACCACGAATTCAGACTCGACGACAAGAACGTCACCACTCGCAACGTCGTCGCGACACTGTGTTGCGTCGTAAGCTTCACCGGTCGTTTCAAAATAGTGTGTAGCCATTTCGTTTCCCCTTGTGCGCGTTAAAACCAAACACACAATTATGCATTTCATACCGATAGTCAATCCCATCACAAACATTTGATAGGAGAAAGAACGTCCCGGCCTGAAAGCCGGAGCGCTCAATCTGGCGAAGTGGCGAGCTCGCCCTAAACCTTAGCTAAACGTCCCGCAATAGCAGAATCAGCGCGCGGTCGACGGCTTGCCAGTACAACAGCGCCTGCGAATTGTCGCGATTGTTTTGTATCGCGTCCGCGACGTGCTTGGGAGCGTTGCTGGTACCGTAGCGCACTATCATGTGATTCGCGCATTCATCCGGCGTTCTCGCTTGCATCTCTAATCCCTCCATTTGATCCAAACCGTTGATTCGCTCGATTGCACCTTACGCTTTAATAGCCATTTTAACCTCCATTTTATGGATTTTACCACTTTTGGTATCCCAATACTCCCTATATTGGGATACCAATTACTGTAACTTTCACAATTCTACGCTTGTTTTTACGCAATTCATAGTCACAAACGCGTGATATTGGCACCATGTCACCATGTCTGTCACCATATGCCAAACCGAAAAGCTTAACGATATCAACAATGTCACCATTGGCACCATGTCACCATACAATGTCCCCATACCTAGGGAATACTCTATGCATTATATACGCTATATGTCTCTACTCCTCTATTCCCTCTTACCTCTCTATACATTTATATGATGACATATGGTGACATGGTGACAATGGTTGCAAGAGTAGGCTAGCTTGCGTCACCATGCTGTCACCGTGGCACCATGTCGCAAATCGGCACCGACCAGGCCGCTTATAATCACAAAAACGTGATAAAATCCCTCTTGCACCATCCGTTATAAAATGCATAATAGACGGATCGAAACGAGAGGGGACTCAGATGCCCAGACCCGGCATGCTACTTTGGCTTTCGGACGCGCGCGGCGTTTACATCCCGCGAGACTTCGCCAAATCATTCAGCGACCGCGCCAAGAGTGTCAGCGGCGTATCGGATGAGGACTGGGCGATTTTGGAACGCGGCCCGGATTATGAGGATGAGAACGGCGTTTGCGTCTGCAATGAGGCGTATTGGGACACGTGGTCCGATGTGGAGCAAACCGCGACCGTAACCGATGACAATGGCGTCAAGTACAGCGTCTATCAAAACGGCGATTGCTGGCTTATCCCGCACGGCATGGAGTACAACGAGGAAACCGACGGGTTTGATTGGCCGGATGAGCGTGAAACAGAAGGGGAGGAAACTGAATAGGACGAAACCGCGCCTGGCGCGGTCCTGCAGTCGAGCTGCAGCTGATGAGTCCACAAGGGAGAACAACCAATGACCGTCCGAACCAAACGAGGCGCCTTGCGCCGCTACAACGCAATCCTGCGCCAGTGTTTCCGGGACATGGCCGGCGGACTGCAGTTCGGCATGGATTGGTCGACCCTGCGAATCACTTTCCCCGAACGCTACGCGGAGATCCAGGCGCTCCGTGCAGCATTCGCTAACCTGCCGGAATAGGAGCAACAGCCATGAACATACCCGCTCAAGCTATCGAAGCATTACTGTACAAGCGCTGTAACCAAGACGTCGATTGGTGCAGTTCCTACGGTGAACCGGGTTATTCCGACCCGGAACGCGGTATCATATTCGCCAATTGGAATCACGTTTCCAAGCCGGTCTATTCGTGGCTCGAAAACCACGGGTATGCCCTGGAATGGTCGGATGAATGGATTATCAGCCACGAAACCGGGAAGGCGTATCGCAGCTCGCCCGACTCCTATGGGTGGAAGCGCTCTTATTTCATAACGGAGGACGGTGAGGTTATCGGCGCCGATGAAATCGAAGCCGGCGACGAAGTCGACACCTATATTGAATACCTGCTCGACGACGCGCGTCGCGCCGATACCTTCGATGTCGATTGGACAAAGCACGGCTTTCGCAAGCTCAACGATGATGCTTTCGAGTCCGGCTTTCATCCTGGGCAGACAGACAACCCGGCCAAGATCTTGAAAGCCGCGCAAGCGGAGCACCCGGACCATGAGTTCCTGTTTTCCATCGACTCAACCGGACAATTCGATATCAATTTCTCGCTTTGGGCGAGACCCATCGGCAACGAATAGGAGGCACCAGCAACCAAACCCAAACGACGCGCTTATGCCCGGCTCCGAAAGGATACCGGGCATAGGGCGGTAGAAGCTAACCAAGGGAGTCTAAGCAATGCCAGAATTCCGAATGTTCGGCGGGACCGTGCGCAACGCGCTTGTGCACGCCTTGACGCAATACGACATCCGCCAGTCGCGCGGTAAGCACTATAACCCCTATGCGCTCGCCCAATACTTCAAACGTATTGATGACTTGTGCGAGGATATCGCCAAGGGCGCCAGCCCGCGCGATGCCATTTGCGCGGCGTTCACCGGGCCATTGCTCGCTTGTGCGCTCCGCGCCATCAATGCAACAGCGCCGAGCCAGGACGAACTGAGCGGCGCCGGCAAGTACACCTACCAACCCTCAAACGAGAGGCTTTGACAATGCGACACGTCGGCGGATCAATCCTGCCATCAAACGACTCGCGCATCCTGAAGCCCGTCGCAACGCCGCACGGCGTTTTGCAGGTCCGCGTTATTGCGGAGCTCGATACGCACGGGCTGTTTTACAAAAGCGATGCAGGCGAGACTTTGCTTGCTACGCACCCGAACGGCTATTCCTGCCGCGCGCTTCTCGACCGCATGGCCGCACGGCAGGTCGACCGCGTCCGCGACCAGGTGCAATACATCCTGGATTGCGGCGGGACCGCGCGCCACATCGACCACATCGTCGCTTCATTCGAGTAACCACCAACCGCGCCAACGCGCAAACACAAGGGAACTAGGCAAATGCTCCACAAACAAACCTGCATCGATGCCCTGCAATCCGCCGGCATCTCCTATCATGACGCAATCGCCTTGCGCCGCATATCGATGACCCTGCACCGCTGGCACGAGCTCGAATGCGGCGATGGCAACAGCTACGGGTCTTGGTCGATCGTGCGCGGGCGCAAGGTAAAGCGCCTTAAGGATCATATCCCGACACTGACCGGCAAGCGCAAAACCTTTGAGCACGATGACGACGGCAAGCCGTTCATGGAACACCACCACTACCTGCACGGCCACGGCAAGGATTACGTCACCCATGGATCCCTACCCGATCGAGAGCGCGGTGCCCTCAAGCGCCTGCGGGCGATCATCACCAACTATCCAGGCTTTGGCTACTACGTCCAAGGCGATCCGCGCGGCTGCGCGCTGTACATTCTGCGGCCGGGCGACATCCCGGACGGCAGCACGGCCGACTCGTGCTATACCCGCGGCATTGCCGTTTACCGATAGGGGCGGACTGTGAAAATCACCCTCTCCGGAATGCAATACCTCTGCCACTCCCCCAGCATGTTCGAACTGGTCGTTAGTCCCGGCCATGAACCCCCGCTGGTCGCCTACGACGCTTCCGGGTGCTGGCGGATCGGCTCCCGGGTGTCTTGGGGCTCCCGGACCTTCCGGACGCGCCAGGAAGCCACAGACCTCATACGACACGCCTTTGCAACAGCAGGAAGGGAGAATCTAGCATGATGTACCCCGAACATTACATTTGGCGCCCTGGATCGGGCTTACCCGGCGGGCGTTGGCGTCTTTGGAAGGAAGCCAACCCGGCGGGCAGCCAGGAATACCAGACCCTTTCGGGGCGGACCTGGTATTGCTTCAGCTTCGAAGCCGCGCGCCGCAAAGCTGACGAGGTTAACGCGCTCGAGGCGGCAAAGGCGCTCGAACTGTGCAAGCAGCGCCAGGCGTTCGACCCGCTCGCCGGCAAGCCCGCCTCGTGACCAGCTTCCTCGCCCACATCCTGGCAGGCGTCTTCCTCGGCTGGCTGCTATGGAAGATCAGCCCGCCGACCATCAAGGGGAAATGACAGATGCGCGTTTACATCCCAAAAAACAGGTTCTTCATGGCTGTTGGTTATTACGACCACCGCGCGATCGTGGCTCTGTTGCGCGACTATAGCCACATCCCGGCCGCGATGCAGTTTATCGCCGACATGCTCGAATGAGCAGGCGCGTTGCCGGCATGGGCGGCCATCAGTCGGCCGCCATGAAGAACGACGAATGGCTGACGCCGCCGAGCGTGTTGGCGGCGCTTGGCCCGTTCGATCTCGACCCGTGCGCGCCGATCGTGCGCCCGTGGCCGACGGCTGCCAGGCACTACACGTCCACCGACAACGGCTTGCTGCAGCCGTGGCGCGGTCGCGTGTTCTTGAATCCGCCTTACGGTCCCCCGCCGATCGTCGGCCCGTGGATGAAACGCATGGCGCTGCACAACCAGGGAACGGCGCTGATCTTCGCCCGCACTGAGACCGATTTGTTTTTCGAAACCGTGTGGAACCGCGCCGCCGCGGTGCTGTTCCTGCGCGGACGGCTCTATTTTCACTACGTCGATGGGCAACAAGCCGGCGCCAATGCCGGCGCCCCCTCGGTGCTGGTCGCCTACGGCTCGGCCGATGCCGATATCCTCGAAGCCTGCAGCATCAAAGGGCAGTTCTTGCGGCTATAGCCAGGGAACAAAAGCCGTGCTAGGGGGTTCTCGCTCACACCCGAGAACCCCCTAATGCCGTGGAAAGAACCCGCCGAGCGCCACAGCGACGACCTCGGCAAAGCATTGGAGAATGAAATGCAGGGTCTAGTCATCGTCTCGCCGATCGTCGCCGGCACGGTCGTGGTCTTGGCAGTGTCCGGCGCGATTTATGTCGCCTATCTCATCGCCGTTGCGATCTGGCGGCGTGTTCGCCGGCCAACGAAAACGCCGGTTGCGATAGCCCAGCAGCGTGAATTTCGCGACGAGGGCTGATTACGCTGACGCCGACCCCCGCTCCGGTCAGCCTGCCCCCGGTCACCTCGGCGCCCTGATCCCTTCTCAGTCCCTTGGCCGACGGTAGCGGTAAACCCGCGTGCCGTCGGCCAGGCGCTTCTGGTAGCGCTCGAACTTCAGCGCGGCCATCACCCGCCCGGCCTTGATCTCCTCGGACTTGCCGATGGCGTCCGGGCGCATGGCGATAAACTGGTTGTCGCACAGCACGTCGGCGATGCTGACATCGTCCCGGTGCTTGTCGGGCATGTTGAGGTAGCGGTGGATTAGTTCCACCCAGCTGTCGGCCGCCACCCGCTTCTCCTGCTCCTCGCCGGCCACCGCCCATAGCCGTTGTTCGAGCACGTGCGACTCGCCGCGGGCTTCGCGGGCGCTGGCCTCGGCCCATAGCTGGTCGCGGTCGCGCCGCAAGCCATCGTGGTCGGCAAACCGGACCGCTACCGGCCAAAAGCGGCGGTTGCCGGTGTCGTCCTGCAGGTAATCGTCTCTGTTGCAGCTGGCAAAGAACACGGTTCGGCGGGGCTGGCTGACCGTGTAGCGCCCATAGGCCGGCCTGGCACGGTCAACCTTGCGGGAGGCAAAAGCCTTGATGTGCTCGATGTCGGTGCGGCGAATGCCGTTGAGCTCGCCGATCTCATACAGCCACACGCCTTCGGTTAACTCCTGCTGCTTGCGGTCGTCGACGCCGAGGATGCTTTGATCGGAGAAGTTTTCCTTGCCTGCCAGGATCTCGATCGCCTCGCTCTTGCCCTGTCCCTGCCGCCCTTCGAGCACAATAATTTGATCGAATTTGGTTCCGGGCTGGCGCGCGCGGCGGACCGCGGCGAGCAGCGACAGGCGCCCGATCGCCCGGTTCAGCTCGGTGTCGTCGGCGCCGAGATAGTCGACCATCCAGCGGTCGAGCCGTGGCCGGCCGTCCCAGCGCAGGCCGTCCAGGTAGTCCAGCACCGGGTCAAACCGGAACTCGAGGGCGAGTGACTCGCTGGCATCCTGAGTATGCTGCTTGCCGGGATCGAAGCCGAAGCGGTAACGGATCATGTTGCGCAGCATGGTCACCACGTGATCGGACAACTCCTTGGAATGCCACTTGTTAATGACTTCGCCGCCGACCAGCATCCGGTTATGGAACAGGTCGTACCGGCAATCCAGCCCGAGCGCGGCGACCGCGACCTTGGCGTTGGTCATGGTGGCCCGGGGCAGGCCCTTGTCGTTGGTGTCGGGGAAGGTGATGGGCTTGAGGCCGCCAAAGGCGACCGGGAGCACTTGATGCCCGTTGGCGTGGCCGTTAAGGTGCCCGCTGTTGCCGGCAGGTGGGTCGGCGCTTACCGGAGGGGCCTGCACTTCACCCCAGCCCATTGGCGCGGGGGCCCCTCCATTCCACCCCGAGCGTTGCGCCAGGTGGTAGATCGTCCCGAGCGTCAGTTCCCCGCGCGCCGACCGGTCAAACGATCGCCACTTGGCTTCGCAGGCGCCGAGGGCGTATTTCTCGGGGCAGGTCTGGCTCCACTGGTCCCAGATGTCAAAGCCTATTGAAGTTCCATCTGAGCGGTCCCAGCCAAGTCCATGCAGCGCCATGCCTATCTGGTACCAGGAGTCGTACTGGTTAGCCGGAATCGCCGCCAGCGCCGAGATCAGCCGCGCCTCTTCGGCCGGACTCCATACTGTACGTAATGCGTCGCTTGCACTTTTCGTGACATCGGGTTGGCTCTGCTGACGTATTTGCAAATAGGCCGGTAGCGCACCGAGAGCTTCAAAGGGACTATTCTGCACGGCTTGTACGGCATTCGCAGTAACATTATACCCGGCCCCCCATTGTCTTAACCAACCAGGTAAAGGTGCCGGCGCAAGCCTGTTCACCCATTGATATTTTCGCCCGGTGATGTGGTCGGAGGGGGCGACGATGATGTAGCCCCCTTCGCCTCGAACGTGGACCTTACCCATTGCCGAAGACCGAACGCTAGGGCTTCCAGGTTGCGTTGCAAATACAAGATGGAGACCGCGTCCCGTGGCAGCCGCCAGCGTCGCAGGCACAGGCCCGTGAGTCGCCACCAGCTGCTTGAATTCCTCCGCACCTTCCGGCCCGTCGATGTCGAACACGGCGAGACCGGATCCGGTCGCGAGTGCGATGTTGGCGTCGGGCCAGCGGGTCCAGTACCGGCGGATGGTTGATTCGTCGTCGGTCGCATCGAGCAGTCCTCTTTTTGTTCTCGGATGTTTAGCTGGCGATTTGCAGGAGGCTTTGCCGCAGCTGCACGCCGGGCCCGTCGCGGTCTGCACGACCGAGTGGCAGGGGAAAATCCGCCAGCCCATGCGGCCATATGCCAACGCCGCTTCAAGCTTTACGTTCACGTCGCCAGCCTCTTGCCGCGCGCGGTCGCCGATGCTATGAAGGCCATGGCGTTTAATCCCCTTGGGCGCCCCCTCGACCGGGCCGCTGGCGATACCCCCGCCGGCGGCCTTTCTCTTGGGTGAAACGGGCGCAAGGCGCGCAGACTGCTTCCGGCAAGCCTTTGCTGTCAAGCGCAATTTGACGGGCCGCGCGATCAAAACAAATTTTTTACGACTCTGCTATTTACAAGCGGCGCGGGTATGCTATGCATTACGCATCGGCAAGGGAAACAGCATGAAACCCCACGAACGCGCCCGAGCGTGGCGAGAGCGACGCAAACTGACCCGCGAGCAGCTGGCCGAGATGTCCGGCTACACGCTGTCGATGATCTATAAGTTCGAGGCCGGTTTCCAGCGCCCGGGCGTGCAGCATTCCGAATTCGTGATGCAGCGGTATCGGCTGGTGTGCGCCGGGATCGATGCCGAGCTGCGCAGCGGGAGGACGTTCGAATGGTGAAGGTCCGGACTTGTGAATGCTGCGGGCATCCGTTGCCCGATTCGGAAATAATGTTCGACATGACGCGTCAGGAGCGTCGGCTTTTTCAAATCATACAGCGCGCCGGGCGGGGCGGCATTACCCGGGATGGCATATTTGAATTGATGTATAGCCAGAAAGATGGCGGTCCGAACCGCAATATAGTCAGCGTCATGAAAGTCAAGATGCAGCCGAAGCTGGCGAAGCACGGCCTGAAGCTGGTTTGCCGCACCGGCCCCGATTCGCATTGGCGGGTGGAGGCAATCAGTGGCTGATCTCACGCAAGATGAATTGGCCGTCCTCCTGATCGCCGCCGAGGGCGAGCGGATGATGCCGATCGGCCGCTGGGAAGCGCCGGCGCAGTCGCTGCTGACCAAGGGCTACCTGCAGCGCAACGTGTCGCCGCAAGATCCGTCCGGGGTGTACAACCTGACGATCACTGAGCAGGGACGCCGGGCCTGCGCGGAAGGCGAGGACGACATGAGGGCACTGGTTGGCGTCGTCAACGAGACCGCCCAAGCACGCCGGAAAATCGCGGCGGCGCGCGCCGAGGAACTGGCGGTGCTGCTGGCCCAGCTCGCCACCTATTCCAGTTCGGTGACGGGAGATGACAAGGTCAAGGCCCTGAGGAAGTGGGGTAAGACTGTGCTGGAACGAGCGCTGGAATTGCTGGGGGTAACAACATGAACCCGGACGAGCAGTTCTTCCGCCAGCACCCGGACCGCCGCGCCCGCATCCGCATGCCCGAGGGCCCGAAGCCGATGCGGGACGCCCAGCGCGCTGTCCGGTACCTGGCCGAGGACGAACTGCAATTCCGCTCCCTTGGGGCCCACGACACTTCCAGGCGCCGGATACTGGTCTGGCGCACCGAGCCCGACCACCCGACGCACCCCAACACCATCCTCCGGATCCCCATGCTGGCCTTCGCCGACGAGACCATTTCGGACGACGACGCCACGCTGTTGCCTATTATCGACGAGTTGATGAGGGCGAACCGGTAATGCGCCCCGTCGTCGCCGACCTCGAATCGTACTACGACCCGGAGAACCTAGCGGGTTGCTTCAAGCCGGATGGCTCGCCCGACCCGTACTGGATCCGCTCGATGAACACTGAGTCCTATTGCCGGGACAAGCGGTTCGAGATGCACGGTATCGCCGTCAAGTGGGATGCCAAGACGCTGCCGCAGTGGTACGACGACCGCGAATTCCGCTACATCGCCAAGGAAACGGACTGGTCCGATGTCTTTCTTATTAGTCACCACGCTCAGTTCGACCACCTTGTACTTAACCACTGGTATGGTGTGCGTCCTGGAATGTCCGGATGCACGCTGTCCATGGCGCGCCTCCTGCTTGGCAATCACATATCTGTCTCCCTCGACTCCGTTCGTAAGAACTTCGGCCTGCCTGAAAAAATTACCCCCTACCACCTGTTCAAAGGCAAGCACTGGAACGAAATGACGGTCGACGTCCAGCGCCAGGTGGCGGCCGGCGCGATCGATGAAGTGGAGTCGATCTGGAAGCTGTTCGGCATTCTGGCCCGGGACTTCCCGCCCGAGGAGTTCGAGGTGGTCGACTCCACTATCAAGATGTTCACGCAGCCGGAGTTGATCGGCGACGGCGCGGTATTCGCCAAGGTGTGGACGGAAGAAGCGACCCGCAAGCAGGCGATGTTGGACAAGCTGAACCTGACCGCCAAGGACCTGGGATCGGACGACACGTTCGCCAGCCTGCTGCGCGCCCGCGGCGTGGAACCCGAAACCAAGATCACCGAGAAGGGCAACACCAAGTTTGCGTTCGCCAAAGACGATCCGTTCATGGAGGAGCTTAAGTTTGACGAAGATCCAGAGGTGCGCGCTCTTGCGGAAGCTCGCCTGGGAACGAAATCATCGCTGCTGCAGACCCGCTCGGCGACGATGGGCTGGATGGCAAGCCGGGGACCTCTGTGCGTTTACTTGCACTACTGTGGGGCTCATACGAGCCGCTGGTCGGGCGGGGACGACACGAATTTTCAGAACTGGACCAATGGATCCGAGATTAATTCAGGCGTTGTCGCACCTGATGGATACCTGATCGCCGAGCCGGACTGCAGCCAGATTGAGTGCCGGCTGCTGAACTTCTGCGCCGGCCAGTGGGATAAGGTCGAGGAATTCCGCACCGGCGCCGATCCCTACGTCGGCGTCGCCAGCGCCTTCTACAAGAAGCCGATCAACAAAAAAGATCATCCGCTGGAGCGCCAGCTCGGCAAGATCGTGGAACTGCAGGCAGGTTACGGCAGCGGCGGCAATAAGATCCGGAGCACGGTGCGGGTCAAGTCCTTCGGCGAGATCATCCTGTCGCCGGCGGAAGGCGTGGAGGCGCGCGACGCTTATCGGTCGACGCATCCCGAGGTCGTGAAGTTTTGGCGGTTGGCCGAAACGATGCTGAGCGTGATGTCTGCCAATAACATGGATGTGCGTTGCGGCGCGGGCGAGATGGGACCGCTCGGTTTCAAGTGCGACGTGGCCAAGGGCACTAAACGGATCGTGCTGCCCAACGGTATCCAGCTTATCTACGACACGCTCGAATTTTATAGTGACCCGGACGATGGCGATCGCTATTGGCGCTTGAAAACCCGCAAGGGGTGGGTCAAGATGTACGGCGCGAAGCTGGTCGAGAACTTGATTCAGGCCCTGGCGCGCGTCGTCGTGTCTCAGGCGATGATTCGGTTGAAGAAGCTGGGGTACCGCTGCAAGAACACCAAGCACGACTCGCTGTGGCTGCTGATCCCCAAAGGGGACGGCCGGCTGGAGGAGCACAAGGCGGTCATCCTGCGCGAGATGAACCGGGAATTGCCATGGTTGCCGGGATGCCCGCTGGCTTCCGAGTTCAAGGGTGACGGGCCGGCGGAAAGGATTATGTGGTGAACGCACGCACAGGCGATTGGATGCAGACTTTTTCAGGCCGGCAATTTTGGCCGCTCGATCCGCGCCCGGAAGAAGTTTTCATCGAGGATATAGCGCACGCGCTGTCCCTGCTCTGCCGGTACGGTGGTCACTGCGTGCGTTTCTACAGCGTAGCAGAGCACTGCGTTCTCATGGCCGATGCAGCACCGCTTGGACTGGCGCGTGCTGCTCTGCTGCACGACGCAAGCGAAGCGTATCTTTCTGACGTGATAAGGCCGATCAAGCGGTATTTAGGGAACTATTTGGAATGCGAGAAAGCTATAGAGCGCGCCATCGCCGATCGGTTCGAGCTTGAATGGCCTATGCCTCCGTTCGTGAAGCGAATGGACGACGCTATGCTGGCAGATGAGAGTGTTCAGGCGATGGCTGATCCGCCCAAAGATTGGTGTCTTCCTGAACCTAAGCTTGGCGTCACTTTACAGTTTTGGACGTCGACACGAGCAGAGGAAGAGTTCCTGCGACGGTTTAAGGAGTTTGTGTGACCTGGACCCTCACCGACGACGAACCGAACATCAATGTGCGGGCGGTTATCAACCCGCTCACCCAAGTTCAGGAGCTTGAAGCCCTGATATCCGCGCTGCAGAAGCGCTTGCCCAAGGAGAACCCCGATGACCGAGACCCTGCCCGACTTCGACATCCCGACGACCGTTCCGGAGGCGCCGGCGCCCAAGAAAGCCCGAAGGAAATCCCAGCGTATCAGCTCTCGGAAGCCGAGCGCGCCGCGCGCGACCGCGGCTAAGCCGCCCCGCGCCGTGAAGCGCCACAAGAAGGTTGACCGGCGCACCAAGGCGTTTCGACAGGCGTCAGTCACCAATGCGCAGGAGGCCATGACACGCTACAAGGCTGCGCAGGTCCCCCCCAAGCCCGGCGAAGCCGAGACGGTGCTGGCGATCCTCGACCGGCTCGCCAACTACGACGCCGACGTCAAGAAGCGCATCCTCGCGCGCGTGGGGCAGCTGGCGTAGCCGTGAGCGACCCCCTCGATATCCCCGATTATTTGCGCCGAGACAAGGACAACAACATGCCCAACCTCCCGGCGCAGATCAAGCCGATCGTCTACAGTTACACCCTGCTGAAGACCGCCGACACCTGCCTGTACAAGTGCTACCGGCAGTACGTCAAGCGAGACCTCCTGTTCGACAAGACGCCGGAAATCGAATGGGGCAACGAGGTCCACAAGGCGATGGAGCTCCGCATCGGCGGCAAGCCGCTGCCGCAGAAGATGCTGCACTGGGAGCCGATCGTGGCGGCTTATGTCGAGCGGAAGGCGAAGCCGGAGAAGCAGACCGGCATCACCAGCGAGTGCAAGCCGACCGGTTTCTGGGACAAGGACGTCTGGCTTCGGTGCAAGATCGACGTCACCATGCTGCACGGCAGCGCGGTGTTCATCTCGGACTTCAAGACCGGGAATTCCAAGTACGAGGACCCGTTCGAGTTGGAGATCCAGGCGCTGACGCTGAAGGCCGCCATCCCGGCGATCACCAAGGTGTTCGGGCACTACGCTTGGCTCAAGGAAAACCGGATCGGCGAGCCGCATGACCTGAGCGACTTCAATGCCACCTGGGCCAAGATCAACAACAAGGTCGGAGTGATCGAGGACTGCATGGAGTCGGGTGACTGGCCCAAGACCAAGAACCCGCTTTGTGGATGGTGTGGTGTTTTCGATTGCGAGAACAACCCAAGAAAAAATAGTGGGGGGCCAGTATGAAAGGTCCGGAATTCTACGAAAAGCAGGAAATCGAAACCTTCCTGAAAGGCCTCGGCCCGACGGTCGCGTGGTGGATAAACCCGCGCACTGGCGGCTACGGCGCGTCGGGCGCCGGGGACAAGGTGGTCTGCCTGTGCGGGGCATTCTGGAACATCGAGGTCAAGCGCCCAGGCAAGGAACCGACGGCGATCCAGTACCGGCGCATGAAGGAAGTGCGGGAGGCCGGCGGCCACGCGGTTGCCGGCACCGCCGAGGTGGTGATTCAGGTGCTGAGAGACTGGCTAGCTGTCCGCGGAATCGCGGTCGGGCCCTATAGCAACATCAACAAATGCCCGTCATGTAAACGCATGTTCAAGGATGGCGAAACCTGCTCCATGGGCGGATGTCCGATGGGCGGCGATGTCTGAGTTTTGGCTTGACGACGCGCGAAACCTGATCGTCTACCCCGGCCAGCCCGGCATCCTCCCGCAATACATCCCCGACCTGAAACCCTTGAATGGCTCCTACTTTGCCGTCCCGAACACCCTCGCCAATCTCCAGGTGCTGGCGTGGTATAACTGGCCGACCCCGGCGCCGATGCAGAACTACGACTGGCCAATCGAGCCCGGCAAGACGCCGCTGCCGCACCAGAAAATATATGCAAACTTCCAGGCGCTGCACCCGCGCTGCTTTAATCTGGGCGACCCCGGAACTATGAAAACCATAAGCACGCTCTGGGCCATGGACTTCTTGATGCAGCAGCATGAGAACAGCCGAAAGCCTTGCGCATATTGCGGTCACGGGCCGTGTGAAAACTGCATGAACACCGGTCTGGACGACCCGACCGATCGATTCCGCGCGCTGATCATCGCCCCCCTGACCCTGATCGACACCGTCTGGGCGGCAGCCATCTTCCGCAACTTTCTGTCCCGCCGCTCCTATGCATTGCTGATCGGCGACGGCGACAAGCGGACGAAGCAATTGGAAAAAGACGTCGACTGCTACATCATCAACCCCGACGGCCTGAAGGTCGGCGCGCACATCCGCCGCAAGGTGGATCCCCGGAAGCCGCACCAGAAGCGGGTCGAGCTTGACGGCTTCTCCAAGGCGCTGGCCGCGCGCGACGACATCAAGATGGTCATCATCGACGAAGCATCGAGCTTCAAGGCGGTCGACACCGCCCGGCACGCCTGCGCCACGCTCATTTTCGGCAAGAAGCGCTGGCTCTGGCAGCTGACGGGCTCGCCGACGCCCAACCGCCCGACCGACGCCTATGGGATGGCCAAGCTGTCCAACGACGCCTACGGCAAGTCCTTCAAGCGGTTCCAGGCCGAGACCATGATAAAGGTCAGCGAGTTCAAATGGGTGCCGCAGAAGGACGGCTACGCTCAGGCCAAGCGGCTGCTGTCGCCCGCGGTCCGCTTCGCCCTGTCCGACGTCTGGAATGGCCCGCCGATGACCACCCAGCGCCGGCGGGTCGACCTCACGGCCGAGCAGAAGGAGCACATGAAGAAGCTCAAGAACGAGCTTCAGATGATCGTCAAGTCCGGGCAGGCCATCACCGCCATGAACGAGTCGGCGGCCCGCCAGAAGCTGATCCAGCTGTCGCTGGGGGCGGTCTACGATGGCGACCACTTTGCTCACCTGGTCGACGCCTCGCCGCGCTACAAGGAGCTGGAGGAGATCATTGAGAGCACCGAGCGCAAGGTCGTCATTTTCGTCCCCATCACCTCCGTAGTACACATTGTCGTGAAGTACCTGCGCGCGGTGTGGAAGAAGGCAGATTTGCCGTACACCTGCGACTTCATTAACGGCGAGGTCAGTAAGCGCGGCGAGCGCCAGAAGATCATTCAGGCTTACGTCAACGAGCCGGACTTCAAGGCTATCGTCGTCGACCCCGGCGTGACCGCCCACGGAATCAACGAGTTCGTGGAAGCGGATACCTGCATCTGGTTCGGCGCCACCGACAAGGCCGAACTGTGGGTGCAGGGCAATGCCCGCCTGCGGCGGCCGGGGCAGAAATACCCGACCAACTGCTTCCAGATCGTGTCCAACAAGCTGGAAGACGAGATATTCGACCGGCTGGAAAGCAATACCTCTATGCAGGGCATAATGCTTGATGCTATCAGGAGGGGAGATTTTTAGGTTGACAACGCTAAATATGCTTTGTAGAAACAAGCAGCCGTAAGGAGACAAGGGATGGGCACTATAGAGGCGGATATCCAAGAAATTATTTTGAACGCGTTACCTGCGGACGGACCGTTGGCTATGGAGCTTATGTGCCAACTGGTAGCCAACATGATACTTAGCATTCCGGGCGCTACGATCGACAAAGTTGTGGAACGATTAAAGTTTCATTTAGCAATGTACGAAGGAACCTGATGCCCCGCACCAAACGAACCGAACAACCGACCGAATCACCGGCGCCCGCCATCGGCCACAACAGCGCCGTCACCGACAACGACCTGATCGCCGAGAACCACAAGCTGGAGGACCAGATCAAGGCTGGGCTGGCCAAGTTCAACGAGTGGGCCAAGCCGCTGAAGGAGCGCATCAAGCAGATCGAGGACGACATCTTCGCGCGCCTCGTCGCCCGCGGCGCCGACTCCACCAAGACCGATGCCGGCACCGCCTACATCTCCCGGCTGGAGTCGGTCAAGATCGAGCAGCCGGAGGCGCTGTTCGACTTCGCGGCCGACCACTGGGAGCAGTACGGCGACGAGATCAAGCTGTCCATCGGCATCAAGGCGGTGCGCCAGTTCATGGACGACAACAACGGCCAACTGCCGCCCGGCATCTCCCTGAGCAAATATTCTCGCCTCAACATCAACAGGAGCTAACATGCTGAAGTACATTGTGTTCGTGACTGTCGCGGCGATCGGCTTAGCCTCGTGCGCCAACGATGCACAGATCGCATCACAGAACTTGTCGCAGGCCGCGGATAATTTTAGGATCAACCGTCGCATCGTGTTCTACAATGGCATCACCGGCGACTACATGCTGACGATCGAGGGCCTGTGTTCGCAGGAGCCGAGCGATAAGAAGCTGGTTGTCACTTGCAAGACTGGCAACGATGCCTACAAGAAACATTTTCTCGGACTCAGTGACAATGTCACTTATTTTTCCGAGCAGATCGATGAAGCCAAAGTCGGCGTGTATTTCTACCGCGTAACGTTCAAGCCGACTTCGATTCTCCCGTCGGTGGAATTGCGCTAATATCCAAATCGTAACATCAACAGGAGCTAACCCATTGACCCAGAACAACCTCCCGGCCTACCTCCAGCAGTATCAAGTCCCCGACCTCGGCTCGACGATGTTGGGCAATCTCGGCGCGGCAATGCCGCCGCACGTCAATATCGGCGACGGGCGCTTCACGCTTGTCGACGCGGCCGGCGACGAGATCATGGTCCCCACGCATGACCCGCAAATCGGCGTGTACCTCGACGCCTGCATCGTCGATGTCGCCGATGTCAAAAGCCGTATTTACTACGAAGGCAACTACGACAAGAAGCAAGAAGGCAAGCGTCCCGTATGCTATTCAGATAACGGTATCGGGCCGTCGATCGGATCCAGTATTCCGCAGGCCCCGACCTGTGCCGCCTGCCCGCGTGCCGAGTGGACCAAGATCAATGCCAACGGCAACAAGGTTCCGTGGTGCACGGAGAAGTACAAGATCGCGCTTTTGGTTCCCGGTTTCCAGACCGTATTCTTGCTGGCGGTGCCGCCGGCCAGCCACGGGCCGCTCCGTGAGTACACCGCCTTGTGCAAAGGCAACGGCGCGCTGGTGGCCAATCTCGTCACCCGCATGTGGTTCGTGTCGCAGGGCGTGCTGGGCTTCCGGCCGGTCAGCTACATCGACGAGGCGGTCGCCAGGCTCCGGCAGGAGGCCTACGTCGCCAAACTCACTGACACCATCGTCGGCCGGGGCGACATCGCCAAGCCGGCGCACCAGATCGCGGCGCCCGCGCAGCAGATCAACGCTCCGCAGGCGGCTTACGCTCCGACGCACCAGCAGCCCATGACGCAGGGCCAGATCCCTTTCGTCCAGGGCCCTGCCCCCGCTGTGGCGCAGGCACAACAATTTGTTCCGAATGTGCCGCAACAGACTCAGCAGGGCGGCGCATTTCAGCAGCCGAGTGGGCAGCAACGGCCCGCGCAGGGTAGCCAGCAGGTGCAACAGCCCGGCCCTTTCGCGAACCAGCCGAATGCCCCGGCTGCGGTATTCCCCTCGACGCAGCCAACACCACAGGCATCTGCCGTAACTGCGCCTACTGAACCTCAACAGGGTCGCCGGAAGCGCCGCACCGCCGCCGAGATTGCCGCGGCCAACGGCGGCGCGCCGGGCGGGCCCCAGCAGGCTCCGTTCCCGCATCCGGGGCAGGAGGTGCCGCAGACCGGCCCTTTTACGCACAGCGCCCCCAATGCCGCGGGCGGTACTCCGTTCGGTGGGGGTGTCGCGAATGCGGGCTCCCAGGCGCAGGGGGCTAATCCGCAGCAGCTCGAATTCGGCATTGGGCCCGGCCAGGACGCCGCCGCCAGCCCGGAGGTCAAGGGGATGCTGGATAACTTCTTCGGAGGACAGACCTGATGGCGAAATCACCGCGGGCACACACCGCCGAGGACGTGAAGATCGGTCAGCGCATCAAGATCCAGCGCCGCGCCAAGGGACTGAGCCAGGATGCCCTTGGCGACCAGTTGGGGATCAGCTTCCAGCAGGTCCAAAAATACGAGCAGGGTGTCAACCGGGTCGGCGCCGCCCGGCTGAAGCAGATTTCCAGGATACTGGAAGTCAGCACCGACGACCTTCTCGGCGGGAACGTCGTAGAAACCTCGGGTGACGTCAGCGAGATCCTGGCGTTCATGGTCCAGCCGCACGGTGTCCGGCTTGCGAGGCAAATCGCTGCAATGACGCCCGGACAATGCGTCGCCCTTGCCGCCTTTCTGGAACACTTGCCCGCGAAGTGACGACCGCACCGGTTCGGCCGGTGTACCCGCCAAGCTGGAAATGTCCAGAATCGGCATTTCGCCACTGCGCACCGCTTACCAGTCCGCACGAATTGGCCAGTTCGATCTCGTTGCCCGGCATCCGCGGCTTCGTCACGTTGCGCGCGACCTGATTGACGTCGAGCGCCAGGCCGACATGGTGCAGGCTGTTGCGCATGTGGCCGCTCGACAGGCCGCCCATGAACCGGACCGGGTACCCGCGCTGTTCCAGCCTGTTGACGATGCACTGAAAGGCTTCCGTGGCGTGAGCCGCGACCCGCGCAACCGCGCCGCTTGATGCTCTGACGAGGCCGATGCTCGGCAGGACGGTCACGACGCGCCGCTTCAGTCGTTGCGGTCGCTCCCGCTTCATGGTGATTCGCATCGACCGCGCGCCGGAAAATGGATTGCCCGCTTGCCCCATGCAGGCCGGCGCCATCAGGGTACCGGTTTCGATACAGGGCGCAGGCGAACTCTGGCGGTGCCGGGCTTCCGCCGGAGCGGCCAACAAGAACACAAGCGCGATGATGCTGGTGATGCTGGTGATGCGCAGCATTTCAACTCCTGTGGTTATTTGGGAAATTTGGCTTTGCCGTACTCGCCGTAAAGCCCGTCGACGCCGCATTGTATGAATCCACGCCCGTGCCGCATCTCCTCGATGCGACGGTCGAGATCATCCATGCGTTGCCCTTGAACAGCCTGTGCGGTGATGACCGCTTCCAGCTTTTCGATCTTTGTGCCTTGCAACTTTATGTCACGCGCAAGCATTTTCAAATCGCCTCGCATACTCCAGACAAAACCCAGGCCTCCGACGATGAAGGCTATCAGGGTCGCTATATCTCCAACCCTGATAGTAGGTTCGATCGACATTCGGCATTCCCGACTACTTTAAGTGCCCGCAATCAACCCCCCTGTTTTATCAACTGCTCGATTTCGATAACGACCTGCGCGGTGTTCACCCCGGGTTGGCCCAGGGTCATGGCGAGCGCTGCTGCCGACGGCGGGATGCCCTGTTCAGTCGCCAGCTTCATGGCGAGCGCTTCCGTCAATTGAGGATTCCCCATTGCGGTCAGTATTTGGCCGCAAATCGCGATCTCGGCGGATTGATTGGGATTCGAGGACAGGCCTATTTCATTGAGAATGCTTCCCATCGAGGATGAGGAGACGCCGGCCGCCGACAACGCGCTGGTAAGGCCGGAGAGGGTGGATCCTACGGAAGACCAATTGAAACTCATGATGTGTTCCTTTTACGCGGTTGCGGGGGTTGCTGCGGTTGGCGCTGAAACCACGGCCGCCTTGGCGCTGGCGACAGCGGCTTGGGCCTGCTGGACGGCCGTATAACCGGCCAGCACCGAGGCCGTGTTTGAAGCGCCGGAGTTCTTGGCACTGGCGAAAGCGTTCAGTGCGGATACCGCGGCATTGGCCGCTACGACCGCGGCAGCCACTTCCGGATTGGCGCCAATGCCGATCGTGGTGACAATGCCCAGCACTTCCTGGATGTCCGAGGCGATGGCCGGTGCATTGTTTGCAATCCATGTCAGCGCGGCGTCGACGTCGGATTTGAGGACAGCAATGCCTTGCTTGATGTCGGCGATCACCACCAGCACATCGGTCTCGGTTTCGCTGATCCAGTTTTCGAGGGTGAGGAGGCTGATGGCCATTATTCGGTTTCCTTCTGTTTCGCGAACGCAATGAGTTCCTGGATGAGTGGCGTGACGGCAACGATGTCGGGATACGCCTTGGTGACGATGGGGAGAAGCTGGTTAATCATCGGCTCGGCCTGCTTGGCGGCAGCAGCGATGCGCTCGAGGGCGGGCAGGTTCTTGTCGAGATCCTGAATGGTTTTCTCGGGGAGGCCGGCAAGACCGAGGCCGAAGTCGAGGACGCTCATGGTTTTACCACTTCATTCGCCGAGGCTGATGGCGGTGCCGATATTCTGCAGGGCGGCACAGCCACTGAGGCCGAGCGCGAGGGAGACGGCAAGCAGGATTTTCTTCATGTCAGGCGACCTTGGGGGCTGTGGGTTGCACGGTGGGACTGGGAACGGCGTTGGCCAGCGCCTGGCCTGCCGGGGTGCCGGTGGTGCCGACACCGGACACGTCAGGCAGGCGGTCGGTCACGGCCACCAGCGTGGCCTGCTGGGCGGTGGGCGTGGCCTTTAGCTGGGACAGCTTGGCGGGGTCCGAGGCGATCGTCGCCGAAGCCCGGAACAGGCTGGCAAAGGGGCTGGCCATGATGGTGGCGTAGACGCCGGAGCCCACGGCCACGAGGGTGCCGATGCCGGCCATGATCTTGCCGACGCCGTCGGTGATCTGCCCGATGGCCGCCGTGGCGTTGGTGACGTCGGCGGGACTGAGGACGTGCACCATTCCGAGCGTGGCGATCGCGGTCGCCGCGGCAGTGGCTACGTGGGTGCCGGCGACGACGATCTGGTGCTGGGTGGGGAGATTCATGGGCGATACTCCTGATTGTGGCGGAACCTGCCATGATTACAAACTCAGTGCAAGGCGGCTTTCCACTTCCGAAGCCAAGTGATCCGATCGGCGAGATCAGTGTAACCGCCATTGAGGTGAAGGGTTACCTCGACGACGTTGTCGGCCTGGGCGAACGGCAGACAGCCGCACAGGACGAAGTCGGCGACGCCGCACTCGAGGAAGTGCTCGGGATCGTTGACCAGTTCGGGATGATGGAGCAGGTCGAGATTGACCCCACCCTTGGCGAGGAAGGCCTGCAGCTTGACATAGCCTTCCAGTCCGGTGGTCTGCGTGAAGCCGCGCCCGCGGTAGTTCCAGCCGTCGTTGGAGTTGACGGCGTTGCCCATTCGCCCGTTGTAGACCTTGTTGGCTAGTAGGCGCGGGTTGTGGGCAAAAGGGATGGCGCTGTTGATCGTCGGAAAGCGGGACGGCCAGACCTGCGTCATGCGCTGTGCCGAGTAGCTGAGGTTTTCCTCGACCTCCTCACCAGCCCCGCATTCGAGCGAGCCCTGCGCCATCACATGGGCGACCAGAAGACTGGACGTGATCCCGTATTTTGGAAACACGGTGCTCGCCGCCTTGGCGATGCCGTCGCGCAGGCCGGGGATGCGGTGGTCGCCGTCGGGCCAGAGATTGTAGAGGGTGTTGATAAAGGCCATTTTGGTTTCTTTCTATATCGCAGCAACCAGCGCCTGTGCATGGGCCACCATGCCCAGCTCTCCGAAGTGACAGCCATCACAGTAGGCCCGCAGACGCCAATCTATTAGGTCGATATTGGCGCCGGGTCGGAAGTTGGCATTGTAGCTGCCGAGCGTTGCCTGGGCTGATCTCATAATCTGGCGATTGACCTCGATCGCGATCAGGTCCGCAGCCGTTCGATTCGACGCCGTATTTGGTGCCGGAGTGGTCGAGTCACGGAAATTGCAGATCGTGTCTGTATCGACCATGATAGGCGACGTCATGCCAATGCCGCGCAAGATGCCGATTACCGCAAGCCAATTATTGACCCAAGTTGTAGCCGGCATGCCGACGTCCGCTGGACCCTGACAGACGTGGGTAAATGTAGGCTGCCCGACGATGCTTAGATACGAGGCCGCCTCCGCAACCATGGCCGCGCTGTAGACACCTCCGGTCATGAAATCAACGACCGATGCGCCGCCACGAGGATAGCCGCCGACGACAACCCGGTTACAATTACTGCCGTTCGGCAGGAGCGCGCCGATCGCCGCATCTGCGAAGTGTGGCCAGATACTGCCGTCCGTCCCGTCCGCAAACGGCACCGGGTCGCTCATGGCGTAGTAGTGGCCGGCAGCATAGCAGCCCTCCCACGATCCAATCCCGCGCGCCGTAGCACGAAAGCGACCCGCATTGGTGGCATGCGATTGACCAACCGAGAAAATCTTGAGCGTGCCGGCGCCCCATGTCTGCGGTGCGATAGTGGCAGGAACTGGAGGGGACCCGCCGCATAAAGGATGCAGCGGAACGTCGTAGAACGGATCGGCGGTAACGAACCACTGCAATATCGTGATGCCGCTAACGGGATCGGTAATTGAATTGTCAGCGTTGACTATAAGGCCCTCGCTCGGAGCGGATGCGATGTTGGCGGAGATCACGGCCTGCGCTGAGACTTGATCAAGTATCTGTCCAGTTGATGCAGGAAGTGATGGACCGCCTAACGAGGACCACACAGTTACGGTTTGCAAAACATTAGTCATTTCTTCTCCCTACGGAAGTTCGAACGCAGAGCATCCTACGTTGGTGCCGCTGTAACCTCCGGTCCCGGCGTTAACATCTACCGCAGCGTCGAACCAATACGCCGTGCTTAGGCTTAGACCCGAAATTACATAAGCCAAGGTAGACGGGGTCTGAGCGTTTGCCGCCAGCGCAGAAAAGTTGTTCGTTACCGCGATGGCCGTCCCGGTCTGAGCGGCGCCGTTCGAAGGTGCCGTTCCGGTACCGTAGGTCAACTCCGCCCTGGTGACGTCGCTGATCGTATTGTTCGTTAGCGTGCCATTTATGAATATTAGAACGGTACCGGTCTGGGTAGGCGTAAATTTACAAGAGGTTCCGAGCCCCATCTGAACGAAGGTCGTGCTGGTCGTTTGACTCGGTACCGCGATCGTGGCCGAAACTGAAACGGGCGCGGTTACCGCGATCGTCGCGGTCGTCGTCCCGGTGATCGTGATGCCGGTGCCAGCAGTCAGGAGACTGGCTTCCGTGACGTTGGCCAAAGTACCAGCGCCCGCAGTCAGCACGAAGTTGTTGGTGCCGCTGTTGACTGTGGTAGTACCGACTTGGATGGCCGCCGCCGCACCAGGGCATGAGTCCTCGACCAGGTTTCCTCCGGAATCAAGCGCGAGGCCGCTGGAACAAGTGCCGGACACAAGCCCGGGGAAATTCAGCTTGGCCGTCCCGGTCGGCACCGTAAAGACCGTAGTGCCCGCCTTGTTGGCCAGCGTGAAGTCCGAGGTCGATCCGTCTCCTTGTAGCATCAACCCGCCAACCACCGTGTCGTAGATAGCGCCCTGTCCGGTATTGGATAACGTGGGTACCGCGATCGTGCCCATAACGTAGACTTGGCCGCCCGCCGAAGCAGGCGCCGAGGTGCCCGTCGCGCTTAACTGTCCGCTGTGAACGATGTTTCCTGAAAATGTGGCATTTCCTGCCCAATTGCCGCTAATCGTAGGCCCTATCGATCCGGCAAGGGCTCCTGTGCCAGTCTTTCCATCGCTCAAAGCACTCGTCGCGGAAATCTGAGTGCCGTTGATCTGGTACGCGCCGCTAATGCTGACATTACCGCCCGCGGGAAGCGTAGCGCTGCCGACACTAAGAGCTGCCGCTTTACTGATGCCGCTGGAAGTCCACGTTGCGGCATCGGGGAAGGTCTCAGTTCCCGTAAAAGTGGGGGACGGGATCGACAACCCGGAAGGAAGTGTCGTCGCAATGGAAGGTGCGCCGCCGGCACTGGTAACCAGCACCCCGCTATTGCCGGTAGCCAGGTTACCTAGCACGCTGCCGTTGGCGTACAGCAACCCGTTGGTAATGCCGGAACTGACGACCGTGCTGCCGACCGTGATGCCGGGAGCAGTAGTGGTGACAGCGGTGATTCGCCCCTTGGCATCCACGGTGATGATAGGGACTAAAGTTGTTGATCCGTAAGTGCCGGCGGCAACACCGGAAGCGGCAAGCGTCGCGATGGACGGTCCGGGCCCGGTTGCCGTGACATCGCCAGTCAAAGAGGTGATGGCCGACAGCGTGCAGTTCTGCTGTCCCACGACGCCGCCCGTCACGTACAGGCACAGTCCGGTTGTGCCACTGATAACTGGCGTGGTCCCGATGGTGATGTTGGCCAGCGAGCCGGGGAACGGATAGGTCGTCCCGTCGATGACAAAACTGAGCGGCGCCGAGGGCGCGGTGCCGAGATTGGTCAGTGAGATGGTGGCGCCGGTCGAGGTCCCCGTGCTCAGGCACAACTGCTGGCGGCCGGCGGCCGATGCCCGCTGGCTGGAGACGCAGAGCCCGGGCCCGCCCTCGTTGGTGACGCCGAGGCTGGACAGCGCGCTGTCGGTAGCCCCGCCGGGATCCCCGATCGCGCCCGAGGTCACCCAGTAGGCGGGGTGCCGAGCGGTGACAGTGCCGGATTGCTGGACCTGCGCCAGCGCCGGGACGGCCCATAGCAGCGCTGCCGCGCCAAGCAGTACCTTCTTCATCACTTCCGCCTCACGATCCAGTTGGCCGCCAGCGTGAACGCCGCATAAATCGACAGCGAAATGATCTGCTTGTCGTTGGGGTCGGGCGTCAGGTACCAGAGGTAAAAGGCACCGGCGACGGTGATCAGGGTGAACAGGTCGGTTGCTGCGGTCAGCGCGCGCTGGCTGAGCGCCTTGAGGGCGATCGTCAGCATGGCGATGTGGAGGCCGTTGGCGGCCGGCGCCGGAGGCTGTTCGACCTCGGTGCCGCCAACAATCTCGAATCCGGGGTTTTCCTTGGCCATGTCAGTTCTCCGTGGCGTGGATGTCGCGCTGGAAGCGGTCGAACGTCATGTCGGCGCTGTCGTCGACCGGCTTCATGTTCTTCATCTTGTAGACGTAGAAGGGGGTCAGCGCCTTCAGGGCGTCGATCTTGTCGCCGAAAGCGACCGAAGCCGCCCGCGCCTCTTTGGCGAGCTCGGCGGCCAGGCCCTCGTATTCGTCCAGAAAGTCGCTCATTGCTGGTTCTCGCCGCCCGCCCACTGGTTAATGCCCTGCCCGATCATGGCCCCTTGCGCCCCGCCCCGCTGCAGGGCAGCCCGCAACTCGGCGCGCGCGGCGGCCTTGGCCTCCGGATCCCGGGATGTTAGCCCTTTCCGCAGCCAGCGCAATGTGGAGGGGGAGGTCAGGAGCCCGCGCACGGTGTTATAGTAGGCGGTTAGCCCGGCGCGCATGGCGAAGTTGCTGCCCGGGATCAGCTTGGCCGGGCCCGCCAGTTTGCCCAGCCCCGAGATCCGGCCAGCCGGGTTCTCGACCGCCGCCTGCGCCATCATCGAGCCACCCATGTTGTCCCCGCCGCGCACGGTGGCGCCGGACATCAAGAGCTTCATCTCCTTGGCCAGCATGTGCATGTCGTCGAGCGTGACGCCCGGGAACATCAGCTCCTGAATCTCCTTGGAGGTCGCCGCCAGCCGCTCGCCGGGCTCCAGCGTCTCACTCAGGAAGCGCTGGGTCCAGACCTGCCGCAGCAGCTGGAATTCGGCCGACTTCTCGCCGCCCGGGAAGGCGCGGGAGGCCGCCACGATGAGGTCAGGGTCGCCGAGGATGCGGTCGACCGCTTTGTTGGCGCCAACGGTGCTCTCGTTGAGAAAGGCGAGGGGGTCGGGCTTGCGGCCGGCCGCCAGCTCCCGCTTGACCGCCGCTTCCACCTTGCGCATCTCGTTGTTCATGGCCTTGAGCGGGTCGGTCTTGGCCAGGTTCTCGGCGTCCGCCGCCGCGGCACGAGCGCGCAGGATGATGTCGTTGGCGGTGTCGCCCGGGCGCGGGGTGATCGGCATCTTGCCACGCAGTTGCTGGATGTAGTTGGCCTGCTGCCGCAGGCGGGCCTCGCCGGCCGGCCCGTGCAGCACGCCGAGCACGCCGTTCTGGAAGCGGTCCTCGACCTGCTTGGCGAATTTCATGGCGTCAATACTGCCGTCGGTCATGCGCGAGGATTGCAGCATGTCCTGCACGTCGGCCGCGCGCATGGCGTCCCAGGTTTGCGGGCCGACGGTTTTCTTGATGGTCTCGGCGACTTCGGTCTTGCCCTCGCGGATAGTCGCTTTCAGCAGCGCCTTGGGATCGGCCTGCAGGCCGCTGTCGAGCGCCTTGACCAGCGACTTGATCTGCTGGTTGTTCAGCGGCCCCATGTTCTCGCGGTAGAAGGCGTCGGCCAACTTGAGGAGCTGGGAGGCTTCCTTGATATTCGGATGCGCGCCTGCTTCAAGCGGGTGCAGCACTTCACTGATCTTGCCGTCGAGGTGCTTGAGCGTACCGTTCTTGATGTCAGATGGAAGGTCATTCCATTTGATGTCCTGCCGAATCTGGGAGCGCAGATTGTGCAACTGCACCCACGTTGCATCGACTGGCTCCTTGACCCATTCACCGGTCTTAGGGTCCTTGAGCCCCGCCATGTCGCGCAGCTTCTTGACGATCGAGGGGTGCAACGACTCAAAGCCCTCGGGCAGTTCATCCAGCAGACGCCATGCGGGCACCGATAGTCCGTTAGCTCCCGGCGGCACCAGCCCGCCCGATGCCGTCTCGGCGTCTTCGTACATTTTGCTCGCCCGCACGCCGATGCTCTTGCGCAGGCCGACAAAGCTCTCCGCCACCGTGCGCCAAAGGTCGCCGGCGTTATGTCCGACCTGGGCCACCCGGATGGCGTCGTTGGCCTGCTTCTCGATCGCCTGGAAGCCCTCGTTGACGAGGTTGTCGGCTGCCGTCTTGGCCTGCGTGGCGGTCTTGATCACGCTCTCGTTGCGGGCGCGATGCGCCTCGATGTCAGGCGCGTGCTTGGCCTCGACCGCCGCACGCCGGTTGGCGAGCGCTTCCGCCAACTGCCGGTCGGCCTCGACCGACTGGTTGACTGCGCGCAGCCGCGCCGACTCCTTGAGCAGCGAGCCCGCCTCCTCGGTCGACACCGCCGCCTTGGGGTGCACCAGCGAGTCCTCCACGATGCTGCCGATGTCCTTGTGCGCCAGGATGTCCTTGGCGCGCTTGTCCATGAACTTCTCGGCATTTTGCAGGTAGGTGTCGGAGGCGTCGAACTTCTGCTGCAAGGTCTCGGCGACGTTGGTCAGATGCGGCGAGGATTCGAATATCGCCGACGGCGACACCGCGGTGCCCGGCTTGGATAGGCCAAAGGGGCCGGCGCCGGGCTGCTCGCCTTTCTCGGCGATCGGCAGCGTGGTTTCCAGCTTCTCCGGATTAGCGCCCAGGAACTTGGCCGTCGTCTTGGCCGCACCGCGGCTCCCCGCACCCACGATTTCCTTGACTGCGGGCGCGGCCGCTGCGATCGCTCGGCCGCCAACGTCGCCTAATGCGCCAGCATAACCAGACATCCGTGCGTTGGCCTCACCGCCTTCCGGGTCATAGACGCCTGCCAACTGAGCGAAAATGTCGTTAATCCGCTGACCCATGTAGCCGCCGCCGTAACCGCCAGCCGCACCCCCGACAAACGTACCCCCGCCAGGTTCAGCCAAAGTACCGACCGCACCGCCCAGCAGGGCGCCACCACCCGACAGCACCATGGGGATAGCTTCCGATGCGGCACCGGCGGTAAACTTGCTCAGCCCCCGGCTGGGCTTCCGTAGCTTACCGTCCTCGTCCTCGATGTAGAAGCCGCCGTTGGGGTCTTCCTTGACCTTGCCCGGGTAATATTTTTCTAGCGCTTTCTTGCGGCCTTTGTCGGAATGAGCGATATCGTAGAGCATCTGCGGCGAGAAATCGATACCCTCGTATTTGGGCTTGGTGCGCATGTTGCCCTGGGGGTCGGCGAAGCGCTCACCTTCCTCGAGGGCGATGTAATCCTGGTCGCCTTCCTTGCCGGCGCGGATCGGCTTGTAATGGGTCTGCCCGTCCGGACCGATGAAGGCTTTGCCATGCGGCAATTTCAAGTAGTCCTCATCGCCTGAAATCTTCGGCAATTCGGGGCGCAGCACCTGTTTGCCTTGCTCCATGGCAAGCGCCGTGCCGGGATCACCGGTTCGCATTGCTTCCGTATCGAAATCCGTGTCGCTCATCTGGTCCCTGCAAACGGATTGTGCTCGACCGGCTGTAGTTGAGGCTCGATGCGCGCGACGCCATCTGTGATGGTGACCCTACCGCTCTTGCGGCTTGCCAGATCTGCATACGACAGGTTCAGGATCGAGCCGCCCGGCGCGCACTCCGAGAAAGCATCGCCAATCATGCCGTCGCCCTGGACCTGCGACCGAAGTCGCACGTTATCGCCATCCATGTTGAAGAACCACGTTTCTGCCATCACTTGATCCCTCTGCTCAGCAGGTCTCTCATGTAAGCCTCGACGCGCGGAAAATGCTGGAGCACCAGTTCACCTTGGCTGCCCGGCCCGATTATCTGCGCAAAAACTTCCGCGAACGCTTCTTTTGGTCCCGCGTCTTCTCGCTGCAAATAATAGGCTAAATCCTGTGCGTGCTCGTTGTCGAACACTATCTTGTCCCGGTCCCGCTTGTATTCCTTCAAAAACCTATCTCGCGAGCTGAGCCAATCATTGTGGAAGTCGAAAGCGTGTCCCGTCTCGTGGTTATACACGCCTTCTGCTCGGTGCGTGGGAACCCACTCCCGGCTAAAACGATCCAGGCGAGTCCTGGCGATATGAACGTCGCCGTTGCGCGCCAGCCCTTCCGCATTTTCCCACGACGTCCCTGCCGGCCAGCCTCGCGGGGTCTGCCCTGCCAGCCACGGGCTGTGGTCAGTAAGCTTTTCCCCAATGTACACGCCGCTGCCGCCGTCACGCAAAACGCGCTGCGGAAACTCTGGCAGCTTTTGGTAGAACCCCTCGACCTGGCGAACGAACTCCGGTTGAGCGCTCGCGTGAGCGATGATCTTGGGCGGGTACTTCATCTCAGGCACTTTGGTTTCTGCCTGAAGTGTCGGTTTTGTTTCGATGCGCGGCATCTGCTGCTCGGCCGCTATTTTTGATTTGGGTTCTTCTTTCGATCCCATCACGCGCACTTGACCGCTTTCGTCGCGGTACAGCCCGGTAATCACGCGGGTGATGTTTTCCGGAGCTCCCTTTTTCTCCAGCCGTTCAAACTGCGCCAGCTTCGCAAGATCGGGTGCCGGTGCTTCTTTGAAAGGGTCGTGCTCGACCCGCTCCAGCTTCGTAAGGGCGGGTGACGCAGGTTCCTTAGTAAAAGGATCATGCTCGACCCGTTCCAGCTTCGGTTGTCGCATCGGCGCCGCACCGAACGTCGTCAGCCCCAGCTTGGATTCCGCGCCGATCAGCGGGTCTATCTGAAGAGGTTTCACCCCGTGAGCAAACGGATCATGGTCGACGGGGATCATTTCCATACTATGATACCATTACCTTCAGAAATTTTCCGGGGCGGTCAGGGTCGTTCACGTACCAGCTACCGTCGGGCGCCTTCCGGGCACCTTCGACCGGCGGCGCCTCGGAAGCGCTGGACTGTTTTCCGCCTGCTCCAGAATCAATCGGCGCGCTTTCCCACAGAGGCCGCTTGCCTTCCGTCTTCGCGGTCGCCGCCGGTGCGCCGGCCCCGGACGATGCGGCATCGGGGCTGAAGCCGCCGCTCCGCCGTGCGCGATAGTCGGCCTGGCGCTTCTGCATCTCCGCGATGAGTTCTTCATAGGCCCTGATGGTGTTGGGTCCGGTGTCGCCCGCGTTGAGACCGGCAACGAAGTCGTCGACCTTGTCCTGCGCGGACTTCAACGGGCGCCCATTACTGTCGGTGATGATGCGCGGCACCATCTCCTGCAACTCGTGCACCCGCCGCCTGAACTCCACGCGCTCCGACTGGGTGCCGGCGCCGACGATGTTGGACGCGATTTCCTCGCCGCGCATGATCTTGCCCATCAGGCCGGCACCGCCCTTGAAGGTGTGCAGGAAGTCCAGCTGCTTCTCGGAGCCCCGGATGATGTTGTCGGTCTGGTCGATCTTGCTCGAGAGATCGTCGAGGCGGTTGCCTGACGGGGTGGAAGCCGCGCGCTTGACCTTCTCGATGGCTTCCACGCGCGACAGCTTGGGGTCCTTCTTCATCTCCTCCTCGACCGCCAGCGCCTGCTCCTTGCCCATGTTGGTGACGCCGCCCGGACCAGTGCCCGTCGGCGCTCGCCCCATGGCCGCAGCACTCTCCCGGATCTTGGCGCTCTCGGCAGCAGTCGGCTCGCGCCCCTCGCGGTCACGGATAGCCTGCTCCTCGTAGTAGATGCGCTCCTCCATGAGGCGGTCGCGCTCGGGCTGCCGACCGACCTGGACGCCGTTGTCCCTGAATATCTGGGCCAGTTCCTGGCCCGTCGCCTGCGGGTTCTCGTTGATGAGCCGGCCGGCGACCGCCTGCTCCGGCGTCGTGGTGTCCTTGACGTCATGCGCCTTGTTCCACGCCGCCAGCTTGTGCGCCGCTGCGATCGCGGGCGGCAGGCCCTGCGGAATCTCCTTGGTCATGAGGTCGTAGACGTCCTGCCGCATGCGGTGCTCGGTGAGAGCTTCCGTCGACTTCATCATCTGCTCGTGCGCCTTGGCGCGGGCCTCCTGCAACTCGTAGATTTCCTTGACCATGCCGTGGTCGGCCAGCATCAGGACGTGCTGGTCGCCAAACCGCACCGCGGCGTTGCGCATCTTCGCTTCCATCGCCGCCATGTCGGTCTGGGCGAGGCTGAGCGCGTCGGTATAAAGTCCGTGCTGCATCTTGAATCGCTGGTCGGCGAGCTTGACGTTCTCCTTGAACGCGGTGAACGCGCGCTGGTAGTCCTGCTCCTTGCCGTCCTTGATCGCGGTGATCGCACCGGCCATGCCGTTGATGGCGTTCTCCATCGGCGCCTTGGTGAACGCGGAAGCGACCATGGCGAACATGCCGCCGAGCGAGCCGAAGCCCTCGATCGGGTTGGTCTCGAACTTCTTATGCTCCTTGTCCGCATCCCACTTTTGCGGCATCTCGGCGATGTCGACGCCTTCTTGTGCGAACGCCTTCTCGCGAATCTCCTTGTCCTTGGCCATGGTGGCGTTCATCTGGACGGTCATCTCGTCGTCCTTCTGCAGCTTCTTGCGCTGCAGGTCGCGCAGGCCCGAGATCAGCCCGGACATCTCTCTGTCATCCCCGCTACCGGCAAGCGAGGCGATCGATGAGCCCCATGCACTGGAGCCTGCGAGGTTAGCGACGGGCGCCGCTCCCGCGTCGAACGGAGAACTGGCGGAGGGCGGGTCTTGGGTCTGGGTGTCGGCCATTTACGAGGTCGCCGTGGTCCCGGTGTTCGAGCCCTTGCTATTGAGCGCCGCCGCCAGCGAGGCGATCGCCTTGCCGGTGTTGGCCGCCTGCGTGGTGTCGTTCTGCACCAGCGTCTGATAGAGCTGCGCGGACAGGCCGGACGCGTTCTGGCCGGCGCCGAGCAGGGACTGCGCGGACGATGAGGACAGCGCGCCGCCGGCGGAGATGTCGGCCGAGCCGGCGCTGAACAGGGTGGTGGCGAGGTTGGCGGTCAACGTCGCGCGCTGCTGGTCGATGCCTGCCAGCGTCTGAGCCAGCGACGAGTTCATGTTTGGATCGCCCGGCTGCCCTTTCGCAACCGCCGCCGAGATCGCCTGCTGCTTGTACGAGTTGATCGCCTGGTCAACTTGGGCTTGGTAGTTCGGCGGCAGCTGGCCAGTCGTCAAATACTGCTGCAGGGCCTGTCCCTGAGCTGTGATCTGTTGCCCGGTGCTGGCGTTTGCTGTCGCGATCGGAGCGCCAGCGTTGAACGCTTGCTGCCCGGTCGCTGCCTGCTGCTGCGCAGCGGCGGTCAACGCATTCTGGTTCGCCGTCTGTTTTTGTCCCTGATAAATGTTGTAACCAAGACCAGCGATCGAAGCGATAGAGGTCAGCGGGCTGTTGCCAAGCAGCGACGAGATTCCAGAACTTGTGCCGCCCGAGCCGCTATTGGCCGCTGGCGGTTTACCAAGCAGGGTGTCAATAGTCGGGGACTGCGAAGACGAAGGCGTGATGTTCGTCGGAGAACCGGTCCCCGGGTTGTTGACAGAATTATTAACCGCTTGCGCGTCAAGCGAAGTTGGATCAAAGCCGCCGACGCCTGCGGAGCCAGCGAGGGCGCCAGCGCTCGCGCCGCCCGGCGAAACTGACCCGGCAGCCCCCTGCACCGCGGGATTGTTCGCCCCACCCGGCGCCAATGCAAACGCGTCGAGCGGATTCGAACTGGTCACACCGCCGATCGAAGTGGGTTGTGTCGGAGCTGAAACCGAAGGGTCGAGCACGCCGGGGCCGCCGCCCGCGCTGCCGCCCGAAAACAGGGAGGAAAAATCGAGGCCGTTACTGGTCCCACTGGAAACCGCGGCGTTTGCCATATCGGCAATCGACGAGCCGGAACCGGCAACCGACGAGCCGGAACCGGCAAAGCCAAACGGTGTGTTCCCTCCGGAGCCGATACTGTTGATGTCAAACGCGCTATTGACCACCCCCGGCACAGCCGACCCGCCGCTATCGCCCGCTGCAGGCGCTGCGCCCGAAAAACTTGATGGGTCGATCCCGGCAATCGGCGACGAATAGTTGTAGTCCGACGATAACCCTGGGCCTGCGGCGGGTACGTACCCGCCGCCCCCGTCGAAAGAAGGAGAATCATCACCAGAACCAACATCGCACATGATCAAATCCCTACCAAATACCGCGGGGTAGTGGGTATCTCGCGCCCGCCCAAGCGCCTCGCTATAGGCCCTAAATCGACACCGGTGTCCGAAGCGATGTGAAGCGGCAGATTATGCTCTCGCGCCCAAGCAGTCATAATCCGCATATGCCGCAGGGGCTCGATTGCAGTAGCTTTGCCTTTCGTCGTGCATAGAACTTCCATCCGGGCTACTTTCTCATACCCAAATCTTGTCGCGATACAGCCGATGCTGACAGAAGCGGGGCCCAGCAGCACAATCGAATCCGGGTTATTGATGTGCCAAGCGATCCACCTTGCGCCTCGGCGGATGCTCCGTCCGGGGTAGCACGGATCCATGATGTCGAGCAGTCTCGACAAATCTTCTGGCACGGCCCGTCGGATAATTTGCCGTCGGGAATCGTCAGTGGGATAAATCTCCGCTGAATCAGCGTCCATCACATCCTCACATGGCAGATCGCGGTGTCGAAGATGCGTCCGATCCGGGCAATGATCAGCGGCTTGGGAATGTCCGAATCCTCGCAGACGATGATGCGCTGGGCGTCCTGCCGCTTCGCCCAGGTCTTGATCTCGGTATAGAAGTCGGCGGCGGCTTCCAACTGATCCTGATCCTTGCGATCGCGCACCCAGACAAATCGCTCCTGCACCACTCGCTCGGGCCGGATACCGGCCGAGAACGTCATCTGCGCGAGCGTGACCGCGTTGTCCTGATAAAGGAACAGGTGCTCGTTGTTGTAGATCATGCCTGACAGGTAGCCGGCGATCTCGCGCTCGGTGAAGGCCGGGAATTTCGCCTGAAAGCGCTTCAGCAGCCACGGGCCGTGCGTGTTGAGGTCGGCGGTCTCGAACCGCCGCACGGTGGCCGGCTCGCGGGGGACTTCCTTGACTGCTACATCCGCCATGTCTACCCTATCTCCAATATCGACGAAGCCTGATAATGTTCGCTCGAATTTAAGAAGATCCAAGCCGCCAAAATCTGCTGGTTTTTCCAGTCCACGCCGGTCAGATCCTGCCCTTGAATGCCCAACAGCTGGTTCTGATTATCATGCATCAGCTGATGTTGATACTCCCAGGTGCCGGTATCGTTCGGGTCGAGCGGGTCGAGCAGGTATTCTGGTAATGCCACGTCGATCAGCTGGTAAATCTTGAAATTGATGTCGCGATGGTGCGCCATGTGCGCGAACGACCACTGGGACCGTTCCTGGTCGGTCGACGGGACGTTGTAGAGCGACGCCAGCCCGCTCATGGTACGGTCCTTTCAGCCCACCACCGGTAAACACCCGCGGTCGACGCCAGCGACGCCGAGGCCGAGTTGACCAGCCGCACGTTCATGGTCGCCACGCTTGAGGTGGACGACAGCGAGCCGATCGCGGTGCACATGCCCCAGTACGCCGCGCCGGCCGACGGCAGCGACGGCGGGCTGATCTGGACGAAGTCGCCGGGCGCGGGGATCGACGGCGGCAGGCCGGTCAGTGTGAAGGTCTGATCCTGCGACGACCAGCCCGGCGTGGCGGTGAACGTCAGGGAGATCGAGCCGGAAAGCAGGTTGGTGATCGTCGAATTGCCGCTGGCGGATCCGATTTTTACCGAAGACGGGTTGAGCTGCGTCTGATTCAGCGCGGTGTTCGATATCAGATGGAACCCGCCCGCACCGGACGCCAGAGCGGCGTCGTAAATCAGCGAAATGGCGTTGCCGGCGACAATCTCGCCTCCGGACAGCGCCACCGGGCCGGTCGGGCCGTCCTTGTAGACCGTCAGCGCGCCCGCGGCGCCCACCGTCGCGGTCACCGAGGCGGTGTTCGTCGCGGCTGCGACGCCGGTGAAGAACATGTTGGTCGTGTAGCCCGAGATCGTCGGGGTCGGCACCACGGACGCGGCGTTCTGGGTCAGCGTCAGCGTGTTCGTACCGGCAACGCTGCAGGGGATCGGCACCAGCGCGCCGAACGTCGTGAAATTATTGTCGAGCGCCTGCAGCGGGTTGGTCAGGTTGTTCTCGAACTGGGTAATGCTGTAAGCCATCCGCTACCCTCGGTACGCAGCTATGTTCGCCTGAATCATCATCGTCACCAGCGTCATATCGGCAGCGTTGGTCGTCAAGGTGAAGCCGATCAGCACACCTTGCCCTGCAACCGCCTCGGGCGCCAGCACGGAGAAGGCCGATCCGCCACCCGCCGTCCACGTCGAAACCGCGCCAGCCGGCGTGGTCCACGTCGACAGCGCGCCACTTGGAGTAGTCCACGTCGCGAGGTTGGAAGCGATCGAGATAGCGTTGGCTATGGAGCTGATCTCGTTGTCGATCGATACACTGATGTTTGCCGCCAGCGCACTATAGAATTTGACGATGCCCCATAGGCGATTGACCCATTTTATTAGCTGGTAGCCACCTGGCGCGTCCCACAACTTCGTCTGTGCTGTCTTGCTGAACCCGGTCGAAGGCTGGGCGAAAAGCGGATAGACGGCCGCGCCCGATGTTCCGTAAGCAGTCAGCACCGAGTTGATCTCCTGGTGCTGAATATACGACAGCGCCACTTCCTGTTGGCACGCCCACCAGATATTCTTGCCGTTCCACAGCAGCAGCTTGTTCACCTGCTGCCCGCTCACGGGGTCAATAATCGGCAGGAGCAGGATCCAGCATTTTTTGCCGAAGATGATCGCCTTGGCGGCCGACGGTGTGATATTGCCGAAATTCGGAACCGAGTTGTAGACGCCGTCCAGCACTTCGCTGATTTTCGTCACCGCCCCGCCGTAGGACACATGCGCGCCGAAGGCGTTGGCAAACAGGATGTTGCGATCGAACACATCGACAGTGGCGGGCCACGGCGAGCCCACTTCCGGATCGACGTTCGAGTTGGTGAACGTCGTCACAGGCGGAGTGCCCGACGTCTGCACGCCCGAGATATAATTGACCGACGAGTCGCCGATCAGATAGAGGAAGCCGTTGGTCTGTTTCAGCTGAATGTACGAGACACGCAGGAACGAATCGGTGGACGCGAAACTGCCGCCGCCGTCAGCAGAGCTGAAATCGTAGACCGAGCCGGGCGCCGAATAGGTGATCGTCGGGCCGTTCGCGATCCACACGCGGCCTTGATACGTCTCAATCGCGGTGCCGCCGATAGCGGTCGGTATCGTGCCGCCCGAGAACGATGCACCGGGAGCGTAAAATGTCGTGCCGTCCCAGATGAAATAGCCGTTGGTCTGCTGGGCGACGATGAGGACGTATTTGCTGCCGTATTGAGTCAAGCCGACCGCGGCGCGTGCCGGATTGGAGATCGTGCCGTTGGCGGCGATCAGGTTCGAGCTGGAAGTATTGGTGTTGACCGCGTAGATACCACCCAGCGACGTCACGGCGAGCATGTAGGGCGTCGAACCGATGTTGAAGAAGTCGAAGAACACCACGCGACTGCCGCCGGTCAGCGTGAACAGTGCGGGACCGATGCCGTACATGGTGCGCAGGTTGCGCTTCGGGCCGAGCGGCATGAAACCGTCAAGCCAGTAGGCTTTCTTGTCCTCGACACCGGCGCGCGTGGTCGCGGTGTTGATGCCCTCGAAGTCCTCAAAGACGAGCGGGTCGGGCGGACCGGCAGGGGTGTACGGGTTGGACTGTTCGCCGGCGGGGGGCTGGGCTTCGATCATCAGTACCGCCCGTATTGATTTGTACTACGCCCCGGGCGGGCCTGCGTCGAATAGCCGAGCGTGCGCTTGTCGAACTGATCCTCGTAGTAGCGCGCGGCGTTGAAATTGCCGAGCTCCATGTAGGCAAGCTGCGCGGCCATGTACTTGACGGCGTCGGTCCACGGCTGCGGGATCACCTCGGGGATGGAATTGTCGAGCCGCATATCCTGCGGCAGGCAGAAGCAGTCGAATTCCATCTGGTAGGTGCTGTTGGGCGGGGGGTACAGATAAAACGACCCGCCGGCGCCCTGGCCGTACTGCGCACCAAAGGACGGGACGTACTGATAGGTCGCCGTCGAATAATTGCGCACCATGGCCTGGTAGACCGAGAAGGCGTACATCGGCACCGAGTAGCGGTACTGAGCGTAGACGATCGACACCGACTTGACGGCGTGCACCACATCGACACCCGGCCAGATCGCCACATTGATGTCGCTGAAATTGTAGACCTCCTGTCCGCCGTTGAGCACATTGATCGGCGACACCGTCGGCACCACGACCGCCCCGGTGCCCGGACCGTTGGCATCAACCACCGTGATGACCGGCTGAAAATAGCCGTCGCCGCCGTCGGCGACATCGGCGCCGGTCACCACGCCTGCCGAGAGGGTCAGGTTGATGACCGCCTGCCGCCCGTTGGGGTTTGGCGGCGCCCCGCTGGCCCAATCGGGCGTCGTGATGTTGGCAATGGGATGCACGTAGCCGGTGCCGCCCGCGGTCACCTGCGCACCGACAATCTGGCCGGAAATGGGCGTCAGGCGGCGCACCGACTGGGTGCGGCCGGCAACCTCGCGGCGGGCGATGTTGATGTACTCAAGCAGATCGGCAGGGTTCTCGAATTCCTGCTTTTGCTCGCGCAGGAAGCGCTGCACCGCCTTGCTGTAGAATTGCCAATTGATGGTGCTCACTGCCCACCTGCCTTGGAAATCCCCATCTTCGGACCCTGCGCGGGATCTCCGGCGCCGTCATACTGCCAGCGGTTGGTCGAAGCGTTGGACTGCTTGCGCGCGCGGTCCATGAATTCTTCGTAGTGGCCCTTGTACATATTGGCGGCTTCCGCCATTCGGGCGTTGGTCTGCGCGGACATCAGGGCAAAGTAGGCGGCAAAGAACGGCACGCAGTCGGTCCAGAAATACGGCAGCGCCTCCACATCAGTGTCCAGCGCCAGCGCCTGCGGATAGCAGACCGAGTTCAGGTTCAGCGTGTAGACGTCATCGGGAATTGGCGAGAGATAGAAGCTGCCGCCATTGATCGAGGTGTTGGCGACGCCGCTCGGCGCCGCGCCCTGGCCGAACTGCGCCCACACGGTCGGGGGACCGGAAGAAGGCACCGGCGTGTTCAATTCATACAGCGAGAACCACGGCCATGGCCGCGGCGTCATCCACAGCGCGCCCTGACCGACCTGGTAGCTCATGCTCCGGATGTTGATGATACCCTGCACGCCGGTGGTCGCGGGGACGCCAAGAGCAGCGTCCTGGAAGCGGTAGACATTCTGCGCGGCCACCGTAGGGATGGTCGCCATCACCCGGATGCACTCGCCCTCACCGGCGATCTGGCCGCGAGCGACGTTGACGAAGTAAGTCAGATCCGAATCGGCGTACAACCCCGTCGACTGCGAACCGGGAAGCTGCAGGAGGCGACGAGTCTGTGCGAGGTAGGCTGTGAGCAAAGCAAAACTCCTTTGCCGAGCAGCCTACACCTTCCGCAGGACGATGTAGTTGGGCAGGATGGACCGTTCGGCGTCGATCACATGATAACTGAACAGCCCGTCCGGGCCCTTGGTCAGCAGGTAGTCGTTGCGCATCATCGCACCCTGCTGCGCACCCACCGCATTGGCGTTGCCGATCGCGACGGCGTTGCCGGCGATGTCGGTATCCGGTACCGTCATCACCTTGGCGACGTTGTAGCGCGCATTCGCGCTCACCCCCGTCAGGGACTGGCTGTAGGTCGCCATTTACGGTCCCGGCTGGATGATGGCGATGTCGAACTTGCTGCCCATGACGTTCGTCGGCGTGGCCAGCGTGAACGCGCCAGCAGCCGGGAAAGGCGTGGGAATTTGTACGATCGTCGGCGCCGAGAGGAACAGCCCGCCATCGTAAACGGTCGCCGGGGTGCCCACACTGACCGACGCGCCGTAGACGATGTTCGCCGGGCGCGGCAGCCACGCAAGGAAGCTGGCTTCCGGCGAGTTGGCGATCGCACCCGCAACCGGTCCGCCGCCCGCCGTCGTCATCATGGCCGTGGTGTACCCGACCCCTGCGGTGCTCAGCGAGGACGACACCACTGTCTGCATGACGTTGGCCGTCAGCGACCCGGAATTGCCCGCACCACCGACCGTCAGCGTGATCGACGCCAGCGAGCCGTTGTTGAGCGGCGAGCCGTGGTTGGTGACCAGCGCGCCCATGATCAGACCGGCAGAAGCCAGCGTGAAGGCCACGGTGGCATTGGTGATGCCGACCGAGAGGTTGGGATCGAACGGCGAGGGCACGATCACCGCGACCGGAGCGGTCGGGTAGCCGGCGCCCGGGTTGGTGATCGACACCGAGGACACCGTGCCGCTGGCGATCACCGCGATCGCCGATGCCTGGATACCGCCGACGCCGTTGGCGTTGTTCTGCGCCTGCGGGGGCGGCGGGATCATGACAATCGGCGCCACACCATAGCCGGCACCGTTGGCGACCAGCGTGCCGCCGGAAATGTTGAGCGCCCCACCGACGATCGGCAGCAGGGTCGGAGCCGCACCGGCGAAGGTGCCGACGGCGGTAATGGTGGTGGTTGCCTGCACGTAACCGGTGCCGGCGTTGGCCACCGAGGCGCTGACCACACAGCCAGTCAGGTTGGCGACGCGGACGGTAAAGCCGTCGGCCGACACCAGAATTGCGCCGCGATTGAGCGCCGAGCCCGAACCGAACGCCCACGTGTTGTTAACCGGATCCAGAAACTGGAGGACGTTGTACATCCCGAGGCTGATGATCCAGTCACCGGCGGGGATGACGAAAACCTCGCCCGGCGCCAGTCCAAGCCGGTTGCTCGACGGATCGGCAGGCGCGTTCTGAAGCTGCGACGGGTAGAGGTTCTGCGGGATCGGAAGACCTACCCCGGGACCTGAAAGATTACCTGGCATCCAAGTCTCCTGTTAGAATGCAGCGCCCTGCAAGTTGTAGCCGTGGAAGCCGGAAACCGACTTGGCGGAAAGAATGTCGTACCCGACGACGACCACGCCCTGCTGGCCCATCTGGCCCAGCGGCACCAACGAGTAGAACCCGCTGAAGTCGAAGGCGGCGTCCTCGGACATGTACATCGAGGTGTACTTGACGTTGATGCCGAATATCTCGCCCTTGGGACAGAAGTGGTCGGAGAAAATGGGAACGCCGGAAACGACGAGGTTCGTGAAGGACGACCGCACCGCCGTATCCATCGACATGACATTGCCGAGCTGCGGGACCTGATGAATCTGCTCGATGCCGATGAAGGTGTTGTTGAGGGTGGCGTAGTCGCCGGGGTTCATCACGACGAAGGTGACGCACTCGCCGCCGGCCGCGTCGGTGGTGCCCGCCAGCAAGGTGGCCATGCCCGCGCGTGTGAAGCCCGCGGGGCCCTGACTGTAGGTGCCGCTGTTGAGATTGATGTATTGGCCCTTGAAGGCCGAGTTGCCGGGGGCGTTGCGGTTGATGCCACCGTAGGTCGGCACGTTGGTGCCGTCGTCGAACGCGTTGTAAAACGAATCCGGCATCTGCGAGTTGGCGGCGTTGCTCGTGAACGACAGCCGCGCCATGTTCTGGCGGGTGACCGCGTAGACGTCATTCATCCGGGTCTTGAGCAGCGATAGCTCGCGATCGGTGGCCTGGATGATCGTCTCGCCGAACGGGAGCGGGACCGGGACCACCCAGTAGGCCAGATTCCATTGGCCGTTCTGGACGCCGGGGGTGACGACGGGGCTATTGAACGCGCCGCCGTAGCCGGTCCATTGACCTTGGACCATCGACTGGCCCTGCAATGGAATCGTGACCTGGTTCAAGCCGCCTGCCGCGCGCTGGGCGTTGCCGGTCATGTAAAACAAAGTTGGTGAACCAAAATAGATTTGGACAAACAACTTTGGGACGAATGCCCTACGAGTTACACTTGACAACTCTGTATAAAGTGACCCTGCAGCAGGCGCTACGCCAAGACCGGGAAGTGGCATTTCAAACTCCTAAATCAGCGCCCTGCGCGGAAATCCTGTAACGCCTGATTGGCCAGCCGATCGACGGTGTTGCCTTCGCCCTTGTTGGCGATCAGCTCCTTGATCAGCGCGTCCGTCTTTTCCTCGGTGTCCGCGAAGCCCCACGAGGATCCGGTGATCCCGCCGGCCGGCGTGGCGGGCATCTGCGGCGGATTGGAGCGCTCGAAAATAGCGACGGCATCGTCCACGTCGAGAAGGCCCTTGGCCTCCATCAGCTCACGGACCGCCTTGACGCCCTCATCGGTGTACCGGTGCTCGCGCTTGAGCTTGGCGAAGGCGCGCTCCTGCTTGTCGAGCGTGCTGCGGATGCTGGCTTCGCGCCGCTCGTCGTCGCGCTCCTTCTGGAGCGCATCAAGCTTGGCCTGCATCTCGGTCTTGAGAGCGTTGATCGGTTCCTCGCGCAGGCGCTCCTGGTCGAGGAAGGGGGTCGGAGCGTTGGGCTCGACGATCTTGTGCGCCTCCTCGAGGCGGCGGCGCGCGGCGGGATTCTGGACCATGCGATTGGCGACGACCGCCAGCGCGTGCATCCGGTTGTACTCGGCCTCGTCGACCTCGATCTTCGGCATCGCTTACTTGCTCCCCGGCGAAGATCCGGCGTTCGGGACGTGGCTGATGCCCATCCCCGGCGCCTTCTGCTGGGCCGGCATGTGCGACGGCCGGCCGCCGATGTCGGAACGGTCCAGATCGACCCGGATGATCTGCTCATCGGAGGTCGGGATCGCCTTGGTGGGGTTCTGGAAGATGTTGGGCATGGATGCTCCTCAGTAGTGCTTGCCGCGGTAGACGGGCGCGAGGTTCTGGGTGCCGATGTCGCGGCCGGGACCGGACGCGGGCGTGAAATTGCGCAACTGCACCTCGGCCATCGTCATCGGGACGCACACGACCTCGGGGTTGTTCTCTTTCGGCGGCATTTCCACCTTGGTCTCGAAAATGCTCATGCCGCTGCTCCTGGCTGGGGCTGCGGTTGCCCGCCTCCCGGTGCGCCGCCGCCCTGCGCCATCTTCTGTCGCATGGCCTGTAGCGCCTGCATTTGCTGGTTGTTCTGCGCCATGTTGCGCTGCTGGGCTTCGATGGAATTCTTCTGGGCGGCCGGGGTGACCGAGCCGTTGGGGACAAACTTGGACAATCCCTTCAGGGCTTTCAAAACCTCTTGGCCCGCCTCGGACGAAGCACCGAGCTGCGGAAGCAGGGACTCCAAGTGCTTAACGACGACGCCCAGCTGCTGCATCCCTTGCGCTTCGAAGCCCTTGTTCGGCGTCGGCCCCGTTGCCGGGGATTGACCGAAAGGGGGCTGCGATGGAGGTGCGCCGGGGGGAGCAGGAGCTGGGATCGGCATCTTGGAAGCTTACTTCCGGCGATGCTTACGACCGCGGTTGCGAACGATCATGGCCATTCTCCTGGTTGTCAATTCGCACAGTATCGTGCGCGGCCAACCTCGACGGGTTCCCAAGGGAAGGCCAGACCGAACGGAACGGAAGCCTCATGAACTTTTCAGTTGCGTCTAGTAATTTGCGGAACTATAAGGTTTGCTCATGAAAAACGGCCATGATCGCAACTGGTTCACCCTGAAAGAGGCTGCCGCCTACATCGGCGTCCATCGCGACACGATCTACAACTACATCAAGCGCAAGAAGAACCGGCCGCCATTCAAGCGGTTCACCGATCACGGTCCGTATCGATTCCCCAAAGAGCAATTCATCGAGTGGGCCGACGGTCCGACCAAAAAAGGATGACCTGAATGTTCAACGTGTCGATCTCGCACGGACCTGTCGGAACGGTGTGGGCGCTGCTGTTCAAAACCGAGGAAAAAGCTGTCGAGCTACTCAGCACCGTCGTGTCGGTCCACGGCAAACAGGCTGGCGAAGGCATACTAAGCGGCACTGACGACTTCGGGCAAAGTTACGCAATTCCGTTTGAAAACATCCACGCCATACTTCTCGAAGACCTCGACCAGATCGAACAGGCCCGCATCCAGCGCGCGCTCGCCGACGAACGGGTCAAGGCGAAGTTCATGGTTGCGGCGAAATCGGACCCGGTGATTCGGCAGGCGATCCAGGGTCAGCAGGCGCCGATCATGACGCCGTTTGGAAGAGGCTAGTGATGCTGCCCGTGTCCACCCAGCATCTTCTCGATCGCCTTGTCCTTGCCCTCGGGCGATAGCTGGGCGAACAGTTTCTCCTGCATCGCCTGCCCCGACTTCTTGTGCTCGATGAAGGCCGCCTTGGCAGCTTCCTTGTCGGGTACCGACGAGTTGTCGATCAGATAGAGCCCATCGACGACGCCCATCTTGCCGAGCGCGAAGATCAGTTGCTGCGCGTCATCAACAAAGATCGGCGACGAGCGGTGGCTGTCCACCGTGATGCGCCAATCCTCCGGCAAATCCGAAATCATGAAGTTGTCCTCCATCTTTTCGGGGTCGACCCAGTATTTCCGATCCTCCTTGGCCTCCATCATCGTCGCCGTGAGGTCCGCGCACACGGCGCACTGGCGCTCGATCAGCAGGGCGCGATCGCGCAGGGTCGGCGATGCCGTTTTCATCAAAGTCTCGGCGTGGGCGCCGGCACGGACGCCCGACTCGCCCTTGCCCTGCATGATCTCGGGGAATGAGCCGAGCGTGTTGACCTGCTGGATCAGCCACTCGATGATCTTGAGCAGTTCGGGCGGGAATTTGGGCGTCAGATCCTCGGCGCCGCCGTTCATTCCCAGGTTCAGGTACCCGGACTGCCGAAACTGCGCGTAGCCCTCGTCGGTGATGGTGTTGTCGCCCTTGAAAGCGATGATCTTGTCGATCTGCAAGCCGATCAGCCGCTTCAGGTCGTCGCACATCTGCGCCAGGAAAGCCTGCGGCTCCATCAGGTCGATCAACTCGCTCCGCCCCCAGATGTACCCGGTCATCGGGTTCGGCTGGATGATCCGGTAAGGCTGCACCCGCTCGATGCCCATCAGGTTGGACGTCTTGAAGCGTGTCACCAGGATGTCGGGATTGACGATCTGGATCGTCGCGTAGTCCTCCTCGCCCTTGATCCACAGTTCGTGGAATTCCACCGTCGGGGCACCGTCGGTCGGCCCCATCATCGGGTAGTTTGGATCGTTGCCGATCTGCACGACGCCTCCCGGCAACGGGCGCGTCGATGATTGAACGCCGGTTTGCAGGATCGACGACGACAGAACGTTGTGGACGAAGCTGTCGGGACCCGAACCACCCGCACCCTTCTTGGAGTGCGTCATGATCTTCTCGTACAGATCCTTGGCCTTGGGGAAACGCCAGATGCGCTGCCACACCTCGGGGCCGGTGAGCTGCGAGGTCTCGCAGATGACCTCCTGGTTGGCAATGTCGGTCTCGCTTTCCTTGTAGAAACCGAGATTCCACGGCATCACCACCTTCTTCTCGTAAACGATCCGCGGCTTGCCCTCCGGTCCCTCGTTGCGCGGCCACTGCTTCAGGGCGACAAGGCCGTACTTAAGCGCCTCGTACACGCCCTGACCGAACAGCATGTCGGTCGAGGAGTGCTCCCACTGGCGGGTCAGATGCTTTGCAAACACCTCGCCACGCTTGATGACGTCCGACTTGTAAGCGTTGTCGAAATCGCAGGCGAATTTGAGGTCGGTAGGGGAAAACAGGTGCGACGCCGTGCGCTCGAGGTGATAATTCATCGTATTGATGAGCGCCTTTTGCCCGGTCACCGTGCCGGTCTCGGCGACGGTGTTCAAAATCCGGTAGTAGGCGGCGCGCACACTCTGGCTGATCCGGCAGGTCTCGATCAGTTCGTTCGCAAAGGGAACGAGCTCTTTCTCGCCTGTCGGAATCTGGATCATACCGGCGACCTGTAGTTCGGATTATTGCTGATCTGAAGCGGCAGGGGAGCCTGCCCGACCGGGGTCATTATCCGCTGCAGGCGGTTGCGCTCGCGCAGGCCGGCGTAAGTATCCTTGTTCTGCATTACCCTTCCGTCGGGCAGCACCATAGGCGCATGCGCCTGAGCGGCGCGCGCCATCGCGTCCGAATTCCCTGCGCCAAACCCGACGGGCATTCCCGCGCGCTGCATCGCATCCATGTGCTGGGTGACGGGATTGACGATGTCCTTGGTGGCGAACTGGGTGTCGTTGCGGTCGTTCAGGTCGGTGATCTTCAGGCTCGACATTTCCTCGGGCGAGGTGCCGGCCATGGCAGCAGCCATCTCGGCGCGCTGCACCGAGCCATCCATGATGTCGCGGGCGACCTTGTCGTTGTTCTTGGATTTCTGCGACAAGAAAGCCGGCATGCATATTTCATCATCGGCACGGCGGTTGTTGATGTCGGCGCCACACTCGGGAATCTGACAAAAATCCGGCCAACCGACGCTGACGTCGTACTTAAATTTGCCCCGGCATACCGGACACTTCAGGATCACTGCCATCAGGATCTCCGCGCCGGATGATACTGCCAGATCGGATGCCCCGGCGGAATGATGCAGCTCGGGCCTAAAACCGGAACCGCAGAAACTCGGCCTTCCCAAATAACCGGCATACGTTCGACCACGATTCTACCTCCGTCCGTATCGCCAAGCCTGCTTGGCCGCCAGCCGCTGCTGGTCCAGCCGCCCCTTGGCCTTCTGCCCCATGAAGGCCGATAGCATGTTTGCATTGAACAGGGCGGTCTGGTCAACAATAGACTTCATCTTCTTGGCGGCTTCCGCCTCCCGGGTCCGCTTCTGGACGATCAGGTTTCGGCGGATCTTAGAATCCCAGTAGTGTGCCCCCATCGCTGCCGCAACAACGCGATCGTCTTTTTGCCCGCCTTCGGCGCCAATTGACGCACCGTCTCGCGTGACGTTTTTCATCTCCTCGACCAGATCGTTTGAACGAATCCTAAACTGGCCATTCGAAACGAACCCGCGAAGCTCCTCCATAATCGCCTCTTTGTTATTAGGCGAAGTTTTCCAATGCCATACCGAGGCACCTCCCGTCAGCGAGTCGGGGCGCGCGTACATGAACTGCTTGACGTTCGCAAAGATATTGCGAAGGCCCTGCTCTTGCATCGGCGCGTAGCCATTCTCGATCTGGAATTTCAGCGACTTCAATTCCTGCAGCACCGCGCCACCCGGCCCGTTGATTTCAAGGATGTAGTAAATCTCATTCAACGGCTCGTTACCGTACCACGCCATGATCCCTGCCGCGACGTGCGCCAGATGTTTGGTCGAAATCATCGGGAAAGCGTACTCGGCAACCTGGTCAACACCGTCTGCGAAACAACGAAGCACCTCGATCGCCGACCGGTCGTTGTTCTCATTCTCGCCGAACGCCGGGTCAATACTTACCACGTAAACCGCTTCCGCTACTGGCGGCTCCCACACCTTTAGCTCGATATTCCGTGTGGTTTCGGCGCGGTAAACCTTCATATCCGAGAATTCTCGGCCACCGATGAACATGTACGGCGTGTACTTACGCTGCACAAACTTGTCGGTCTGTTCCTTCAGTGACTGGCCGGCAAAAAAAGTGCTGCCTGTTTGCTGAAACGCCTCATCCTCAGTCCACGGATCTTCCTGCTTCTGCAGGGAATCGCCTTCGAACCCCGCATCAACATCGCCTTCGATGCGTGCAGCCGGATCGACCAGCTTGCGGTACCAAGCCAACTGCTCCTGCTGGATTTCAAAATTGTACTGCTCCTTGACCGCGTCGATCTTGGCCTGCTCCTCCTTGGTCGGAGGTTGCACACCGTACAGCGGCCAGTCCTTCTCGTCGGTCCGCTCGATCCGTTGCTTGTCGTGCGCCCACCACCCAATAAAAACACAGACGCAGTGGTCCGTATCGGCCCGCGCGATATCCCACATGTCCTTCCACTGATTGGGACCGCGCGCAGTTGACTCGTAAATGTAAAGACGATCAGGATTGAACTGCGACAGCGAACGCCTGAACGACACCAAGCCTTCTTTGTTGTCGTAAGAACAAAGTTCGCTCATGTGGGTCATCGACAAACCTGCCGATCGACCGAGAGTGCCGCTGGTCTTCGTCTTTTTGACGCCCGCTGACTTGAACAAAATCTTGGAATTATTGACCAGGGTCAGCCCGTCCCGGTTATCGCCGCCCTTCTTGACCGCCGGAAACTTCAGCGTATCCGGCAAATCGGCAATCATCGTCGTCAACTCGGCACGCGCCAGGTTCTTGTTCTCGTTCGAATCGAACACCAGCGCGCCGGACAGTCCGCGGTGAACCCCCAGGTAGAACGTGGAAAGCGCGCGGCAGATAGTGGTGATGCCAAGCTGGCGAGACTTCAAACAGTAGAAATCATGAATGTCCTTTTCCAGGCCGTCCATGATCGCGGTGATGAACAAGCGCTGGCCGTAGTAGATGTTGTCCCCCAGCGATATGAAGGCATCGTCTTTGGAATTTATGTGGCATTGCGAGAGGAAGGCGTAGAACGCCTGCTCGAACGCGACCCGCTTTTGATGAGACCAGCCTGCCATCAGGTCACCGTGAAATAGGCCGGCGCCGACACGCTGGTGCCGGTGACGACGTTGATCGACCACTGGCCGATCTGGTTGAGTACGCCCGCATTGAGGAAACAGAAAACATAGGTGCCGCCGTGGAAGCGCCCGAGCGCGGTGTAGACGTCGGTGAATTGAGGCTGGACGCGGAGCGAGTTGACACTGATGCTGGTCCCATCGGGGCGGGTCAGGGTCGCCGTGAACACCTGGCCGGGAACTATCTGGTACCCTACGGAGATGAAAAAAGAAATAGCCTGGGTATGGTCGACCGCAGGGGGCAAGGCGATCTGGAGGAAGCGGCCGACCGCCGAGGAGCCGTAGTCGGTCTGCAAGGCAATGAATTGCGACCGCTCCCACGTCGCGTACTCACTGACGCCAAGGGCGTCGAGCGCGGCCATGACGTCGATCGTCGAGACGACGAACCGTTTTATGCCCGTGACGCTATCGGCCGCCGCGGCGGCCTCAATCAGCGCCAGCCTGAACTTGCCGCTGGACGTGACGTTGTCAGCGGCGCTGGCGGCCTCGCTGATGGCGGGGCGGAAAATGGCGCGGGTCGAGGGCGTGTCGACCGCGTTGGCGGCTTCGGAAACCGCCGGGCGGAAAATGGCGCGGGTGCTGGGCGTGTCGACCGCGTTGGCGACTTCGCTAATGGCGGGCCTGAAAATGGCGCGGGTCGAGACAGTGTCGACGGCGCTTGCAGCCTCACTGATCGCCGGCTTGAAAATCGCTTTGGCGGCTACCGTGTCAACCGCAGTCGCCGCTTCCGAAATCGAGACGTTGTAAATGTTGCCGCTTTGAGCAAGCAACTGCGCGTCGAACCAGCCCTGCACCGTGATCTGCGGGTCGAACCACTTCTTGGCATTGAGCGGCGGCTCGTAGACCGAATTGAGGGCCACGCTACTGCGGCCCGTTCATCTGGTTAAGGCACGTAGCCCCAGCCGGTATCGTCAACGTGCCGGAAGCCTCATGGGCTTCAACCGCGAATGAATTGGAGCTGGTGCTGTTGACGCCGTGAATGTCCAGCGACCACTGCAAATTGCTGGCTGCCGTGATACTTGCCGTAGCCATGGCTGATGATAGAGCCGTAGCTGCTGCCGTGTTTGAATAGGCGCTGGCCGACGCCGTTTGATAAGTCAGAACGCTGACGACACTGCTGATCGCCGCTGATCCCACCACTTCAAAAGATACGATGCCCGTGGTTCCGACCTGCATATAGCCGCTGCAAACCGCGTGGAACGTCTGACCGATCGGCGCGACAAACTCCAACTGCCCGGTGTTGGATGTCGCGCCAGCGACAATGGTAAAGCCTGTCGTGGCATTCGTGTACGCCGACGCGATGCCTGATCCCTGTGGGTTCTGGGAGCATGCACCTGTAGTCGTGTAGTTAAAGATGATATGTGGGAACACGGTTGCGAGAAATTGTTGCGTCGCCAGCAATTCGCCGCAGTCGTTTAGATGCTGCGCGTCGCTGCTGTTCACGAGTCCTTGCGCCACTCCCCATGGTGGGGTCAGCCCCATTCCGGTGTTCTGCGCCGTGAATGGAAAGGCGCTCGACGTGGTGCCGCTGATACTGCCCATGAAGATGTCCGCCATATTCAGGCAGGCCCAGCCTTGTGCTTGGCAATACGTCAGCGAACCTTGCTGAAGCGCGGCATACGTCGCAGGGGCACCACCCGAATTGTAGGGTGGTGGCACCCAAAACATCACGCTCGCGCCGAGGTTGATCAGATCGGTAGCGACGATCTGATTCTGTGCGTTCTGCTGCGTCGAGGTGATGGCAGAGCTGGCGTTGGCATCGTTCTCGCCGTTTTCCAGCGTGCCAAGGGCGATCTTGCCGGGTAGAATCTTTACCCAAGCCATCCCGCCATCAGTGACGCCAGTCTTGGTGCCAGATGCGAACCATGGTGACGATGCGCCGCCGACGCCCATGTTATCGACAGCAAAGCCCGTGGTGCAGGCGGTGTTAGATGCAGTGCAAAACAGCACGCCCTCATAGGCATAAAGATAGTTCGTCGCGCCAAGCGCCGTCAGCGTCAGCGTCGATCCCGTAGCCGGCTGGCTGGCGAAGGCTACCGGGTTCGCAAAGTTCTGGATCGCGACAGCGGCCGTACCGCTGTTGGCGTTGCATGCACTGCCGACGGACGATCCGTTGATCGTCACCGTGTAACCGTTGATGCTCGCGCCCGGCACGCAATAGATGTTCACGCTCGAATAGGGTTGACCGACGTTGATCGTGATGACGCCGCCACTCGAAAGCGTCATCAGTGAGCCGCCGTTGAGCGAGACCCCGCTTTCCTGCGGCCCCAGTAATGTCGAGTTCGTGATAGTGCCCGACGTTAGCGTGTAGCCATCGCCAGCCGAAACCGTCGTGGTTGCGTTCGACAGCCGAACGATTGGCCGAGCGCCAGTCGAGTATTGCGGGTAACGCTGAGAAAGTTCGTTGATCAACTGCAAGGCGAACGTGCTACCGAGCCGGATCGGACCGAACGTGCAAGGAGCCTGCTGATTACAGGTGATGATCGAATCGCCAAGGTTTTCGATCCGCACTATTCCAGAGCCGATTGCATTCCACACGCGATAGAGCGAGGCCAGAGATGGGCCAACGGTGTTAAGCGGGGTCTGCCATGTCGCAGTGGTGCTGCTGGTTGCCGTGAGGTTCTGTCCGAGGGTCGGTGCGGTCGCGCTCGACACGTTGACCGTGGTCGTGGCGCTGGCGACCGCATTCGCGATTCCGGCGGTCAGGCTCGCGGCGGTCCCGCTGATGTTGGTGCCCGTGAACGACGGGGTAGTGGTGACCGACCACGTTCCGCTCGATATCGACGGGATGCCCGTGCTCGCGGACGTGTTTTGGCCGGTGCCGCCCCATTGTGCGCCTATTGCGGTGCCGTTCCAGACGCCGGTAGCTATCGTCCCCAATGAAGTCAGGGACGACCCAGTGATGCCTGCTGGCAGAGACGAGCCAGACAAACTACCAGCAGGATATCCCGTGGTGATGCAACCGACGCCGGTTCCTGACGTATATTGAAGCCAGTTACCAGTGGCCGAACACGAGGGCCAGCTCTGGCCACTCGGCGTAGTGCCCGTCAGTGCGCCCAGCCATTGATTTGCACTGAGGGCAGGCAATGCGGCGTAGGGAATGCCGCCGTAAGTCAGAAATCCGCCGGATGCATTGACAGCAAGCGCGAGGGCAGTAGCCACGCCCGTACCCGGAGTAATGCTCGTGCCCCACGCCGACCCCGTCGATTGCGGGATGCCTGAGGCGGGATAGGAGCTGATGCCGGTTCCGGGGCAATTCAGCGTGCCGCTCGATAGCGTGCAGCCCGAGGCGATCGTCACTATCCCGAACCGCGCCGGCGATCCTCCGTTGTTTTCGATCAGGCCCTCTGAACTGCCAGGCGGGGTGTTCTGCGCCAGCGCCGGGGTGCCCAACAAGCAAAGCAATAATACGAGAACCTTTTTCATACTTCCGCCACCCATCCTAAACTCGTATCAACCCAGGTCTGCGCTCCCCCCTTGGTGTAGACCTCGTTATTCCCCGTGATGCTGCCGGTCGCCGGCGACGCCGTGATCGCGTTCGTCTGTGCTGTCTGCGCGTAATCGACGATCGTCACCTTGTTGTTCGACCCCGCCGCCGTCGGAATCGTCGATGTCTTGGCGCCCGCCGTAGCACTGTTCCACAGGATCAAGCAACTCCCGGACGACATCGAGGCTGGCCCGGCGTCGGTCGTGCCGGTAGAGACAATCCGAACCTGCGGATACGCCGACACCGGATTGGCGGCGGTGACCTTGAGCTCGCCGCTGGCATCGAACGTGCGCCAACCCTGCCCGTACACGAACTCGCACATCTCGCCGGGCTGCAATGTCGAGCTGTATATTTTGTTGGTGTTGGTGCCATCGTTCAGGTTGACGGTGATCAGGTTGGTGACAGAGGCCGAGGTGTTCAGGATGATCAGTGTGTTTATGTTGCGCTGCACCGAGGCGCCGGGCGAGCCCACCACGGTGGTCGTGGTGGCGCCCGTGATCGACGCCGTATTCAGCCCGGTCGGGGTAATGGTGCCGGCGTTGTTGTCGAGGTAGGAAGCATGGACCGAAACCGCCCCGGCCGACCCGGTGGTGACCGAGATCAGCGCCGAGGTGCTGCTGAGAATCAGCACCTACATGCTCACGGTGTACGACACCACCACCTGGTCGGTGGACGCTACCGTCTTGTTGCCCCCGGTGAACTGACCGGCCGACCAGAGCGTGCCGCCGGTATTGTCGATGGTGTTCAGCGCTCCGGATCCGTAGACGATGAAGGCACCGGTGACGGTGCCGGCACCTGTGAAGGTAAAGGTCAGGGAGGCTGACAAAGCGATCGCTCCGCCGGACGCCGCGGCCCATGCGCAGGTGTTCCGGGTGCCGGAATAGGTCGGGGCGTTGGCGTTGCCCGCCTCGAGCCAGCCGGCGTGACTGGTCATGGTGTCGGCGGCGGAGACGGCGGTGAAGGAAGTATTTGAAATCAGGCCCATATAGGGACCGGTGACGGTGTAGGCCGAGCCATTCAGGAAGGTGTTGAAGGCGAGGTTCTTGCCGGGGGTGGTGACCACGTTGTCGAACGTGTCCTCCCACTTGGCGTTGCCGTCCTTGTCATAACAGACGGCGGTGAAGACGCCCTGAGCGTCAAGCTGGTCGCCTAGCAGCACTGGCTGGTCTCCGGGTTCCCGGAGACCATAGGCGGAATAGACCAATCAGGTCAACGGCGACCGAACCCCTGTCCGCGACTCGCCTGCTCCATGGCAGCCTGCGCCATCTGACCGAGCGTCTGAACGATGCTCCAGAAAATGGCGGCCTCGTCCTGGTTGAAAGCGATGAATGAGAACGGCTCGCCATCGTCGCCGGGCGGGATCGCCAGCAGCGCGCCGCCGAACTTGGCATCCTTGTTCAGGCGGATCTGGGCGGCCATCGACTCGAACAGGCGAGCTCGCGTCTCGACGGGGTCAGGGGGTTCGTCAGACATCTACCGCCTCAAGAACGTCGTCGATAAGCGGAACAAGATTCTTGGCATCCGCACGCAACGGCTCGTGATTGACCGGCCAGCGACGACCCGTCAGCGCCTCCAACAAACCCTCGCGCTCCTCCGCCATGTTGCCGAGCACTGTTCGGCAACGCCGCAGGATCATAACGAGGTCTTTCGTAGACGCTTCTGAAACGATCACACGTACCTCCACGCCGATGCAAACGGCTTAATCTCCCCGAGGAACATCGACCCGGCCGACGCCGCATTGGACAGCTGCACCGCCTTGCCCTCGTCGAACCCCTTGTAGGCCGCCGTTTTGCCGTTTTTGGCGAACGTGACAACCAGTTCCTGATTGTCTTCGTCCCAGCCTACTTCGGACAGCAGGGAGGAGAAAACTGGTTTGGACCAGGACATCACCGATTCTCCCACGCAGCAACGCAAACCGGTACGATCGGGCGGATCAATTCGCGCATTGCATCGGCGTAAACACGAATCTCGTATTGCGCGTGCCCGTCGCATCGAAGCGTCAGGAACTTGAGCAAATTCAAAAGATCGACCGTCGCGAACATGTGGCTGTAAGCCGCCACTGGCAGCACCGAACGCGCTAGTTCGCGTGGCACGCCTCGCTCCAGCAATCCACGATATATCTCAAAAGCGTCCTCGCACGACTTTCGGATTAGCCCCGACGACACTTCGTCAGTAGCGCCGGTCCAAACCCGCGCCTGTTTACTGCTTGCGCTCTGCGCCCCGATATCCTCCGGACGCGGCACGTAGAACTCTTCCGGAAGCTCGCGGTAACGAGCGCTGAGTTCGTTGTAGGACCAAGTTCGATGCCGGTGCCACTGCCGGAACACGAATATCGGCGCCTTTATCTCGAACGTGAACGCCACTGCCTCGAATGGCGTCGTGTGATGATTCTTCCACAAATATCGAAGCAGCTTCGCATCCGATCCCTGATCTTCCCCTGCGCGCCACGCAGCGTCGTAAGATACGCGCGCGGCACGAACGACTGACAAATCCGATCCCATGCTATCGACCAAGCGAACAAAACCGTGATCAAGAACGTCAACTCGTTCCACTGTCGATCTCCATGATGCTGCGCTTCAGATAGTTGGCCTGATCCAGGCATTCCTCGTAGGCATGCTGAAGCCAATCGCGCAAATTAAGATCCGTGCGATCGAGCGTCACGCCATACTTGGCAATGCCGAACTGGGAACGGCGCAGGAGATCAGCGCGCACCGCTTCGACAACTGAATCAACCGCCATGTACCTTCTCCTTCAAGGCTTCAACGATCCGCTCGAACACGGGCTCCCAGCGCATGTCGTCGGACTGCTGGAAGAAAGTAGTTTTTGGCGTCCACAATTTCGCGTTGCCAGATACTCCCGCTCGATAATCTCGCCCCAACCAACTGTAAGGAATCCAGCATTCATGTCCGGACATAGAGCATATATGACCGAGCGCGGATTCGCATGACACCACAAGATCCAAGCCAGAGAGGATCGAAACGGTATCGGCAACATCGCGTATATATCCGGACAAGTCCCTGATGAGAGGCGCAAATCCCCATAAATTAAGCTGATCTTTTCGTTGATCGCACTGCAAAGCATATAGTTGAACCCCGGGAACACGATACAACTCCATAAAGTGATGGATCGGGATGTTGCGATGCTTGTCGATGTCGTTCAGCGGGCTACCGGCCCAAGCGATGCCGATGTGGAACTTGCGGTCGGGCACCTTCCACGCGGTCGACATCGGCGGGCGGGGCATGTCGATGTTTGGAGCTCCGATAATTTCCGCATCTGATAGACCAAGAGCGTAGGGCAGACTAACGAAGGTGCTCCACACATCAGCGTCGCCGGGGAAACTCGACGGCGAGGGTATGAAATTGATATTGTCCAGGTGGCGAAACGCGTGTTCAAACACACGTCGAAGCTCCGCCTGCACGCACATATGGATATATCGACACCGCTTGGACGCGGCTTCGACAAATCGAGCGTATGAAAGCGTGTCACCGAGACCTTGATCGGCCACCAGGAACAGCGTCTTGCCACTTTCACCCCTCCACTTGGAATACGGATACAACAGGAATTGCGGCAGGCGCGCGGGAAAGCGCGACTCGAAGTGCTTCAGGCCCGCGGCGTACTGGCGGTCGAACAGCAATGCGAAGGCGTAGGCGAACTCGGCGGTCGGGTAGCCGACGCCATCGTTGGGGTCGGTCAGGTCGAGGCACTTCCTGGAGTAGCCGACGGCGATGCTGGTCTCGCCCCAGACCTGGTGGCAAAGCGACAGATGCATGTAAGGAAGCGGGCGCTTGGGGTCGATGCGCAAAGCCTCGTGCAGGTGAACGACGGCTTCCTTGTGCCCGCCGATCTGCATCAGCTCCCACGCCAGGTTGGTCAGCGCGCGCACTTTGCCGTCATCGTCGAGCTCGCATTCAAGCGCGCGGCGGTACAGCGCGACGGAAGCGTGCGGGCGAAGCAGGTCACCGGCCGCTCCGCCGTTGGCGTAAAAGGCCGCGCCATAGGTGGGGTCGGCGAAACAGGCGGATGCCATGAGCTGGTAAGCGTGGTCGTTGCTGGTCGACTTGTCGTGCGCCGTCTCCTGGCCTTTGATCAGGAGTCGCATCGCGCCCTCGCGGTCACCCATCCACCAGATCCTTCTGCTTCAGCCTCAAATCATGCGCCAGACAGATGCCGTGCCCGATGCCGGTGCGCCTGCCGATCTTGGGGTCCATGCCGCCGAAGGACCAATCGTGAACCCATTCGGAAGTGTCGGTGCGCTGGCGGACATGCTCGCCGGCGGCGCAGTGCGGGCACAGGTCTCGGCACTTGGTCTCGAATTCCAGTAGCGTCACTGCCTCGCCTCCTTGACCGCGTTGCGTACCGAGCTCCGGTCGAACGGCTTGCCGGCCCGCGACAGGTACCCTCGCGCAGCCAGCGCCGCCGGGATGGCGCTGACGCCAACACCGGCCTGATACGCCTCCCGCATCAACGCCAGCGCCTCCATCTCCCGCTCGTCAACCTCGAGCGTCGAGTCGTGCCCGACACCGACCTTCCGGTACCCGAAGGGGACCTTGCCGACCGGGCCGCCCTTGGCCTTCTTGGCCTTGCGGCCCTCGGCGGTGCGCTCCTTGATCCGTATGCGCTCCATGTCGGCGACCGCCGCCAGGATGGTCATGATCAGCTTGCCGACCCCCGAGGACACCGGCTCGTGGCTGATGTCGAACAGCACGAGGTTGACGCCCTTCTCCTTGAACACCTCGAACATGGCGATGGCGTCGCCGGCCGAGCGAAACATGCGGTCAAGCTTGGACGCGATCACCGTGTCGCCCGGGGCCATGGCGGCAAGGAGTTCGGCGCCGGCCGGGCGGAAGGCCAGCTTGACCGCGCCGGATACACCGGCATCCGTGAAAATCTGCACCCCGTACTTGTCGATGCCGCGGGTGCGGGCGAAGCCCTCGATGATGTCAGTCTGGACCTGCAAAGACGAGCGGTTCTCGTTGGCCTGGTCAGCAGTGGAGCAGCGAATGTACCCAAGAATCATGGCGCTATTTCCATCTCGACGGTTGCACGAAGTTTGGCGCCCATCGAATCCGGCCAGTCTACTGCCCACGTGACACGCTTTATCAAGTAAGTCACTTTCCGAATGTTGACAAACTCCCCGGCACGGGGGACGGCAGAGTCAACTACGACCGAAATACAAGGCGCCTCGTGTCCAATGTAAAACTCAATCATGGCCATAAACAGGGCCTCCCTTGTTTGTACTACAAATTAGTACATCAGGCTTTTGTCCTTGTCAACACCTGCTGCTCGACCCACGGATAGGTCTCCCGCAGGCCGTTCCAGAGCGACGTCGGCGGCTCCCAATTCAGGACGTGCCGACTGATGGAGTTGTCACTGCTCCGGTAGGAAACCCCCGTCGGCCCGGCCGCCTGCCGCCACAGCATGTCCTTGCCCGCCGCCTTGCACACCGCGGCAAACAACTCGGCCACCGAGGTTTCTTCCGGCGAGGAAATGTTGACCGGCTTGTTGTAGCTGGACGCCATCAACCGAATCAGTCCCTCGACGGCGTCGTCGATGTAGGTATAGTTCCGCACCGACCACCCGTCGCCCCAGAGTTCGACAATGCCGGCCGGAGCGCCCTGCGCCACCTTCCGGCAAATGGCCGCCGGCGCCTTGGCGCGCGGGCCATCCCAGATGCAGCCGGGGCCGTAGGTATTGCCGAGCCGGGCGATCCGGACGTCAAAGTCGAGATTGCGCGCGTAGGCGGCGTACAGCTGCTCGCTGAACAGCTTCTCCTGGGCGAACGGGAAGGTGTTGAAGGAAGCCTCCGACTCGCGGAACGGATGCACCTCGGCGATGCGCTCCTGGGCGAATGGGTCGATGCCAATGTCGGGGTAGACGCACTGCGAGGAGGCAAACAGGATGCGGGCGTGCGAGTTGGACTTGCGCATGGCGTCTAGGGTGTTCAGGTTGATCTTGACCGAGTTGGTCAGGATATCGACATCATGATCGCCAGTACCGATAAAGCCCAGTCCGCCGCTCTCGGAAGATAGCTGGTAGCATTCGTCAAAATCATGACGCCACCAGTGAGCGTGAAAATCGACAGGGTTGGTAAGATCCAGGATGTTCCACTCATTGGCGATCTCCGGCGTCTTGCAGTATTTCGGAAAACCGCGGGCGACTGCAACGACGTAATTGCCTTCGGCCTTGAGGCGGCGGGCGAGGTGGCTGCCGATGAAGCCGGCGGCGCCTAGAACCAGAACTTTCTTCACCCGATCTGCTCCATCAAAAATTCCCACGCTTTCTTGGTCCAGATCGCATCGGCGAGGGCGTTGTGCTCACTGCCTTCATCCTGCTGGACGAGCTTCGGGTTGCCGACGCTGTCGCATAGCTGCTTGACATCCCGACAACACATCGGCCAGCCCTTCGGCAGGTCCATCATCGTCCCGAACAGCTGGCACAGCACGACCCAGTCGTAATCGGCATAGTACGCCCAGAACTCTGGCTTTTCGCCGGCGAACGCCAGGACCTTCGGACCGATCTCCTCGCGGGCGACTCCGTGTACCGGCATGTTCAATTTCGAAATGACGTTCGCGTACACCCACGGGCTTGCCCGCTTCAGGTCGGCAGACAAATTTTCCAAGTACAGCGCCGCGCCGTCCTCGCGCACCATGCCGATGCTGATGAGGTCAATCGTCTTGCCGTCCTCGATGAACTCAGTATCAAACCAGATTTTCATTTCGCCTCCGGCAACTGCGACCAATCAAACTTCCAGGTGGTGTCGATCATCTGCGGGTCGTTGCACAGCAGCCCGTAGAACACCGCCCCCTCGGCCAGCTGCATGGTCACCTGCCGCGGGATCGGGCCGCCGGGGACGGCGATGGATATCACCTCGGTGGCGGGAGGCAAGTGCGGGCTCGCCCTAAATCCAGAGCGGTGGTCCTCGATCGTCACCGTCGCGCCGGCGATGCCGCCACTGCACTGGAACGAGGCAGAACCAGAAATGTGCACAGAAAGAGACGCGCCGCCCGGACCAGCGCGGTAGGCGAACGGGCCGTAGCCCTGGCTCCACTGTAATTCCAAAGTGCCTTGCCATTTTGTATACAGCGCTCCCAGTTGGTGAGGAAAGAAAAGCATGGCGGCGCCGTCGCGGGCGAACGTGCCGGGGAGTTCGAATTTCCAGTCCCCGCGACGCAGATACGCCAACGTGTTACGGTACTGGATGAACGCCCGTTCGTCTCGCCGCACCTCGACCGGCCCTTGCGTCAGCTCCAGTCCCTGCTCTTTCAGCGGCGGGTTCTGTCCGATCATCTGACACTTGGCGGGGGTGAGAGCAAGAGAGGCGAGTCCGTGACGAGCCAGCTGGGCTTCCCACCCCCAATCCGTAGTGACCCACTGCTCATTGCCCCGGAAAGCGGCATAGGTGCGAAGATCGATGCCCGCCAGCTGGGCGAATAGCTTGACGTTGTCGGGCCACCAGTGGGTCCGGAAAGTTCGGAGCACGATCTGGGCGGCTTGTCGCGTGAATACCACAGCGCCAGCACCGATATTGTGCATAACGGCGTAGCCATCACGCTGCACAAGAACACGATCAACGTAAGACCGCGGGCTGACCGCCCCGACTTCGAGTCCATCTCGCAGGCCCTCCCTGAACAGGTTGATCGTCGGCTCGTACCAGTCCTCGTCCAGGAGGACGTCATTCTCGAGCAGCATGATGTGGGTGTAGGGCGGGTGCTGCGGCGGTCCATGGTTCAGGATGTAGGACAGCTTCCAGGCGATGCCGGCGTCGGCGCCGCCGAATACCCGGTCGGCGCGATGGCCGAGTTGGCCCGGCAACTCCCGGCCCTCGTCGGTCCGGCTGCCGTCGCACCAATAGAGGTCGCCGTGCGCGGGGAATTTGAGGCGGGCGAAGGTCTGCCTGGTGAGATCGACCTGGTCCTTGGTTGAAAAACCGACTGCTAGTTTCACTTCATCGCCTCCTCGCAATCGAGCAACCAAGTCTGCGCCGCGGCATGCGCCTTGTCGGGGATCAGGCTGTCGCCGTGCAGGGTGGCGTATATGATCTGCGTGTCGCCGATCACCGACTCGCCGTCCAGCTCGATCATGTCCAGCACCCGCGCGATCTTCTGCACGTTCTCCATCCCGTCGATCTCCTTGCGGAGGTCGGTGACGAGGTTGTGCTCGTTGCGCTGCTGATAGGTGAACGGGGGACCAAAATGAGTATGGTACCCCCGCTCGCGCGCCACACGCTGAACTATAAGCGACGCGTATATGTCGTCGTGGCGGCCGACGCCCGGCATCATGAACCACGACGGGATCAGTTCCCGGATGACTGCGGTGTTCTGGCTATTGAAGACGGTCCAGGTGTGGGGATCGACAACAACGCCGGTTGAACCGAGGATGTGAACGCTACCGATGTCGGGGCGGTGCTCCATGCGGGTGACAGCGTCGCAGTCGGGATCACCAATAACGAGTCCTGCAGCCACACCGACCTTGGCGCCGGTGACGGGATAGGCAGTCTTGCTGACGGGCTTGTCATAGGGGAATCCGCGGTGACGGGTCGGCGGGATCAGGAGCTGGCCCGGGTCGAACCAGCCGTCGGTGCCGGTGACCTTGATGCCGCTGAATTCCCACGGGCCGTCGAACGGGGCGAAGTGGTAAGGGCTGGTCGGGATGTTATCGTTGTCCCAGCTATAGATCACGTCGGCGCCCCATTTGAGAGCTTCCAGGAAGACGATGTTGCGGCGGGCCAGCGTGTTCCAGCCGATGGCTTCGGAGCACTTCCAATCGTTTTGGATAACCTCGCTCAGCAATTTCGTATTGGCATCGACGATGCTCGCAATGTCATCCGGCGTTTTCTTATCGACCGCCACAAAAAACCGGACGTCCGGGCCGATCTCCCGCATCAGTTTGAGGGCGTGCGGGATGTGGATGGTTGTGGTCGCCAAAGCTATTTTCACAGTGTCCCCTCGATCCTCGATATGCAGACGCCCGACTTCCGCTTGCGGTTATGCCCGCGCATGTTGACGGGGTAACGATGGCACTTGCTGTTGGCGGCCAGCGGGCGCAGGCCAAGCTGGCGCTGGTAACGAATTACTTTGGCGGTGGCGATGCCGAGCTCGGCGGCAATCAGGGCGGCGTCGATGCCGGCCAACTCCCGGATCTTGACCTCAGCCTCCAAAGGCACCGGAAACATCCGTAGGATACTGGAGGGACTCTTGGTGCTGACCCACCAGTCCGTTGTCGTGCAAATGCCAAGGTCACTCGCCATCGACGATCTCCTTGATCTCGGCCTGCGTCAGCGGCGGCTGCCCGCGCTCATAAGTCAGCCAACTGGTGACGATCTCCCGAAGCATCAAGCTCTTGCCGAAGCCCCGCTTGCGGGCGGCGACGCCCAGCTGGCGGTCGAGGGCGATGGGGATCCGGAAGGACCGCATCACTTCCCGGCGTTTGGGTTGGCGCTTGGGCATTCGGTATCCTGATAAAGAGCGGGGCGTCGTAAAACT
>Ga0182012_10000216_pt1 | contig 64809 bp, 50 predicted proteins | sample 612S2SmetaG_FD_120486 | JGI IMG/M metagenome (GOLD analysis project Ga0182012, IMG submission 120486) | Permafrost microbial communities from Stordalen Mire, Sweden - 612S2S metaG | ecosystem: Environmental > Terrestrial > Soil > Wetlands > Permafrost | place: Sweden: Stordalen | collected... | reverse complement strand
CGTTCGAGGCGACGCCGGAGCAGAACGCGCTGCGGCCGGGCGCTGTCACAAACCGTAAAAATCTGTTTCTCGCTGGCGACTGGACTGATACCGGGTTGCCTGCAACCATTGAGGGATCGGTCAAATCAGGGAACCGAGCCGCCGACTTGGTGCTCGCCAGGCACTGATCGTTGGATGGGCTATTCCCGGTCTGACCGGGCCAAGCGAATACAGGGGGTGTCGAGCCGATGCGTTCCGCCAATAAGCCAGTGGGTGTCGGGAGCGGAGCCGCGCTGGAGGCGAGCATCGCCTCGGCGACGGATGCGTTGCTGGGCTACCGGCAAGCGGACGGACATTGGGTGTTCGAGCTGGAGGCTGACTGCACCATCCCGGCCGAGTATGTGCTGCTCTGTCACTACCTCGGCGAGCCGGTCGATGCCGCGCTGGAGGACAAGATCGCGAATTACCTGCGCCGGGTTCAGGGCCTGCACGGCGGCTGGCCACTGGTGCACGACGGCGATTTCGACATGAGCGCCAGCGTGAAATCTTATTTTGCGCTGAAGATGATCGGTGATTCCGCCGATGCGCCGCACATGGCGCGGGCGCGCGAGGCGATCAGGTCGCGGGGCGGGGCCATCCACAGCAATGTCTTTACGCGGTTCCTGCTGGCCATGTTCGGGGTGATGACCTGGCGGAGTGTGCCGGTATTGCCGGTCGAGATCATGTTACTGCCGATGTGGTCGCCGTTTCACATCAACAAGATATCGTACTGGGCCCGAACCACGATGGTCCCGCTTTTGGTTCTGGCGGCGCTGAAGCCGCGTGCCAAGAATGTCAGAGGTATCGGCATCGATGAGTTGTTCCTGCAGCCGCCGCATTCCATTGGAATGACGGCCAAGGCGCCGCACCAGAGCTGGGGCTGGTTTATCCTGTTTCGCGCACTGGACAGTGTGCTGCGGGTGATCGAACCGCTTTTTTCGAAGAAACTGCGCGACCGCGCGATCGCCAGCGCCGTTGCCTTCATCGAAGAGCGACTGAACGGCGAAGACGGTTTAGGTGCGATTTATCCGCCGATGGCCAACGCCGTGATGATGTACGAGGCGCTGGGCAAGCCTGCGGACTATCCGCCGCGCGCGCTGACGCGAAAGGGGCTGGAGAGGCTATTGGTGATCGGCGAGCACGAGGCCTATTGCCAGCCTTGCATGTCGCCGGTGTGGGACACCTCGCTGACCTGTCATGCCTTGATCGAAGCCGGCAGCGCGCAGGCAATGGCTGCCGTCAAACAGGGGCTCGACTGGCTGTTACCGAAGCAGGTGCTCGATCTCAAGGGCGATTGGGCCGTCAAGCGGCCACAGGTTCGCCCCGGCGGCTGGGCCTTCCAGTACAACAATGCCTACTATCCCGATCTCGACGACACCGCGGTGGTGGTGATGGCAATGGATCGCGCGCGGCGCGCTGGCCAGCGCCATGAATACGACGCAGCGATCGCTCGCGGCCGCGAGTGGATCGAGGGCATGCAGAGCCGCGATGGCGGTTGGGCCGCGTTCGATGTCGACAATCTCGAATATTATCTCAACAACATTCCGTTCTCCGATCATGGTGCGTTGCTCGATCCGCCGACCGAGGATGTCACGGCCCGCTGCGTGTCGATGCTGGCCCAGCTTGGCGAGACCGTGGGAAACAGCCGCGCGGTGGCTGAAGGCGTGGCCTATCTGCGCCGCACCCAGCTGGCTGAGGGATCGTGGTATGGCCGCTGGGGCCTCAACTACATCTACGGCACATGGTCGGTGCTGTGCGCGCTCAATGCGGCCGGCGTCGAACACGGGGACCCGGTGATCCGCAAGGCGGTCGATTGGCTCGTCTCGATCCAGAACAAGGACGGCGGCTGGGGCGAGGATGCCACCAGCTACGGACTCGATTACCGGGGATTTACGGGAGCTCCAGCTACCGCCTCGCAAACGGCATGGGCCTTGCTTGCATTGATGGCGGCGGGGGAGGCCGAACATCCGGCGGTCGCGCGCGGCGTTCAGTACTTAATTGCAACACAGACGGAAAAAGGCCTCTGGGACGAGCCGCGCTACACTGCAACAGGCTTTCCCAGGGTGTTTTACCTACGGTATCATGGCTATCCGAAGTTCTTTCCGCTCTGGGCGCTGGCGCGGTATAGAAATACCAGGAACACCAACAGCAGGGTGGTAGGGGTCGGAATGTGAAATTGGGGGCGGGGGGCAACGCGACCGCGGGCAATCGACTTGACCCGCGGCCGGTACTGATTGTGACTGGCCTAGTCCAGGAGGCCCGCATTGCAGCAGGGCCTGGATTGACTGTGATCTGCAGCAGTAGTGATCCGCAGCAATTGCGGGCCCTTCTGACGGTTTTTGACCCCTCAACGATCAGGGGCGTCATCAGCTTCGGCGTCGCCGGCGGTCTTGATCCATCCTTGAAGTCCGGCGATGTCGTGGTGGCGACCGAAGTTTTGGCGGGCGACGCCCGATGGTTGGCTGGTCTGGCGCTGAACGAAGAACTGGTCGCCAGCGTGGCGCTGGGCCGCAGACGCGTCGTCAGAGGTGGTCTGGCAGGCGTGGAGCAGGTAGTGGCCGCGCGATCCCTGAAGGCGGCGTTGCGCTCGGAGACGGGGGCCGCTGCCGTCGACATGGAGAGCCATATCGCGGCCGCTTATGCCGCCGAGGCCGGCCTTCCATTCGCAGCCTTGCGCGTGATCAGCGATCCTGCCAGCCGCGGTTTGCCACCGCTGGCAATGTCCGCGATCAAGCCGAACGGCAAGATCGACTTGCGCAAGGTCCTGGGCGGCCTGGCGCGCAACCCGATGTCGCTGAGCGCCCTGGTTTCGACCGGGATCGATTTCAATCGCGCGCTGCGAAGCCTACGCGGCTGTAGAGGTTTTCTGCTTGGCGGCGAGGGCCTCGTCGCGGCGGATTTCTGACAGGCGCTTCTGCACCTCTTCGGAAAAGATGAACTGCGCCGGCCGCTGCTTGGCGAGACTGATCTCGGGTGCCATCGGCCCGGTCGTGCGCACGCCGCGCAGCGCCACCCACATGGCCTTCAGCGGATTGGCAAATGCCGCGTTTGCCGCGGTCGGCTCGTAGCCGCAATGCGCCATGCAGTCTGCGCATTTCTCATATTTGCCGGTGCCGTAGCTGTCCCAGTCCGTGGTTTCCATCAGTTCCTTGAAGGTCTTGACGTAGCCTTCGCCGAGCAGATAGCAGGGCTTCTGCCAGCCGAAGATGTTGCGTGCCGGCATGCCCCAAGGGGTGCACTCGTAATCCTGATTGCCGGCCAGGAAATCCAGGAACAGGCCGGAATGCATGAAATTCCATTTCTTGCCCTTGCCTAACGCGAATACGTCGCGAAATAACTTCTTTGTCTTGGTGCGGTTCAGGAAGTGCTCCTGGTCGGGCGCCCGTTCATAGGCATAGCCGGGCGACATCGAAACCCCGACTCCCAGTTCCGTGGTGAAGTCGAGAAACTTGGCGATGTCCTCGGCCGCATGTCCGTCGAAGATCGTGGCATTGACGTTGACTGTGAAGCCCCTGGCCTTGGCCGCCTTGATGGCCGAGACCGCGCGGTCGAACACGCCCTTCTGCGAGACCGCCTTGTCGTGGTGGTCCTTCAGACCGTCCAGATGTACCGAGAAAAACAGATAGGGTGACGGTTCGAACAGGTCGAGCTTCTTCTCCAGCAGCAGCGCATTGGTACACAGCGATACGAATTTCTTGCGCGCAACCAGCCCCCGTACGATCTCGCCGATCTCCTTGTGGATCAGCGGCTCGCCGCCGGGAATGGCCACCATCGGCGCGCCGCATTCGTCGGCGGCATCCCAGCATTCCTGCGCCGACATGCGGCGATTGAGGATCGCATCGGGATAGTCGATCTTGCCGCAACCTACGCAAGCGAGGTTGCAGCGAAACAGCGGCTCAAGCATCAGTACCAGCGGATAGCGCTTCCGACCGAGCAGCTTCTGTTTGATCAGATAGCCGCCGATGCGGATTTCCTTGAAGAACGGTATTGCCATTTAGAGGTTTCTTTCTGGACTCAAAGGTAAACAGAAATAGATCATTCCGCCGCCGCTAGTTCGGCGGGAAGGCGGAATTCGATAGTCTCTTCGCGGCCGGGTAGTACCGAGACGGCGACTGGCCCGATCCGCCTGAGCGCCTCGAGCACGTCATCGACGAGAACTTCCGGCGCCGAGGCACCGGCGGTAATGCCGACCGCCTTGACGTCTCTCAGCCAATCCGGGTTCAGTTCGCTGCCATCGGCAATGAGGTAACTTGGAATCCCGGCTTCGGCGCCGATTTCGCGAAGTCGGTTCGAGTTTGAGCTATTGGCGGCCCCTACCACGAGAATAACGTCTACAAGCTTGCTAAGGTCCCTTACCGCAGATTGGCGGTTTTGTGTCGCATAGCAGATATCCCGAATGTCCGGACCTTGAATATCCGTAAAACGCGCTTCCAGCGCGGCGATAATGTCCCTTGTGTCATCCACGCTCAGCGTGGTCTGGGTGATGTAGGCTACCGGTGTGTCAGCAGCCAGGGTCAAGGCCGCCACTTCGTCGACATTCTGAACCAGCAGCACCGGGCCCGGTATCTGTCCCATGGTCCCCTCGACCTCCGGGTGCCCGGCATGACCAATCAGTATCAGTGCTCGGCCCTTCGATACATAGCGCTTGCCCTGGTTGTGAACCTTCGTCACCAGCGGGCAGGTTGCGTTGAGGACCGGCAGGGCGCGCGCCGCGGCTTCCTGCTCCACGCTCCTCGCCACGCCATGGGCGCTGAATACAGTGACGGCATGCGGGGGTACTTCCGACAGATCCTCCACGAAGATGGCGCCTTTGTTAGTCAAGCTTTCGACCACGTATTTGTTGTGGACGATCTCGTGACGTACGTACACCGGGGGTCCGTAAGTCTCGAGCGCACGCTCTACGATTTCGATCGCCCGTACGACGCCCGCGCAAAACCCGCGGGGCTGCGCGAGATACACTTCCATGGGATGATGGCTACGCACCTTTCACCGAACCCATCGTTGCATTCCTATCCAGCCCGGGCATTCGCGATAACCGAACCTTATCCAATTTCAATCGTCCCTCGGCCAAGGGAATGTAATCCCAACGACTTTGTGTCAAAAAACGTTCAGCTTGCAAAGTCCGGTTGCCGAGGTCAGTCAAAGGTTGAGCCGGCGGCAGCGGTTTAGGGTATGATGATACAGCGTCACGCGAAATTGGCAAATACCGCCTTTGGCTCGCCTGTTCGTCACTTTACCCATGCCGATCCCGGCTGTATCTGCAGGGCCGGCTGTACCTGCCCCGAGCGCGGTTAAAACCCTCAAAAACAACGTTAGTTCAGCTTGCGGAATTCCGGTAGATGGCGGGCGTTTCCCGCACGCCGATAGCATCAGAAAGAATAAAAGTGCTGACAAGTATTGTTGTATCGGTTGTCAAGGCCTGCACGCGCTTCGCCTCCCTCACGCTCCTGATCGCGATCCTGCTTGCGATAGCGGCAGGCTTCTACACGACCCAGCACTTCAGCATCAACACGGATATCAATACGCTGATCTCGCCCGATCTGGATTGGCGTAAGCGCGATAATCAGTTCGACCACGCATTCGACCGGGACAGCACGATTCTCGCGGTCGTGGAGGCGCCGACCCCAGAATTTGCCAGCGCGGCGAGTGCCGCGCTGGCAAACAAATTATCTCTCGATACAAAGCATTTTGCATCGGTTCAGCCGCTCGGTTCCGGAGAGTTCTTCGAAAAAAACGGCTTGCTTTTCCTACCCGTGGAAGAGGTCCGCCGGCTCACCGGACAGTTCGAATCCGCCGCGCCGCTGATCGAAATCATGGCCGGCGATCCCAGCATACGAGGCCTGACCGGCGCGCTGGAAACTGGCCTCGCCGGCATCAAGCGCGGAGATTTCAAGCTTGATAGCACCGAGCGGCCCTTCAACCTGATTGCCCAGACGATCGAACACGTCTTGACCACCGGTTCCGGAACTTTTTCGTGGCGGGAACTGGTCAGCGACAAGCCGCTGACCCCAGCCGATCGGCGCGCCTTCATCGAGTTCAAGCCGATTCTCGATTTCAATGCGCTGCAGCCGGGAAAGGATGCGACCGACGCCATCAGGCAGGCGGCGAAAGACCTTGATTTCGCCGGTCAATATGGCGCGCGGGTGAGGCTGACCGGACCTGTTCCGATCGCCAACGAAGAATATGCCACCGTTCAGGACGGCGCGCTTGTCAATGGCATTGGCACCGTTCTCGTCGTGCTGTTCATTCTCTGGATGGCATTGCGTTCGCCGAAGATCATCTCGGCGGTGTTTGCGAACCTCTTTATCGGGCTTTCGATCACCACCGCGCTTGGCCTGATGATGGTGGGCTCCCTGAACCTGCTTTCGATCGCGTTCGCCGTTCTGTTCATTGGATTAGGCGTCGATTTCGGCATTCAGTTCAGCGTTCGCTACCGCTCGGAGCGATTCAAGAGCAGCGACCTGGGGGCCGCGCTGGTGCAGGCCGCCGAACGTTCCGCGGTGCCGCTTTCGCTGGCCGCGATGGCGACCTCGGCGGGCTTTCTGTCGTTCCTGCCGACCGACTATAAGGGTATTTCGGAACTTGGTGAGATCGCAGGCGTCGGCATGATCGTCGCCTTTTTGTCCAGCATCACCGTATTGCCGGCATTGTTGAAGTTGCTGAACCCTCGCGGTGAGAAGGAGCCGGTCGGTTATGCGTTCCTGGCCCCGGTCGACCATTTTCTCGAAAAGCATCGCGTTGTCATCATCGTCGGCACGCTGTTGATCGCGATCGCCGGTTTGCCGCTGCTTTATTTCCTCAGGTTCGATTTTAATCCGATCAATTTACGCAGTCCCAAGGTCGAGTCGATCGCGACTTTTCTCGATTTGAGAAGTGATCCGAACACCGGCGCCAACGCCATCAACGTGATGACCAACTCGGCTGCCGACGCGAAAAAGATCGAAGCCCGCCTGGAGCAGGTTCCGGAAGTACTCCGCGTCATGTCGCTGGAAAGTTTTGTTCCCGAAGACCAGCCGGCAAAACTCAAGCTCATCGCGCAAGGCGCCAAGATCCTCGAGCCCGCACTCAACCCGGACTCGGTCGACGCCGCGCCGTCCGACCAGGAGAATGTCGAGGCCCTGAACGAAACTGCGGAGAGCTTGCGGAAGGCCGCCGGTGATGCGACCGGGCCGGGCGCGCTGGCATCGCGGCGGCTGGCGGATGCGCTGTCGAAGCTCGCCGCAACCGATCAAGCAACGCGCGCCAACGTGCAGGCTGTTTTCGTGACGCCCATGAACCTGGTATTCGACCAGCTCAAAACCTCGTTGCAGGCTGAGCCGGTCAGCCTGAAAACCCTGCCGGCCAGTCTCGTGAACTCCTGGGAAACCAAGGACGGCCTGCAGCGGGTGGAAGCACTGCCGCGCGGCGATCCCAATGACAACGACACGCTGCGCAGGTTTGCCAGCGCCGTATTGGCCGCTGAGCCCAACGCCATTGGCGGACCGGTCTCGATCCTGAAGTCCGGCGATACCGTCGTCAGCGCTTTCATCCATGCCGGCATTTACGCGCTGCTCGTGATCAGCGCGCTGCTCTGGCTGGCGCTGCGGCGGATCACGGACGTGCTGCTGACGCTGGTGCCGTTGTTGGTGGCAGGCGCGGTAACGCTTGAAATCTGTGTGCTGATCGGCCTGCCGCTCAACTTCGCAAATATCGTCGCGCTGCCGCTGATGCTTGGTATCGGGGTCGCCTTCAAAATCTACTATGTCACGGCATGGCGCTCGGGCAGAACGAATTTGCTGCAGTCGAGCCTGACGCGCGCAATCTTCTTCAGCGCGATGACGACCGCGACCGCTTTTGGAAGTCTTTGGCTGTCCAGCCACCCGGGTACCGCGAGCATGGGCAAGCTCTTGACCCTGTCACTATTGACCACGCTGGCCGCGGTGTTGTTGTTCCAGCCGGCATTAATGGGCAAACCCCGCGATGTCGGGGAGTAGACAGATATCGCCGACCGGATCCCCCGGCTTTGCCGTCGACGCCAGCCTTTTGCCGGGGGATGTCTTGGGCGCCGGGGACGGGGAAGCGGCTGACCCGGAGGTCTTGGACGCGGCTGCCGGCCTGGGTGTCTTGGCCATGCTGCTGGCAGGGCTGGAAGGCAGCGGGCCCTCGACGCGGGTCCAGGTTTCGCCGCCGCAGAGGAAGCCCAACACGCAGCCTCGAATCTCCATATGCTCGGGATCGACCGGCTTGATCGTCGAACTGTAGTATTGTCCATCCTTGGCGTTATAAACTTGGCCTTCCCACTCATCGACCCCCGGCTTCTTCTTCATATCGATCAGGATCGGCATTCCCAAGACCGGCCTGTTCTGTTTTGATGCGTCGGGATTGTGGGTGTCGCGACCGCCCGGCGCCTGCTCCCAGGCGACAGCGCCCCACATGCTGCCGTTGCATGGTGCAACCCGAATGATCGCTACCCCGTCAGCTACCCTCCAGTCCCCTGTGGGATCCAGCGCCATGGCCGGGGCAAGTCCTGTCGCCAAAAAAAATCCAGAGTATGCTATTATTCGCAGGGCGGTTCGTGGGCGGTGCAACATGGCGTAAACCTGTGCTTAGTTACATTAACCGAACCAAGGGCAAAACGCCGCATTGAGCGTTTTCAGTTGACGAAATGACCATCAACCCACCTATGTAGCGAATGCTATATTCAAATCTAGACGTTTCCGAGATGTTTGTGGACCGCCAGTCGCAGCGCAGTTCCATGCACGCGCGCCACTTAAATGAGCAACTTGTCCGGGTGCTCAAGACGATCGGTTACGATGTCGGCTTTCAGAAAGGGCAAGGCCAGTACCTTTTTGACCGCGACGGCGTGCGTTACCTCGATTTGCTGAGCGGTTTTGGTGTTTTCGCCGTCGGCCGCAACCATCCGGCGCTTCGCACCGCTTTGCGCAGCGTCATCGATAGCGACATGCCGAATCTGGTGCAGCTGGATGTTTCGACGCTGGCTGGCGTGCTCGCCGAACGCCTGCTGAAGTTCGTGCCCTATCTGGACAAGGTGTTTTTCGCCAATTCCGGTGCGGAATGTGTCGAGGCGGCGATCAAATTCGCCCGCGGCGCCACCGGACGGCCGGGGATTGTCTATTGCGCGCACGCCTATCACGGCCTGACCTACGGGGCCCTGTCGCTCACAGATGATCCCAACTTCCGCGCCGGATTTGAGCCTCTGCTGCCCGGTTGCACGTCGATCCCCTTCAACGATCTCGCCGCGCTGGAACAGGCGCTGTCGTCGCGCCAGGTGGCCGCCTTCATCGTCGAGCCGATCCAGGGCAAGGGCGTCAACATGCCCACCGAGGAGTTTCTGCCGGGGGCGGCGTCGCTCTGCCGCAAGTATGGCACGCTGATGTGCGCCGACGAGATTCAGACCGGACTTGGGCGGACGGGGCGGTTCCTCGCGGTCGAGCACTGGAATGTCGAACCCGACATCGTTCTGCTCTCCAAGGCGCTGTCGGGCGGTCATGTTCCGGTCGGGGCACTGCTCACCCGAAAGAGTGTCTTCGACAAGATCTTCAACCAGATGGATCGTGCGGTGGTGCATGGCTCCACCTTTGCGAAAAACGATCTGGCGATGGCGGCCGGAATCGCAACCCTGGAGGTGCTGGAGTCTGAGAAGTTGATCGAGGCCGCCGCCAAGCGGGGTGCCGAGCTTCGCCTCGCGCTGACCCGGATGGTTCCGGGCTATGAACTCCTGAAGGAGGTGCGCGGCAAGGGATTGATGATCGGCGTCGAGTTTGGTTCGCCAAAATCGCTGCGTCTGAAGGCCTCCTGGAACGTCCTCGAAACTGCCAACAAGGGTCTGTTCTGCCAGCTTATCACGGTGCCGCTGTTCAAGGATCACAAGATCCTTACCCAGGTTTCCGGCCATGGCAGTCATACCATCAAGCTGCTTCCGCCGCTGACCATCACCGACGAGGATTGCAATTGGATCGAGACGGCGTTCGACTCCGTGATCGCCTCCAGTCACAAGGTTCCCGGCGCGATCTGGTCGCTGGGCAAGACCCTGGTCGACAACGCCGTGCGCAAGTCGGCCTAGAGCATTTTACGGGAAGGTGGACACCGGCTTTCCCTGGGAAAATGCGATCAATAAAAGCAACTAGAGCGCCGCCCGCCACTCGGAGGATACCCGCGATCAGTACTCCATCGGCGCGGATCATCATCGCCCTTATGGCGATGGTTCTAACTCTGGGCTCGGCGTGCGCCGAAAACCGGGCCGGCATTCGTGTGCACCTCATCGGCACTGGCGGTCCTGAACTCACGCCGGCGCGACAGGGCATGTCAACGCTGATCGAAGCCGCGGGCGAGACCCTGATCTTCGATGTGGGCCGCGGTGCGCTGCAAAACATCTATCTGTCACGTATCGATCCGCGCGGCGTCACCAAGATCTTCCTGACCCATCTGCACAGCGACCATATAGAGGGCCTGCCGTCGATCTGGCTCACTCCATGGTTCATGTTCGGGCGCAAAACGCAACTCGAGATCTGGGGGCCGGAAGGCACCAGGCAGATGATCGAGGGCATGCGCATGATGTATGGACACGATCTTGAGCACCGCGCCAATGCGCTCTTCAAGCGCGAATATCTCGACATCACAGTGCACGAGATCGCGCCGGGCCTCGTCTACCAGGACGCCGGCATCAAGGTGACGGCGTTTTCGGTGGAACATGACGACGGCAATCCAGCCTTCGGCTATCGCATCGACGCCGCCGGCAGGTCCGTCTTATTGTCCGGCGATACCACCTACAGCGAGAACGTCGTCAAGTGCGGAACCGGCGCCGATCTGATCGTGTCGAACGTCGTGGCATTCAGCGAGCCATTGACCAAGTCCGGTATCCTCAAGCCGGTGCTCGACAAGCTCACCACACCAGAACAGGCGGCCGCGATCTTCTCCAAGGCAAAACCGCGGCTCGCGGTCTACTCGCACATCGTCAAGAAGGAACTACCTGGCGACGAAGGCGACGATGTCGTCATCAAGCGCACCCGGGCCGCAGGCTATGACGGACCGCTGATAATGGGAAAGGACCGGATGATCGTCGATGTCGGCGACGAGGTCAAAGTGTTGCCGCCCCCGGCAATCGAAGGCATCGTCGATTTCGACAAACCGAATTCAAGGTTCTGATGGCCGCTTTCGCGATGGCGAAAGCGCCTTTTATGATCGATATTTCTGATCGGTAGGGTGCGGTGCGGGCCGGATCGTTCCCGTGGCCTGCCGTCAGCCGTAACAAGCTTGTCGCCAGACTGTCAGCGTAGTGTCAGGTGAATCGCCTAGATGATGCGGACAAGTTAATCCGGGAGAAGAACATGAGCGACCATGCAGGCGTTGAGCACCATCACAAGGCCGCCGAACATCACGAGCAGGCGGCGAAGCACCACCGCGAAGCCGCGAAACATCATGAAGCCGGCGATCACGAGAAGGCGGCCCATCACGCCCACAGCGCCCATGGCCACGCCAGCCATGCCGAACACCATCATGTCGAGGCGAGCCGTCACCACGCCGCGCATTACGGGCAGCACTAAGCCCGATTTAAGTGTGGAGTAGCGTTTGGGCCGTTCCTTTCCGAGGGCGGCCCATTTTTATCGCGCATCTTCCAGGATCATGGCGGCCCCTTTTTCGGCGATCATGGCGGTTGGCGTATTGGTATTGCCTGAAGTAATCGTCGGCATCACCGAGGCATCGACGACACGAAGCCCGGCAAGACCATAAAAGCGCAACCGTTGATCGACCACGGCCATTGGATCATCCGCCGTGCCCATCTTGGCGGTTCCGACAGGGTGAAAGATCGTGGTGCCGATATCGCCGGCGGCTTTCGCCAGCGAGGCATCGTCGTCGCCGACCGATGGACCCGGCAAATGTTCCCGGGGGTGATAAGGCCTGAGCGCCGGCTGGGCCATCAGACGCCGCGTGGTCCGGATGGCGTCAGCGGCGACCTCGCGATCTCCAGGGGTCGACAGATAGTTCGGAGCAATCGCTGGCGCGGCGTCGGGCTGGGCCGACCGAATGCGCACGGTGCCACGCGAAGTCGGTTGCAGATTGCAGGCGCTTACGGTGATCGCCGGGAAGCGGTGCAGCGGATCGCCGAACTTGTCGAGCGACAGCGGCTGAACATGGAATTGGATATTGGCGCGCTCGCGGTGCGGATCTGAGCGCGTGAAGATTCCGAATTGCGAGGGGGCCATGGTCAAGGGTCCCCGCCGGCGAAAGGCATAGTCGAGGCCCATCAGGGCGCGCCTGAAGAGCGAATAGTAGATGTCGTTCAGCGTCGGCACGCCGGCGACCTTGTAGATGGCGCGCTGCTGCAGGTGGTCCTGCAGGTTGCGCCCGACCCCCTGCCGGTCCAGCAGGCTTTCGATCCCAAGCGGCGCCAGCCATTCGGCCGGGCCGATTCCGGTGCGGTGCAGCACCTGGGTCGATCCGATCGAGCCGGCGCAGAGGATCACTTCGCCCTTGGCGCGGGCCTCGATGATCTCGCCGCCGCGGATCAAGCGCACGCCGACGGCTCGGCCGCCCTCCACGATCAGGCGATCGACCAGTACGTCCTTTTCGAGCCGAAGATTGGGGCGCTTCAGCGCCGGCTTGAGGAAGCCCCGTGCCGAAGACCATCGGCGTCCGCGCTTCTGGTTGACGTGGAAGTAGCCGACGCCTTCATTGTCCCCGGTGTTGAAGTCTGCGGTTCTCGGGATGCCCATTTCTTCCGCGGCATCGCCGACCGCATCCAGAATGGCCCAGGATAGCCTGGGCGCTTCGATGCGCCAGCCACCGCCGGTGCCATGATGCTCGCTCTCGCCCAGAAAATGATCCTCCAGCCGCCGAAAGGCGGGTTTGACATCCTCCCAGCCCCAGCCGGTGAGACCGAGCTGGCGCCAGTGGTCGTAGTCGGCGGCCTGTCCCCGCATCGAGATCATGGCGTTGATGGCCGAACAACCGCCGATCACCTTGCCGCGCGGGTAGGCCAGCGTGCGGCCGTTGAGACTGGCCTCGGGCTCGGTCTTGAACATCCAGTCCGACCGCGGATTGCCGATCGCGAACAGGTAGCCGACCGGGATATGAAACCAGATCCAGTTGTCGCCGCCGCCGGCTTCCAGGATCAGCACCCGGTTGGCCGGATTGGCCGACAGGCGATTGGCGACGATGCAGCCGGCCGTGCCCGCGCCGACCACGATATAGTCGAAATCACCTTCGAGCCTGCTGGCCATTTCTGGATTTCCGTCCCTGTGCAAGATTTGTGGTCAATGCCCGCTTTATGACGGACAAACCCGGTCCGTCCTGACTTTTATTCGGGCAGACCCATTCACGCTAGACCAGCAGCAAGGGCGCAAGTGCGCCGCCCGCCGGGTCCAACCCCTTGAGTGTTTGGGCGGATCGCGGCTTACGTGCTAGAAGGGGTGAGTTATTCAATCGAGACCTTGCTCCATGCCTATCGTCAATCGCGTCGCCGATCTGCAACCAGACATTCAGGCTTGGCGCCGCGATATCCACGCCCACCCCGAATTGCTCTACGATGTGCACCGCACCGCCGCCTTCGTGGCTGAGCGGTTGCGGGAATTCGGCTGCGATGAAGTCGCAACCGGTCTTGGCCGAACCGGCGTGGTAGGCGTCATCAAGGGCCATAAAGCCGGCGGGAACGGCGACATCAGGGTGATCGGGCTGCGCGCCGACATGGATGCGCTGCCGATCGAGGAAGCCACCGATGTCTCCTATGCTTCGAAAACCCCGGGCAAGATGCACGCCTGTGGCCACGACGGCCACACCGCGATGCTGCTCGGCGCCGCCCGCTATCTGGCGGAGACGCGGAATTTCGCCGGCTCCGCGGTCGTCATCTTTCAGCCCGCGGAGGAGGGCGGTGGCGGCGCCGCGGCCATGATCCGGGACGGGCTGATGGACCGCTTTGCCATCGACCAGGTCTATGGCATGCATAACGGGCCGGGATATCCGATCGGTTCATTCGCCATCAGGTCTGGCCCGATCATGGCGGCGACCGATGCCATCGACATCCACATCGAGGGGCTTGGCGGACACGCCGCGCGTCCGCACAAATGTATCGATTCCGTTCTGGTCGGCGCCCAGTTGATCACGGCCCTGCAGTCGATCGTGTCGCGCAGCGTCGATCCCCTGGACTCCGCGGTCGTTTCGGTCTGCGAATTCCACGCCGGCAATGCCCGCAATGTGATCCCGCAAACCGCCGAGTTGAAAGGCACCGTCCGTACCTTGACCGCGGAAGTACGGGAACTGGTCGAGAAGCGGGTGCGCGAGGTCATAGCCGGCGTGGCGCAGATCACGGGTGCAAAGATCGATCTGGTCTACGAGCGCGGCTATCCGGTGACGGTCAACCACGCCGCGCAGACCGAGCTTGCGACCCAGATAGCCCGGGAAGTCGTCGGTGAGGCCAACGTTCGCGAGATCCCGCCGATGATGGGCGCGGAGGATTTTTCCTATATGCTGCAGGCGCGGCCGGGGGCGTTCATCTTCTGCGGCAATGGCGACAGCGCCGGGCTGCACCATCCCACCTATGACTTCAATGACGAGGCGATCGTGTTCGGCACCTCGTATTGGATCAAGCTGGTCGAGACGATGATGGCGGCATGAGAGTGGACAGTGCGCGCCTGGTGATCCCAGTCATTCCGCGGCTTCGGCGAGATCATTGCCCTGTTTATTGTAATCGTGGACAACCCGGCCATAAGGCAAGGTGAGATCGGCCAGGAAGTGATGGGCGCCGACGACTCGGCGGACCGGGTAATCGGCGACCGGGGCGTTGACGTGCGGCACGAGGTGAAGCCGCCCTGGACCGATCCAGGAACCCTTCACGACGATATCGGTCAGGTTGATCGCGACCAGCTGGCAGACTTCCGCATGGCCGTCGACGCCGGGAATCAATTTCAGATTGATCTGGGTCTTGGCCAGCGTCGCGCGGGTCAGTTCGCCGTTGCCGACCATGGCTTCGTGCTTGTAGCCCATGGTGCCCATCGCCACGAGCTGGCTGGCGTATTCAAGCGTGCCAGTCAGGGTGTCTTTCACCACTTCGAGTTTGGGATGCGCGTATTTTTTCGGGAAACCCCAGATTTCGCGGCCCGCGGCGATCGGCGGATCATCATCGAGATACATCTGCGACACGAAGTTGACGTCCTCGCCATTCAGGCGCGCCGGGATCACCAGGCCGGATTCGGTATAGCTGCCGAAACCCGAACTGTCCGGCATCTTGATCCACTCATAATGCACCAGCGGCTGATCGCAGGGTTCAAGCGGCTCAGGCAAGCCGGCACGGATCATGTCCGGGTCCGTCTCATAGGTGATGACCAGGAATTCGCGATTGACGAAGCGGTACGGCCCGGCCGGATAGCTCGGGCCCGCCAACGGCATCGAGGGTAGCTTGAGAACGTCCGCCGTGCGCATCGGGTGACCTCTTCTTCCGCGGGTGAACGAAAATCCGCCGGCGAGCGGTCGAGCCGCTACTGATGCGCGTCGACCTGCCAGTAGCCGCAACAGCTAACGCCAGTCTTTGACAGCGGTGTGAAGGGCGTCGGAGGGCATTTGCAAACGCCTGGGATCAGCGGGCCGTGCTGGCGTGCACGGCGGCCGTCAGCGACGCCATTGTCACACCAGCGTCACCGCTTTTCTTAATTCTGGAAAGAAGAATTTCTTTTGCAAATTCGGTAAGCGCCATGATGGATGCACGAACACCTTTTTCGGAGACTTCTTCCGGTCATGTAGCGCGACCCGAGCGGTGCGATCGGATCGCGCTGGTGCTGCAAGGCGGCGGCGCGCTCGGCGCCTATCAGGTGGGCGTCTATCAGGCGCTGCACGAAGCGGGCATGGAGCCGGACTGGTTGTGCGGGGTGTCGATCGGCGCCATCAACTCGGCGATCATCGCCGGTAACCCGCCGGAACAACGCCTTGATAAACTGCGGACATTCTGGGAGCGCATCACCTCGCGCAAGGTCTGGCACTACACGCCCGATGGCGACATTTACCGGAAAGCCCGCAATCTCGCCAGCACGGTCATGACCACAACGCTGGGCCAGCCCGGCTTCTTCAAACCGCACGATATCAATCCGTGGCTTAGTCCGGCGGGCGCGAAATCCGCCACCAGCTATTACGATACCGCGCCATTGCGCGAGACGCTGCTCGAACTCGTCGATTTCGATCTCATCAATAAAGGCAAGGTGCACTTCGCGGTCGGTGCCGTCAACGTGCTGAGCGGCAACTTTCTTTATTTCGACAACAAAAAGGAAGAGATCGGCCCCGAACACGTGATGGCCAGCGGCGCGCTGCCGCCGGCGCTGCCGATGGTCAAGATCGGCACCGACCATTTCTGGGACGGCGGCATTGTTTCCAACACGCCGCTGCAGCATCTGTTGGATCAGGAAGACAAGTTGAACTCGCTGGTGTTCCAGGTCGATCTGTTCAGCGCGCGCGGCATGCTGCCGCGCGACATCCAGGAAGTTCTGGCGCGCCACAAGGACATCGTCTATTCCTCGCGCACCCGGCACAACACCGATGTCTACAAGCGCATGAACAATCTGAAAGCGGATTATTACAAGGCGCTGCTGAAGGTTCCGGAAGATCAGCTGAGCGACTACGAGCGCACGATGCGCGACAGTCTTGCCGACCTGCCGGAAATCACCATCCTGCAGATGATCTACCAGCAGAAGGCCTATGAGGGTGATTCCAAGGATCACGAATTCTCGGCGACATCGATGCGCGAGCATTGGCAGAGCGGGTTGGAAGACACCCGCCGGACTCTGAAGCGGCGGGACTGGCTAGCGCTGCCGGAACAAGGCATGGGCATTGTCGTTCACGACGTGCATCGGGAGCGCGATTATTGAATTAAGCATATGATATTCATAGTAATTTATTATAATTCAACCAGGGGATGTTGTTTTTGAAAGCCCACTTCCCGGAACAAGTAGGATTAGCTATATAACCGTTTGATGACACATAAAGAAAATAGCAGTGGTTTTCGGCATCAGGAAGGTCTCTCGAGCGCGGAGCGCTATCGAAGGACTATTCAGAGGGAAATCGAGGCCTTCATGGTTCGGGAGCGGGCGCGGCTCTCGGACGAACGAAGAGAACGAGCCCGGCAGCTGGCAACGCGCCACAGACTGCCCGAGTTGGACAAGCTGGCATCGACATAGCCCGAGCCAGGCTTAAAGGGTTTTTTGAGGCAGCGGGGTGTAACGCTGTCCGCTTCCGTGGCGTCGCCGATCAATAGCGGTCCGGCACGTACATTTCGGGCGGGATCGGCCCGCGATGATAATCGGGGTTGTGGATTCGGGGCGGCAGCACCACTGGATCGTGCGGGATATCCCGGTATGGAATCTGTTCGAGCAGGTGCGCGATGCAGTTCAGCCGCGCCTTTTTCTTGTCGACGGCGTGCACCACATGCCAGGGGGCTTCGGGGATGTGGGTATGCTCCATCATGGCTTCCTTGGCCTTGGTGTATTGCTCCCAGCGGGCGCGCGCCTGCACATCCATCGGGCTCAGCTTCCACTGCTTCAAGGGATCGTGGATCCGCATGCTGAAGCGCAAGTGCTGCTCCTCGTCGGTGATCGAGAACCAGTATTTGATCAGCACGATGCCGGAGCGCACCAGCATCCGCTCGAATTCAGGCACCGAGCGGAAGAACTCCTCGACGTCGGCCTCGGTGCAGAACCCCATCACCCGCTCGACTCCGGCGCGATTGTACCAGCTGCGGTCGAACAGCACGATTTCGCCGCCGGCCGGCAGATGTGATGCATAGCGCTGGAAGTACCACTGACTGCGCTCCCTTTCGCTCGGGGCCGGCAATGCCGCGACGCGGCAGACCCGCGGATTGAGCCGCTGCGTGATGCGCTTGATGACGCCGCCCTTGCCGGCGGAATCGCGGCCCTCGAAAATCACCACCACCTTGAGCTTCTGGTGCTGTACCCATGACTGCAGTTTCACCAGTTCGCCCTGCAGACGGATCAGCTCCTTGAAATAGAAGCGCCGATCCAGCGTCTCGGCCACGCTATGGCCGGAAAACTCGTTGGTCAGCGCGTCGAGGCGGTCGTCGTCGATTTCGAGCTCAAGCTCCTCGTCGAGATTCTCCAGCATTTCGGTGCGTAATCGATCTTCGATCGAAGGCTGGCCGTTGACGTGCTTCTCGTTCATGAAGGCTCACTCCGGATAGAATTTTATTACCTATTTATGTGCAAAAGCAAATGTCAGCGATATGACATGATCCGCTGATCGCGGTCGGGCTTCTGCTGACCGATGCCCGGTAGGACCATCAAGCTGCGGCTTCTGCTCAAAAATGTGTCTTGATGTCCGGCTAGGATTGCCGATCGGCACGAGCGGCGGGGGACGGGCGCTTGCTTTACATGAGCAGAATGTCTTGGCGTTTGTGGCTCAGTCGCTGGTTCGACGACGATCCGTCGCACGGCAGCAGGTCAGCGCGGGTCTTTAATCTGCTTCTGGCGGCGATGATCGTTGGCAATGTGGCGGCCGTGATACTCGAGACTGTCGAACCGATCCGGATGAGATATTCGTCGGCTTTCCTCGCAGCCGAGGATGCCGCGACTGCGATTTTTACCGTTGAATACGTGTTGCGTCTCTGGACGGTCGTGGATCTTCGCAATGCCCGATTTGCGCATCCAGTTTGGGGCAGATTACGCTATATGCGAAGCTTTTTTGCCCTGATCGATCTGATCGCCATCTTGCCGGCGTTGCTAGGCTTTTTTGGCGCGGCCGATCTTCGCGTTCTGCGCTTGCTTCGCCTGTTGCGGATGCTGAAGCTGACCCGTCACTCCAATGTCTTTGGTTTGCTCTGGGCCGTATTCCGGGACCAGGCGCATACCATCGGCGCGCTGATCTTCATCCTGATCCTGACGCTGACGATCAGCGGCGCGCTCGCCTACATGGTCGAAGGCGAAGAGCAGGCCACAACGTTCAATTCCATTCCCGCGGCCATGTGGTGGGCGATCGAAACCCTCACGACCGTGGGCTACGGCGACATGGTACCCGCAACCGCCGTTGGCAGAATCCTCGGGGGCGTCGTTTCGGTGGTGGGCATCGGCACCCTGGCCCTGTTCTCCGGGGTCATCACCGTTGGTTTTCTGGACCAGCTTCGCATTCGCCGCGAGCAGGTGTCCGTCCCGCGGCTCGTTTCGGCCGCCAACCGCAAGCGGGTTGTCTTGGAGGCTGGGCGCTTAACAGATCCGACTGGCGCGGGTTTCGACGACGAGCGGTTCAGCAGACCACGTACCGACGCTCCCTTGGCCCGTGTATGTCCGCATTGTGGGCACTCACTTCCACGGCCGCCTCAAGCCGAAGTCTGGGGGGCCGCCACGGAGAATAGCGGGACATGAAAGACTTTTCGGGCTTTCAGTGAGCCGCCGGGGACAGCGTCATGGTCGCGTCATGAACCCTTTCTAATCAGGTTCTATTGAGGAAAGCGGGGCTCGTTCAGGGGTCGCTTGGGCAAAGTCATTGTTGCGGCGAAGCCGCAAACAGGGGGTTCCGATGGACAAGCTCCATAACGGTCGAGGCTACGAGAGCGCGAGCGGACCAGGTGACGCTCACGACCAAAAAGCCCACCATCAGGCATCCCACGAAGCCCAGGATGGCAGCGAGATCAACAAGACGATAGCAACCGTGGTCGTGGTTGCCGCGGGAGCGGCGCTGTTCGAAGCGGCCTTGTTGCCGGGTCTGGTTCTGGGTGTCGCGGCCGTTGCCGCGCCGAAATATTTGCCCAAGCTGGCGACGGCGCTCACCCCGGTTTTCAAATCGACGGTCCGCGGCACCTACAAGCTGGCGCAGAGATCAAAAGAAGCTTTTGCCGAAGCCCAGGAGCACGTCCAAGACATTGTCGCGGAAGTGCGGGCCGAGGACACCGACAGTCCAACAGCCTCGGACAAGCCGCGCCCGGCCGCTTGAAGGCAGGGACAGTTTGCCGGCAGGCTCCAGGTTGGTGAGCGACCATGACAAGCGCAACATTGAAGATCGCGCATCAGGTACCCGGCCGCATCCGCATGAAAATGCCGTCGGCCAAGGGTCATCCCGAATTGCTGGAGCAGATGAAGCAGACCTTCGCGGTCATTCCAGGAATTGAGCAGGTTGCCGTCAACCCAGCCACGGGCAGCATCGTGCTCCATTATGACGCGGACCGCCATGACGAATTTCACAGTCATCTGGAGCGTCACACCGGCTGCCGCGGCAGGCCTGCGCCGACCAACGAAATCGACGACCTCGCCAACAAGATCGAGCAGGAAGCCGAATTCCTGGCTGAAAATTCCCAGGCCGCGCGGATGGTCGTGGATTTTTTCAAGGAAGTCGACCGCCAGATCAAGGCGGGTAGCAGCAATACGATCGACCTCAAGATCGTGCTCGCGGTCGGCATTGCCGGTTTCACGATTTTCGAAGTCGGAGCCACCGCCGCGACGCCGGTCTGGGTCACGCTCGCCGTGTTCGGCCTGAACCATCTGATCCTGGTGAATTCACGCGAAGCCCAGAATCTCGATCCCGCACCTGTTCCGGCTTGATGCGATGGGTTCGCTGCTGACGCGGGAATTTAGTTGAATGGATTTTTCAGTCCGTCATGCGATGCCCGGGCGCCTTCGGCTACATATCCCGGCGCTCAGCCGCCGGCGCCCGCTGGCGGAACAGGTCGTGGCTTGGCTGCGAGATCAGACAGGCGTCAAGACCGCGCGCTTCAACTTCGACTGCGCCGCCCTTGTGATCGAGTACGATTCCCAGGAGGAGCCGCAGCTCCGCAGGCTGCTGGACCGCTTCGCCGACGCCAGTCTGGACGACATCAAATTCCTGATGGCAAGCCTGAACTCGGCGCAGACCACGCCTGCCGCCAATCCGGCGCCGCCGGCGGTGTCGAAGCGCTTTCCGCTGGCGTTGCCTACCGTCTCCCTGCTGATGGCTTTCAGCGCCAATCCCGCCGTCGTCGCGCTCAACATGCCGCTGATGCTGTGGAACGCTCTGCCGATCGCGCGACGCGCCTGGAAAGTGTGGGACCAAGAGCGCCGTCTCAACATCGACGTGCTCGACACCCTTGCCATCAGTGCCTCGGTTCTTCAAGGCAATCCGCTGGCCGGCTGCATCGTCACCTGGCTGATCAAACTTGGAGACTGGATACGCGATCTCACGGCGGCGGGGTCGCGGCGCGCCATCGCCGATCTCCTGGAATTCCAGTCGAAATCCGCGTGGGTGCTGCGCAATGGCGGTGTCGAAGCCATCCCGGCCAGCGAGCTAAAGGAAGGCGATCTGGTGGTGGTCTATCCCGGCGAGATGATCTCGGTAGACGGCGAGATCGTGGACGGACATGCCACCATCGACCAGAAGACCATTACCGGCGAAGGCCTCCCCGTGAACAGGGGCATAGGTGAAGCCGCGTTCGCAGCCAGCGTGATCCGCGACGGCCAGATCACCATTCGGGCCTTGCGGGTCGGTAGTGCTACGACCGCAGGCCAGATCGTCCACCTCGTGGAATCGGCACCGATCGGCGACACCCGGATTCAAAACCACGCCGAGCGCCTGGCTGATCGGCTGGTCGCGCCGACCTTGGGGCTGGCTGTCGGCACCGCCGCTTTAACCGGCGATTTCAACCGCTTCCTGTCCCTGGTCATCGTCGACTACGGCACGGGCATTCGCGTCGCCGCGCCGACCTCGGTGCTGTCGTCCATGACCCACGCCGCGCGGGCCGGCATCATCATCAAAAGCGGCGGCCATATGGAGCGGCTGGCGGGAATCGAAACCGTCGTGTTCGACAAGACCGGCACCCTGACCCGCGGCACGCCGGCGGTGATCGACGTCATCCCCTATACCAACCAAATCACCCCCGGGCATTTGCTTGGTCTCGCGGCGGCGGCGGAGACGCGACTGCAGCATCCGGTGGCCGAGGCGCTGCGGCTGCGGGCGCGGCAGCTCGCCGTCAATATTCCGCCCTGCGACGAAACCAGATTTCACGTCGGGCTAGGGGTCGAGGGGCAGGTCAACGGCTATTACCTGCACGTCGGCAACGAGCGTTTCATGCGCCAGAGCGAGATCAAGGTGAAGGCCTCGGTGCTGGACCGCGCGGCGCTGGACGAGGCGGGCTACTCCTGTATCTACATCGCGGTGGACGGCGAGCTTGCGGGCCTTGTTCCCTATTCGGATGAAATCCGTTCCGAGAGCCGCGCGGTCATCCAGCGGCTGCATGCCCTTGGCGTCAAGAACACCATCATGTTGACCGGCGACAACGGCGTGGTGGCGCGCGCGGTGTGCAAGGATATCGGCCTGACCCGGCATTTTTCCGACATGCTGCCGTCCGACAAGGCTGAAATCATCCAGCAGTTGCAGCGCGAGGGAACGGCGGTTGCGATGGTCGGCGACGGCATCAATGATTCGCCGGCGCTCAGCTTTGCCGATGTCGGTATCGCCATGAAGCACGGCGCGGAGGTCACCCATGAATCCGCCGACATCATCCTGATGGAGGATTCGCTGTGGAAGCTGGTCAGAGCCGTGGAGATCTCGCAAGGGGCGGTGCGTCTGGTCAAGCAGAACTACGCGATCGTCGCCGGCCTCAACACGCTGGCGCTGGCGCTGGCGCTGCCTGGCGGCTTGATCACGCCAGAAATCACGGCCGTGATCAGCAACGGCTCGGCGATCCTGGCCAGCCTCAACGGCATTCGCCCCGTGCTGCGCTACCAATGATCACCGGACTTGAAGCTGAGGGTCTTTCCCCGGCGGATCGCCAGGCCTTGAAGCTGGCGGTGCAGAACCTGGAAAATCCGAATTTCGCAGCGCGGATCGCGGATTATGCCGGAGTGCCCGTCAATCGGCTGTTCGGGATGCTGCCTCGGATCGCCAGCCATCGTCTCAGCGCGATGGTGCGAGCGGCCATCATGCAGGGCCTCGATGTCGCCATTGATACGCTCGATGACAAGCCCCCGCCAGTTCCGTTGACCGGATTTTCGTCGTTCCTGGCAGGTGTCACCGGCGGTTTGAGCGGTCTGTTCGGGTTCGCGGCGCTTCCCGTCGAGTTGCCTGTTACAACGACGCTGATGCTGCGTGCCATCGCCGCGATTGCGCGGCACGAGGGCGAAGATCTGACCCAGATCGAGCCACGGCTCGCCTGTCTTGAGGTCTTCGCCTTCGGCGCCAAGCGATCGGCCGAGCAGGTCGACCTCGGCTATTATGCAGCGCGGGCGCTGCTGAACAAATACACCAGCGAGGTGGCCGCGTTCGCCTTCGAGCGCGGGGCCCTCGATGTTTCGGCTCCCGTGGTCAGTAGCCTGGTCAGCGAGATCGCTTCGCGTTTCGGTCTGGTGGTGTCCGACAAGTTCGCGGCGGGCGCGGTGCCGATCCTGGGCGCGGTGGGCGGCGCCACCGTCAATGTGCTTTTCATGGATCATTTTCAGCGGATCGCGCAGGGCCACTTTACCCTGCGCAGGCTGGAGCGGACCTATGGCGGCGCGATCATTCGTCAGCACTATGCCGAATTGGCCGCGCCGCCGAAGCAGTTGACCGGTTAAGGTGACGGTCTTCGATATGCAGCATCATCGCGACGTCGCTGCCGGCGGGCGGCTGCCGGGCCCGCCTGCCGACACCCGGCTGCGCGACTTGCGACGCATGCGCTTTCTTGCAACCGCGCTACTGGCATTGATGTTTACCGTTTTTGTCGCGACCTTGATGCTGAAATGGCCGTGGCCTGGGCTCGCCTACATTCGCGCCTTCGCCGAGGCGGGAATGATCGGCGCCTGCGCCGACTGGTTCGCGGTGGTGGCACTGTTCCGCCATCCGTTGGGCTTGCCCATTCCGCATACCGCGATCGTTCCCCGCAACAAAGAGCGGATCGGCGGAGCCATTGGCCGCTTTGTTTCACGGAATTTCCTGACACCGAAGGTCCTCACCGCCAAGATCAGGGAAGTCGACATGGCCGGTTGGGCGGCGCGATGGCTGCTGTCGCCGGGCAATGCGCATCGCATCGCTCACCGAATTACTGTTTCACTGCCGCCAATCATGCGGGCGCTGCCGCGTGACGAGCTCAACGCACTGCTGGCAGGCGCGGTTCGCCACGGCATCGAAACCGTGCCGGCGGCTCCTCTGGCCTCGAAGATCGTGTCCGCGCTCTGGGCGCAAGGCGAGCTGCAGGTGCTGATGGATCGCGGCATCACCCGCGCCGAGCAGGAGCTGACGGTAAACCGGAGCTGGATCAAGGAAAAAGTCTCGCAAAAATCCTCGCGGTTCATTCCCAAGTGGGTGGATGGCATCGTCGCCGACAAGATCGTGAGTGGATTGACCAAATTCCTCGGCGAACTGCGCAGTCCCGATCATCCCTGGCGTACCGAGGTCGCAACGGCGACCGAGAAGCTGATCAACGACCTCGCGGTCAACCCGGACCTCTATGAGCGCGGCGAGGAGCTCAAGGCCAAGATGCTGGAGAACCCGTATTTGCTGCAGCAACTGGGCGAGCTGTGGAACGAGATCGAAACCAGAATCGAAATGGGCGCAGAATCCACCGTGGCGCCGATCTCCGATCGCATCATGCATATCACGGTCGCGTTGGGCCGCCGACTGGAAGCCGACCCCGAGCTCCGCGCGGTCGTCAATCGCTGGCTGGGGGTCACCGCCTTGCGCGTGATTGCTCCGCGGCGCGCTGAAATCGGCGCCTTCATCACCCAGGTGGTCGAGAAATGGGATACGGCGACGCTGGTCAATCGGATCGAGCTGCAGGTCGGGCGCGATCTGCAGTATATCCGTATCAACGGCACGCTGGTCGGCGGCCTGGTCGGACTCATCATCTTCACCGTGACGCGGTGGCTCTAGTTGAGCGCCTCAGATCCTGATCGCCACTTCGTCGGCTTCCGTCATGGCCGCAATGGCCGCATCAAATGACATGCGGTCCGGGTTGTCGATCGGCTGACGCTTGAGTGCGGCAATGAGTTCGTCCTGCTCAAGATGGAAGCTTTTGCCATCGCAGAGCCGGACATAAGCCGCCCAGGGTACGAATTTGGTCAGCGGAAACGGCAAACCCGCGTGCGGCGAGATGTCGATGTTCAGACCGGAAATAAACAAGATGTTCTTGCCGCGATATCCGGATTCACGTCGGATACTGCGATAGGTCCGGTCGAATTCGACCTGGGTATGAAACCTGGCGGCCTCAAGCGCGGGCAGCGGTGAGGTGACCAGCGCCGGCATCGCCGGCGCCAGCGCGCGCTCCAGGAGATCATGACCTTCGGGTCCCTCGACGGTGCCGCGGCGGAAAAAAAACAGATCGGCGCTCAGAAGGTTGCCGATAAAGTCAGGGGTGCGCGGCCAGCTCGCGTCCGCCGTCCGCGCGATGAAGCCTGGCGCGGCGCGAAATGCCCTGGATGTACTGAACACGCCGAGCGGCCGGTCGCTGTCATCGATCAGCCGATCCAGGTTGAGAAACAGGCCTTCGCGCCGGCCGTCATCCAGGAACTGGTTGTCGAGAAAGATTGCCGGTTTGTCGTCCAGCATACCGTACCAGATGTGCTCGCAGGCATGGCGATATTCTTCCCGGTACCAATGCATGACCGCGCAGAGCTTGCCGCAATTGTCGCCAAATTCCCGCGCGTTGGTTCGCTGCCGCTGGTAGACGCCGAACCTTTTGGTCGCGGCGTCGTAGCCGACATGGCTGGCCTGCACGATCACCAGGTCTTCGCCGTGATCGCCATGAGGCCCGTGGCGATCGGTGGCGACCCTGCCGCCAACCTGGCCATGATCGAACGGGAAAGTCCCAAAATGCTGGGCAATGAGAATGATCGGATAGCCCTGGCTCTCGTCCGAGCAAAATGCGCGGGACGGCATCATCTTCTCGCGATGAAATCCGAGCGACAGGCAGAAATTGTACAACCGGGGCACAAACTGGCTGTAGCGCATGGCGCGATCGTCGAGCCGAAACCTTTCGATTATTTCCCGCATTTGCCAACTCGATGCGTCATCAGGAGGCCAAGGGCGGGCGGGGATAACGGCGATCGAGGTCATCGAGCCAGCGGCCGATCTGCTTCAGGCCCGCATGCACGAACCCCTTCGGCTTACGGCCGGCCCAACGCGTCAAAAGCTGCGGTCCGCCCGGCGCCAGCACAGCGACCGCGGCGAGCAGGAACGGAGTGCCTGGGAGGCCGGGGAGGATGACCCCGACAACGCCAACCGACATCATCATCCACCCGACGTCGCGCGGCAGATTCAGGATCCGCTCAATGGTCTGCTGGTCCTTGCGCGCATCATCAGCCGTCGCATCCGCCGGGCTTGCGTCGGCCCCGTTCACGGACTGACCCGACGGGCCCTGCGAGTTGGCGGTAACGTCAGCTGCCGGATCGGTTTCGGTCATGCCTGGTCCTTATGTGCGCGATCTCACCGGGCGATCTTGCGCCGCGCCTTGTCATCCGGCTGCCGGCCCCTGATAGGGGCGGATCACCCCGCGCCGCGCCAATTCCTCGAGGTGCTCGGCCATCACCGCGGAATCCGGACCGAGCACAAAAAACAGGTCCCTCAGCCGCTGCTGCCGCCGGTTGATCTCATAGCCCAGATAGAGTACCGCCGCGGCGGCCGCGGCAGCCGCGACAACTTCAGTGAAGCTGCCAAACCATCGATCAAACATTGATCCTCTCCCCTGTTATCCGCGAAGGGCTCCGTCGCCTGGATCCAGCGCATCATTCGATCATTTTCTGGTGCTCGCGCCCGCCAATGATCTCGATGGCGCCAGCGAGACCCTGGCGGTGCAGATCCTCGCGGACCAGACTGTCGATATCCGCAGCGTTCCGGTGCGTGACCATGAAACGCGAGAACATCTTCAGTGCGGCCAGCACCTGAGGCTCGGTGTCGAGGATACCCAGATGCATGCGGAAGCCATGGGTATGCTTGATCCGGTGACGGTGATGCGGGCGCAGGTCGTGTACGGCGATGATCGGATCGCGGCCGACCTGCAGCGGGTAATGGCGCAACAGCGCGATCGACGTCGGGCGATCGAGCACATAGAGTTCTTCATCGATGTTGAGGTCGCGGATCATGTGAACGTGTTCAGCCACGACCTTGCTCGCCGCGCAATTCCAGCCGGTATCGATGACAAAAATATGAAAGCGTGCGCCGGTCGCCGCGTCGCCGGTGGCCACGAGGCCATGGTTCGCTGACCGCGGACTGGTCGCCGCTTCGGAAGTATCCACCATCCACGTTCCCTCATTCCGGCCATGCCGCGAAAAAAATCTGCGGCGAAGCCAGTGCTAGACCATCGCAAGCCGCTCTCGACGTGCGCTCTCGCGCCGGCCGGTTCGGTATCGGTCGTCGCGCTTACCGCTACCACCTCGGTCGCGCGGGCCCACGTCCGCGTCGACCAGCCCGTCCGAGGCCGGGCCCGGCAATTCCCGCGCCACGTCGGAAAATCCACTCTCGCGCAACTGCAATTCCAGGAGGTGACGTCGCTCGGCTTCAAGCGCGGCAACTTTGCGCATCGGCCGCACGCCATTGGCCAGCGCTCCCAGCGCCGCCACATTGTTGGTCATGACCGAGGCGGCGATCCCGAACCCGAGCGTGAAAACGCCGACGATACAGAGGATATTGGGCGCCAGGATCAACCCCCAGCTGAGGCGCACATTGCGCTGCAGGTCGAAGGCGATGTCGCGCAATTCACAAAGCTTGCCGAGCCCCGGCTCCATGAACACCACATGCGCCGTGTCGGTCGCAATCGAGGTGGCGCCGCGCAACGAGATCGAGACATTGGCCTTCTTCAAGGCGATCGCATCGTTGATGCCGTCGCCGACGAAGCAAACCTTGCGGCCTTCCTTCTGCAGCTTCTCGACATAATCGGCCTTCTCGGTCGGCAGCACCTGGGCGAAGTAGCGGTCGATGCCGAGTTCGGCGGCGAGTTTTCGCGTCGGCGCTTCGTGGTCGCCGGAGATGATCGCGATGTGCTGAATGCCCCGGGCGCGCAGGCCTCTGATGATCTCGGGCACCTCCGGTCGGATCGAGGCACGTAATTCAAGCGCGCCGCCAAGCGTGTCGTCAACGGCCACCATGACCAAGGTATGGCCTTCGCGATGGGCGTCGTCGAGCGCGGCGGTGACCTCGGGGGTCAGCGCGACGCCTTCCAATTCCAGAAAGCGAGGACTGCCGACGCGGATCCGGCGCCCTTCGATCCCAACAGTGATGCCGTAGCCCAGCTTGTATTGCGTCGCGTCGGTCCGCGGCAGCACGAGGCCTTGTTCTTCCGCCTTTTGCAGGATTGCCAGCGCGATCGGGTGATGGAACCGGTGCTCGGCCGCCGCGGCATAGCGCAGGATGTCCGACGCGGCATATCCGTTGACCGCGATGATCCGGCCGACCTCCGGGCGCTCGCGGGTCAATGTACCGGTCTTGTCAAAAAGAATGGTATCGATGTCGCAGAGCAGATCCAGCGCGCGGCCGTCCTTGACCAGCACGCCGCGCTGGGCACACAGTGCCAGCGTCGACAGCATCGCCAGCGGGGCGGCCATCCGGATGCCGGTGCCCATATCGCTGTTGAGCACCGCGGCGGCGCCCTGCGGGCCCATGGTGCCGAGCGCCAGCGCGCCTACCGCGAGCGTCGGGACCACCGCCTTGTCGGCCAATTGTTCGCCGCGCTGTTGCGAGGCGAGGGTGTAGCCCGCGGTGTCGTTGAGAATTCGCGCGATTTTCGAGGTCGCGGTTTCCTCGCCCGACCTCTCCACCGAAACATGCATTTTTCCTGCGACCATGACGGTCGAAGCAAACACCGGATCGCCGACACCCTTCTCGGCGGGCGTCGATTCCCCGGTCAGCGCGTGCTGGTCGATCATCGCCAGCCCCTCGACAATGACGCCATCCACCGGCACGACCTCGCCGGTATGCACCACGACGATGTCACCCTTCTGCAGCTTGGTGGTCGAAACCTGGATTTCCTGACCGTCCATCAACAACCAGACGAAGCGGGGCTGCTTGCCGAACGCGCCAAGCAGCATCTTCTTGGAGCTGTCCTCGGTGCGGCGGACCAGAAAGCGGCCGAACGCCAGACACCAGCACAGGATGGAGCCGGCCAGGACCTGCCCGGTACCCAGACATGCCAGCACCACGATGGCATCGAGCACGTCGACGCCGAGCCGCCGCTCCTTCGTCACGACCCGGTAGGCGCCCTTGAAACTCGGCAGCGCGGTGTAGGCGAACAGCGCGGCGGACACCGGCAGCAGCGCCGGGGCCGCGAACTGCGCCACGGCGGCCAGCGGCAGCGAGGCGGTGCAGATCGTCAGGTCGCGGTTGATGGTGTCGAGCTGCGCCGGATGTTCTGTCGCTGCGAGCACAGTATCGAGCATTTCGATCAGCTGCGTCACGTCGATACGTCGGGGGTCGTATTCGATGTCGACACGGCACTTGATCGCGTCGCTGTCGTAACGGGTGACGCCGAGTGCGCTCATCAATTCGCGTTCGATCGCATCGCAAAGCGCGCGCTTTCGGTACAGCAAGGGGTTGCCAAGCCGGATGGCTCCGACCCGCTGGCGTTCCACACGCCATCCGGTGATGCGGCCGGCATAGCGCCGGTAGCGCACCACGCCATGCCGGTCGCACGCGGTGGCAGCCGCGGCGACGGGCATAGGTTGGTGCGGTTCCGCCGCGCCGTCACTGAGTGCCTGGGCCAGCTGATCGAGCACGCTCCGGCGTCGGTACCGACTGGAATCATAGCGCAGGTCGACGCAGGGCGTGCGCGCCGGCGCGAAGGTCGCGTCCTCGACCGCGGCAAGCCCGAGCGCGGCCTGCAGAAAGCGCCGGCATAGCGCGCCGTCCAGCGCGGAAAATGCGAACATCTTCGCGCTTTCGACCCTGATGACGCCGGCTTCGGGGAATGCGACCCTGATGCCGGATGCGGCGATCACGCCGGGCCGGGCCGCTACCTGACCATCACGCATCACGTTCTCTCTTGATCGCATGATCGGGCTCTCTTGATCGCGCTGGTCCTCTTCGATCGCGCGGACGATGCCGCCGCAAGCGTTAATCGGCCCGCGGCTGTCGTATCGCAACTAAAATCAGTTGGCCTTCAGCGAGTCCATCGCCGCGCGGGCGCCGTCGCCAAAACCATCCATCACCGGATTGTCCTGCGGCAACCACTGCGTCACGAACACCGCGGTATAGACAATTCCGAAGGAAATCGCGTAAGCGCTGGTGTAGCTGAAGCGCGAGACGGAGCGCATCAGGCCGTTCTCGACGATGGCATTCTTGACAGCGCTGGCGTGTTCGGTAGCGGTTTTCGACGCATCCCGCACGGCGTCGGCGACCGAGCGCATCGCCTGATCGTCAAGAGCGCCACCGTTGACTGTCGTCCCCATCGAATCCATGTCGACCCCCCAGGTTGGTAAAGTACATTCAAAGCGTAAAACCAGACTATGAACCTGTCATGTCACAGCGTTGCGACGGGCTTCCGCGCTGGGGAATCGGGTGAGGCAACCAATCAAAGGGCACCAACGGTTTGAAGCCCCGAGAATTCAATTTTCTTGCCATCGCAAACAAAAAACCCGCGCCGATGGCGCGGGCCTTTTTTTGGCTTGGCGGTGGCGAAGCCGGCCATGCGACCGGCTTACAGCACCCTGGAAAACAGCAGATACAGCACGCCGGAGATGATCATCGCCGCCGGCAGGGTCAGCACCCAGGCCAGCGCGATGTTGCGGATCGTCGACCATTGCAGCCCCGACCCGTTGGCCGCCATGGTGCCGGCGATGCCGGAGGAGAGCACATGGGTGGTCGAAACCGGCAGCCCGTAGCCATCGGCGGCGGCGATGGTCGCCGCCGCCGTGATTTCAGCGCAGGCGCCCTGCGCATAGGTCAGATGGGTCTTGCCGATCTTCTCGCCCACGGTCACGACGATGCGCTTCCAGCCGACCATGGTGCCGAGGCCGAGCGCGATGGCGACGGCGATTTTGACCCATGTCGGGATGAATTTGGTCGCGCTGTCGAGCGAGCCCTTGTAGGCGTTGAGGGTTGCGACGTCTTGGCTGCTGAGGTCGCTCTCCTTGTCCTTCATCAGGAAGCGAATAGCCTCGGATGCCAAGTACATGTCGTTACGGGTATTACCAACGGCGTCGGCGGGGAATTTGGCCAGCGATCCGTATTGGGTCACCTGATCGCCGATATCGCGCACCAGCACCGCCAGGGACGGATACGTACCCTCGTTGATCTGGCGTTGCGAAACGTAGTTGGTCACCGCCGGCCGTGGATTGCCGCGAACATTGAAACCGGCGCCCTTGCTTTCGATGACGGCGCTGGCGGCCTTCGAGTTTACCGTGAACTTCTCGATCTGGCTCTCCGGCAGCGCGCGGTTCAGCGCGTAAGCGGTCGGCACCGTACCGATCAGAATCAGCATGATCAGGCCCATGCCCTTCTGGCCATCGTTGGAGCCGTGAAAGAAGCTGACCAGCGTACAGGTGAGGATCAGGATGCCGCGGATCCACCACGGCGGCGGCTGGTCGCCTTTCGGTTCCGCGAACAACGCCGGAGTTACCCGCTGCAAAACCCCCTTCAGGATGAACAGCAGGATCGCCGCCAGTGCGAAGCCGAACAAAGGCGACAGCAGCAGCGCCTTGGCGATATTGGCGGCCTGCGACCAGTCCACGCCGGAGGTGCCATCGCGGCCGCGCAGCAGCGCATTGGTAATGCCGACGCCCATGATCGAACCGATCAGGGTATGCGAGCTGGAGGCCGGCAGCCCGAAATACCAGGTGCCGACATTCCAGATGATTGCCGAGATCAACAGCGCGAACACCATGGCAAAGCCGGCGCCGCTGCCAACCTGCAGGATCAGCTCGACCGGCAGCAGCGACACGATGCCGAAGGCCACCGCACCAGTTGAGAGCAGGACGCCGAACAGGTTGAACAGGCCGGACCACACCACCGCGATCTGGGCGGGCAGGGATCGGGTATAGATCACCGTGGCAACGGCATTGGCGGTGTCGTGAAAGCCGTTGACGAATTCGAAGCCGAGCGCAATCAGCAGCGCCACGAACAGCAGGATGTAAGGCAGGTATGTCGTTACCTTGGTGCCGGTCGCGTCGACATCGGCATAGATGCTGTAAGCCACAAACAGCAGCGCCGCCGCAACCACGCCCATGTAAATAATGCCGGTCAGCGGATGAAAACCGCTGTCAAGGTTTGGCCCCTTGCGGGCGGCCGGCTCGATTGAACCGGGTAGTGCCATATCGCTCATCAATAGTCTCCCCATTCCGCAGCGAGAAAGACATTGCGCGAGGTATGTGACACTAAAGTGAAGGCTGAAGAGGACGAGACTTTGTCCTCAGGTAATTGCGCGGCCGAAGCGCCTTCGCTGTTGAAATCGTTGGCATTTTTCTGATGGGGGTAACGCTGACGCGTGAGGCAATAAGGTACCGCAATTAGGTCACGCCTTGCCGATCGCCTGAGCAGGCAGGAGTCGCGACGCGTCACGCAGAAGCGCCTCAGCAAATCTTGTCGCTCTTGACATGGCCTTGCGCCAGTTCCTTGAAGCTCTTCGTCCTTGCGATCTCCGTCTCCTTCAGCGCCGTCTGCGCTTGCTTGGTGCGTCAGGATGGCGGGAGTGGCCGAGTCCATCCACGGAGCAATCTGTCGTTGCTATTGCGCCGCGGATTGCTGGCTTTTGATTTTTGCAGTCAGAGCAGCCGTTCGCGATTGAAGCTCCGAATTGTCAGGCCCCTTGCTCGCGGCGCTCTGCATGAAGTCGAGCGCCTTTCCATAATAAACCAGGGCGTTGATGCTGCCGGCGGGCAGGGCTCCGCTGCCGCTTTCCCTGGCAAGGAAGTCTCCAGCCTCTTCGAGCGACTGGGAAAGGGCTATCTGCCAATCCGCGACCGGCGAAGTTGCAGCCGCCTTTTGCGCAATCTCGGAAGCGGAGTCGTAGGCGCCGAGGGCTTGGTCGAATTTCTTCTGGCGCACCAGAACGTCGGCGATCTTTAGTCTCACTCCGAACAGCTCGCGATAGGGAGGGGCCGGGCTGTCCAGCAGGCTTTCGTAGTTCTGGGCTGCCAAGCGATACCGCTCCAGAGCCGCACTCGTAAATAGCAGTTCAGGCGCATCGGGTTGATTCACCACCTCATTCCACCAGGTGACGAGAACGTCCCCCCGCTTGGTGTTCAGTGAACCGACATTATTTCTCCATCTGACCGAATGAGGATCTTTGGAGAGGACGACTTCTGCAACCCTGACCGCCTCGTTGTAGACGTTAAGGGTCTCGCGCCAGTTCCGCTCTCGCGCCAGCGCGTCGCCCAGTCGGGTATAATCGGTCACCAGACCAACACACCAATTGAAATTTCCCGGGTCGATCTCATACAGTTTCTTGCGCTCGTCGACTGCTGCTTGATATTCGCCTCGAGCCTGCTCGTCATCATCCAGCAATTCGCCGATCCGGCGATGAGTGTTGGCAATATTCGACGCCAGAGATGCATCCCATAACTTGTCCTGCTGTTTGGTCAGAACATCCAGTGCCTGGTGATATTCATCGAGGGCGGCCTGTCTGTCCCCCGGTTGGTTTCTGGCGCTCAAGATCTGCGCAATCCGGTTTATCTCGGTAGCCACGTCTTGGGGGAACGCGTCGACAATCGTTTTCGATATTCGCAGTCCCTCATTGTATTGCTCCAGGGCGCCGCTCCAGTCTTTGCGGTGCTGGTGGATGTCGCCGAGCTTGTTCAAAATAAAAATCACGTCATGCTGATTTTTTGCATTGCCGGGCTCCTCTGAGCTGAGCTGCTTCGCAATCTGCAAGGCGTCGATATACTCGCTTTCAGCGTTGGCCGCGTTTTCCTTGAGTGTTTTTGCCAATTGATCGCCGATCCGGAACTTGCTGGCGTAAAGCAGATGCTGGAATCTCGGGCCGTCAGGGTATTTTTGCAGTAAGGCCATCGAGAGTTCCTCCGCCTCGAGGGCGAGGTCAAATGCACCCTTACTGTCTCCCAGTGCATCTTTCACATCCGAAGCGGCTAGAAGCAGCGATATCTCGACTTCTGACAAGTTGGGTGTATGCTTGCTTGTTTTCGCAATGATATGGTCGAGCGTTAACTTCGTGTCCGTCAGGATCTGCGCCGCGCCGGTTGCCCTGATCGTGCCGTCATTGATGAAACCCGCCAGCCGTCCAACGGACACTTGGGTTGTCCGAACCGCATCGAGACGATTGGCGTCTGCTTCGGCTCGTGCCCTCAGGCCCGCTTGCCATAGCGCGAACATGATGGCAGCAACGCCTGCAACCGCCAGAAAGGCCGCGGCGACGGCAAATCGCTTCAGGCGTTGCCGACGCCGTGATTTCAGCAGCAGTGCCTCCACGTGCGCGAACCCACCGCCATAGCGGTCTGCCCAGGCGGGCGTGCGCGGGCGTGCTTTCCACCAGGCCCACCGTTCGTCGACGAGATGCGCAGGCAATACAGCGTCGTCGCCTTCGGTCATCGCAAGCAGGCCTCGATAGCGTTCCCCGGCCTGCTGTTCGGCGCGTAGCCATCCAAGTTCGGCTCCGCGACCGCTCACCTTGTCCCATCGGCGTAGCAAGGCCTCGTGCCCCACGTCGATTCGCGTACTGCTTGCTATTTCGTTCACTTCGAATGGTGGGGGCGTCAGAAACGAACAATCGCCAGCGCGGAACCGCTCAAGAACCTGGCGCACAGAAGCTTCATCAACGCCGGTTTCGGCGACAAGTTGAGAGAACTTCAGAGCGCGCCGGGTTGCGCGTCCCTCTTTGTCGAATTCGGAAAGCGCACTGAAAACCTGGCGTACGGCCAAAAGCAACTTGGGTCCGGGCAGATCGTTCAAGATTTCATCTGCGTGCTCCGACAACGCGTCTGCGAATTCCCCGATGCTGCGGTAATGATCCAACGATATCCGGCGAGCTTGCGGCTCAATGCTGCGGAGTTCTTCGCCCAGCTGCGGAGTTCCCGATGCCTTCGCGCTTGCTGCCGGCCGCCTGCCGGCCTCGTCCCACAATCTCGAAAGGCAATGTTGCAGAACCGGCAATTGGTCCATCTCGGTACTGCAGTCGTTCAAAAGCCTTTCGACCAGTTGGGGATCAATGGTGGCTCCGGCTTTCTCGATCGGTCTGCGAATGACCTCATCCAGTTGGTCGCGGGTCAACGACGGCACAAGGAACTGCGCCTCGGAAACGGCCTCCGGCAATCCATGAAATCGAGCGCAGTCACCGATAAAATCGGAACGCATGGTCAGCAAGACGTGAATTCTATTCGATGGACTGCGGCTTGCTTCCAGCAGCAACTGGACAAACTGGGTGGCCTCATCGCGCGCGCGAGCCTCTTCTGCGGTGAGGCCAATCTTGCCCGGGCTTCCCGCGGCGTAGCGGAAAAGTTCTTCAAACTGATCAATAAGCAACACCAGCGATTTGCCCGCGACGCTGCTCGCATCGGCCAAAGCTTCCGATATGCCAAAGCTCGATCGACGTAGTTGTGCCGCTATTCGGTCGTGCCGGCCGGAAGCGACCGTGGGGTCATCATCGACCGAAAGGCTCGCCAGCAGGTCCGTTAGCCGCGACAGCGGTGCGTCGCCCGGGCGCATTTCGCGCCACACCCAATTGCGGCCGCCGGACTCCCGCGTCTCGAGATCGAGGAGTGGCAGTAACCCCGCCCGAACAAGGGAGGATTTTCCGCTGCCGGAACTTCCGACAACGGCAATAAAGCGGAATCGATCGACCAGTCTGTAGAGCGCATAAAAGTGGTCTTGACGACCGAAGAAGAAATCATGGTCTTGGTAGGCAAAGGGTCGCAAGCCGGGAAATGGATGCGCGGCCGACACCGCCGATATTTTCACCTCGGCATTCATGGGGCGTTCGCACGGGCGGCGGGCACCAGGATATCGAGAAGCTCGGCCGTGGGGATATCGTTGTCGGAGAGATCGACAACCAGATCGATTTCGCTGCGCGGGAACAGCAGTTTGCTTGCCTTCTTTCGTTCGCCCGGTGGCGGAGCAGCGACCACGGCGCGATAGCAGAACTGCTGCGATCGCCCAAGGGCAAGCCAATTGCGCAATCCGCTCGCTTGGGCGCGTACCCAGACCTCCGAGGCTGACGCCCAGCAAACGATCACACCATCGCATTCGGCCAGCTGCTTGCTGTTAAAACTCTTGATATCGGCTTCCGGCCCTTCGAATGCCGGAAGCAATGCCTCCAGTTTTCGCTGTTGCAGCGCCTGAGCCAGAGTGAGGGCGTACTTGCTGTCTTCCTGGGAGTGATACAGAAAAAGGCGCACATCGCCGCCGCTGTCGGGCAGTGATAGCGTGATCGACCTTGGAGGCGCGATGACGGAAAGATGTTGATTGAGGAAATCGACGAATTTGCTGAGACTGTCCCCCTCAATTTTGTCCGTCGCCAGCTGTTGGTCAAATTTTGCCAACACCTCCAGCGGACGCCGGGTGGTCTCGGTCGGCGGTTGACCGATGCTGGAGGTCCAGAGACTTGGTGCCCAGACGACTCGGTGAAACTTGCCTTCGACGTCCTTGGAAGCTTTCGCAGCCGCGCGCGCCAGCTGGAGCTTTACCATGGGCGGCTGATCCTCAGGAGCATCGCCCGCTTTCTCGCCAAGCAAATGGACCGAAATCTCGGCGGCCAAAAGCGCGGCATCGATGATCCCGACTGCCGAGTCGAGTGCGATGTCCTCTGTCGGATCCGGGACCACGGTGTGGCCCTTGCCGACAAGCTCTGAAACGACGCGGTCGTACCCCATGCGCATGTCTGAAGCAGGCTTTGCGACGAAGATGGTCCGGCCGGTAGGCGCGTACACGGGCGTCGGAGATGGCCGAGGCTGGCGCCTTACCAGATAGGCTGCGAGGGCCTTGAGTCTTTCCCAATAGCGCGCGTCCCGGGGTTCGCCACGGTCAAAGAATTCAAGGTCGCCGACAATTTCCTGGGGGTCCTCGTTGCGAACGTAGAACCTGAATCCATTCTGACCCTGCAGTAACGAAGGTCGCTTATCCGGATCGACGTGGCGCTTGCCGACGACGACCACGCGCTCGCGAAGTCCGCCTGGGCCATGATACCTAGCGAAAGTATCCAGCTCCCTTCTGCACCAATGACTGGCCATCCAATTTGGCGAAAGAACCACCAGAAGCAACGAAGCGTTCTTCAAGGCCTCTTCGATCTCTGGCGTAAACTGGTCGCCATCTGCAATACGCCTGGTGTCGCGCCAGACCTTGGGGCGCTCAGGCCCCAAATCCTTGAATTCGAAGCGAACCGCATCGTCCAAGAAGGTCACAAACCCCTTGCGGTCCGGCTGGTCCGGTGGAGGAAGATCGTCGTCGCGAGAATATGAAATAAATATATCGGTCACACCCGCCCCCTAATGCTAGCGGTTGTCGACTTTAAAAAAGCTACTTAAGTATGTAAAGTCGCGGGGGTCAAGGGGTTATCTGTTTGACCCTATTCGAATCCAGAACTGGGTGCGTGGTATCCTACTGATCGAGCCGGGGTGGTCAGGTCCGTATCGTCGGACGTTGCGAGGTGCCGATGCCGGACTATGATGCGTTCATTTCATACAGCCATGTCATTTCTCGATTGCTTCCCGTCTCCAATCGATGATGCAGAGACTTGGCAAGCCGTGGTATCGGCGGCGCGCCTTGAGGATTTTTCGCGACGATACGAGTCTTTCCGCCTCGCCGCATCTCGAGCCTTCGCTTCAGGCCGCTCTCGGTCAGTCGCGCTTTCTGATCCTTTTCGCTTCGCCCGAAGCCGCGGGTTCACGTTGGGTATCCAGGGAAGTTCAGTTCTGGCTGGATAACAAGAACATCGATCGCCTCTTGATCGCTCTCACCGGCGGGGATCTGTGCTGGCAAGACGCGGCCGAGGACTTCGCGTGGTCTGAACTGACGCCGCTTCCTTCAAACCTGAAGGGCAGGTTCAAAAGCGAGCCCAAATGGGTCGATCTGCGGGTATTTCGCGATCCCGCTCAAAGTCCAGACAAGCTTCTCTCGGCTGCGGCTGACCTGGCCGCTCCCATCAGCAACATTCCGAAAGAGGACCTTCTGTCGGAGGAGCTAATTCAACAGCGGCGGGCTCAAATGCTGGCGTGGTCGGCCGCCGCTTGTCTGCTCGTGTTTGCCTGCACGGCAGCATGGGAATGGCGTCAGGCGGTTCTGCAAAGGCGGCAGGCTGTTTTGCAACGGGACCGCGCTGAGAGAAATCTGCTCGCTGCTATCGACGGCACCAAGAAGATTATTCTCAATGACGGTGTCGAATTGCGGCAGACCATCGGCATTCCCATGAAAGTCGTGGATCAAGTGCTGAAGACTGCGGGCGATCTCCAGGACCAATTGCTGAAATACAACGCCAATAGCGCGGTTCTGCGCCGCGGCCAAGCTGTTGCGCTGCGCGAGCAATCGCAGACCCTTTACAGGGAGGGTAATTTCAGTGGCGCACTGGAGGCGGCGCAAGAATCAAGGAATCTGCTGCGATCGATATCAAACGCCGAGCTGTCTGGCCCGGAATTGCTGCGCGAACTATCCCTAAGCGAAAATCGGATTGGGGAGGCCTTTTCAAAGCTCGGCCGGCACGAGGAGGCCCTTCAGTCGTTTCGCAGCGCAATCGAGATCCGCAAGGACCTCTCCAGCGCAAGCCCGGCGCTCGATCCAAAAAGAGATCTCGCTGTGGCGTATGAAAGGGTTGCAGACGAACTTGTCGTCTTGGGCCGTAGAGAGGAGGCCATTAGTTTCGACAACAAAAGCCTTTCAATCCGCATCTTCCTTGCCAAGGTCGAGCCGAGCGATCCACAGCGTCAGGAAGACCTCGCGGTCGGTTACGACCACGCGGCGCGTGACTCCGAGGGCCTGGATGCCATCGATTGGTATGACAAGAGCCTCGCCATCCGGAAGCAGCTGGTAAAAAGCAATCCGACGCAGGCAGATTGGCAGGCGGGTCTGGCCACGATACTCGATGCCAAGGGCAACGCGCTGACGATCGCGGGACAATGCGACAACGCAATCGAACCGCTGCTGGAAGGACTGGACGTCCGCCAGTCGCTTGCCGATAAAAATGGTGACGTACCGCAATACCAAGCCAATCTGGCCATGAGCCAGTATCATCTCGGCCTCTGTGGCGACAAGAGCAAAGAGAGATTCGGACGGGTGATCGAGATCCTGGAAAAGCTACAGAATGCGGGTTCGTTGCCTCCCAACGTCCGCGGCCTCCGAGAGGTTAGCCAGCACCTTCTAGCCGAGCTGGACAACTGATCGATAACCGACGCGCGGGTCAGGTCATTCAACTATTTTGTCCGCTGGGAAGGCTGAAGCGGTCAGAAGTAAGGGAGCGCATCTTATGCCGTGCTTTTCCAACGTCGAATCCAAGGTCAACTCAGCGAGCACCGGATTGATGAGGGTAGTGGAGACCCGGTCGACGGCGTCGGTGGTAAGCATTTGCGCGTTGGTCTTCCTCGCGGCGACATCGCTGTCAAGGGCCGACTGCGTTCAGGATTTCCGCAAGGTCGCGCTCGATCAGAAAGCGGTTGTGCCGTTGAAAAGCTATCTGTGCAAGGTCGGCTCGCCGCAGTCGGCCGCTCAGATCCGAGTCGAATTCGACCGGCTTTCCGACCTGGCGGCGAGTCTGACGATCTCAGGTAAGTCATCGACCCAGCTCACGAAGACCTTCGGCGCGATCAAGATCATCGATAACGACGTTTCCAGGACCTACGCTGAACTGGTCAAGCGATTTGGAACGACCTACGAGGTGGTCAAGGAACAGGGTGAAATCGTGACAACCCTGTCGTTGAACGCACCGCCAGAGTCAGGTTTGGGTGAAGATAACGCCAATACGGCAAGGGATTTGATCGGCCCGAACAAGGTAAGGTATCTCGTTGACAGCGGACACCAATATCTTGGCAGCGGACCTCAGTACCCGGCGGCCGACGAGATATCGGCTTTGAGAAAGAAGACGATACCGGACAGTTTGAACTATTTTTACGCGATCGATTCGCCATTTTGCGCGGATGGAAAGGATTTTGTCTGCAAGAAGCTCGGGCAGACTCCCGTCGAGATGGTATTTTGGCGATCGATGGGGCCCGACGACATAACGAAATACGCTGACAACGCGCGGGCCTACAACGCGCAGCTCGTAAAGATCAGGAAAGACGCTACCTCCGTCAAGTTCGATCGTTTCGCGACGGAGATCAAATCAAACTATTTTAACCTTATGAAATATCTGGCGGGCGACAGCTGGCCTGATGATTTGATGATCATGACCGGGCAGCACCAGACGGATAGTTGCGGCGTGGGGGTGGTCGATCTTCCGGGGCTCGCGGGATGGACGTTCGGGGTCAACGAGCGCGCCGCGGCCATGGATGCCATGGTGATCGAAAACACATCGAAACAGCCGGTTTCGATCGGGTCGATGTTTGGCAACCACTCGACGGCAAATGGGTTGCGCGCCGTCGACGCCGCGCGCTCGGCGGTTGGCACGGATGCCATCGGCGCGCTGTCGGAAACCCTTGCGCCCGGACAACGCCTACTGGTGCCGACGCAGGTGTTGTTTCTGGCACCGGCCGAACTGACCGACGATTTCAGGAAGGCCACCAAATCATCCGCCGAAACCGCAACCCGTTTCGGTCTAAATGGCTTTTCCGGACGTGCGGAGGCGAACCGGATTCCGGTGCTGAAAGATTATGCCTACGGCCCCGCCATCTCAATCCGCGGCATCGAGTTGAATTCAACTCGCATCGATTTCGATCAGAAACCAATGGCCAATTTTGTTGATCTGACGGTGACCGCGGAGGCGGGCTCCTGCCCCTATCTCTTATCTAGAGACGAAGGCACGCACGAATGGATCTCACACGGTAAGGTGCTGCATAGCGCGCCAAGCCGTGATCGAGAATATACAGACGTAAGAACATTCCTGGGCCTGAGGACGCAGTTTCGCATCGAGGAACGCGAGCCTGAGATCGCTCATATCAACAATGTGGAGCTTATCGTAAAACTGGAGAATGGCACGGATGTTAGGCTTAGGCCGAGGACGGATGCTCTAACCACTTACCGGTCGGAACTGCTGTGGGGTGATGCTATCGATATCGATTTCAGATTGCCCGAAAAGCCGGCAGGCGTCGGTGTCATCGAGTCGCGGCTCGAAGTTACCGGTTACTATGAACGTTACTCAAGCCTGAGCGGGAAGGACGCTCCCTTATCATCGGAGACGGAGAGAGAAGCGGCGTCATTGATCCCAGTTGGGTTCGGGGCAAAGGCCTGCCTGCGGTTGACGCCAAGATCTTTACTGACGCCGCGGAATTGACCGTCGTCATTGTATGGATAGCTGCCCGTTCGTCGGTCCAGCTGGGACGCCGGCGGCGACGCTTCGCACCGCACCGGTGTGCCTTTCATTACTTGCGTGATATTCGGATCTTCCATCACGACCGCACGGTCGTACGTCAAATGACCGGTCCGACAGTCGCGACAGCGTTGTTCCACAACTGCCGCAGCCAGCTCCAGGCGCCCACCTGCTCAGCCGTGATGTTCCGGCACTTGGCGAGGTACTGTTGCTGGCGCTCGCGCATTTCCGAGGTCGCGGCCGCATCCGAGAAGAGGATATTGTTCTCGTAATTCAGATCGAAGCTGCGGCGATCCATGTTGGCGGAGCCGATCAATGTGATCTCTCCGTCCAAGGTCATCGACTTGGTGTGCAGCAGCCCGGCGCCGTATTCATGAATCTTCACGCCAGCGGCGAGCAGGTCGGCGTAATAGCTGCGGCTGGCAGCTTGCACGGCAAAGTCGTCGTTGCGGGCCGGGAAGATGATCGTGGTGTCGACGCCCCGATTGGCGGCGGCGCACAGCGCGGCCTGCATCGCCTCGTTCGGCACGTAATAGGGGGTGGTGATGAAGAGCTCACGCCTGGCGCTGTACATCAAGGTCTCGAACATCTCGGAGGCCGCGGAGTAGCGGCCGGTCGGGCCGCTGGCCACGACCTGCGCGGGAAATCCGGGCTCCGGGAGTTCGACGGGTTCGAGCAGAACCGCTCGGATGTCCTCATCAGTGTAGGCCATCCAATCGCGGGAAAAGAGATACTGGTTTTGCCGCGCGATCGGGCCGGTGAACCGCATCAATGCGTCCACCCAGGGGGCGTATTTCGCCTTGGTGAGGAATTCCGGGTCGGCGCAGTTCTGACTGCCGCAATAAGTGATGCTGTTGTCGATGATGACAATCTTGCGGTGATTGCGAAGATCGATTCGCCCGGCAACGACCCGCCACAGCGGATTGCCGACCTTGAGCGCCCGGCCGAGCTTCACGCCGGCCGCCTCCATGTCTCTCCACAGATTGGACCTGATGAGCAGACGCGAGCCGAGATCGTCGACCATTGCGCGGCAGGTTACACCACGGGCGACGGCGCGCTTGAGCGCTTCGACAATTTTCCTGCCGTTGTTGTCCGGCATCCAGATGTAGAACAGCAGGTGAACGTGTTTGCCGGCTTTGTCGATATCGGCCACGATCGCGTCGATCGCAGCGTTCGAATCGGCCATCAGGCGCGCCTGATTGCCACCCACCGGTGCGAAGCCGCTGATCGACTGTCCGACCTTGAACAGCGAAAGATGACGCTCAGGGATCTCCGGCCGCACCGTTGGCGCGTCGAAGCCGGGCGTGCGGCTGATATCGGGCAGCGACGCGATGACCCTTTTCATGCGCTCGACGCGCTTGAGGCCGATATTGGTCTCGCCCAACAGCAGATAAGCCACCATGCCCACCACCGGCAGCGCGAGGATAACCACGATCCAGGCGATGCGGGACGCCGGATCCCGGTGCGCGCGCAGCAGCACCCGGACGACGAAGCCGGCCTGGAGCAGGATAGTAAAGGCGATCAGCATGGCGGCTCTTTATTCAGGCTAATTGCACGGCCTTGTCCGGGGTCGCCACAGTGTTTTGTATTGTGGGTAACGATCACCAGATTCTGCGCCATTCGAGAAATCGTGCTGAAGTCTCTGCCCGCGACCGCGAGAGCATCGAGATGATACCAGTGTCAAGCAGAACCCGCTCAAAGCTCGACCTTCCGTGAAGGCAACCGGTTGCGCTCGAACTCACCGCCGGGGGCCGCGATTTTCAGGTCGTCGACAAATTGCTGGTATTGGCGTGCCCTCGCGTCAGCATCGGGCAGCCGCAGCAGGTAGGACGGATGCACCGTCACCAGCGCCTTGATGCCCGCGGCGAGATCGAACAAGCGGCCGCGATTTTTGTTGATCGGCGTGACCCGGCCCAACACGCTGTGCGCGGCGGTGGCGCCCATCGCCACCACCAGGTCGGGTCGGATCGCCGCCAGTTCGCGCTCATACCACGGCCGGCAGGCCCTGATCTCCGCCGTCGTCGGCTTCTGGTGCAGACGGATTTTTCCGCGGGGGACAAATTTGAAATGTTTGACCGCGCCGGTGATGTAGACTTGGCTGCGGTCGATGCCGGCCTGTTGCAGCGCGCGATCGAGCAGCTGTCCAGTCGGTCCGACGAAAGGTCTGCCGGCCAGGTCCTCCTTGTCGCCGGGCTGCTCGCCGACCAGCATCACCTGCGCGGTTTCCGGACCCTCGCCGAACACGGTCTGGGTGGCGTCCTTCCAGAGCGGGCAGGCGCGGCAATCGCGGGCTTGCGCGCGCAGGGTTTCGAGGCTGCTGCCGGAGGGGGAGGCGGTCGTCATGGGCGTTTTCCGGTTGCCATCCAAGAAGCAAGGAACTGGAGATGCAAGGGCCGTGTGTCCAATCCAATTATCGACCATGGCTGCTGTCGCAGAACATAGCGGGCAAGGCTACCGATCCCATTGGGATTGTTGACGAAAAATATAAACCCGCGACACGATTGACTCTCCGGGCCCTGTTAGCTTTATATTAGAACATATCATGAACAAATGGGCTCGCCGCGGGTTCATTCCAAGAACCAGTGGCGGCGCATCTTGTAAGAGGAGCGGCGCATGACCGGCGCACGCATGCATTTGCTTACGACCTTGCGCGGCGATATCGCGCGCATCGAGACCTCAGGCGGGGCGTCCACGCCCGACCGGGTGGCGCTTGGGCATGCCGAGGCGGACGCGACGCTGCGAGGCGGGCTCGCCCGTGGGGCGATCCACGAGGTGTTCGCCGAGGCCGGCCGGCACAGTGCCGCGGCGACGGGTTTTGTCGCCGGCCTGGCCAGGCGCGTGGCCGCGCGGCGGCCGCTGTTGTGGGTACGGCAGGATTTCTCCGACATCGAAACCGGTGCGCTGTCGATGAGCGGATGGGCCGAACTCGGTCTCGATCCCTGCCTTCTTGTGACCGTGCGTGCCGCCGATCTGGACACCGCACTTAGGACCGCGGCCGACGCGCTGGCCTGCGATGCCTTGGGCGCCGTGGTGCTCGACGTCTGGGGACGGTCGCGTCAGCTCGATCTCGTCGCCAGCCGCAAGCTGACGCTGGCGGCACAGGCATCGGGGGTCACCGGGCTGTTGCTGCGGGTAGCGGCGGAGCCCGCGCCCTCGACGGCGGAGACCAGATGGATCGTGCGCGCGGCGCATGCGCCGCCGCCTTCGGCAGGCAGCGCGTGGGGCGCGCCGGTGTTCGAGGCGCAACTCGTCCGCAACCGTCATGGCCCTGTTGGGCGGTGGATCATGGAATGGAAATGTGATGAGTGCCTTTTCGCAAAACCGGTCAACCAACCGACGTCGGATCCTCAGCCTGTGGCTGCCGCGCCTGTCCATCGACCGCATCCAGCGCGAGCGCGCCGCGCCGGATAAAATCCTTTTGGATGGGGCAGTTATCGGTTCACGTGAAGAAAGCGCGTCAACGCAAGCTAAAGCGATTTCGAGCGTCATTGCTGTTTCACATGAACAGCAGGATACCGACGCTTCTGCTTCAATCATTCCTATCGTTGTCGTCGCCAAGCAAAATAATGCGCTGCGCATCTTTGCGCTCGACGACGCGGCCGCACGCTTTGGCCTCGCGGTCGGCCTGCCACTCGCCAATGCCCGCGCCATCTGTCCGCAATTGAAGGTATTCGATGTCGACGAGACTGCCGACGTGCGGACGCTGAATGCCATCGCCGAGTGGTGCGACCGCTTCACGCCGCTGGTGGCGCTCGATGCCCCCGATGGCCTGTTGCTCGACATTACCGGCTGTGTCCATTTGTTCGGCGGCGAGGCGGCGATGATGCGGCTGGTCTGTGATGCCTTGACCGCGCAGGGTTTCGCGGTCAGCGCCGCCATCGCCGGCACCGCCGTGTGCGCGCGGACGCTGACCCGCCATCTCCATGGCCGCATTGTCGTCCCGGGCGAGGAAGCCTGTGCGGTGAAGCCGCTGCCGGTATCGGCATTGGGCGCGGATGAGAGCGTTATCACCGGCCTGCGCCGCGCCGGCCTGAAAACCATCGGCGATGTCGCCTCCCGCACCCGGTCTGAAATCACCGCCAGATTCGGTGCTGGATTTACCGCCCTGCTGGAGCAGGCGCTGGGGCATGGCGATGCGCCGATCAGCCCGCGCCAACCGCTGCCGGACACCATCGTGGAAAAGCGTTTTGCCGACCCGGTGACGACGGAAGCGGTGATCTCGGCGACCTTATCCCGCCTGGCGGAGATGCTGGTCGCGGCGATGTCGCAGCAGGGCAAGGGCGCGCGGCAGCTAGCGGCCCAGTTCTTCCGCACCGATGGCGCGGTCCGCACCATCCTGGTCGATACCGGACAGCCCGTGACCCAAGGCGCGGTCATCGACCGGCTGTTTGCCGAGCGGCTCGGGTCTTTAAATGATCCGCTCGATCCGGGTTTCGGTTTTGACCTCATCCGCCTGTCGGCCAGCCGGACCGAAATCGTCGTCCCGCAGCAGCGCGACCTCGATGCCAATGTGCACGATCATGATGAACTGTCCGCCCTGATCGACCGCATCACTGCGCGCATCGGCGGGCGGCGCGTGGTCGTGTACCTGCCGCAGGATACCCATATTCCGGAACGCGCCGTGCTGACGGTTCCGGCCCAGCAGTATCTGGCCGCAGCCTCGCTGGCGGTCTGGCCGGCCCGCGCCGAAGGCGAGCCGCCGCTGCGGCCGCTGCGGCTGTTCGAACGGCCTGAGCTGATAAAGGTCATCGCGCAGGTGCCGGACGGCCCGCCCGCCCGCTTTGTCTGGCGCCGCGCCACCCATGCCGTGGTCCGCGCCGAAGGCCCGGAACGCGTCGCCATGGAGTGGTGGCGCTGCGAGGGCGAAATGCTGACACGGGATTATTTTCGCGTCGAGGACGAGGGGGGTTTAAGGTTCTGGCTCTATCGCGACGGACTGTATGAGCGCGAGATCGTGCAGCAGGAAGGCATGGCCGTGCAGCCGAACTGGTTCATGCATGGATTGTTCGCATGACCGCAAGCAGCGATCCCACACCCGGCTATGCCGAGATCGGCGTCACCACCAATTTCTCGTTTCTGCGCGGCGCCTCGCATCCCCAGGAATATGTCCATCAGGCCGGCGAATACGGCCTTGAGGCGATCGGGATCGCCGACCGCAACACGCTGGCCGGCGTGGTGCGGGCCTATGCCGAACTGAAAAATCAGGAGCTCAAGTCGCGGCCTAAACTGCTGATCGGTGCGCGCCTCGTCTTTTGCGATGGCACGCCGGACATCCTGGCCTATCCGCGCGACCGCGCCGGCTATGGCCGGCTCTGCCGGCTCTTGAGCAAGGGCAAGCTCGCCGCCGACAAGGGCGAGTGCCATCTCGGCTTCGAAGACTTGAGCGAATTCAGCGACGGCCTGTTGTTGGTGCTGATGCCGCCCTATCGGTTCAAGGCCGATGACATCAGGCGGATGCTGGAGAGGATGGGCGATAGCCGCGCCGACGGCGTCTGGCTTGCCGCCAGCCTGTTATACCGCGGCGATGACAAGCGCCGTCAGGCCGGCCTGCAGCGCATCGCCGCTTCGGCCGGCGTGGCTTTGCTCGCCACCAATGACGTGCTGTACCATGCCTGTGAACGCCGGGTGCTGCAGGATGTCGTCAGCTGCATCCGCGAAAAGACCACGATCGAAAGCGCAGGCCGTCTGCTGGAGGCCAACGCCGAACGGCATCTCAAACCGGCAGCCGAGATGGCCCGGCTGTTTCGCGATTATCCCGATGCGATCGCCGAGACGCTGCGCCTGGCCGGCCGCATCACCTTTAGGCTCGACGAGTTGAAGTACCGTTATCCCGACGAACCGGTGCCGCCAGGCAAGACCGCACAGGCGCACCTGGAAGATCTGACCTGGCAGGGCGTGACAACCTATTTTTCCGCCGGGATCGACGAGAAGCTGCGCGCCACCTTGCAAAAGGAACTGGCGCTGATCGAGAAGCTCGATTACGCGCATTACTTTCTCACCGTGCACGACATCGTCCGCTATGCGCGGTCGCGGCACATCCTCTGCCAGGGCAGGGGATCGGCGGCCAATTCGGCGGTGTGTTTCATGCTCGGGATCACCTCGGTCAATCCGGTCGAGATCGATCTGTTGTTCGAACGCTTTCTCTCCGAGGAGCGCCGCGAGCCGCCCGATATCGATGTCGATTTCGAACATTCGCGCCGCGAAGAGGTGATGCAATATGTCTTCAACCGCTATGGTCGCCATCGTGCTGCGATCGTTGCTACCGTGATTCACTATCGTCCACGCAGCGCGATCCGCGATGTCGGCAAGGCGCTCGGCCTGACCGAGGACGTCACCGCGGCGCTCGCCGACACGGTGTGGGGGAACTGGGGCGATGGCCTGAGCGAGATGCAGGTTCGGCAGGCCGGTCTCGATCCACATAATCCCATGATCGATCGCGCCGTGAGTTTGGCGGCCGAACTGCTCGAATTTCCGCGCCATCTGTCGCAGCATGTCGGCGGCTTCGTGCTGACGCAGGACCGGCTCGACGAATATGTGCCGATCGGCAACGCCGCGATGGATGGCCGCACCTTCATCGAATGGGACAAGGATGACATCGACGAAATCCGCATGATGAAGGTCGATGTGCTGGCCTTGGGCATGTTGAGCTGCATCCGCAAATGTTTTGACCTGATCGAACTGCACAAGGGCGAGCGCTGGGAGCTCGCCACCATTCCGCGCGAGGTGCCGGAGGTCTACGACATGCTGTGCCGGGGCGAATCGCTTGGCGTGTTCCAGGTCGAGAGCCGGGCGCAAATGAACATGCTGCCACGCCTGAAGCCGCGCAGGTTCTATGACCTGGTGATCGAGGTCGCGATCGTCCGCCCTGGGCCGATCCAGGGCAATATGGTGCATCCCTATCTGAAGCGGCGGGGCATGAAGCCGGAGCAGATCGAATATCCCTTTCCAAAGTATGGCGACAGGAACGAACTGAAGGATATCCTCGGCAAAACCCTCGGCGTTCCCCTGTTTCAGGAACAGGCGATGCGGATCGCCATCGAGGCCGCGAAATTCACCCCCGTCGAGGCCAACCAGTTGCGCCGCGCGATGGCCACCTTCCGCCATGTCGGTACCATCCATAACTTCGAGGAAAAGATGGTCGGCAACCTGATCCGGCGCGGCTATCCGCACGAATTCGCCAAAAACTGTTTTAATCAGATCAAGGGCTTTGGCGAATACGGTTTTCCCGAGAGCCATGCCGCCGCCTTCGCCCAGCTCGTCTATGTCTCCTCATGGCTGAAGCATTTTCATCCCGATGCGTTCTGCTGCGGCTTGTTGAATTCGCAGCCGATGGGATTTTACGCGCCGGCGCAGATCGTCGGCGATGCCCGCAACAACGGCGTCGCGGTGCGCGAGATCGATGTTTGCTTCAGCCATGGCGACAACGTGCTGGAGGAAGCTTGTGGGAAATATCACGCCGTTCGGCTCGGCTTTCGCCAGATCGACGGTTTCCGGGTCCGCGACCTGGACGATCCCCAGAGCTGGTCGGGGGATGAATGGTGCCAGCGCATCGTCGCCGCGCGCGAGCGTCAGTCGTTCACCTCGCTGGAGGATTTTGCCCGCGCTACCGGTTTGCCCAAGCGTACGCTGATCCTGCTGGCGGATGCCGATGCCTTTCGCTCCCTCGGGCTCGATCGCCGCGCCGCGCTTTGGGCGGTGCGGCGGCTGCCCGATGACGTGCCGCTGCCGCTGTTCGAAAGCACCGCCGCGCGCGAGCAACCGGATGAACAGGCACAAGGTCTGCCCGCCATGCCGCTGCCGGAGCAGGTGGTGGCCGATTATCAGACCATCCGGCTGTCGCTGAAGGGCCATCCGATGGAATTCTTAAGGCCGATGTTTTCTGGCGAAGGCGTCATCGCCTGCGAGGCGGTGGCCGATGCCCGCGACCGGCAACGCGTGCGCTGCGCCGGCGTGGTGCTGGTGCGGCAGCGCCCGGGCAGCGCCAAGGGCGTCGTCTTCATGACGCTGGAGGACGAAACCGGTATTGCCAATGTCGTGGTCTGGCCGAAGGTCATGGAGCGCTTTCGCAAGGAAGTGATGGGCGCCCGGCTGGTCTTGGTCGAAGGCACCATTCAGAGCAGCCCGGAAAAGGTCGTGCATCTCGTCGCCGAGCGATTATTCGACCGCTCCCGCGATCTCGTCGGCCTTGCCGACGGCGAGCTCCGTCGCAAGCCCGCGATTCCCACAGGTCCGGCGCTGATCGAACCATTGCAGGACGATCCGCGCCAGCATCCGAAAAATCCGGCCCAGAAACTGCGCCATCCCCGCGACGTGCGCATCCTGCCGCGCTCGCGGGATTTTCATTAGCGAGCAGCGGGCAAACAAGGCCAGCAACGCCGGAATTAGATGATTATTGGCAGGTTTTGAGCGCGCCGTAGGTGTCAGATGCACTGGTCAGCAGGACTGACCGATCGAATTTACGTTCAGGCGGGCGTGATGGCCATAGAAAATCAGGCCCAAGTTAGGTAAGAACATTGAGCGTAATTGACCAGATAGGGACGCCAATGATAGCGGCTACGTCAATCGGCCGAGTAGTGGTGCCGTCGCTCGCGCTCGTTGCAGCCTGTGGTGCTGCAATTGCCCTTGGGTTCATCAACCTCCAGCGTCAGCCGCCGGTTGAAGCCGTCACCGTGACCGCCGCGCCGGCGGTTTCGCCGCCCGCATCCACCGCTCGCGACGAGAGCCCGGCTCCGCCCGCAACGCCGCAGGCTGAAGCGAAAGCCATGGCCGCGGAACTGGCGCTGTCGTCAACTGCGCCGGTTACCGATGATGGCGTGCCCGCTTTCGACGTCGCCCGCATCGAGCGGACCGGCGAAGCGGTGATCGCCGGCAGGGCCGCGCCAGGTGCGATCGTGGAACTGCTGCGCGATGGCGAGCACCATGATCAAACGGTTGCAGATCAATCCGGGCAATTTGTCATGATTCCAGCTCAACTTCCGCCGGGGAAGTACGAGCTGACATTGAGGTCGAGACTGCCCGACGGCACCCTGGCAACATCCAAAGCCAGCGTGAAGGTCGCGCTGGACGAGGCGCCCCCCGTGACTGGCGCGCTCCAATCGCGCGCCGAAGCGTCGCTCAATGTCCCGGAGGCTCCGGTCACCAGCCAGCCGGCGCAGGGCGTTGCGGTTGCGCAGCTGCCGCATCCGACCGCGGCGCCGGACGCCGGTTCCGCCGGTGGGCCCAAGACGGTGACCCGGGTCGTATCCCGCGGCGACAGCCTGTGGCGCATCAGCCGCGTCACCTATGGCGTCGGCACACGATACGCGCTCGTGTACAGAGCGAACCGGGACCGCATCCGAGATCCAGACCGCATTTATCCCGGCCAGGTCTTTGTCCTGCCGATGAGAGCGCGCTGAAACGCGGCCATCGCGGGCCGACCGCACGCGGGCACAACCTGTCGGGACAGCAGTGACGGCCGTGCAAACCCCTCGGGAAGTTCTCGCCGATCTGTGGCGTGGGGCCGGTGGCGATCCCGGTGCGCTCGACGACGTGACGCTCACCGGCGACGAACCGCAGCTGCCGTCCTCGTTTCGCATCGCAGCCGCGGCGCAATCAACCATTGCAGCGGCCGGACTGGCCGCCGCGCAGATTTGGAAACTACGCAGCGGCCAGGGCCAGAATGTCGCCGTCGATATGCGTCATGCCGTGGTCGAATGCCGCAGCGAGCGGTACCTGCGCGTCGACGGCCAACCGCCGCCGCCGGCGTGGGATGCAATCGCCGGCATCTACACAACCCGCGACCAGCGCTTTGTGCGGCTGCATACCAATTTCGCCCATCACCGTGCGGCCGTCTGCAAGGTCCTGGACTGCAAGGGGGAGCGCGATGATGTCCAGGCGGCGCTGCTGCAGTGGGACGGCGAGACCTTCGAGAGCGCGGCCTATGCCGCCGGCGGCGTGGTGGCGATGATGCGCACCTACGACGAATGGTCGGATCTTCCGCAGGCCAAGGCGCTGGCTGAATTGCCGCTGATCTCAATCGGAAAAATCGGCGAGGCTGCTCCCAGGCCATGGCCCGCCGGCGACCGTCCGCTGGCGGGCCTGCGCGTGCTTGATCTGTCGCGGGTGATCGCCGGTCCCGTCGCGGGCCGCACGCTGGCCGCGCATGGCGCCGATGTCCTGCTGGTTTCCGGTCCCGGGCTGCCCGCGATCCCGTGGCTCACCATCGACAACGGTCGCGGCAAACTCTCGACATTTGTCGATCTGAAGAGCGATCAGGGCCGGGACAGCTTGCGTGATCAGTTGGCCGGTGCGGACATCTTCTCGCAGGGCTATCGTCCGGGTGCGCTGGCAACCCTTGGCTTCTCGCCGCAGGATTTGGCACGGCTCAGTCCCGGCATCATCTCGGTGTCGCTATCGGCCTACGGCCATGTCGGGCCGTGGGCGGAACGCCGCGGCTTCGACTCGCTGGTGCAGACCGCGACCGGTTTCAATCATGCCGAAGGCCAGGCTGCCCGCGTTGCCGGCCCCAAGGAGCTGCCGGCGCAGATGCTTGATCACGCCACCGGCTACCTGATGGCGTTCGGCGCGTTGATGGCACGAGCGCGCCAATCGCGCGAGGGTGGCAGCTGGCACGTCCGAGTTTCCCTGGCGCAAACCGGACGCTGGCTGTGGAATCTCGGCCGCGTGGCTGACGGCTTTCAGACCGCTGATATCAAGGCTGAGGTGGTCGGTCCCTATCGGCAGGAGTTGGCTTCCGGCTTTGGCCGGCTTTCGGCCGTCAGCCATTCGGCGGTGCTGTCGAAAACCCCGGCCTTCTGGGGCCGTCCGGCGATGCCGCTCGGCAGCCACTCGCCACGATGGCCGCCCGCAGGCGAAGGCTAGCGACGGCCCCGAAAACCCCGGCTCAGAAGCTGTAAAGTCGCGCCGGATTATCGACCAGGATCTTACGGCGCGTCGTCGCATCCGGCGCCCATACCGGCAGTTGATTGAACAGGCGCCCGTCATCGATCTGGTATAGCGGGGTAACGTCGGTCGGTTTCTTGCCGGGCGGTGTCACCGAATTCGGATGCGGCCAATCCGTGCCCCAGACGATGCGGTCGGAATTCGCCGCGATCAGCGCTTGGGCGAGCGGGGCCGCGTCGGGATAATCGGGCGCGAGTTTTGACGCCCGATAGGCGCCGGAGATCTTGACGTAAGCCTTGCCTGATTTCACGAGTTCGAGCAGGTCGCCAAAGCCGGGCTGGTCGAGGCCCAGTTCGGCCTGCGCGCCGCCGAAGTGATCGAACACGACCGGTACCGGGGAGGTCGCGACGAGATCCTTGATGGCTGTGATCATCGGAAGACTGGTGAAAAGCTGGACATGCCAACCGCGGCCTTTCACGCGATCGACCGCGGCCTGGAATCGCGGACGGCCGACCGCGGGATCATTGACGCCGCCGGTGGCGAGATTGAGCCGGATGCCGCGCATGCCGGCTTGGTGCATGCCATCGAGCGCGGCTTCCGGCGTCTGGTCGTCGATCACGGCGACGCCGCGCGCCGTGGTGCCGCGCGCCTTCATGCCGAATAGGGTGGCCGAATTGTCGGTGCCGTAGACGCTCGGGGTCACGATCACCACGCGCTCGAGATGCAGCGTCCGGTGCAGGGCCGACATCTCCTCGGGCGAAGCCGGCTCCGGCGTGTAGACCCTGCCGGCATAGAAGGGGAATTTTTCGGGGTCGCCGTGAATATGGGTGTGGCAATCGCAGGCGCTCGAAGGAACCTTGAAATTCACCGGCGTCGACGGCTGCGATGCTTTCGCAAGCGCGGTTCGGTTTTGCATGGTCACTCCGGCCGCAATGGCGCCCAACAGCATACTGCGTCTGGTGAACATCGTCTCACTCCCTGCGTTTTGTTATGGTCGCTTCTCCCAAGGCGGGTGAGCCCGGTCAAGCGGTGCCGTCGGTCCAGAAGCCCGCGGGCTGCCTCGCCAACGTGGGCGACAAGCCCGGGCAACAGCCGCGATCCGTCGAGACGGGCAGGGCAGCGAGAAAGACCTGAGGCTTCGCGCGGCGTTCGGAGAACCGAGCCTACCGGTTCTTGTTCGCCGGCCTGCGCTTCTCGATGAACGCCGCCATGCCTTCGGAGCGGTCTTCAAGAGCGAAGGTTGCGTGGAACAGGTCGCGTTCGACGCTCAGTCCTTCGGACAGTGGGGTTTCGAACGCCCGGTTGATGGCGCTCTTGGCCATCGCAGCCGCCGGATGCGACATGGCCGCGATTTTTTCCGCCATCGCTAGTGCCTCGTCCATCAGTTTGCCTGTTGGCACCACGCGACTGACCAGACCGGACCGCTCTGCCTCGGCCGCGTCCATCATTCGCCCGGTGAGGCAGAGGTCCATCGCCTTGGATTTGCCGATCGCGCGCGTCAACCGCTGGGTTCCGCCAATGCCGGGGATGGTACCCAGCGTGATCTCCGGTTGTCCGAACTTTGCAGTTTCCGCGGCAATGATGATGTCGCACATCATTGCCAGTTCGCAACCGCCGCCGAGGGCATAGCCGCTGACCGCGGCGATCGTCGGTTTGCGGCAATGGGCGACACGGTCAGCGCCGATCGAAGCGAAGTCGGCGGAAAACATGTCTATGAAAGTTTTCGGTTGCATCTCGGTGATATCGGCACCGGCCGCGAAGGCCTTTTCGCCGCCGGCCAGCAGGATGCATCCGATCTTATCGTCGGCTTCCAGGTCATCAACCGCGGCGGCGATTTCCCGAAATACGCTGAAGGACAGCGCGTTGAGCACCTTCGGCCGATTTAGCGTGATCATGCCGACGGCGCCTTTGGTGTCGACGATGATGTGTTCGAACGTGCTCATGATCCGTCCCCGCGGGATTTCCGGACAATGTGCCCGCAGGCGAGTTGGGCTTCAAGTGGGGATAGAAATTACCGCGCCGTGGTGGCAGCCGCGCGCCTCGGCGCAGCATCCCCATGCCGGCGCCCCCGTCATGCCATGAACATGCGGGCGACGGAGCCCAGCGTCAGCAGCACGCCAATTCCGATGAAGATCTTGCCGATCAGTGAAGCCCGGTCCCCGTTTGAGGATTCATCATCACTGTATGCGATCAAATCGGCCGACGCGGCAGCGGCGCCCGTCGCGGCCATCGTCTCGGTCGGTGCGGGGGATGTGCTCGTCTGCAGCGCCCGATCGAGGTCGTTGAGTTGATCGGGCGATGCAATCTGGTCGGCGCTGGGTTGGTTGGCAAGCTGATTGGCCCGCGCCGCCAAGCCAGAGGCGCTGTCGACCGGCAGGGTCGAGGTCAATTCCGCATTGGCATTTGCAACAGCGGGCGGGATGGCGGATGCGCCATCCGGGACGGCGGATGCGCCATCAACGTTCAGGGATTTCTTGCTGGCGGGCGGTTTTAGCGCCACCTTGCCGGAGTGGGCAAGCGCGGTCTTTTTCAAGTGGTGAGCGCGTTGCGGGGCAGGCGTAAGAGGCTCCAGATTCGGTGAAACCGGACCTTGAGCGCTTGCTGATACCGAATTCGGCTCCGCATGCAATCGGCATGGCGCCAACAATGGCGCCAGGAAACAAACGAGCAGCCCTATTGCCAGTATTAACACCGACCGCCCACTGGATTTGACCGTCATGCTGCAACTCCCGTTTGCGAGCCCCAAGCGCTAAAATGAGACCTCAAGCCGTGTTCGCAGCGGGGCGAAAAAAGGGAATCTTCAGGAGAGCCCGCCGTGAAAGCGGTTGCAGCGGTACCACGGCCAACGATTCCTGTATTTTTGATCCACTCGATCCTTAACGGTCATCAACTCGCCGGGTGTGCGCCGGATACGAAGGGTGTTAAGAGCTGGCCCCGGGGGACGCGTTCGATTATTGGCCAACTCAAGCCGGGGCTACGATCCCGATCCTGCAGGAAGCCTCATCACGATTTCGTGATACAAGTCTTTCCTACGTAACAAATTGAAAGATCGACCGAAATGCACTGTAGGAGCGCGGGTGCGCGAACGTGAGGACGAATGGACCGGCCTGATGCGGTCGGCCATTTCAGGGGACAGCGCCGCATACCATCGTTTGCTCAAGGCTATCACGCCGGTCTTGAGAGCCGCGGCGCGCCGCGGTCTGGCGCGGGCAGGACAACCGGTCGATCAGTCCGAGGACATCGTGCAGGAAATTTTGTTGGCGGTGCATCTGAAACGGCATACCTGGGACGCCGATGCGCCGTTTGCGCCGTGGCTGTTTGCGATCGCTCGCAACAAGTTGATCGATGCGCTACGCCGCCGCGGCCGGCGAATTTTCGTCAACATCGACGATTTCGCCGAGACGATCCCGAGCGAGCCGGCGGCGGAAGCCGCGCCTGCAAGCGAGGTCACGGCTCAACTGCAGTCCTTGCCGGCGCGTCAGCGTGAGGTTCTCCAGGCAATCGCGGTCGACGCCAATTCGATCAAGGATACCGCGGCGAAATTCGCGATGAGCGAGGGCGCGGTGCGGGTGGCGCTGCATCGGGGGCTGGCAACTCTCACCGCCAGACTGCGGGATAACTAACAATGCAGACAGATCAGCTCATTCGAACGCTGGCTGCGGACAGCATGGACCGCGAACGGCCGGTAGGGCTGGCGCTTGCGCTGGCATTGCTGTCGGCCGCGCCGGTTTCGGTGGCGATGTTTTTCCTCGGCCTGGGAATCCGTCCCGACGTCATGACCGCAATGCACAACCCGTTTTTCGATCTGAAGTTTGTCGTGACCCTGGCGCTGGCGATCCCGGCGATCATCGTCAGCCTGCATTTGTCGCGGCCGGAGGCCTCGTTGCGGGGTTGGGCCTGGTTGTTGGCTATTCCAGCCGGACTTCTCGTCGCCGGGATTGCAGGGGAGATGATGCTGCCGCAGCGGCTGCCGGTGATGACGCGCTTGATCGGGAGCAATTCACGGGTTTGCCTGACCGCTATCCCGCTGATATCGCTTCCGCTTCTGGCCGCAGCGCTGATCGGATTGCGCCACGGCGCGCCAACGCGGCCGGCAGTCGCCGGTGCGATTGCCGGAATGTTGTCGGCGGGTTTGGCAGCGACGCTATACGCATCGCACTGCACGGACGACTCACCGCTGTTTGTGGCGACCTGGTACACCCTGGCCACTGCGCTTGTCGCCGCCATCGGCGCGCTCGTGGGATCAAGAGTGCTCAGGTTCTAGCGGCCATCGTCCCCGTGTCGTAGCGGCGGTGGTTCTCGACGACGCAGTGTTCGCCGATCACGCCGCCGGGGCCGCCGTTTGCCGCATGCGGTGAAAGCGCAGGATTTGCTGCGCGGTCGCGGGCCTCAGCCGTTCGTAGACGGCCCTGCAAGCCATAAGGTCTGACGGCTCCTTGCCTGTTAGACCGTCGCGCATTTTGATGATCGCCTTGACGGTTGACCACGACACTCCCGCGACTTTGGCCAGGATCATGACGCCTTCGGCGCGGGTGTCTACCATCATTTGTTCTGCGATCGGCAAGTGAACATTGGCGAGCGCCGCGATTGAGGCATTGGCTTCGTCGAATCTCCCGGCCTCGGCAAACGCCGCCAACTGAAATTCGTCGAGCCTTCCGTCCTCGTGCAATGATTTGACCAAGGCGTGGGCCCTTGCGGTGTCCCCGGTGATGGCCGAGGGCGCGTAGCGCGCCAGTCGCGTTGCCTCGCGAACGGCGGTCGGCACATCGCCCGCCTGCTTGGGATGGGCGGCTTCCAGCCGCGCACGTACTGTTTTGGAGGCTTTCGCGATCAGCTTCAAGTAAAGATGTCGCGGAATGGTAGGCCGCAGGCCGACGCCGGTGGCCAGGTCGTCGTTGCCCTCGGCGCGGTCGATCAGCCGGGTGAAGCCTCGTTCGGACAGTTCCGCACCGGGATTGTTGATGGTGCTCTTGATCACCTCGTCGTCGCCGCGCTGCACCAGCACATCGGTGACCGCGCCGCTTAGCGTCTTTCGCGTCGAAATCGCCAACAAATGCGCCTGGCTCTTGTTGCGCGCGGTCTCGATCAGCGTATCGTCGTCGAGCCGTTCCGCTCTCGACAGTATGGGAGCTGCGACCTCGATGATATCGTCGGAGGCCAGCGCGCGAATGGTAAAATGCGGTGCATTCTCCATCGGAGCTAATCGATTGGCGAGCAGCACCTTGGCAGAGGTCTCGATGTGCTCCATCAGGCATTGGAAGACATCATCGAACAGCTCGATCTGATCATTGGAATAATCGACCGCGCCATCGATGAAAAGATCGGTGACGCGGCGCAGGGCCTCGACCCGGCGGGCGACAGTTCCGTGTGCAAGCGTTGATTGCAATTCGTCAAGAAGACTTACGGAGGGAGAAACAGATTTCGAACTCATGACTCTTTCCTGGAGCGTTCGGGCTTAAAAAAGCGGTGACAATTCTTCGTCCCCGCCAAACGATAATGATTAGAATTTAGCCGCTTGCGATACGGTTGCGTCCTCCTGCTTTTGCAGCGTAGAGCGCGCTGTCGGCACGGGCCAGAAATGCATCCGGGTACTCCTCCGGTCTCAGGGTTGCGACCCCTGCCGACATCGTAACCTGCATGCCGGGCGAGAAGGCGCCCCAATCAAGATCGGCGATAATCCCCCGCAGCCGATCAAGGAAGCGCGCAGCGCCGTCCTCGGACGTGCCCGGAAGTATCAGCAGAAATTCCTCCCCGCCGTAGCGTCCGAACCTGTCCGCGTTCCGAATGTTGGCGAATATGGTGATGGCGAAGGTTCTGAGCACTTCGTCGCCGGTGGGGTGTCCATAGGCGTCGTTGATACGCTTGAACCAGTCGAGATCGATCAGCGCGATCGAACTCGGCGTCTCACTGCGATGGGCGCGATCGATCTCGTCATCCAGCATCTTCATGATGCAGCGACGGTTGAAGGATCCCGTCAGTTCGTCGAGTTCGGCAAGCTCCTCGATCCGCTCATAGGCCTCGCTGAGCTCGATGCCGCGCTTGTAAAGCTTCTGCCGGAGCGCGTCGCCGAAGAGTCCGACGAACGCGCATTGTCCAAGCGGAACAACAAAGCACAACGCCGCGCATAGGCGTTCGGCAACGGTGGTCACGGGGATGCCAGGGAGACCAGCCGTTAGAAAGATCAGAGCGGTGCCGATGGCCGTGAGTGTCCATGCCATCGCGGCCTGCCGCGGCGTCATCCGCAAGGCGGCCACCCCGAAAATCAGAAACAGTATGGTCAGGAAGGCATAGCCTATCTGGGGCGCAGCCAGCAGAAAGCCGAGCTGGAGCGCGACATGCGCGACCACCTGAAAAATCGTGAGATAATGATCCTCGAAATGCTCATTGACGCCTGCTTCCGACAGCAGGGCGAAGACGCCAATCAGGCTGACGCCACTGAAGAAGAACGCGGCCGGGATGATCATGTCAATCGAGCCGGCATACGCATAGAGCAGCAAAACCAGCGCATTGAGCGCATACCCTGCAACCTGCGCAGCATATGTCGGTCGACGGCTTACGATTTGGGGCTTCGGCAGATCCGATGGAAGTGTATTGGCGCGCACTGCTGTGCTGCCAGAGCTCTGACCTTGAAGCGATGAGGCCGCGCTGATCATGTTCCGCCGTGTTGCCTTGCACCCAGTGCAACTTTAGGGAGGAAAGCCTTTAGGTTTAGTATCTTTCCGCCACCGAATGCTGACCTTCAAAGGTTACGATCCGCCTTGGCCCCCAATTAAAATTAGCTCCATCAAGGTAGCGTGATACGATGCCGGCCCGGATGCGCCGAGAAGGCTTGGCCGAAGCGTATTCGGACCAGTTATTGCGAAGGCGGCGCGCAAACTGAGCTGGGGGATGAGGAACTTTATTATAATACCGATCGCGGTGGCTGGCCCGAGTGGCCCGCTTTGTGTGGGGTACATCACAGATGCGGTCAGACCGTTCTGATAAATTCAAGAATCTTGCCCTTCCAATCGAACCGCAGCCCCTCCAGTTCGACTAACCCAGTGAGACGGCCATTGAGTGCGACACAGGCGGCTACGGACGACGTCCTGATCGCTCGGATCGCTCGAGGCGACCGGCTCGCCATGCAGGTGCTGTACGGAAGGCACCATGTCAGGGTGTTTCGCTTCGGGCTAAGGCTGGTGCGGGACGAACAGCTCGCGGAAGACCTCATCAGCGAGGTTTTTCTGGATGTCTGGCGTCAGGCCGGCAAGTTCGAGGGCCGATCCGCCGTTTCCACCTGGCTGCTTGCTATTACGCGATTCAAGGCCCTGTCTGCATTGCGCCGCAGAAAGGATGTCGAACTCGAAGATGAGGCCGCCAACGCGATCGAGGACGGGTCCGACAATCCCGAAGTGGCGGCGCAGAAGAAGGATACCAGTGAAGCGTTGCGCAGGTGCCTGACCGCACTTTCGCCGGAGCATCGGGAGATCATCGATCTCGTCTACTACCATGAGAAATCCGTGGAAGAGGTAGCTGAGATCGTCGGTATACCCGAAAACACTGTGAAGACGCGCCTGTTTTATGCGCGCAAGAAACTGGCTGAACTGCTTAAGGCAACCGGCGTGGAACGAGGCTGGCCGTGATGGCGATAACCAAAAAAGTACTGGAGCAGCAACCCGGCGACATCGAGATGCTGTTGCCATGGCATGCCGCCGGTACGTTGAATGCGCGCGACGCGCGTCGCGTCGATGAAGCGCTGGCCAGCGATTTCGCTCTCGCCCGGCAATATGCCGTGATCCGGGAAGAGTATGCCGAGACCATTCTTCTCAATGAAAGCCTTGGTGCACCATCCAGGCGCGCGATGCAGAAACTGTTTGCGGCGATCGACGCGGAGCCGCCCGGCAAATCCTCGGCTCGTCTGAGTTTTTCTAATGGAGTCGCAGGGTTTTTCGCAAGGCTGTCGCCGCGTACGCTGGTCTGGTCGGCCACCCTGGGCGCCTTGGTGCTGCTGTTGCAGGCCGGGGTGATCGGCACGGTGCTGGTGAAGAGCCAGACCGCGACCTACCATACGGCATCGTTGAGCACGGACGAGCCCGGCACTCGCGCCTTGGGACCGGAGGCGCCGCCGCGCGCGCTGGTGCGCTTCGCATCGGACACCCGCGTCGCCGACATCACGGCCCTTCTCGACAGTTATCAGGCATCGATCATTGATGGCGCCAAGGACGGGCTGTTTCTAGTCCAATTCGGCAGCAAGCCGATGACGAAGGAAGAAGTTTCCAGCCTGATGAGCAGGCTGCAAAATGAGAAAATCGTCAATCTGGCGATGCCGACACCATAGGGCATGCCGCGCGACAGTCATGGCGGCGATTTACATCGGCGCGCGGTTCTCCTGCAATAGCCCACCATTTAGGCTCCGGGTACCATGGTTCATGATCGTGCTGGTTGGTGGATAAAGATCCGGTTTACGGCTTTGGCGCTGGCGCTATGGCCGGCTGCCTGGCTCCAAAGCTCGGCGGCTCAGGCCCAAAGCATCATGCGGTCGCCCAGCCTTAACATTCAGTCGCGCATTCCAAGCATTGAACCGAATATCGCCGGCAGAACTCCAGTCATTGAGCCGAGTATTGGTGGCAGGTCGGTGATCGGATTGGGCAGCATCTCACCCAATCTCAGGACGTATCCGGGCTGCGAAGGTGGATGTCTGGATCGGCCGGCCAAGTCACCTGGTGGCGGTGGTACCGGTGGAGCTTTGTCCAGAAATCGCGACAATGGCCCGCGCGGTAACGCCCGGCTGGCTTCCGACCCGCGTGCGGTCGCCGGCGAATTGGTGGCCGAGATCGACGGATCGCTGTCCAACACGCAGGCCGACGAACTGGCGCGACGTCACGGCCTTGCGCGCCTGCAATCGCAGAACTTTCCCCTTGTCAGCGCCACTATCGGGCTGTTTCGGATCACCGACCGCCGCTCGTTCGGGGCCGTCAGCCGCGAATTCTCTGCCGATGCCAGCGTCCACTCGGTGCAGCCGAATTTCCGTTATCTGCTACAAGATCAAGCGGCAGCCCTGACCGAGGGCGACCCAGCGCAATATGCCAATGCGAAGCTTCGATTACCTCAGGCGCACACGCTTGCTGACGGCGCCAACGTCACCATCGCCGTGATTGACTCCGGAATTGACCGCAAACACCCGGAATTTCCAAACTCGATTGCGGAAAGCTACGATGCCCTTGGTAGCAAGGAAGGCCCGCATGCCCATGGCACCGGCATTGCTGGTGCGATCGTGGCACATGCGCGGTTGATGGGAAGCGCGCCAGCGGCCAGGATCTTGGCCATCCAGGCTTTCGGGGATGCGCCGGGTGGCGCCGAAAGCACCTCGTTCGTCGTCCTGAAGGCGCTCGACTATGCCGTGGCGCACGGTGCTCAGATCATCAACATGAGTTTTGCCGGTCCGAAGGACGCGTTGATCGAGCGCGGACTTGCGGCGGCCGCGGCCAAGGGCACCGTCTTGGTCGCCGCGGCTGGCAATGCCGGACCGAAATCGCCGCCGCTCTTTCCCGCCGCCGATGCTGCCGTGATCGCGGTCAGCGCTACCGATTCCCGGGATCGGCTGTTTGCGGCGTCGAACCGTGGCGGTTACATCGCCGTCGCTGCTCCGGGCGTCGATATCCTGCTCCCGGTGCCTGACGAAAAATACCAGTTGATGTCGGGCACCTCGTTTTCCGCTGCCTATGTCAGCGGTCTCGCTGCGCTGATTCTGCAGCGCAATCCGACATTGCAGCCGGACCAGGTTCGCGCGATCTTGACAAAGACCGCTCGCGATCTCGGTGCTCCCGGCCGGGACGATCTGTTCGGTGCCGGCGAAGCGGATGCCTATGCGGCCGTCCTGGCCGCCGCACCAGTACCGGTGGTGTCGGCTTCGGATGCCGGCACGATCGCAAAATCGGCGGATCCTGGACAGGTTCCCGCGTCCAGGTTGCCTATTCCGCCAGCTGCGGCGATCGCCTCCGACAGCCAAGTGATCGATGAGAGCCGTCGCTCGCCGGCACAATAAGTGCCTGCTCTGAAATTCCTTCCAGGAAGATAAAAAAACGCTTGATAGGTTGAACGTGCGGCGCGTTGCCGCGACACAATCTATGTGGGAGCGGTAATTCCCTCCCCGTGAGGCTGTATTCGGCGCGAGCGCCCATCCACCCCAAGCGCCCATATGGCTTGACCCGTCCGGTTGTCCCCCCGGACGGGTCTTTCATTTTGGGCCGGCATTTGGCGCTGACCTGCGCTACGCCGGCGATCAAGCCCGATATATCGGTATTTCTGCGGCGTTCCCTTGGCGCGGATGGTCCAATAGGATCGAATCGAAACGAATTATTAACGTTTTTGAAAAAATATCAGGGCCACGGGTGATCTGTTTCCGTTGCGTCGCGTTCGTTTCCTCCCTTGCGAGCAACTCCATGACGGATCGAAAAGACACGGCACGTGGTCGCGATATCCTTGATCGATGGTGCGCACTGGCCGAGCAGCGGCTGGAATACCTCACCGAATTGTTCGAAAGTGGCCGATGGCGGCGCTATCACAGCGAGGCGAGCTTTCTCGATAATATCCGCGAGGCAAAAACCGCTGTAGCTACCTGGCGCGAACTGGCGGTGCGCGAGGCTTCTCGCGACAACCTGCCTGTCGACATTTCCTGGCTCGGTCACAGCCGCGGCACGCTGTCGGGCAGCCGGCCGCCTCACGGGGCTGATCGGCCACAATTGCGGCTACCCGAAATCATGGCCGCGCCGCCGCTATCGGATGTTTCGCTTCCCGGAGAATCAGGTCTCCATCGTCCGGACACCGGGTTTTCGGGACCGCCTTCAGATGCGTCAGGGGGGCCAGACCCGACCGATCAAGAGTTGAAGTCAGCCTTGAAGTCAGCCTTGGAGCCATCCTTGGACCAACCTTCGGTGCCGACGCTGGACCTCGCCGCGATACAGCAACGCTACCCACTGCTGCGCAACGCGGTTTTGTAGGTGCGGCAGCGCCGTTTTGTCATCTCATGGCATTTGTACCCATCACGACCTGGGCAAAGCGCCGCGCCCCCTCGACCGATAGGTCCGGCGTGACCGGCCGCGCGTGATCGAGCCCGACCACGGCACCGCGCGGTGTTTCAGAGATCACGTTGTTGTTAATCAGTACCGTGCCCGCGCCCGGCACCACCGAGACCCCGATGCCAACCATGGCCTTTCGGATCACATTACCGGAGATCGCGACGTCGCGCAGATATTGACCCCAGCCGGCGACGATCCCGAATGACGGCGCGTTTTCGACCACATTGCCCGACACCGACGTGTCAGCCTCGACATAGATGCCGATGCCGGCGTCATCGTCAGGCGCGGTGCCAATCGGCCGTTTTGGCAACAGGTTGCGGATGACGTTGCCCTGCACGACCGCGATGCGTCCGCCCTCGTTGAAATTGCAGACCGAGACCCCCAATGCCGCTCCGTCCACGGTGTTGTTGGCGATGACGGCGCCTTCGAACGAAAATTCGGAATACAACGCCACCTCGCGGACGTCGCTGACGCTGTTGCCTGATATCTGGATATTGGAAGCCGAATTGCCACGCACCGCTGAATAGTCGCAGTTTCGGATCCGGTTTCCTCGCACGATCACATTGCCGGCGCGAAAAGCATTGATGGCGTTGCCATATTGTCCGGAACCACCGGGACCGGCCTTGATGTTCTCGATACGGTTGTCGAGCACCATCGTGCCGTCGTCGCCGATCGAGGTACGCAGGATTTCGATGCCGTTGTCGTTGGTGTCGATGATGGTGTTGCGTGAAACCAATAGCCCGCGGGCGTCGAACGACAGCACGGCGGTTGAGGCTGTATTGGTGATGATATTGCCGCTGACCTCGCCGGAGACCTGCTCGAACCAGATGCCAACGCCTCCGCTGCCGGTAATTTCACAATCCACGATGCGGATGTCGCTTCCACCGAGGCAATGCACCAGCCCGCGCCGCGTCGGCAGCGCAATGCCGCGGCCATCGAGCGTGATGTGGGTGAGGCCGACGCTGCTTGCGCCTTCACCCTGCAGCATCGATGGGCCACCCATAAAGACAAGTCTGGTCGCACCGCGCACGCCGATGAGTTGCGTGCCGCTTTGCAGCCGAAGCATGCCGGTGCGGTAGACGCCCGGCGGCAGCGCCAACGGAATCTGTGCGCGCGCGGCCTCGTCGATTGCGCGCTGCAACACCATGGTCTGGTCGTCGGGGCTGCCGGGGCGAACGCCATATTGAGAGGCGTCGCGCCCGAGGGTCGAGGCGAGCTTTTCCGCGCGCGCGGCTTCGGGCGGAGCCGCGAGGGCGCCGGCGACGCCGACCGCGGATACCCCAATCATATGGCGGCGATTGATTGTCATGATCCCGTCTCCGGCAGACACGTCTGAGGTGTGCCCGTGGCGCTGAAGTAACGCAAAATGCATTCGCGCGTGGCGAAGCGATGCGCTCAAGCCAGAGAAATATTGACAGTAGGGTTAATGGGAACGACGTGCCAACAGAACGACCTAGCTCAGCGATTCCTTGAAGCTTATCGTATCGAGCCTTGCTCCGACCTCATCCTGAGGAGCGCGCTCTTCGCGCGCGTCTCGAAGGATGGCCGCTTGCACCGCCTTTGCGGCCATCCTTCGAGACGCATCGCGCTTGCGCGATGCTCCCT
>Ga0182012_10000214_pt1 | contig 65030 bp, 63 predicted proteins | sample 612S2SmetaG_FD_120486 | JGI IMG/M metagenome (GOLD analysis project Ga0182012, IMG submission 120486) | Permafrost microbial communities from Stordalen Mire, Sweden - 612S2S metaG | ecosystem: Environmental > Terrestrial > Soil > Wetlands > Permafrost | place: Sweden: Stordalen | collected... | reverse complement strand
TTAAGATAGCGGCGCTTGTAAGCTACGCAGAAGATGGGCTCGATACCAGTCGTTGTTTCTGCCACAATTCCGATACTTCCGGTAGGAGCAATAGCGCGAGTCTTCAGTGGATGGCTAATGTCCCACTTGTCCGCATAGCTATTCGCTACGTCGCCAGAGTTCGCGTAGATTTCCAACAGCTTCCCTAGCTCTACGTCAGGCGCATACTTCTTGCCCCGCTGCAATAGCCATTCATGTATCCCCATCAGACCTAAGCCAAGTCTGCGGTTCTTAGTACGAATCTGATCTACCTTAGCAAACGGCACGTCAGAGTATACTGTACCAGCTAAGAGGAACGCTGTACTAAGTTCAACGACGTTCGTCATTTCCTCTGACGATATGATACGTGATAGATTGATACTACCGAGATTGCAAATATCGCTATCGTCTTCTGACGTGACTTCGGTACATGCGTTCCGCAGGTTTTCTTTTACGTTTACACCTGTGTCGATAGAGAAGCCCGGCTCCCCGGTCTTCCGCATCTGCTTAATCACATCCCAATAGATTGAATACGCAATGGAATGCTTCGCGTTATTCTCGTTGTGATAAGCTTTGAAGAAGTCGTCATCTAAGATTATACTAACATTAGTCATATCCATCGTTGCGGGGAAGTTGAAGTCTTTCTCCTTGAGCGCCCTAACCTCAAGGCTCCAATCCTTGAGATGGATGAACCTATGGGCATCTGGATGCCACCAATGAAGCCCGGCCCATATAGCAGCCCTACGGCTTCCGCCTTGCATAATCCCACGGCCAGCTTCGTTAACCATTTGCATAAGAGCAAGAGGACCTGTAGACTGCCCGCCAGTGCGTCTAATTGCTTTACCTTCAGCGCGCACATCAGAATAGACTGTCCCTGTTCCTGCGCCTGTCATTAAGCCAAGAGTTTGCTTTTGCATAAGCTCGCTCCAGCCTTCTCTCGAATCCTCTGCTCTGAAGAGCAAGCAATTCCCGGTCAGAATATTGTCCTCCAGAACGAACTCGTGTGTTCCTGGGACTACGGCGCAGTATACCTCTTCCGCCCGATTGGTTGTCTCTACAGAAACCACCGTCCAGGCCGAGGCATTTCGCTTCGCGGGGTTCGCGAGGAATCGCTCGCGATGACTACTTGTTAGGAAGAATTCTTCGGTCAGTGTCTCGCGCAATAATGCGATGCTATACAGCGTGGACGGCGCGTTTGTTAGGTTAGAGATACGGTCGCTTGTTCTGATCGAGCAAGCACCAATCCCAAGCAGGTAACAAACGTCCTTAACTAAGTTTAGATTGCCATAATCCGCGCTGGCTAACGTGACTACTCCCTCTTTCGATACGCAACCGTCTGCCGCGAAGTAACCGGCCAGCCAGCCTAGCAGGTACGATCTGTCGGCTTCAAGTGAGACTGCTTGCTTATAGTGACGCGGCAGGCCGCTTACCTCTACATCGGATTCTATTGGACGGGTTTCGTAACCGACGAACCATTTTAATAGCTGCGCGTCCTTAGCGCCGCATAGCCTAACAGTCGCCGTGTTGAATCCCCACTCGCTCTCAGGCACGTTGCCGTCGCCGAACACGATTCCGTGTTGAATTCCTGCGGGCGAAATAGGAGTTCTTGACATACCATACCCGAATACCTGAGACAGCCTATCTCCGGATTTCAAGTCTGATGTTTCTACTGCCACTTTAAGCGACTGATTCCTAGCAACGCGCCATGAATGCCCCGCCGTCGCGTATAGCTCTTTAGTTGCACCTGAGCGCGTGAGTTCTACCTTCATTAGGGGTTGCTCCCCGAATGATTTGACCTCCGCATCTATCCAATGTCCATTGCTGGTCATTAGTGTTGTTGTGTGTCCGCTTAAATGTTCAAGAGTCTTAGCACCATAGCGGGTTACGATCTTAGTTTCGCCAGCATAGCAGTTCTGCGTCTGATGGAAAGCGCGGCCACTCGCGTACAAGTACCTTCCGCCTGGAATAAACTTACGTTGCTCGATCAATGCAGCAGTAGCTTTGATTTGAGACTTAGGAGCGTTTACAGCCTTTAGCACATTGCTCGCTACGCGATAAGCTATTTCTTCCCACGTCTCTTTCGTCCCGTCAGCTTTATCGTGAGCATACTTTTGTTTCGTGATTGTGTCTGCGAACACTGACATGCTAAGACTTATATCTTCGCCGGGAGAAAGCAGCCTAATAATCGCCATTTGTAACCTTTAATGAGAACACTTGTTATTAAACCTTATTCAGAATATGAAGGACCGCAGTCTCAAGTTGCCGGTACAAATCTTCGGGATACCCGTTATTACTAATAATGAAGTCAGTTTTCATAGAATCTACTTCTGTCTCACTAGCATGGGAGGACTTGTCGAACTTTCCGTCGCGCTTTATTACCCTAGCTTCTTGGGTTACATCGGGGACAAGTAGTTTGATGCTAGTAAACCCTACAAGCTCTAAGCGCTTCTTTTCGTTATGAAAACGGGCGTCGTCTATGACAATGCAAATCTGTCCTGCATCAAGTAACTCTTTAACTTTAACAACAGTCTTGTCTATCCAGTAGTTAGGATTCTGTTGGCGGCGAAACTCAGTTCCCCATAGCTGTAAAGCATATCGAAAATCAGACTTGTGTTCGTTAATCCAGAATATCTTTTCTGCATCGTTAGGCAATACTAGCTTTGGTTTGGGAGCTAGCGCAAGAGTATGTTTCAGGGCATCCAAGCCATCTTGGCTCATGCGGTATATCTCTTTAGGAAGCATACCTGCTATTGCGTCATAGACTTCACATTTTAACGGCCCCGCTAAACTGAGTTTAGTTCCCTCATAGTTCGTTGCTAGAAAGGTGGCAGCGGTTGACTTTCCTGCACCCAGCTTTCCGGTAAGTGCGATGAGTAGAGGATTGTCTTTAGTAGGATAGCTTGTTCGCTGTCTTGGCCGAGCGAATCCGCTGAAATTAGTAGGCACCTTGTGTCTCCGTATCTTTGATATACTCTTCCTCGAACGTCTTTCTGTATTGAAACCAGCCGTCACCAAAATTGCCGCCGTATCCAGGGAACGGTGTAGCAGTTGCTACATGTTCAAATGGGCTCCAATGCTTGTCTTCAATAAGCCTGTCGTGAAGCTCTATATCTTTCTTAACGTCACGAACTCCGTCGTGAGTCAAATAGCTTACGCGAGCGCAACGAGCGACTGACAGCTTGACTAAATCAAGATCGTCGTACAATGAAGAGTCGTCGGCAGTAATGTATGGCAGATGAACTCCCCCTAAACTAAGTTTAGTCGGCGTAGAAGCATCTCTTGCTGCTTTCATTAGTTCCGCAATATGCCGCATCTCGGGTTGAGCATGACACGAAATCCGCTGATAAAAGAAGTTTCCCCAACTGGTTGATGAGATGATCTGAGTGGTATAGCTGTATGGCTCCAGGACTCGATTGGCTTTCTCTTTGTGAAGCTCCAGCGAGTTTAGCTCTATCGCAGTTGCAATAGCGTTATCAATAGCTTCGAGCCAGACGGCTTTAGCTGCCTGCTGCTGTCTTGACTCTAACTGCTCGCCAGCTTGCATCCCCGGTTTATTCTTGCCCCAATCTATCGGGATAAACGGGTCGTCACGAACTGCTTGTATAAGCTTCCATACCGGGATAGCTCTACTCGATGCAGCGTTACGGCTAAATTTCCGGTGAGTGTTCATCTCGCTTAAGATTATTCTCGCAAACTTAACCTCAAGTGTTGTTAATCTGCTTCCAGCAGAATTGATACTATCAGCTATAACCTTAGCGTAGAAGCTCACCTACCGCTGCTCCCGAAGCCGTTAGCGTTTCTAGACGTAGCTATAACAGCTTCTCCTTCTTCAAACCTAGCCTGATACACAGGGACTACCACTAGCTGTGCGATCCTATCCCCTCGGCTAACGAAATGGTAAGAGTGTCCTTGGTTATGTAAGATTACACAAATGTCTCCCCGGTATCCGTTGTCGATAGTTCCAGGTGAGTTAGCTACCACAATTCCTCTAATTGACAAGCCGCTGCGTGAACGAACTTGTATCTCATACCCATCGGTAATATAAACGACTTTCAAGCCGGTGGAGTACACTTTTGTTTCGGTCGGCAGAATCATACCCGCCGAATGAGAGTAAAGGTCTGCGCCGCTATCACCGACATGTTGGTAGGTTGGCAGCGGTAGGTCTATTTGGTCTACCCGCGCTAATTGGACTAACATTAGTCGCCGCCTGTTTCTGCGAAATTGATGATCTCATTCGTAGAGAACAGGTTTGGGAAGCCTGTTATAACGCCGGTTCCAGTGAAATTGTTAAGCATGAGACTCACGCCTAACTGGAACTGCATTGCACCATCTATCTCTAGCTCTTGTACGCTAGTTACCGTAATCTGCGCTGTGCAGTTCGTAGGCACTAGCTTACGCTTTCGCCTGTTGGCGGTTTTGTGTCGTGTGGAACGAGGTTGATAACACGCGGCGCGATTACATAGTTCTCAGCAATATCAGCGTCAGAGATATTACCTTGCAAGACTTCTTGGTTGTCAATATCTGTCATTTAATCCTCATATCCAGAAGCGATTAGGTCGTCAATGCGGGCGCACTCTGCGCTGCAATAAGCCATGTAATTTCTTGCGTCACTAAGTTCTGTATTGTACGGAGCGTTACACCACACGCACCTAGCTTTGTAGCTGTATGGTTTTCCATTTATCTGAGAGTCGGTCAGGTGTGATGGATGCTCAGTCTTCTCGGTCATTGTATTCCACTGCTATAATCACACTTGTAATGCGTTGCCTATAGACTTTGAACTCTGCGGTCATTTTCTTTTGGCACCGCGCGGTCTGGAGAAAATTCTGTACTAAGTTTAGGTTGTCACACAAGAATTCAAGGTCTGCTTGCGAGAAGTCTTTAACCAACGCTACCCTGTCGTTTGCAGTTGCACGATAGTCGCGATACTCGTCCTGGACAACCTGACTAATAGGCATGTAACACCGATTCCAAGTCAGCAGTCACTTTCCACTCCTCGATTTGTGACATTACGACGGCCATAAGAATAAGCTGCCACTCGACTTCCATGCCGCTGTAGCGACTAGAAATGTATTTGGCTACTTCGTTTTCAGTAAGCGTAGAGCGATCTACGACGTTTGCATAAGAGTCTACGATGGATTCGAGGCTCATTATAAGCTCGTCGTCAAGAGCGGTTGGCCGCCGAGGAGCGTTTGTCTCAGAAAGCTTGTTCTCTAATTCCGTGATTTCTGCTCCTTGTTGGTCTAAGTCTTCCTCAAGATCGTCTACGACCTCATCGAAGTGTTGTTCTAAGTATACAATCTCTTCAGCCTGTAAAGCGATAGTTACTTCCAAGCTTTTGATGACCTCTCGTAAGGCATCCTCGGTATGGCTTCCCATTTTATCCTGCATTCTGTAAAAACGTTCTGTGATTAACGATTGCGGTTCTATTCATTTCGAGTCTTAGCTTTAGTGCGATTTCTAGTTCGTTTAGGTATTCACGCAAGCATATTTCTTCAGTAGCATACTTGCGAGCAAGAGCCTCTTGTGAGGCGCTGTTATAAGCTCCCTTGGGATGTTTCTCATACCCCGCGCCGAGAGCAAGATCGCGTTCTCGTCGCGCGCAATAGACGAATTTGCTTAAGTGATTTAATCGGATAAGCAACGCTTCACCATATTCGATACGATCTTCGTCTGCTATACTGCGCGTAATCAAAGCATCAGTCTGCGGCAACCATTGGACTAGCCGGGTCATCCACGTTTCATCTAAACCTAGTTTACCACCTGGCAAATTGAGTTGTTGCGTATAAAGCCGTAGTTCGGATTTCATAATATTCCCAACTTCTGACAAACGCTGCACTCGATACGTTGTAACGTTCCGATAGCACACTCGCAAGTAAGGATAATCGCACTACATATCTTGCAAATATAAGTGTAATGGTCGTAGTTGCTGCGCTTTTCGACAACGTAATCTTCGCCCAGGAAATCAATGCAGTCGGCAATAACCTTCTGATATTTGGCTCCTTTATAGAACCGCGTAGCATAGACGGCCTTTTGAAGATCGTCTGAGAGCTGTCGCCAGTGTTTTCCACACAGGAATGACGTTCCCATTACCGGCTTGCGACACGCTATAGCTTGGCAACCAAGGTCAGCCATCTAGCATTTGCCCTAGTGACTTCAACACTTCGTCGTTTTCTTGAAGATATGCTCTTACTTTGTTCTCTCCTACCGCTGTCGTGCCATTCGGAAACGTTACTGTGTTCTTAACCTTAGTAATGAACCCGGCCTCAAGCGCGGCCGTGATTACTGCTGATAAGTTGTCAAATCCTGGTTTTTGCAGAATTCCGTTACCCAACTCTGTTGGATAGCGTAGCTCTGCCATTACTTCCCGATGGCACGGCCCGACTTTATTCTTATGAGCAATCACTTTCGTCATTTGCCCTACTGTGATTTTATCGCTATTGATCGTAGCGTAAAGGTTCTCAGTACGAATAAGTTCGGCCCGAATACTCGCGAAGAACTTTAGCGTGTTACCACCAGTAGGTTTACTCTTCTTCCCGAATGAAGCTAGCGTATCGCGAAGCTGATTGATAAACACTACTGCCGTATCAGTCTTTAATAGGTGTGCGTTGAGCTTAGGAATTTCGTCGCCCATTAAGCGGGCGACCTCTGTCATAAACGCCTCACCCGCAGTTCCCTCTATTTGCCTCTTAGTCCTAAGCGCGGCCACACTATCTAACCCGATCAAAGCTACTTTACCTGATTTAGCCAGCATGGCTACAATGTCCATTGCTTCTTCGCCAGACATCGGCTGGGCGAATAAGAGACTATCCCAATCGACACCTAGTAGCATTGCGTAGCTTGGAGTCACTGTATGCTCTACGTCTACTAAGGCGCAGAGTAATCCAGCATTCTGAGCGCTGGCAATAGACTGCAACAGAAGGGTTGTCTTCCCGCTCTGCTCATTTCCGTAACATTCCGTGATACGGCCTCGGGGGATTCCGCCACCAAAGAGTTCGTCAATGCCACGGTGCCCTGTAGAGATGCGGTTCAGCGGTATTACGTTCTCGCTGTTCGCGACGATAAGACTGCCTATCCCATACTTCAAGTTTGCCGCATCCATCATTGCGCGAACAACGGGGTCCTCCATGATCTTTGCAAGTGGGCGACCACTTAAACTAAGTTTAGGGTCAGGCTTCGCCTTCACAGGAGCCTTTGCTGCTGCTTTCTTTGGCATTTACCTGACTTTTCTTTTGGCCTTGCCTGGAGCGATATTAACTGCGTCTGCTGTATTTGCATTCACAGCGACGATGTTGGCCGGATTTCCTGATACCCATTCACGCTGCACGTTAAGCTTCTCTTCGCGCACGTAGCCATTTGTGTCAGATTTCCACATTGCAGCGCCTTCTTCTCTGGCGACCAGTTCACTGTATTCAAGTGAGAGGTCACGGAATGATTCGACTCCCGCAAAGCAGGCTACGATGTTCTGCTTTCCACCCCGGTAGACGCGCAATGTGCCACGCTTGTCACCATTCCCGTAAGATTGGCCTTTGACAGGCGGGCTGAATGGACCGAAGGTAACTTGGTCGTCGTCGGCAATGACGATCTTAAATTGCTTCTCACCTTGGATTAGTAGCGTTCTCATGTAGTCCTTTAGTGTGCTTTCAGTATGTGTAGCGCTGGACTTGATCCCGGCCTCGGCATTGGTATCGCTATAGGATACGGAGTCCCTGTGATAATGTACGGCGAAAGTATCTTCGTATGATATGCGCCGAATAGTAGAATCACTGCGGCAGCTATAAAGATCAAAGATACGATGTTGATTCTTCGGTATTTATTATTCACCATGTGTCCTCAAGTGTTCTAAGTTCTCGGACTTTTGCAAGTATTACTAAACCCAACTCTAAAGGGTCCTTAGCTAAGTTTATCGTTTTCTCGTCGAGTCGAACGAGTGTTAAGCCAGCCTCTAGGCACAGTTCCTCTTTACGTCTATCTCTGTTTTGAGCAGCCAAGAAAGCGGCCTTGCTATCGTAGAAATGACTGTTGAATACAGTATGTTGGGAGCCGTCTATCTCGCACGCCAGAGCTAGTTCCGTGATAACCATATCCACTCTTAAGTGTTCGCCTATCTGATACTGTTCTCTGATAAGGAACGACCCCAGAGTAGAGAGTGCTTTATAAACGCGGTTTTCGCCGCTGCTACGCAATGACTGGAACTAACTCTTCAAAAGCTTTTTTAACAATGGCCGAGAAAGTAAAACTACTGTGTAACAGGCTTGCCTGATCTCTCTTCAAGCTATAAACAATCTCTGTTAGACGTTGCTTCTCTTTCATATCCGTCTCTGTTGCAATGAGATTGCCCGCTATTTCATAGAAGCTTGCCAGTTCGCCGGTAACGTCCCACTCGGCCATAGATGACAAGCGGTTCATAAGAATCAGTGCTCTGCGCGGCAATGCGATTTCAAGGTACTCAAGAGTTTCTAGAGCGATGTCTTCAATGCCCTGCTCGGTTAATACACGACGACGGCGGCGGTCATAAATGCTATTCATCTATCCTTTTCCTGTTGGCACTTTGTTCCATTTCCTACTATCGGTGATAGCTTGGGAGCCACTAGGTATGAGCCGCTATTTTTACGAACTTGGGTAATGGCAGTTGCTTTACAGTGTTACAGTATGGTAAAAAACTACACATCGAAACGCACTTGCGTGGGTCACTTAGATTCTTCTCATAGATTCCGGCTTCCCATTTGATGATCGCCGGGCCATAGTATGTATCAAACATCATTTGCAGTTCGTCGTTAGTCTTTACCGTAACGTCGAACGCATACTGCATCTGACCTAAGTCTCTAGGGTTAGCTTTCGACCACTGCTTACCGGACAGGTTCTTGCCCTTGAGATGGTACCAGTACATTAGGTCTGGCGGATAGCCGTACTTCTCAGTCATCGCTGCTTGATAGATCGCGAACTGTGTGTCCCGATCTAACTCTTCATCATTCGGGGCCGTAGCACCCGATTTGAAGTCGTGTATCTGATAAGCTGTCCGAGTATCGTTCCAGACAATCCAGTCGATCTTCCCATAGATGCGGCGCTTGAAGCTGCCTTGCTCTGTTTGGATCGTAATGACTAAACTAAATTCAATTTCCGACTCAGTGCGACCCGCCTTGATTAGCGGGTCGTTCTCTATCACGAAGTCTTCGATCATTAGCTTCGTCTCACGATAGCCGAAGTCGATCTTCTGCTGATCCTTCTCGCTCATATCCTTGGCTTTCCCGAGGACGTTAAGCTCCCACTCGCCATTGAACGTCTCGATAGGGTCTTTGCCCTCTTTGACGTACCGTTCGATTGCAGTGTGGACCGCTGATCCCCGTTCGAGGGCAAAGGCTGGCCTTGTAGGAGCACCTTGCTTCTTGAACAACGCCTGGGCGCTACAGCCAGCAATCTGCTTTACGAAGCTATGGGTGTAATAGCGCTCGGTATCATCTCTGAGAATAAGGACTGCCGGGTTATCTACGATCTCGCCCGAGGCCGCGTCTACGGTGAAGTAAGGCTCAACAGGAGTGTTCTCGGCCATTCGGATAGCATGACCAGCCAGTTCCGACCGAATGTACTCAGGAGGCTCTGTGACGCTAATCTCAGGCTCTGCGGCACTCTCTACCACCTTTGGAGCGGGAAGGGCCTTATGGCGACCGGAACGGGGCTTTATAGGGGCGCTAGTCTTTCCTGCCATCGGGTTCTTCTTCCTGCCTAGTCCAGATGTAGGCTATATTGTCATTCGGCACGTAGAAGTATTCAAAGCTGCCGTCCACCTTGAGGTTGCTCAAACATACACCGTCATTGTCTTCAGCTAAGTCGGTCCCTGTGACTTCAGAGAAGTAGCCGCTACCGTTCTCACGGAGATAGACCGTTATACGCCTCAACGGTTCACCTTGCGGCTAGCTCTTGAAAGGAGCCGTTTCTTCTTCCGCTTTGCTAGCCTTGCAGGAATCAACCATGCAGCTAGCTCTGAGCCCTTCTTGTGCCGCCCGATCTTTCCCATACGCAAAGCTTCGTGAATGACGGATAAACTTAGTTTATACGGATCACCCTGCTTCAAAGTCCCCCGCTTGAACCTGAGCTTATGCAGTTCTCCTGCTGCGACTTCATAGGCAAGCTTCTTGCGCTTCTGAAGCTCTTTCTTCCAAAGCATTCTAGTTTCATAGCGTTTAATCTGCCGGATCACTTGCTGTACTTCCTAAACAATTCACGAACGTCGGACCCACTGAGAGTCTTCATATCAATGATCTCGTCACTGACTGCCATAAGCAAAGCTTTCATTCCGGCCAAGTCGCCGGGGACTTCAAACTCTTTAGGCTTATAGTCTGCGAAGAATGTCAACCCCTCGTAACGAACCTCGTTCCTAACGTCCTCGAATACGTCTATTGTTAAAGTTTTTTCTGCCTTGATAATAGCAAGCGCGGCACCTAGCGCAAGTTCCCACTTGAAAGCATAATCGTCGATCCAACGTTGTTTGGCAATATATCCTTTTCCAATGTTGATATTTTCGTTTATCTCATGCTTTGTTCGCAATTTGCTAATCGCATCGTCAATAAATTTTAGCATATCCGATTTACTGAGTTTCACTTTAGGCTTCCTTTCACAGCTTCGTAAACTGAGTTTAGGTAGGAGTTGAAATATTCCTTAAGAGCTTCGGTCAAGTCGTCTATGACATCTGGGAAGATTTCAGCATACTTGTGGAACTCTTTGTTTGTGCTGCATTTGTCAATCTTCACTAGCCCCGCCGTCAAGTCATCGAAGACTGCGTATAACTCGATTCTGCGTTCTTCGTAATCCTGACTCGTCTCTAGCTTCTCCAGCTTACCATTCATCATTAAGGAGACTTCATCGAACCTATCAAGAATTAGATGTTTCATTCTCTGTAAGGCAATATTTGACACTAGATCGCACCTTCACGCGGCCTTGTACCGTCGTCGGCATTAGGGTTCCAAGACCTGTCAGGTTTATGTCGGGGCTCGCGGCAAATATGACACTTCTTCAAACGCACCGTAACCTTGGTCTGACAGTTAGGGCAATTCCATTGACGAGTTTTCACGATTTTATGATGTGCCCTATGAGGGCAAATAACGCACTTAGAATGGTTACGACGATACCGATTGCCGCAGAGTATCCGAAACTACGACCTTCCATGTTAGATACTCGGTTGCTGAGTTCTGAGGTTGCTGACGCAGCAAGAAGTGCGTTCCTTGCGGCGTCCGCTGAAATAACATCGACAGCCGTCTTAGCTTCTTTGATGCCAGCCGCTAATGCTTCGCGAGTACAAAAGCTCGCATTTGCATCAATTAAGGACTGCCGAAAATTGTTAATGCCTTCAAACCTTCGCTCGGCGGCTTCACCGGCCTTATTTATGGCGAGCGACGTGGAAAGTTCTGCCTTCGTGATAGCTTGCTGGGATGCGTCGAAGCGCACCTGCGTAATCTCGCGTTGGGCCACCATTTGAGCCGCTAATCGCGCGTCCAGAGCTTCCATGTTCGCTGTGAAGAACTCATGCTGTGCTAAGGAAAGTCCACGAGATGTAGCCTCTAGTGCATGTAAGCGCTGCTCGAAATACTCATACAGTGAAACGTCTTCATGCGCCCCTTGTGCCGTAGTTGTACCGCGCCGAATTGGGTCTGGACTTGGAACGTAGTTTGCGGATTCTGGCATATCATCACTTTCTATATTTTTCTCTATCTGCTCGCTGTGAAGCGAACACTAACGCTTTGTTTCGATACCACTGCGAATCGTCGAGTTCAGTTAGCGTAGACGTAGACTTATCTAAGTACATGAGATCCAAGTCATTCGTCCCGGTTTGCTTATTCTTGTGTAAGTTGAATTCAATGATAGGCAGTGTTTCAGTATTGCCGTCTTTGAACGTGACATCCATCTTTAGTTCCGTAGCATTGATATGACCCTTACTCTGTGCATCTATGTAGCATCCAATAATGAGGTCAGCGTCAAATTCCATAGCTGCACTTCCCGCAATGTCACCGCTTGAAGGTCGCCTGCCATAGAGCTTAGGCGGATCAATGGTGACAAGCACGGCAACGTCGGCCTGCTGCGCCAATAACTTAAGCTGATCTGACTTGGCAACAGCGACTCTTCTTCCATCTTCCATTCCCTGTGTTTCTTTGCAATAGATTTTATTAAAGCCGTCGATCAATACGCAGCGCTCTGCATCTGGGTTATCCAAGCGCCACTTGATTAAGCTCTCAGCCAGTTCTTCCAAGCTCGTCCTATAGCTGCGGTCAACGATATACATGCGGTCGCTCATTAAACTAAGTTTATCTGTGGCCTCTTCCCATTTTCTCATTCCCGCCTTGTCATTGGCATAAGCTGTCATAGGTTGCTTCACGTCACTAACGGTAAGCTCGCCGACCATCGCGACAAAATGCCCGAGTGTTACTTTGAGCGAGTCGTCATTGGAAAAGTAGTCGATCATCAACTCAGGGTTCTCTCCGTACAAGTTCACCGCAAGAGAACGCAGTAGCGAAGTCTTACCTGCGTGTGGAGCCCCGACGATATAACCCAGACTACCTGCTTGTAGCCCTCCAATCCAATCATCCAGCCTTGGGAACCCAATGTTGTAACCGATGTAAGTATTACTAGACTTCGCCTTCTGCTTCCATTCATTAACGACTATAGCAAGTGAACTGCTGCGTTGTAGGACCCCGCCTACATACAGGTCGGCCGCATTGACCAGCTTGTCGAACTCTTGTACTCCATGCTGTTGAATGTAGTCGTCCACGCCCATCTTATCATTGCCCTCTAAGGGCAAAAGGACAATATGGCATCTGTCTAATCTTTCGGCTATAGCTATTGCCGACTCTTGTCCACAACCGAATTGTGGAAACTGTGCATTAACTTTATCAGAATCTAAACAAATGTATAGGTCTGGAAAGCTATTTAAGTATGTGGTATGTTTCTTTGCATTCCCCGCGCCGGATACACCTAATACCTGATACCCTTCTTTGTCGAGATAAGCCGCCTTGAATTCACCTTCTGTGACGAAAAGTCTCTGTATACGTTCGATTTTTCCTGGCTGATACAGAGGCACCTCTTTACCAATGATGCTAATGTACTTGCGCTTAGCTTTAGAATCTTGGCAGCGGCCTTTGATCGTTTCAATCTGTCCGTTCTTGAAGTACGGAATGATAATATGGTCCCAGAAGATCGGCAAGCCTTCCTTGGTCAAGAAGCCATACTCGCTTAAATCGTCGTGGTCAAACTTAACGGCCCATCCTTTTTGAAGATAACCAAAGCCATAGCGCTTTATATCGTCGCGGGTAAAACCGCGCTCTAACAAGTTAAGCTGTGCTTCTTCCTCGATAACAAGCTGGCGCTGTGCATAATTGAGGACACTACGGCTTAAGACTTGCTCGTCTGACTCCGGTTCTAAATTGTATACAAGGCTCGTGAGGTTACCCTTTGTAAAGCAGTGCTGGCAGAACCACACGCCTCGCTTCTCTTCGTTTACTATCTGAACGTAGAGCTTCTTCTTGTCACACTGCCAGCATTTGCAGCAAAGCTCGCCACTTCGATTAGCGGTGTCGCCGGGTTCACATAGTTCTGCATCTACTAAGTATTCTGTAAGGTCTTCGCTAGTCACCTTAGTTCATGCCTATACCATAAGCTCTAGCTATCGGGTATAGCATACCATCATTAGCAGGAATACGATACAAGAACCCTACTGCGGCTTTGGCACCTTGGAAACTTACCAATGTTTGCAGCACAGGTGTAATGACCACATTATAGCGAAGGCACTGTGTTAGATAACCGCCTTGGTTAAGGATTGCTTCGTTGTCTCTATCGGCTTCGTCTTGCATTTCCTTTGCTTTCCTTTACCTCGGCGGGCAAGCGGTTTGTATTCTGTAATTCCGGCTTCAATATCCATGCCAATCTTCCAAAGAAAGTAAGCGTGGAGTTTATCTTTGCCAATATCTTTATCGAAAGTGATACCATGAATATCGCGGGCTGCACAGGTTACGCACTTAGGTTTTGTACCAACGCCGCAGGTTGCAGCATCGTGGTTCTTAGATGCGTTGCCTTTGCCACTTATCTGTTTCTTAAGCGCTGCCGGTGTAATGAAACGAAGTCTATGTTCTGAGAACATATTGTAGAGTGCCATGTAGTACATGCCCATTTCGTACAAATGGTGGGCCATAGCTCCGTTTAACATCGCCGACTCTACATATATTACAAAGTCTCGATCTCGCTGTTTGTTGACGAACTGCTCAATTTGCAACAGTATCACCGAGAGGCGGCGAGAGGTATCGCCAAGCGGAGAGATAGAATCTTCTGGCTTGGTATTGATTATGATATGATTCACGCCGTCCGAGAGCCCACTGCTGGTAAATGAGGGGTCAAGGCCGTAAACGCGCCTAGCCAACCTGCTCGTCTAATGCGTCGGCTAATGCTTCAAAGGCATAATCTAGAGCGCTTCTAGCGATGAGCACTTTGGCCCGCAGCGGACTAGGCACTGTATCGAGAAGCTCGTTTACTGACAGATACGCTGTAGCCATAGCATCTACTCGATTAGCTAAACTAAGTTTAGATTGAGTGGCGTTCATCAACTGAATCTTCCGGCCTTTGGCTTAGCACCGCTACGGGGCGAGTAAGCCTTTTGCTTAGGCTTTGCGCCTTCTTCAGGGTCGAAGTCGTCGCCCCGGCGTTCGATCTCTTTGGTAGCGTTGTTATGGAAAGGACTGCCTGCGTCCATCTTGTCGATGATCCAGGCTAGGAATGATCCCTCTTGCTCAGCCCACGTCTCGCCCTTGTGCGCTCCCCCGGTGATCTCATCTTCACCTGTCCAACTAGAACGCTTTTTTATAGCTTTCTTAGGAGCTTCGTCCTCTTCATCTTCGTCTTCTGGCGCAGCTTTGGCTTTAGCCTTTGGCGTGTACTTCGTTTTCTTCTTGACCTCAACATCGTTTGTGTACAGGTCAATGCCTACACCGATCTTGAGCATGGCCCGCTTAAGAGCTACAGACTCCGCAGCGCTAGCAGAATCCCCTTCACCGAAACCGCCGAAGGAATAATTAGTTCCGTCTATGGTTAGACTCAGCGTCAATGAAACTGTAATCGAACTGCCGTTTGGATTGTATTGAAGCGCTCCTGGAAGAATCTCATACTTGAGTCCGCTGTTGATTAAACGCTGGATGTAATGGACCGGAGCTACGTTACTAAAGCCGTCATCGTTTGTCGTGATAACGTCTTCGTCAAAAGGCTCTCTTAGTGTGTCCAAAACTGAGTCTGAACTTGGTTTGTTTGCCAAATAAGTATCCCTCTACAAAAGAGTCCTTTCAAAGCGCATCGAATGTATGTTTGCTCGCTTGCGTTGCTTCGTTGCTGCGCTCTGTCCGGTACATCTAAAGCATCGGGCCAAGAAACGGGCGTCACTAGAGGTTTCTAACCAAGGTTTCTTAATACTTCTGTTCAACTTACCTATCTGCTAAAAAGGGAGCTTTTAATGGTAAAACGCAGGCGCGCAAAGGCAAGTGGAGATAGCTCAAGCCGTTATCCAGGTCTGGCCGACAATCTTGTCAAGGTGGTGACACGCAATGGCAGCGCCACTATAGCTGACTTTAGCGAAGCACTTCCAGAGGTTTCTCTTACCGCAATTAGGTGGAACCTAACTTCATTGCGCCGCAAGCGTATCTTGAATTCCTCAAATGCCAACGGAAATTCACGCATGCTTGTATTTACCTTAGCGTCAGAAAATGAACGCAACCTCATAACGGAAGACACTGTTAAGGTGCCGGCTGTTCAACAATTAAACGGGCGCACTGCAAAGTTCAACCAACGCCAGATCGAGAGCATTATCCTCCGTATGGAGAACGTCAACGAAGCAGTTCCTACGTTTACTGAAACAGACTTCTATGTTCTACGTTCGGTCTTGAAAGTACAATGACTACTACTGCAAATCGAGCTTCAAAGAACGCCCGACAAGAACGGTTTGGTACGTTCACTCTTCTCAATGTCAGCGATCTCCACACTGACGGCACGTATCAGCGCCCCTTGTCAACGTATCGCGTCCGCGTCATTGTTCTAAATTACGAACCCATTCTGTTCCAGCCTTTAATCGTCGGCTTAAGAAACGGTGTCTACTATGTCGTCGATGGTCAGCACAGGCTAGAAGCAGCGAAGGAGCTTGGGTTCGCAGAAGTTCCGTGCATGATCTATGAAACAACGTCAGTGGAAGCAGAAGCCAAAGCATTTGTGTGGCTGCAAAAGTTTAGGCGGCGCATTACTGGCCCGCAACAATTCACGGCGCGATTAGCGTATAAAGACACAGCAGCAGTCGCAATAGCGAAGCTGTTAACAAGCTACGGTTTCGAGATCGGGACTTATGATCGGTTTGAGACTCGTAGACATAACAATCTTATCTACGCGGTCAAATGTTTAGAACAAGCCTACGACGAAGGTGGAACAAAGCGCGTCGAAGACATGCTCTCTGTTCTACGTAATGCGTGGGACGGCCGGGCAGCAGCGCTAGAGCGCAGTATCCTGCTAGGGCTATGGAAGTTTATGAAAGCGAATCCTTATAGCGCCAAGGCTCTCGGTGAACGGCTTAAGCAGATCGACCCGCCTAGCCTTCGGATGGCAGCAATGAGTATCACACGCTCTCGCGGGCTCAAAGAGTCGGACGCTTGTGCTGCTGTCATAGCAAACGTCTACAGAAGGGTATCGCCACAGTTAAAGCCGAAGTAACTCCCTTATGAGCCTGCCGAGCGTAACGCTCCATGTAAGGGACACGTTACCTCCCCAGGTGTTCTGTATACGGAAGCTTCCTTTGCGCTATCGTATCAATCCTCCGACTTATGGCCGTGGCTGGAGCAAGCCTGACCACGGCACTGGTCTATGGACCTCAACTTACACGCCAGGACAGTTAAGCGGTTGGATTGAGTGGTGTTACGCTGAAGGTTATACGCCCGGTTGGGATCGGCCCGAGGCATTTGTTCTCACGCCGCTCAAAGCGCGCATCATCGTCGTTGATTCAGAAGTAGACTTCGCTGCTGTCGTAGAGCGTTACTTAGTTAAGGATTCTCGGTACGCAGAGACTATGCTGACGCCGCTGAACTTTTCTTTAATGGCCGAAGAGTACGACGCCATGCACTTGACTGAAGTAGGACAGTGGCGAACGCGGTTCGGGTTCTCAAGAAATTTCAATCATTCACTCTATGGCTGGGACTGCGAATCGACCTGCTGGTTCCGCTGGAAGTTTGCTGACGACGTTGTTCATCGGAAGACTGCTGATATTATAAGAGAGTGCAATCCAAAGAAAATAGAGAAACTATGATAAGAGTATTTGGCCCGAAACGTAATAATCATCCGAGCATCGGCGAAACATGTTCTCAGTGCGGCGTACCGTTCGTTGCAGGTGACTACACCTCGCTTGTCGAGTTAGAGCCAGCAGACGAGGAAGAGACTGCCAAGAAGGCCCAAGGCAGGCCGTACAATGCCGTAGCTGTAGAGGTCCATAGTGAGCACCCGCCACGCAGAGCTTTTTAATTTACTCACGCCTAAGAACCAGCGCTTATACAAACGGGCAAAGATCAGATATGTCTGGACAAAGGCCCTGTGCTATTGTAGCCTGCTGAGTTTTTCATGCGCTGTGTTTCTTGTAATTAGGTGTTTAATGCTACAGATGTGGTTTCTTCTGGGTATCAATATCTTGAGTACATTGGGCGGGGCCTACGTTTTCAAATCATTAACACGACAAGCTGCATTAACTTCAGCGTTTATTGCCGAGATAACGCATCTTAATGTCATTTGTAGGCAAGGCTTGCCAGAGAATGTAGACACGTCGAGTGTTTCCGGCAACGCGGTTCTGTGCGCCTGTACGCATCCTGAAATCGTTTGCCATTTCAAAGAGAATGACGAGATACGGGTGAAGGGCGGAAAGTTCAAAAAAGTAAACTAAGTATACATGGTACGAAGTTGAGCGTAGCGGTACGTCATCGAACACGGTGTCACACAGGTATTGGAAGCAGGGTGTCGAAGCAAAACAGTATGAGAGATTACAAACCGCTGGCCGATGGAATAGTCGGCCTTCTCAAAATACTCCGCGAGAGTATGTCCGAGGTTTAGATCGCAGTATGACGCACTTCGATCATTACGCGGTCAAGCTGACTATGGCAATGGAAGAAGCATTCCTCGATGACCCTTATGGTGAGGGCGCTGTGTCAAACTCGAACATCCTGCACATATTCGCCGAGTTACATTTTTGCCCCGGCGACGATGACGAACCAACTGAGCTTAACCGAGTCGGCACGGCTTCGGGACTGCTTCTACACGTTGGTCGCGTAATAGATGCTCGCAAGGTTTCGGTGCGTCAGACACTAGACCAAATGTCAAGCGAGGAGTTCAGCTATTACGAAGCGTTGTTCGACACAAGGACCGATTATTGGAAGGAGTCTTATACAGATAAACTGCCTGGCCACCCCTCAAATCTTTTCATAGTCGAGAGAATGAACATTGATAACGAACATCGCGGGCACGGAGTTGGACTAGCTCTTATGAACTTCATGCTGAACTCCGCGTTACTACCTAACGAAACAGTTGTTGCCCTTCACCCGTTCGCAATGGGCCACGAATCAGACGATGTGAAGGCCGAAGAGATCGGGACTGCTAAGCTCGAACGATATTGGAAGCGGGCTGGATTCAAGAAGCTTCGTGGTTCGCACGTTTACACTAGGTTTATTCAGTAAAGATCATAGCGTAATGATTGCTATGCGGGGCGCGAAGTGACACGCTCCCTACATGGACAATTTTCTTACGGAGAAGCAGGCGCTAGAGTTACTACCCATCGGGAGGACGCTGTTAAGCCAAGAACGAGCAAACGGAAAGATCACATTCTACAAGTTCGGTAAGTCTGTCTACTTCAAGCTAGAAGACATAGAACGCTACTTATCGGCCCATCGGAAAGGGCCACGTAAACGCTAATAACACATTAAACTAAGTAAAGGAAAATATCATTCCAAAGGTTGTCGGGATTCCAGTTCCTCGGAAAAAGAAAACACGGGACGGAAAGATCATCGGATACGAGATACGCAAGATGATCGACGGCGTTGTCTACTCTTTCTTTGACAGAGATAAGAAACGATGCCAGGAAAAAGCCGCGCCGCTTGCGACGAAGCAGAAGGTACGGAACAATGATCCTGGGCTAACTCTCGGGGACTTCGTTTACTCTTGGTTAGATCGTCAAGAAGAATTAGTCCGCAGCGGGGATCGCAAGGGAGGCGCTTTCTTGGAACGCAAGCGTCAGCTTGAGAAGTATGTCATTCCTGAGATTGGACACGTTCGTCTCCAAAGCGTTACGTCGGAAATGATACGCGACCACTTTAATGAACTGGCTCGCACGAAGATCGCTAATGCGAAGCCTGGAGCGCAGAAGGGAACCCGGTCGCTACAGTTAGCTTACGAGAATCTTCGCGCTGTGTTATCTTACGCAGTAGTAGAAGGCAAGCTAGACGCTAACCCGTTAATCCTGCCGATCGGATACAGAGACGGTCCAAAGCCTAAGCACGACGAACGGCCTAAAGAAGTGCTGCTGACGCTCGAAGACTGTAACGCATTGCTTACAGCGTGTCGCGCAAAGAAGGAGTGGCTCTACATGCTTGCCTACACCGCACTCCATTCCGGGATGCGTTCGGGCGAACTGCGCTCGCTACAGGTTGGCGACATTAGCTTTGAGCGCCAGTGCATATTCGTAAGTCGCGGGATCGACAAAGACATTGACAGCCGTGCCATGAAGCAAGGGACAACGAAGACGGAAGCGGGGAGCCGTCGCGTTGACCTATCGCTAGACGTTCTGGACAAACTGCGGGCTTGGGTAGCAGGCAAGGCTAAGGACGCGCTTGTGTTCCCTAATCGAAGCGGGAAGATCATGGCCGACAATAACCTAATGAAGCGTTACTACCACCCCGCGATGCGAGCAGCAGGGCTGAAGGCTGACTTCCATTCGCTGCGTCATACGCACATCTCTATCCTCGCATCCGAGGGCAAGAGCGAAGCCTATATCGAGCAGCGAGTAGGGCATAGCAAGCTCATCAAAACCTACGTCCATCGCTTCGGATCGGCCAAGGGCGACAACACTCTCCAAGGCATGTTCGTATAGCCTTCTCGAATCCCGCTCATTTTTATTCGTGAACGATTTGGGGAAAAGCGGGCACAAACCCTTACCACGTAAGGCTTGACATCAAGTTTTGCAAGTAGGATGCCGTCGGTTCGAGTCCGACCGTCTCCAGAACGAAAAAGCCCGTAACCACGGGCTTTTTTGTTGCGTGAAGCATACCAAGCAGGACGATCCTTCATGCCGCGATTGTTCGCCGTTGCCCTCTTGGGATTAGTCCTTTTTGGGATTGATTTGGGAAGGATCGGGCGTTTATTTGGGAATGATGCTTGGTATACCAATAGAGTCATTAGTCCCTAATCCGGGTGGCCGTCAATCCAGGCCAAACCTTTTGTTAGGATAGTTACCAAGCGCCTAACCTCACTTGGCACCAGGAGCAAGGTGGAACCTTCATCGGCTGGCCCCGCATCTGACGACCGTAGCGCGAATACCCAACCCTCGTATTCGCCAACGTCCGGTCCTATGTTCCTACGAAGATCGACCTCAATCGTATCCATCGTGAACTCGGCATCGGGTATCGCTTCTTTATCCTGTGTCATCTTCGGATGTTTACCTGACGCCCTAGCAGGACCCTTGCCCTATCCGTTAATCTTGCGCTCCGAATCAATGGATAGGGCGGGACGCTTGCTTGGAGAGTAAACTAACATTAAGGTGCGCTGTCTTTCCGCCGTTTATAGGCTACAATCTCCCGAGTGGGAGAAGTAGGACCATCAGTTTCCAAGCTTTTTGGGAGCAAGCGTTGGAACTTTATTCCTAGTGAAAAGACAGCGCGCTGGTGTATTTTGGGGAAAGTATTTGCGGCCCCCTTTTTTTTTGAAAGGAACTTTTTAATGGTTCATATTCAAGGCAGTCCAATTCAGCACTATGGTACTCTTCAGAAGACGCTCTGTGGGATAGAGCCGGGGACGCCGGTGCTAGAATCGAGCCCAGGCAATTTACCCATCTGCTTTACCTGTCAGGAGCTTAGTAAACTTAGTAAACCAATGAAGAAGGAGTTTGGGAAAGGAAAGAGGTAATACCTTATCATGGCTAAAGCTATGTCTTATCGTGACCGTATCGCCGGGTTCTTTCAAAAGCGGCCCGGAGCCGTTTTTCGCATGGCAGATGTGCTTAACGGACTATCGGATATAAACCCTTCGGTAGTTCGTTATTATGTCAAACAGCTTGTCAAAGACGAGACTTTGATTAAGGTTTCCTGGGGTTCCTACAAGTGGAACAGCGAGCCTGTTAAGACGATTGACTTGGTAAGAGAAGAAATTCTGAGACTAGGTAAGGAGCGCGTAGTGCAGGACCCTACTGTTATGTTCAAACCTGGAGAACAGGTCATTACGTCGGTCGAGAATCCGAAGCTGATTCTGGCCGCGAAGTGCGCTCACTTCAATTCGCTCTTGGAGCGCCTGAAGCTACATCCCGCGATCTGTACTAAGTATGACTTGGAGCTATTGCAAGAACTCTTGCAGCCGCAGTACAGACAGTGGATGAAAGAAGATGAACGTAGCTTGTCGGTGGCTTCGTAATGCCAATCGGTCCCGGCAAGTATGACGACCTCTGCTCCTACGCTCGGGACGTTGCCGAAGCTGGCGCGACTATACTCATTATACTCGGGGGTAAGCACGGTAGCGGATTTTCAATACAAGCCCCGCCTGAGTTCGTGTTAGTTCTGCCGAAGTTATTGCGAAAGATGGCAGACGAGATAGAGGATGACTTCGTTACAGCAAAAGGAGAAGGCTAAATGATCGAGACAGAAGGCGCTATACTAAGTAGAGAGTTTCCTACCGGCGTTTGCGCCTGCGTTTATTCCATGAGCTACGGCAAGGGTCGCATCTGCGTCGGCATCGTCGCCGAATGGGCTTACAGCTACGATCATGCGTATTGCTATGAGTCCATAGCTCAGGCGGTAGAAGCTCTCAAAGCATGGGACGGCACAGGCGAACCGCAAGGTTGGTTCCGAAATCCCGATACAGGTAGACGCCGCCCTAACGGCGATCCGACCAAGGAGTACATCCTACCATGAGCGACGAGCCAAGTGATATATGGGACGATGCCGTGACGTTAGAACCGAGCGAGACGAAGGATGTAACGATACTGAGGGACGATTACTTGCAAGAAGTCTCGACTGACTATGAACTGATTGTAAACTTAATAGCGATTACAAGAGACGAGGCCCGACCGACGTTGTTACGACTCATTAGACGTTTGATCGACGGCATTGAAAGCCATACTGAATAATTGCTCTGCCAGTATTGCGATAGAGCGTTTGAGCCTGAGCATAAGAACGAGAAGCTATGCAGTCGCGAGTGCCGGATACTGTCTCGGTATTACAGCAGTCGTGATTACTGGATGCGGAAGAAGCAAAGAACAAAGGAGGCTAAATCGAGGCCTCCTGAGACTGTGTATTGCGATGAATGTGGAAAGAAGTTCTCGCATGTTAATTGGGCCAACCCTAGACTCGCTTTAATTCAGCACTTACGGGAACAGCGAGCTTGAACTGAGTTACGATCTTTCGAGAACCGGACTCTTATATCTTCGCTTTGTCTTCAACGATGTAGATATAGGCTTTCAGTTTTAGCTTTGTAGCATACTTAATCATGTGGCCTGTTCCGGGTGACCGCCCGTTCCATATCGCCACCAATCCACCGCCGCCTTCGCTGTTGGCAACGTAGTCGCCCATCTGAATGTTCCGTCTGATCCCTGCGGCTTTGTCATAGATGCCTTTGTTCCGCCATTCTGCGGGGAATCGTTTACAAGGCACTAACTGATAGAGCGCCCAATCTTCGCCAAGTAGGTCTATCCCTGTAGCTCCCCCTGAGACTACTTCATCTATCGTAGCCTCTTGATCCGGGGCCGGTCCCCAATAGCCAGCCTTCTCCATTGCAAGATTTACATGCTTCATCATTTGCCTTGGCGTGTAACCGTAAATGAGGCCGTCCTTTTCACGGCCTCCAGCAATTACGACCCGCAAGGGATACCGTCCGTGTCACAAGAGAATGGCTTCACATCTTCCGGCGTATTGTCCTGATTCTCGTCTACAACGCAGACTTGTTTCGTAGCGGCGTGTTTACCGCGAACACCGCCCGAGAAGTCGTATGACGGTCGCATATCATCGTCATCTTTAGATGCGTTCCAACCTGCGTAGAATGCCTCTTCGACTGCATCTCCCCATCCGATCTCATGCGCTTCGACAGCACGTACTTGCTCAGGGTATTTATTGCGAAAGAATCTGTCCCAGGCAGCGAACGCATTAGGCTTGTCGCTATTGTCATCGCCATGCACTTCAGTCATGTATCGGCACCCGCTATCGTGGTGCGGCTGATTGCCGCCGCAGTCCATACATTTGCAGTCCTCATATCGCTCATTGACAGTCACTTCTTCTCCACTTCTTCTTCTCGATACACTCTGATATTGCTAGGTGCTATGATTCCAAGCTGTACTTGCCCGTTCCTTATAGCCACTACCTTGACTTTAATGTCTTTACCGATTCTAATGATTTCGCCCTTGTAACGGCTGAGTACCAGTGTCATAAACCTAGTTTATTCAAAAGCCTATGAATTCCTGCTGTACGGCCGTGCCTAAACTTACAGTAGGAAGAACAGTAAGCTATGATTGTATAACCGCCGTCTTCTTGTTCTACATTTCGATACTTATAACCGAGCGATTGAATTACTTTGATAATTCCGAGGCCGAATACTTCAGCAGTAGGGACTGCCTTTGAAATCTTCTGGCAATGCGCGCACATCAGATTGAACGTAGGGTTACTTAACATATAGCTCAAGTCCATCCGGCAGGCAGAACGAGCAGGGTGCTTTCGCTTTTCCAATCACTGCCTCATAGCTGTCTTCTTTAAGCATATAGCGATTGATTTGCAGGTTGATGCGTTTAATTGGCGCGGTTCTCATTGTATAGCACTTCTCTAATAGTATCTTCGGGTTAGCATCGTCTTCGTCCGTTTCCTCGAACCGCCCGAATACTACTAGCGGCTGATCGAGGCAGATAATGTCGCGGTATTCACTCGTCTGTTTCGGAAATACAATGACCTCACAAGATAGCTCACTATCCTCCAAGATCAATGATAGCATTCTGGATTTCTTCTTCGTGACGATCTCTTTCATGCTCGATACAATCCCGACAAGGGTAAACGTTCCCATGCCACTTGATTGTAAGGACTTCACCTCCGTCACCGTCTTGCCAAGCGATGATAGTTCCGTGGCGAAGTGACCGAACGGGTGTGCGCTCAGATAGCATCCTAATAGCTCTCTCTCTTTAGCAAGAAGGTTTATCTCCATAGCTTCTTCTGTTGGAACTACGAGTTCTCTTTCGGGGATAGGTTTCTTTCTCTTTACAGCAGGCTTGCCTATTAGAATGCGCTCGTTGTCTTCTTTAAGCTTATCAAAGCGTTCGCAAGCTACTGCAACTGAGGAGAACTTTTCTTGTCGTGTGCCAGGCAAACTGTCTAGAGCCCCGGCCAAAATAAGCGACTGCAAGGTCTGGGTAGTAACCAACCTGTTCTGAGTTCTGCTTACTAAATCGAACAAATCAAGGAAAGGCCCTTCCCTCTCCCTCTCTTCTATAATTAGTTTACAAGCTCTCTCCCCTACGTTCTTGATGCTGGCGAGCCCGAAGGTGACTCGTGGAATGCCCGTAGATAGGGCTAGGAAGGCGTAGGACGACGAGTTTACGTCCGGGGGTACCACAGATACCCCGGTAGCCCTAGCATCGCTTATGTAGGTGCTAATCTTGATTTTATCGCCATCGGCAGATTCAAGGAGCGAGCCGAAGTATTCACAGGGATAGTTCGCCTTGAGGTACGCCGTTTGATAGGCTAGGATACCGTACACAGTTGCATGGCCTTTATTGAATGAATACTTGGCCGCAGGCTCGATGCAGTCCGTGAATAGCTCTCCTGCGAAAGCCGGGTCGAATCCGTTATTGCCAGCGTCGAGAATAAACTGATCCTTCTCGCCCTGTATCTTATCGACTAGCTTCTTTCCGATAACCTTGCGAAGCTGATCGGCGCGGGTTAATGACCATCCGGCGACGATCTGCCCTATCTTCATTATCTGCTCCTGGAACACTACCACGCCGTAGGTCGATTCCAGCACACTAACCAAGCTCTTGTGCGGATACTTTATAATCTCGCTGCCTAGCTTGCGGTCAACGTAGTTAGGTATGAAAGCCATCGGCCCAGGCCGGTACAATGCCACCATAGCAATCAAGTCGTCTATGCGGTCGGGCTTCATCTTCCGAAGCCAACCAGCCATCCCGCCTGAGTTGTGAACTACTATTCCATTTGCGATGTAGTTATTGAGCGGAGCCTTCATCATAACGTCGTAAGTCATTTCAATCTGATCCTTAGCGATTGACTTAACCTCCTCGAACGAGAAATGATCCGGCAATGTCGGGCAATTCCATTTTGCTAAATCGGGAAATGATAACTCGAACTCAGCGATTTCATGTGCTGTGACAACTCGGAGCTTTTCTTTTGGAAACTCTTCACGGAAGCGTTCAACTTTCGTTTTGCCCCGGCCGCATAAACCCGCCCTGCCCTTTACCTCAATCCATGTGCCGCTGTTAGGTAAGTAGAAATCGGGCGTATAGCCTGAACCGTCAGAGAAGATAAAAGTACGCGATTCGTATTGATATGGTTCGCCGATAGCGTTTATATAGCGCGCAAAGTCAGCTTCCCATTTTGAACTTACTGGATGCGAAAGGTCATCGAATACTAAGTTTACGGTACGCGGGTGGCCTCCCCACCAGGGATGTTCCCTACCCCTTGCGATAGACTTCAACCATTGTTCTTGATCGCGCATATTGTTCATTACTGTACCCGAGTCGCGGGCCACGTTAGCACACGAATTGCAACGACCAATTCTTGAACGCTTCTGCTTGCCGCAATTTGAACAACAACCGATACGCGAGGCGTCCTTGGCGTTAACGACTATCCTATCGCCTTGTTTTAATTCCGATAGCATGAGCCAACCAAACTCAGACAGTATTTTGTGATCTGCCGTAGTCCTAAGAGTATACCCGTGCTCTGTATTTAAGCGATATAGCTGTTTTTCGCCCGTTTCGACAACACGCAGTACCGAGTTTGAGTGGCGCTTACCTTCGCTTATGTCAATCGACTGCATACGCTTAGGTTGATAAATGAAGGCTTGAGCTATAGTTTTAGTTGGGTCGCCGTTGAGAATGGTGTCGCCAGCGACACACTCGAACTGGAACACTCCCTGTGTCAATCCCTCACCGAGCATATTGTACGTCTTATGGTCGTCTAGCGGGATAGAGTTTATCGAGAAATCTAAACTAAGTTTACCTTCGCGCTTTAGCTGTTCCACCACACGGGCGATTGTGTCCAAGCAGGTCAAGCCGAGGAGGTCGAACTTGATTAGGCCGATGCCCTCAAGTTCATTCATATCGTAAGCTACAGCCATTGGCCTCTCGCCCTTGCCTACCGGCTTCGCACTAAGCAGAGGAGCATAATCAGACACAGGCTTATCAGCAATGCAAATACCAGCAGCGTGGAGCGACTGATTTCTAATAATACCTTCGACTTGTATCGCTGCGTCAATGATTTCTCTTGCATCGTGGTCTGATTGGTAGGCTTCTTTGAACTCTTTAACTGTATCCAACGCCGCACGAATATAATCCCGTTGCTCTCTATCTGTAGTAATGCTGCCGTTCTTTGGAATCATCTTCGCAAGTTTCTCAGCAAGAGCAAGGGGTTTGGATATTACGCGGGACATATCTCTGATCGCCGCCCGCGCTCCAAGAGTTCCGAAGGTAACGATCTGGACAACTTTATCTTCGCCCCATCTCTCCTTAAGATATTGGATAACCTCGTCGCGACGGAGTGAAGAAATATCGCAATCAATATCGCACATTGACACGCGCTCAGGTGAAATGAACCTCTCGAAAAGGAGATCGTATTTAAGAGGACACACGCCAGTAATGCCAAGAGCATAACAGACAATAGAAGCAGCAGCAGAACCGCGCCCTGGGCCATAAGGTATGCCAACGCTTTCCATAAAGTCATACATATCCCATAATAGCAGGAAATAATCCGCAAGGCCAGCTTTTGTAATGGCGGCAAGTTCGTACTCTACGCGCTCGCCGACCTGGAGAGATTCGGTCGAATCGTCGCCAACAAAGTAACGCTTCTCAATGCCGGAATATGTAACTGCCCGCAAACGCTCAACTGAGGTCATATACTTCTTTCCAAGAGGAAATCACAAGCTGGCATAACCCAACTTCTTCATCAGCCCATTAGGTCTAGGGAAGTATGTAGGTATGTGAAATGTCTTCGATTCTAAGTTTAATGGTTCGCACATATCGGCGATGCGAACTGACTGCTTTAGAACAGCAGGCTCAAACCGTTCTGCCATCTCGTCGTAAGACTTGAGATGAAATTCTGCTGGCTGGTAAAGTTTGGCCCGATTCGGGTCATTGACTCTCGTGCCGGTGCCGCAGGCGATAATCCTGTCATGCGCTTTCCAATCGGTTTTGTAGACGTAGTGCGCGTCACAGGTAGCGACCAGCGGAAGTTTATGCTTCTTCGCCATAGAGCGTAGCCACGCGATGCACCGTTGATCTTCCTCAATCTTATGGTCCTGCAATTCGATATAGAAGCGCCCTGGAAAGATTTGAGCTAACTGTACTAAGTTTAGCTCCGCTTGCTTTGCGTCACCTGCGAGATAAGGTTTCAAGAGGATTCCGCCGAGGCAGGCTGATAACGCTATAATTCCCTTATTGTACTTATAGAGCAAGTCGAAGTCAGTGCGGGGGTTAAAATAGTACGCCGGTCTTTGCCATGATAAACTGTGGAGCTTTATCAAGTTATGATAACCCTCTTTGTCGCTCGCGAGAAGCACGATATGACTCGTGTCTCTAGCCGACGTATCATCAACTCCTCTGTGAGCCACGTACATTTCATTCGCAGGGATTAACTTGATGTTCTTTTTCTTCAGTTGCTTGTTAAACACGGCGATTCCGGCGCACGAACCATGATCGGATAATGCTATTGAATGTTGAGATATTTCCTCTAAACGTTGCGCTGTTCTATCCGGCGTTGATAGCCCGTCATTTATTGAAAAATCGGAGTGAAAATGCAGCGAGACAAACTCACTCACGCCTTAACTTCGCTCACTAGAGACGCTACCAAAGCGTTGAACTTTGCTTGGTTAGCTGCTGTTTCAAAGCACTCAATAGAGCAGTACAAGTCTTTCCTACCGTAAAACCTGTTATCCACCTCGAACTCGGCGGGCAGCTTCCTGCCTCGATAGTCAAGGCGACCGTTGAAGCATCCCGGATTAGAGCAGATTACAAAACTCATGCTAAGACTATGCAGTCCTCTGGCAGAGGGTAAAAGCCGTTCTCCCGCCGCATTACTCTTTGGCGCGGGTTATACTTCTGCGGGCACACGGTGTATAAAGGATCAAGGCTACCTCTTACTCCTTCCACAAAAACTTCAAATTCACCCTCGATCTCTGATAATTTTTCGATAAGTTCGCTCTTTTGCATTCCTTGCCAACCCTTTCGTTAAGCTGCTACTGGTAGGCGAACCTTGCGCCCAATGTCACTGCTTTGTATTGTTCTGCTACCCTTTACAAATACAAGAAACTCCATGTACTTGTCTTCGACATATTCTGTGTGGCCCGGTATAAGGCTTTGCTTGCTAACTGTAGCCCAAGCTCGGCTGCCGTAGTCGTAATGGACTTCCAAGACAGTCCATTCAGCATTATCGCACATAACCGTATCCCAAGGCCGGATTCGCATGTTTATCTTAACGTAATTTTGACGCGAATAATCGTAGATCATGGCTTCTCTCCTGAAACTCCTATCGGCAAATAAAAAAGGCCCCCCACCTTTCGGTAGAGGGCGCTTAGTAATCTTTACTGAGTATGGTCGTGTTCCTTACCATAGTCCTTGTAGAAAGTTTCAAACAAATCCTCCACAATTCCCTCAATAGCGGAAGCTGGCTGGCCTAAGCCTGCGAACCTTGGGTCTGAACTAACTTTAGCGATAACATAGTCAGCTTTAGACTTGTACTTCGCTAGAATCTCGACTTCATGCTGTTCGGCATAAGCCATAGCTCCGCGAACGAGATAGCCGAGGGTATTGTGATTATTACTCATTGCATTCGAGACATACATGCTGGCTTCAGCCGCAAGCTTATCAGACTGCGCTTTAATGAAGGCTTCGACGTGGGGTGACTTGAGGAACGCTGTAAGCGCGCCGCCGATAGCAGCGATAATCACAGGAAGCGCAAGCGCTCCTATACTTAGTACAATTTCAATAGCATTCACTTGTTCTAGCCTTTCAGAATCTTGAGGTAGCTCGTAGCCTTAGCAACCCAATTACTACCGTAGGTCATTGTTTCATCAGCTTGTTCGCGCAGTTTTGCCCCGTGCTCTCCAGTGTTGTAGCCTTCGAGAGCTAAAATATGTACGTCTTTGTTGGGCACGTTGTTTAGCAACGAGCTATCTGCCAGAACTTCATTCCGGGTATCGGTAAGAAGCTTAGCTACGCAATGTGCAAACCTGGGAATAGCAAAGTTTACATCCATTGCCTTTGTTTGAATCTGTTCATTCGTTAAGCCAGCCATTCCAGGATCAAGACTAACCACTCGGGCAGAAAATTGAGCGATACCAAGATCGTGTCTGCCGAATGCTTCGTTAACTGTTTCGCCGTGCTTAAACTTATTCAGATTCGGATTGATAGCATTTGGATCAAAGCGCGATTCACCACAAATACCCGCAGCAAGAAACGCTACGGATTCTTCTATGTCACCCTTCAGTACCGCTTGGAGAATAGGAGCCGCTTCTTCAATAGCTAGTGCCACTGTTTCTGCTGTTACAGCATTGATCTTATGAATGACGCCGCCCGTGATAGGGCTCGGGCCGAACGCTCGGGTTTCTGAAAGAATAATCGTCGTAAGAGAATCGCCTGGCTTTGCACTACGAGGTGTAAACAAGATTGACATAAACGTGGCAAACCATCCTTTGATTTCTTCAGCAGTAATTTCTATTGCCATTATGTGTTTTCCATTACAGTTCTAACTTTATTCTGTGAGTTAATGTGCGTAATGCGGTTCCACATAGGGTTCGCATGGCTGGTGTTAATTCTAGTCCGCAAGGAAGCGGAGTTAGAACACCTAAATCAAAACGCTCGGATGGATAAGCGTCAATAACAGCGACCTCACCGTGAGTCAACAGATTCCACTCGCCTAATGTATTGATAGTCTTTCCATTGTTATCTTGATGCTGCTCGTTTATAGTGACTTTGCCATTGGCGTCGATCTCATACTTGTGACAGAACGCTGCCATCATAGCGCAAAGATAGAGTAGACCTTCTGCCGTCACTGGATCGGGGCCGAAGTTGTTTTCTGTAGCTCCGTCCATTCCAGTAATAGCACAAGCAATAGAGCCAGTGTTCCTATGCCAAGTTCCTGCAATCTCAGGATCGTTGTTATAGCCCGCGATTTCATCTAACGGGTTATGCTCCAGAGTTAGCGAGTGAACTCCACCGACAAACTTCTCTTCACCGTTATAATCCGTGAAATCGCAGTTAGCTCCCGCCACGGTCCAATGTGCGTAAAGTCTTTTCAACCCGTGCTCCGTAGGCGCATTAGGCAGTTTCGCTTCAAATGCTTTAGCAGACGCTATAACTTTTGGGTCGATCTTTGTTTGCGGGTCAAACTTACCGAGAGGATTGAATGCTGACATTGTTTACCGGCTTTCTTGTCCTAAACTTAGTTTATTGGCTTAAAATGGTCATCGTCTGGATAGAGCTTTGAGAAGACGACATTGAACCTGCTTTGTAACTGGTGTTTGTTGAACCCGCCTCGAACTGAGGCCCGCACCAAATAGCAGACCCACTGATGCTATAGCCCCAAAGCGCAACGACTATATTCCCGGTAAGTGTTGCTGTCCACGGAGGTAGAACTAGAATTGCCGTTGCGGGGTATCTCTGTAAGCTCTTAGAGGAATAAACCACTTGCGGGGTACCGTTGTTACTTGACTTATCGCTCATCGCGACGATTCCAAAAAACGCTTGCCCTTGGTGTCCTTCATTCAAGTTACCTAACGTTAACGATAGCGTGTAAACTTGACCACTTCTTACACCAATAGGAGTAGAGTACGCACACACTGGAATACCTTCTGTTCCCGTGCCTCCGGTATTTGCTGCTAGATAGTTTATAAATACGTCGCTAGTATTTGTACCAATTTGCAGAAACTGGTTATCCCATCCAGCATAGGTCCAATACGCCGCACCTGTTGACGCCGTGTTGTTAATCATATCTGAATTGGCGACCAAGTTCACGTTGGTGACTACGACAACGATCACCTGCGGCGGGGTCGTCTCGGACCAAGCGCCTCCCGGCCAAGCTATGTAGCTTTCGGCACCGGATTGGTCAACGTAACTTAGTCCGAAATCTAGTAGAACAGACGATGGAATCCCCAGCGCCAAAGCGTAGAAGTTATCTTCGTAACCAAGAGCGGTTCCGAAAAGGCTGCGTCCTTGTGGCCCGTTAATTCCGCACAGGATGCCCGTCCAAGGTGGGCTTGTAGGAACACCAACGGTATGCTGACGCCAGTAGAATCGTGCTCCTGCAAACCAGGGTGGCGCACCGTTTGCTCCCCAATCTCCGGTGAGGCACTGTAAAGGAATGTTACAAGTAGCAGACCCCGAGTTCTGAATTGTACCAAGTTGAGCACTTAGTATAGTAGGGGCGTTCATGGTAGGCATTGTCGCCGGGCCGAAATACTGACCATTTCCGTTCGTAGTTACAAGTAAAGTAATCGCACTTACATCGCCCGCCCAACCCTCTAGACGAATCCCTAAGTCATAAGAGTTACCTGCGCCAAGCGTGGGCCAGATGGCAGCGAACACCGGGTAACCGTTTGTAGGCGGGCTAGCTGGCGGGATTGAACCAACTTTATACCATCCTGCATTTAGACCACCCGTATTTTCGTGTCCACTTCTGCAAGCCATTAAATGAATCTCTGCTACTGTTACATCGGCAGTCGATTGGTATAAATTCCCCGTCCAATTTACTGTTTGATCGTATGTCGCGGAAGTTGTCCCTGGGTTGTCGCTAATGACCGCCCCGAGACTTACGTTCTGAGCGCTAGGAGGTCCTAGCTGATCTAAATAAGCTTGATTAAGTCTTGCGATCTGCATTGCGTTTAGAGCAGTCGTTCCTACAAGTGTAGGACTGCCAACGTTGGAAGCCATATCTACAAAGGCAATATAGCAATCATATTGCTTCCCTGCCCCGAGCCCGTTGAAGATACAGGTGTACTGCCCTGAAGGCGTAGGAACTATGTCGCCATTGTCGGCGCTTGTATCGAAAGCTTGTCCTGACGGCAAGATAAACATTCTGATCGCAGCTAACCACAGTTCTGTTCCAATACTCAAGGTAAAGCTAGTTTCAGCATCGTCGCTAGCCTGAGTAACGATCTGCGTGTTTCCAGAACCTATGATGTAATCGAAAGGTTCGTTTGTCCCCGATCTATTGTGCGGAGTGACTAGGAAGGTTGGAGGCAAGGCCGGGTTAGGATTCGTCGCTACCTGACTATTGTCGATTGGGTACGGCTGTTGAAATGAATGCGTTGGATTATATGCACCAGTATGTTTGATGTACTGAAAAAGCAAGCTATAGTCTTGAGCAACTAATGTGCTAACGTTATGAGTTACACTTATAACGGTTCTAGCCTGTATGTCTACATAGACAATCGTGCCGCCTGTGTGGCTCGTTCGATTATTGTAATAGATCGTCCCGTTTGGTGGCCCGGTAGTTGCAATTACTGTCCCTACTGAATGAGATTTAGTCGCGGCAGCAGTAAATGTGGTTGCAGTAATAATGCGAACGATCAAGGTTTCATTACCGACGACTAGCTGTTGACCTTCGGTGATTGAAGCCATTGAGCTAGGAGTGAAGACGATTGTGTTACCTACACCTGTAGCAGTCGTAGCCGTAGTAGAGATCGTCGTCGCTGGCGCTTCTGCAAAGGTTTGAGAAAAGGAGGCATTCCAAGTGAATCCTGACTGTGAGGGCAAGCTATCGCCAATAATTACCGACACAACGCCCGGATATTGTGGATTGTCTACAGCGTCGATAACTGCTGCACAGTTGGTTTGGTTCACCGTTTGCACAATCGGTACTGGCGGTAACACTGGCCTGGGGGTTGAGAATGCGCCGAATGACATTTTGCAATCTCCTAAACTTAGTTTACGCTAGACAAGGCGAAAGATCAGATGCACGAAAAGGTAGATGATTAAAATAGTTACAAGAAGTCCTCCGATACTGTACGCACCGACGTTAGATGCACTGACTCCTCGATTGGTGTACCAATAACCACCTCCGCCGAACAAGATAATAGCAGCGATGATAATAAGCAATAATTCCATAAACGGCCTTTCAAAGTGAACAAATGAACGGGATACGAAGGAAAGAAGTCGCGCCAGCGGCGTTAACGGCCATCAATACAAAGTATGCGTAAGAATGCTTCTCTGATGGGAGCCAAGCATAGTTACCCGTGTATACCGGCCCATATCCTATTCCATATTGTGTTGTAGTATTTAGATATTGCGCTGCGATGGTCGTGTTCGTTAGTGTAGCAGTCACGCTGTTATAGTTTGGAGGCAAAGAGATTGCATTGCCACTTACTACAATCTGATTATAGATATAGGCTTTCTCACTACCGATGTTAGTACCAGTTGTATGCGTAGGAGTTATTGTATAACCGGCACCGATTGTAGCTGCTTTGGTAACTGTTCCATCTGGGAACCCTATAAGGCGCGTAACCATTGCGCTTGATAAAGGGCCGTTGGGTGTAAGAGGATCGCCGCCGTGTGAGGCAGAGGGGCTTAAACTGTTCGGGCATTCCATATACATGAAATGGAATAAAGCAGTATCGTAAGTCTGAGTCGGATCAACGGTAATACTAAATACCCAAGGACTCGATGGACTGACTATTGGAATGACTGCGTTTCCATATTGGTCGCTAACGATGTTGCCCGCTTTAATGCAGCTTATACCATTGATGCTGAATTGCGAAATTATGCCTGTCTTGCCAGATAACGATTGAGGAGTCGTGAGGACGGTTTGAACGGTCGCATTAGCTACTGCACTAGGAAGACCCATGTTGAAGTTGGCAAAGATATTTGCTTTCTCCATTCTGAGACTCATCGTGTGTTGACCTAAATTGATTTTGTCATCTATCCCTAATATCAGATAAGGCCCAGACAGGCCGATGCTGCGCTCAATTATACTAACTTTATCCCCGACCTGAAGTAAGTAGTTTGGCAAGATGTCGCAGGTCATTTGAAGAATATTGCGAGACTGTTTGTAAAGCTGCGCTGCGGTAAGAGTGTTCATTAGAGAAATGGCTGTCGCAGAACTCATGCCCCGCACTGGTAGTAGGACGTTGCTTGGAATCTGATAAGGAGCACGCTGGCCGTTGTAATTTATACTCGGTACACTGTAGCTGATTGACTTCAAGGGCTGATTGTTATTGCTAGTCGCATCAGCGGTAATAACGTTCGCTAATGATTCCGAAGTCAAAGTATAGGAAATGTTGAATAAATCTAGTTCATCGACAAGGGTAGCAACGGGCGTTGCCGCCAATCTAGACTCATAGAAGCAGATTTGCCCATACTCGTCTATGCGAACCTCCCATGCTACAAACCGAGGGGCTGTCTGACTAGCTATATCCTGAGCGATCTGCCAAACAGAGGAACCCCGGCCCCCGACGTAAGTTGGTAACAGAGTATTACTAACTTCGAGGCTCATTGCTACAGAGTCCCAATTTGCATAATCGCAGAACAAATGTTTCATCATAAGCTCAGGAGCCATTGCTTGCGGAATGCCGTCAATAGAAATGACTGAATCTGCGCGCTGCGGCGTACTGAACGTGACACTGCCAGTAGTAGGGTTCCATGTATATGTATTCGGGTCTACCTGAGTAGCCGAGGCCCGTCCCTCTGATCCAATGTATACGTTACAAGGCGAGCCGCTGGTAACTGCACCGAATATATCCGTGTAATTTGCGGCAAAGAAAGCATTGTCACCTATTGCTGTCATAAACAAACGGGCGTCATGCTGCCAGAACGTTGCTACCTGAGCAGAGAGAGGTGTATTGAGTAAACCCGTAGCCGGGTTAATCGAAGTATCAATACCTTGAGGCACTAAGTTATAATTTGAATCGTAACGTTCGTCGGTCTGATTTCCGTATTGAGGGTGAGGTAAATCGGCATAGACCGGGAAGTCAAATTGCCGGACTATATCGAATCCATGCAGAGTTTGCGTATTGAGGCCAGTGTTCTGCGTCCCGGCCGCAGAGGTCGCGATGAATGTTCCTTTCGGAACTACGCTAAAGATCGTATCGTCATAACTATCCTTGCCTTGCAAACCTAGATAGATAACGTACTTCTTGTCGATACTCCCAGGAGTCATCGCACTTGCGAAGTTCGGAGGAGGAGGCTTTGCATGAATAGCGAGAACGTTCGAGAAGTCGTTGAATGATTGGCGGTTATCAATAGCCGCTGGTGCCTGATGCCTACCAAACGGGAATGAAATAGTTGGTAGGTCATAATCTGCAAAACTAGAAATGGCGCACCAACCCGTCTGTGACATTGATGAACTGGATTATGTCGATCTTGACCCCGGCTAAACTAAGTTTATCCGTGCGCGTTCTCAGTTCACTCAGGTTTACGAATTTGATGAGGTCTACGATTCCTATATCGTTAAACTGACTCCTGGCCTCGTAAACATATTGAGGTGTTAAGAAGCTATGAAACAGGTTGGCTGTATCGCTGAACGGTATCCTGTTATCAGAGTTGACAAACGGGGTTCGAGAGAGCGTGAACTGTACGCCGTCTTCATCGTCAAATCCGACCCGCGTGTCAATCACGTAATCGGGTGGAACAATGAATATGTTGGCAAGGTCAGTCTTACTAGGGAATATATCGGTGACAAAGTGAACTGGAACCTTGAAAACTACGTTCGTTGCATTGTCGCTTATACTAGGTTTAGTATCGAGCGCGTAGACTGTATAAGACAAGAGCAGGATCGGAACGTCGCTTACCAGTGAGCCCCGATAATCATTGACGATATACGCTGGGTAGATAGTGAATAAGGGAAAGTCTGCACCGTACTCGCCGAAATCGTCCTCAGGAAACAGGTATCGTGTTAAAAGAGACGTTGGATTATCTGAGATTATATGACGATTATCAGTCGGAGCAAGGTTATCCACGAAGTACATCAGTACAGAATCTGTGACCGCTGGCCTTGTGTCGCTTACCGCATTTATGTCGCTAACCATCGGAAAATCGAAGAAGCTGCCCACGTAATCGTCGGTAACTATGAGCCGATGATACATCGTAAGCGTCTTTAGCGAATCCGTGAATGTGGCCCGAGTCGATGTTAAATAGATGTAATCTAAGTTTAGTGAATCCCTAAATACCGCCCTAGTATCAGTCACGAATAGGTAGACTAAGCCTATTTGGTCATTAAAGGCTACGCGAGTGTCCGCGACAGAATACTGTCGGGTAATAGATAGCAACACTAAATCGCTAGTGCCTGCGCTGTCGTCTTCTACATCTACCAGATCAGTAAATAAGATACCGTTTATGCAGGTGAGGATTTCGCTTATTGCTGGCAAGGTATCTATAGCTGTTAGTATATGCGGCATCGACCGGAATACAACGACTTCGCTGGTGCCCGCACGTATGTCGTCGCTTGCTGCAAGCTTGGGCATTAACGTAGGAACGCTATCAGCGAATACTGCTCGCGTATCAGTAACGAGCAAGGCCATTGGTATGATCTGTTCGATTAGATCGTTGAATACAGCCCGCGTGTCTGTCGCATAAAACGTGTAATAAAACGGAGCCACTACTAAGAGGAACGCGCTCTGCTGTGGGTTTGTATAAAGTGACGCATTTGGGAACGACGCCGTAGGTGTGATTGTCTGATTAGTAGCTAGGTGGTTAATATGCCCAACGAGGAACATATTATTGCCAAAACCGGCTTCGTTAGAATACTGCGCTAAGTCGAGAGTGAACCCGCTATCAATAGATTCATTACCAGGAGTATAGGTCGCAAAATCAGGGACATAGAGAGGAAATAGCGCTACGACACTGCTATCAGGAATTTGAATGGCCGCGCTTACTCCAGAGACTAGGCCCGCACTAAACGTGCAAGCTGCTGATGGACTAAAGGTAACCGCACTATCAGCGTATTGGTATTCAAGGACTACTACGCAAGTTGGGTATCGGCCGCCTGGAGTTCCCAGCCCTATTGGGGTGGTGTTAAAGTTAGTTAAGGTCGTGTCGCCTGCTACCACCTTATGCTCGAAAGCGACAGCATTTGCGTAGGTAGACCCTTCGACTATAGCTCCTTGGACTGACGCTACAAGCGTCCAGCCAGAGGGCGCTATAGTATTAAGTGTGCCCACCGAGAACGCTACCAGTTGGTTCCCAACCGTGGGAGGAACAGGTAACGTTACTGCCACGGTGCCGGTAAGGCCGTCTGTGAATCCGTAAGCTCGCTGAACTTCTAGGAACGAAACATTCTGAACTGGCTTTGTACTGTCATCAGAGAATGCGGGACGAGTATCCGCTGCACGGAATGTCGCATTGTATACTCTGGGCGAGTCGCTAGAGACTGAACCTGTATCACTGACTATTAAGAGTCGGCTGTCAGAAATCACTCCACCGTCAGTCCGACTTGCACTTGTATCTGTAACCGACATCGGATGAAGCATCGGAAGAATCAGCGGTGCATCTGAGAACACTGAACGTGTGTCTATAGGAAAATAGACATGAGCGTCTGTAATATAAACATTATCTGTTACATTCATTCCTGGCTCAGAAGGAGTAAGGAAATGTGCAACTGCTATAACAATATAGTCGATGAACGCAATACGGGTGTCAATAGGAATAGCTTGAATCGTGTGGACGTTTGCTACATCGGCGCTAGCAAGTCCGGTGTCAGTAGCGTTAACGCCTCGAACGAAGTTAAGCGCCGGTTGATCGCTAAAGAAAGTCCTGATGTCGATTGCAAATGTGTGGTGCTGATCTTGTAAATTGACATAGGAATCGTCTGTCGTGGTTCGAGTATCTATTGGGACAAGGTTACGAATCGGGTCGGGGAGGAACGCGCTATCAGAGAACGTTGCCCTTATGTCTGTTGCAGTATAGCTCTTAAAGACAAGCGGCTCATCGTCGCCGCCAGAGTTAGTATCGCTAATGACTATACTAAGTACACGCGAGGGAAAGTCTGTAAACCCTGCACGAAGGTCGGTTGCTATTGCATACCTGACTTCGCTTACGCTCCCAAGATCGCTGAAAGTAGAGCGAACGTCGGCTACTACGATATATTGGGTTTTCAGAATAACCGGGGAATTGCTAGTCGGGCTGTTTGTATCACTAGGAGTAACAAACTGAATTTGACCATCTAGGACTGTAGGCGAGTCTGTTCTAACGCTTGACGTATCAGTGACATTTAGAACGCTATTACGTCCCTGCAATATTGTGATTATATCCGAGAATACGCGCGTATCTGTTGCTATCACATTGCCGGTGATTGTAAATGAGATGGCGTCCGAGTAGGGAGAAGCCATATCTACAGCAGCAACGTAAGTCGTGTCGATTACGCTTGCTATATCGGTAAACACAATGCGGGTGTCAATAGCGGTTACATAGTCGTTTCCAAATCGCACTACTGCATGGTTGCTATCAGAAAACGCTGCGCGGGTATCCGTTGCTGTAAGATACCGGCCCTGGATTATTGTAACGCTATCTGAGAACCCAGAGCGAACGTCGTTCACTGCTAGCGTATGTTGAAAGACCAGTATAGCTGCATCGGCTATACTAGGTTTAGTGTCTATCGGAAAGATCGTGTGAGTTAGCCAAATAACGTCGGAGAATGTTGCTCGTGTGTCTGCCGCTGTCGCATGACCTGTGCGACTTATCAGCGGCAAGTCAGAAACGCTAGCTCTAACGTCAGTCCAAGCGACAACCCACGTCTCGTAGTCAGCTACCGCTGGGGAATCAGAGAAGACAGACCTGTTATCTATTGGATAAAGGTAGCCTGTGCGGATACAGCTTACGAGGTCATTGAATACAGCGCGGGTTTCGACACCGTTTACGTTATCGACATAAACGTATGGAATATCTGTTACCGTGGGCGTGTCAGAGACTGCAATCCGGCTATCGGCAACGAGAATATGCTGAGTGAGTAGAGCTAGCGGCGTATCTGACTTTGCTGGAAGTGTGTCTGACGTAGTGACGGCGTTACTTGTATTAAACGCAATAAGAGAGTGCTGGAGGATCGTAGCAGCAGATAAGACCGATGTGTAAATAGCAACGTTATTCGTATAACATGCGATGGCGTTTTGGCCGCCTATAGTACAGGGGTTACCGACGACTATGCCATAACTGCCGTAAGAACCCGTGAGTGTTGCTGAATATGAAGTTGCTACGTTCAAGACGCCGTTAATATAGATTGACGCTGTTGTTCCATCATAAGTACAGGCGAAATGATATGTGACTCCAACAGTGAGCGCTGTTGATATTCCTCTAATACTCGTATTCAGGTCTAAAACCAGCGTTCCAGCGGGGGTTAGATACGCGCCATAAGCGCAATAACTTGTTGCAGGAACTTCTCCATAACTTATCCATTGCGTATTCGTCGTTGGTAATGCGGTAAGTTTGCCTAACCATTCAAAACTAATGGTCTTAGCGGGTTGAAGTAGCGCAGAAGGCCCTCTTGAGATTTGCTTTGTCGATGCTTCAGCACCACCAGTGCATAATGCCGACGTTGTAGGGTCCTTATCACTTACTAACGCAGTTGAGCCTAATATGACCGCTGATCCTACCGTACCATTTAGCCCGTTGCCGCTATAATCTATTGCTGTAGCACTACCGGCTAAATCCCCGAGGGGCCAGTACAGCGCGGGGGTAGACCGCATAACAGCTTGTTCATAAGCACTGTTTACATAGCCCGCTGCAATCTTAGCATGGGCCGCGATCAGAGATGATGACAGGGCATAGTTATAGATCGCTACGTCCTGGAACCGAGCATTGGTGCCCGGATAGGGCGTTGTGACGTTATTGCCAACCGCAAGGCCGTAGCCGTATTGTGTTATCGCGGTAGTCGTGCCGAATGAATACGATACGTTTAGAACGCCGTTAATATACAGAGATGCAGTTATACCATTGAACGTAAACCCAATATGATACGGTACGCCCACTGCAAGGGCGAAGGATGACGTACATAAGCCAGCACTATTTATTTCAATCGAGATTTTGCCGGTTGCATTGATGTAGACCGCGTAAGCGCACTCCGAGCCGTTCGTAGGTTGGCCGACGCTTACAAGGTAAGTCAAAGTCCCGACAGACGCCATAGTGACTACGAACTCAAGCGATACTGCTGCTGATGGCTGGATTAGTGCGCTATTCGCTGAATAAATGAATGTCGCCACTGAAGTCGAGCCGCTTGGTATTGCCACCGAGGTTCGCTGATCGGAGGCGACGAGTCCGCCACTACCGAGAACGCAAGACGACCCTACCGTACCCACAAGGTTGTTCCCGCTAAGGTCAGCTACAGTACCCGACCCGTTTCCTTCGTTAAGAGGCCAGTAAAGAGACGGGCTAGATGCAAGAACCGCAACTTCGTAAGCCGTATTCGCCATTACACATCCCCACAGGTGGAGCTAGTATCTAACATTAAGATAAGCATACTAGAACCACCTTCTGAAGTGCTAAACTAAGTTTACGGGTCTAATCCAAGTTCCCGGCATTCGTCTACGTGTCGATCCCACTCAGGCAGCTTACTGCCCATATAATGAGAGCCTAATGGGTCTACCGGATTGATCTTATTTGATTTCTTATAGCGGCCACGAACTGACCCTGTTTGTCCGCCGCTCTTACGCTTAGGAACGGGGACGGCCAATGGCTCATACACTACCGTATTACGATAATGCTCCTGGTTCACGCAGGCTTTGATGATATTGCAGTTAGCACATAGCACCTGATAGTCTTCCGGGTGAGTGTTCATCGCCTCAAAGTATTCCTTGCCCGTCTTGAAGCTGCTACGCTCCCCTGAGCCCCCGCCGTGAATGTGATCTATCTGTAAGGCTCGAATATCTGTGCTATATTTGCAGTGAACGCACAGTGCGCCTTTCTAGGGTCCAATCAGTAACCGATGGACTTTTAATCAATACTTAGTTTAGTATTGAGTGTCCAGCTATTGATTTAGGGTCCATGAAAGTGCAATGGTATCCGTGTTATTGTAGCTAACCTGTGAAGCCAAGTTTGTTTCCAATCCAAGTGTACCAGCGGACAAGGCATTAAGTGCAGCAATCGAGTTAATCGTACCGCCGCCAGTAGCAGTCCAAGAAGTAGTCAGAGTAGCCTGTGCGTTGCCGTTGAAAGCCGTAGGAGCAGATACGTAAGTATAGGTAGCCTGTTTACGGCCAAGGCCGTTAGTCGTGATTTCGCCAGCAGCAGTGAAGCTAGCAGCGGTATCGGACATACCGGCAGCAGTCGAAGAAGTGCTAAGTGCAACGTAGTTAAACGCAGCAGCTTGGGCACTTGTGCCGAACATTTGTCCGAGCATTGCAAGAGCACCAGTATTAACGCGGCCGTTGAGAACTGTTTCCTTATGGGTAATGTCTCCGAACTTGTTTCTGATCGTGAGGGTGACCGGATTTTTGCCGCGTGGAAGTGAGTCCATCATTTGATTGAAGTCCTTTTTTGGAAGTAAAGTTAGTTTAGAGGATGGTGGCGCTGTTGCCACCCATCGGGGAAAACCGCCCGTCCGTATTAGCGACCGTCATATCAAACGTGTCACTGGATGGCTCTTGATTTCTATTTATGGTTAAGTCGAGTATCGCGCCGTCTAACAACAGTTGCCCGCCCTGTTGAAGTGAGTTTTCAGCATTTGGATACTGGACTATCACTTGTACGACTACGTTTCTAGTGAGAGAGCTTAATAGCTCTAGCATAGTATTAGATGCGGGGATCAATTTAGATTCAACCATCTGCCCCCGGCGAATCCGCCTGTGAAGGCTCTATCAATCGTCGGGATAACTGCTGTATTGTATTGGCCGTTAAGGCCGGTTGTATCAAGCCAGTTCTGAGGTTTGAAGCAGAACCATACCTCGGCTATGACTTGAGCCATTACACCGTTAGCTAGACCAGCTAGTGAAGTAGCTGCGTAGACTCTAGCTTTACGGTAGAACGTTGAATTTGGTACAGTCCAAGCTATTGTTATAATAGCGTTACTTATGCCGCCGCTTGTAGCAGACAGAATGTTGCTAGGAAGTCCTTCTCCCCATTGAGAGAAGAATGTGACTGCGTAGAACATATTCTGTAGGGCCGGGATTGATCCACCTGTAGTAACGCTATAAGAAAGAGTACCGGGGTTAGGTAAGGTAGATACTATTGTGGCATTTCCATTGGCCGGGACGCTGCAAATAAAGGTGGCTTTGCAAGAGCCTACCTGTTGAGCGCTGCCGGATTCATAGACGAAATCTCCGAGTTTCAACCAACCATAATAGCCATTGTCATTCATATCTATCATTGTGCATGGTTGCAAATGAAAGTAGTTGGCAAGATTTGTATAGTCAGCTTGGGAGATCGTTGTCCATTCTAGAGGAATGGCTACTGGAGGGTACTCTATACTGCCATTGAGATAAAGAGCACCCATTTGTGCAGGTACCATAGCAGTAGCGTACGTATGAGGGCTAAGAGAGTAACTGGAGGGATTGTTCTGGAGGGTCATCGTCGGCCCCGCATCTGCTATGAATTGGACCTTCTGGGTATTGCTTCCCCAATAAGGAGCTACGATGGGCATAGATGACCCCCTCTAAACTTAGTTTAGGCTGTGACCGAATCGGCTTTCAGGCCCTGTTGGACTTTCTGACTACGGTAGTTAGAGACTGTTTGTGCGATAACTCTACCGTCAAGATTTACTGATGTATGAACTGTATGACTCGGTGTAATAGCACTTGGGACATAGCTATTGGCCGCGATAGGTTGAATCGCGCCGGGAATGTTGCTATTGTATGGAGTGTTATACAAGCTCGATACGTCGCCGTATCCAGGCGTATAATACGGGCTGAAGCTCGCTCCCGAAGTGCCGTAGGCATTTACTGAGATCAATGGCGCTAGGGCTTGATTTAAGTTGTTTGCAGCGCTGTTAATTGCTGTAAAGGCGTCAGTCCCTAGAGTTTGTATCTGTTGCCACTGATAGGTACTAGCACCGATCATTAGATTACCGTTCTTACCGTCGTGCATTCCTTGGCTTGTCCACTGTGAGAACATTTGCTGGATTGCTGTGCCTTCATTTCCAAAGACTGCCGTAAGTTGTGCTGAACTTTTTCCCTTAACGTAGTTTGAGATGAACTGACCTTCGGATAGGCCACCTGTTAATGTGGATGTAGCCTGATCTTGCATAAACTGCTGGCCGTTAGCGGTCATCGGGTTGGCCGCGTTGCTCCCTTGAAAGTTTGCAACGAATTGACCGTAGTCTTGCGTATCATATTTATCGGGCATCGCCGCAGGATTATCGTGATGAATTAACATTGATCCCAAGCCAACGGCTCCGGCTACAGCCATTCCCCACGGCCCAAAGTTAGGCGCAATGGCACTAAGGAGCGAGGCGGCTCCCATGCCAGACTCGATGCCGCCCTGCAAGCCTCCCTGCTTATAGCCAGCATAAATCTCCCCAGCACCTTGTAAGCCGCCTGCGATACGACTGCCGATAGTAGGCTTCTTATTCAATCCGCCAGTGTAGTCAGCAGTATTCGCAAAGCCTCCGAGCGGTGCGGAATTACCACCTGTGACATTAGCGGCTAAATCTTGGCTATATGCTTGCCCTCCGTCTGAGGTAAAGCCGCTGTCACTAGCTCCTGGAGAGGTGTCAGGTGTCACTGATGGAGTATCGTAAGCTGAGATAGGATTCCACAAGGGTACATACGGGTTAGCTTTTACATGACCAATAACTTTCAATCCGCCCGTCGTTGCAGTATAAGCAGCTTGAGCAAAGCCACTACCTGTGGCTAAGGGAGTCGTACCCATTGAAGTAAAGTCAGTTAAGGGGCTCAGGCTGCTTTTGCCGCCTTTACCTCCTGACAGAAACGTTCCGGCTGCTAATGCTAATGAAGCTCCTCCTGCTATTCCAGCGATACTCCCTAGACTTGTACTTCCGCCGCCCAATCCAAGTCCACTTAAACCTTTAGAAACTGTCTGTGCGACACTCCCACCGGGTTCATAAGTTCCTCCACCACTGACTTGCGTCTGAATCGCGGTGTTCACCTTATCGTTAAGCGTTTGACTTAGAGAGTGGGTCGTGCCGCCTCCGCTTGTACCAGTGAGCCTGTCAACGTCGTTACTGAAGCCACTCAAGGCCGTTGTTAGCGACTGAGTGCTTGTATAAAACGACATAGAATCGCTCGATGCGATGATCTTAGTAAAGTCGTCAACCCTAGCCTTCATCGCCTCGTCTTGCGTCTGGAAAGCATCTTTGACGGGAGGGATAAAGGCGTTGGTCACCATCTGCTTTAGATGGTCTTCGTATTTCTTTACTGAGTCATCTATAACGGACTTTTCAATGTCTTGCAGCATCGACTTAGCCAGCGACGGTTTCGCATTGGCCTTATTGTTTATGTCGATCTCTTGTTGCTTAAGCGCTCGAATCTGATGTTCAATATCCAGGCGTTGCCCTTCATACTGCACACCTTTTAACAAGGATGATTCGTATTGCAGGTCGGCTTGTCTCGATTGTAATGCCTCAGTCTGTCCTTTAGCCTTTTCCTTTGGATCGCCGTTCAGGTTTGCGAGAAGGCTTTCGCTTACGCTATTGCCTAAGCTCGTTAAGCTGCTATCGAATATCTTATACCCTAGAGTAGCTTGTAGCTTTTTAACCTTGTCATCGTATTCAGTTAAAGCAAACGTGTTGGCAATAGTCTTTTGCTGTAACTGTTCCCACTTATCGAGCGCTAGGAAATCGCTCTGCGTTACTAATGGGTCGTTAGCAAGCTGTTGGCGTTGCTCTTGATATGACTTGACGAGATCGTAAGACGCTTTGATGGCCGCTTGCACAGGCTTATCAAACGGGTCCATATTAGCTAATGTTAATTCAGTAGTTGACTCTGCAATCTTCTGTCTAAGTCCGTCTAGTTTCTCAAGGTCTGCTATTGCATTTGTGCCGCCGGGCTTGATTTTATCAAGCTCTGTACCCGCATTGTCATACGCCGTTTGGATTACTGTTGTCTTGAAGTCCGGCCGCTTCTCCATCTCTAACCGCTCGGCAGTCAGAGTCGCGATTGTTTCATTCTCTACCTCGATAAACTTAGTTCGAGCAGCAGTCGCATCATCAAACGTCTTAGTTCCGCTTAACGCCTTCTTAGCGTCGTCATAAGTCGAAGTGGCCGACTTCGTTTCCGATGTGAACTTCTTGTCGTCTACTCGAAGTTGGGCATCCTGAGCCTGATACTGAGCGTTTAGTTTATCGTCTAAGAAACGGTCCTTTGCATCTTGGGCTGTATTGAGTTTTCCGATAATAGTTTCAAGAACCCGAGACACCGCAACGTACTTATCAGTATGCTGACCTACTTTTTCTGCTGCTACTTCTTTTGGGTCGTTCTTAGCTTTGCTTACGTCGCCTTGTGCCGCCGCTTGTAGTCGCTGTAAACTAAGTATACGGGCAGCTTCGTTGTCAGAACCTAGTTGGGATAATCTCTCTTTTGCCTCCAAGTCCTTTAGGAGTGGCTTTATGGTCTGCTCCGTATCGCCATAGAGCGTTATTTGGCGCTGATCTGCCTTGACGCTTATGTCTAGAGTCTTGACACTTCTTTCAATAGCCTTCGAGTAAGTGTCATACTTCGTCGTAAGGTCATCCAATGCGAGTCCATCATCTTGAGCTTGCGAAGCTATTCCTTGACCAGCGTGACCAGCGTGACCCGCTTTTGCCGGGTCTACCTCTGGCTGATCTTTAGTAGGAGGAGACATAAAAATGTTCTTTAATTGCGCCGAGTAGTCTTTGGCCTGCTTTAACTGTAACCGCATTATTGTAGCCGTATCGGAACCGACCATTGCTAAGGGGTCCTTAGACTTACTCATCTCACTGATACGATGTTCTTCAGCTTGCGAAGCTAGATAATTTTTCCAGTGTAATTGGGCGTCCTCTGCCGGAGCATTATAAGAACCAGCGAACTCCCCCGTTGGAGCATATTGAGTGCCGTTATTATCGACAGCGCTAGCGTAAGCTTTTAACTCGCGCGCAGTATTAGCCTGTTGGGAGTAGTATTGCTTCCTGCGATATTCCGGGTCAGTCCGTAGCTTTTCGTCGTCATCGTCTTTGTGCTTCTTGAGCGCTAAAGTTCCAATATCCCAAGCAGCCAAGCCTAAACTAATTACAGTTCCGATGATCGGCAGTGCGTTCATCAATGCGGTGCGAATACCCGCCGCAGTTATCACTGCGGTCGCTTCCATTTCGCCGAGTGCTGTTTTGAATGTCGCGGCAGTAATATTAGTTTGTGCTGCTAATCCTGTCTCAGCTAATTCAATACCGCCAAAAGCGACTCCAATCCCGCCCGCAGCTTCTACTGCGGTAATCTGCAAATCTTTCATCAATATAATCATTGCGTCGATAGAGACGTTATACTGCGCTGCAAGAAGTTTGATGTTCTTTTCCATCAAGCCGTCTACTTCGCCGGTTACCGAAAGTAACTTTAGTGCTGCAATCTGATGATTATTTAACGATGTACTTGCGGCCCGCGTTTCTACGCTTACCGACTGTGCAAATAGCGCCATATACGCTGTTGACACGGTAGACCACACACGCATCGCAGTGCCTACTGTGAATAGTACGGTCTGGAATAATAGATAAGCGCCGCCTGCGATAGCAAGCTGACCGCCAAGCATCGCAAGAGACTGACCGTTTCTTACAAGGAATGGAATGACCGTATTTATGCCAATATCTGACACTGCTTTTAACGTAGGTAAGAACTCGCGCATTATAATAATGCTGACAGCTTCCCAGCCTGCCTGCATTTGCTTGAGCTTCATATCAGTAGTTTCTTGGAGTTTGTTAAACGACTTGTCCGCCGCCGCGTCTCTTACCGATTCTTTAGCGTCGTTAACTGCTTCTTCATATTTCTTGTAGTTGTCAATTAGCGTCTTGAGGTCTTCGAGATCACCTGGACGAACGCCGCCTGCTTGCAGGATCGGCAGTACCTTGCCTTCTTTAGCAGCTAAGTCTTCAATCAAGTGCGGGTTGTCTCTTACGCTTATATCTATTCCCGGTGCTTTTAACTTAGTTGCGAGGACCGTGCCTTCAATTTTGGCGAAAGCCGCTGCAAGATGAGTAGCGACTTCATCGCCAGATTGATTCGTTAGATGCGATACGATTGCGACCTGCGCGCCGATACGCGCCAAGGTATCAGGACCCCGACCTAAGCCTTCTACCATTATAGCAGAGAGCCGAGTCATACCGTCGATCATTTGTTCAGCGGCGTCCTGAGACTGACCGCCGAGCGATTGTATTCCGCCGCCGTATTTCAAAGCTAACCCAACAGCAATATTATACAGGTCGTTCTGTTTGGACAAAGGTTCGTGAAGCTGACCAAGAACCGCTACAGTAGAACGGTAAATATCCTCCATATTCATACCGGATACGGCAGCGAGCTTCATCGCCTCATTAGTCGCTACTAAAGCTGGCCCTAATTGACCGTGAGTAACTTTTGCCCACAAGCCTACGCTCTCTTGTACGTGAGTAACTTCGACACCGTACAATCGCGCCATCGCCATAGATTCATTCATGGCGTCTTGTGACATAGCCGGAGTGTACGAACCCGCTATGCCTGTTGCTGCTTCGTAGTATTGGCCGGTAATGTTCTGCTCTTTATCCATGTGGATAGCGTCAGTCATGCCTTTACCAGCACCACCAAAAACTAACTCCACACCCTTTGCCGCTAGACTCCACTCGGCGAACGTGCTTACCGTATGCGCCAAATGATCGGCGAACGTACTCATGTTCTTAATGGACTCAGGCAGGGTCATGTTCAGTTTATTGAAAGCATCTTTGCCCGCAATCAGTTTAGGAGTAAGATTGTCCCATGCTCTTGCAGTACGCTCTGCAACGGCACCTTCAGTGTTTAGTGCTTCGCTTGTAAGAGTCTTATCGCTCTCGCCGAGTCTTCCGCGAAGACTATTTGCCTGCTGCGTGATACGACGGTTATCGGCTAAAGGAGTAACGTCAGGCTCGGACTGTCTAAGCCTGCTTGCTTCGGCCTGAAGGCTGGCTAGCTGCTCAAGTAAACCTAGTTTAGCCTCAAGGGTTGCTATGTCCAACCCTTCAGCTTCAGACACTTGCTTAAGATGCGTCTCGTAGTCCGCCATTGCGGTGTCGAGTTTCCTAAGCGCGTTGGTCTTATTTATCTCTGTGCTTTCGAGAGTTCTCGACCTGTTATCCGCTCGGGATGCCTCTTGTTTGTTCCGTGCTTCTTGGTTATTGAGAGCGTCTATCTCAGCACGAACGTCTCCGAGGTCCTGTCCTTGCCGCTTAGTTGCTCCAAGCGGGGTACGAGTGCTTGGGATTGGGCGAGTGTAAACATCCTCTGCTCGATCTTGGATTGAACTCAGCTTAGCCTGTCGCTCAGTTACATCAACTCCTGCTGCCGCTAGTTCATCAAGAATGAGCTTGTATTCTTCGGCCGCAACAGTGATTGCTCGAAAAGATTCTTCGACTGCTTTGTTAGCGTCAGCGAGTCTATCTGCGTACTTAGCTTGAGCCTCAGTCGTTTCAACACTAGACCCTAGTTCAAATGCAGCGGCTTCCGCATTACTCTGGCGCAGTAAGGATTTGACTTCAGTCTGTAGCTCTTTAAGCTCTGCTGCCTTTTGTGTCGATGCGCCTTGCTCAGTCCGACCAGTCGGAGTCGGCCTATTAAATACTTCAGATGCTCTGGCTTGAAGCTTACCTAGAAACTCTTGGCGCGCTGAAACAGCCTCGCCTCGGTCTGCGATCCGTTCTAGGACTGCGCTGTACTCCTCTGCTGCAAGCGTGATAGCCTTAAAAGACTGTTCTGCTGATCTATTTACCTTAGTAAGTCGGTCAACACTCTTTGCTTGGCGCTCAGTCACTTCGATTGTAGGCTCTAAGCCCGCAGCAAGCCTGTTGGCGGCATCCGTAGCCTTGAATTGATCGTTGAGAGGTTTAGTCTCAGTTAGGACTCTTTTGGTTTCAGTATTGAGAAGACTATTCTGTAACCTAGCTCGTTGTTTAGGATCGGTAACGTCAGTTAACGCTGCATTGTCTACTGCTAGTGTGTTAGCAAGTTCTCTTTGCGCCGCGTTCCTTTGTTCCGCGTTGCTCACATCTATGTTAAGAGCTTTTAGTTTCTCTAAGACAGCGGTCTGCTTCTCTAACGCAGCAGTTAGAAGATTCGCTTTATCTATTGTGGCTTGCTTAGAAATCTGTTGGTCTACGATAGCTTTTTCTAAGGCGCTCGCGGCTTGAGTTTCCGACTCTAGTTCTTTAATCCTCGCTCTACCGCTGTCGCTATTCTTATCAGCTTGATAAGCGATTCTATCGAGTTCTTGAGACTTACCTTTAATCGCTAATAATTCTCGCCGCTGTGAAATCTCTTCGGTAAGGGCTTCAGATAACTTCGGCTCCTCTGCTAAACTAGGTTTAATCTGGCTGAACTCGTTTAATGCTGTCGCTGCTGCCTGGTGAGCAACCTCTGCTGCTTCGAGACTAGGGCCACTAATTGCAGACTGCTTTAGACGCTCGTTTGCTTTCGCAAGTTCCTGGACCTTAGATACAGTTTGGTCGTACTTCTTCTGAAGATCGTCTTGAGCTTTAACAAGAGCTTGCTTGAGAGCTAGGCCACGAAGGTCTTGTTCTTGATCTTTGACAGCCGCACGTCTTCCGATCTCAGATTGGTCATATCTAAAGGGACGGGTGTCAGCGTTAAACGCCTCACTGTTTAATCCAAGCGAATCGCGCTCTGCTTGTCGCCGCGCATTTTGCTCCCGCAGGTTGTCATCTTTCATGCGCTGGATTTGAGTAGCTAATGAACGAGCGCCACTATCTTCAACTGGAGCCATCTCATCGAAGAACTCGCTATGTAAGCCCGCAGCTTCGCGCATAGCAGCACGGCGCATACTAAGGAGTTCTGCTTGGGCCGTTTTAAGCCGTTCAATCTCTTCGTTTACACTCCGAGTTTGCCCCGAGACAACAGGCTGATTATCGAACACGTCAGGCGATAGCCCTGCTGCTTCGCGCTCCGCTGCACTGCGAGCGCTCATTAGTTCTGCTTGATCGGCGATCAGATTGGCAATCTGATCTTGGACGCTTCGCGTCTGGCCGGTCACTATTGGCTTATCAGCGAACACGTCAGGGTATAGTCCTGCTACTGTACGCTGTATTTCGCTACGTCCTTGTGCTAGGTTAGACTGCTCCTCTAGAAGCTCCCTAACCCGCGCATTTACGGAAGTGCCTTGTGTTGCGTTTATGTTCGCTAGATCAGCGGTAACTGACTTATTAAGGTTAGATATTTCACTCGCTCGGCGCTGTAGGTCTTGAAGCGGGTTTTGTTCATCTGTCGGAGCGAACGTTAGTCTATTTAGCTGATTTGTTGCGTTAGCGGCTGCGCCGCGAGCTACTTGCAGTTCTCCGGTGTCGAAGCCTCCAAGCTTCTGCAAGTCTTGAAGTAGCCGGTGAATTACTTCCAATCGCTGTGCAGTTTGAGCGTAGCCTTCATTTAATGTTTGCTGCGCCTTGCGTAGCTCCTCGATTTCGCGTACATCTGCCGCGTCTTCTTTAATTTTCGTAGCAGCGGCCTTTGTTTGTGCTGCGGCTGAAGCTTGGATTGTACCAAGTTTATGACTAAGCGCATCATCGCTAGCCTTTATCTCTTTAGTTATATCTTGAATATCTTTACGCTGGTTGGAGGTAAAGACTACCTCGCTGCCGTCAGTACCGTTTGTCGCCCGCGATTTACCGAGCACTTCCATAGCCCGCGCTCTGCGTTCCTCAAGTTCGTCACTAAGCCCAGATACATCTAACTTAGCGTTAGCCGCTCTACTAATTCTAGCTTGAGCTTCGCTGGCTGCAATAGCTAGCTCAGCATAGTCTTTCTTAAGTAGGTTGACCATTGTCCTGATTGCGAGTTCAGACTTGGCTTCCTTTTCATTATCGGCTACAATGGAGTTAGCGAGTCGCCTGGAAGCAGCAGCTTCGTCCGTTTTCCCTTGGACGGCTTGCTTTGAAGCGTTACTCGCTGCTGCACCTTGAGCATTAGAAGCTTTTATCGCTTCTTGAGCAGCGGCTTGAACAGCTTGTTCACTCTTTGCGCTTTGCGCTAATAGACGTGACTTTAGTTCTAATAATTCTTCTTCTGCGATCTTGACCCTGGTAGCCGTTGCCTGGGCCGCTAGAGCCAGTTCTTCTTCGCTAACTGCCGCGCCTTTTGCAGCTAAACTAAGTTTATCTACTCCAGCTACAGCTTCCGCTAAGCCTGTTGTAGTGAAGTTAACGTTTACCGTGCGGTCTTTTACAGCAGCATTTATCTTTTTGATAAGAGGTGCTATGTCTTCGGTCTTTAGCTCAAGGCCGATATTTAGTAGGAAGTCGGTTTCACCGGGCATAGCGTTCTCCTAATCTAAGTTTATTTTCAAGCTGCCAATTTCACTGATCGTTACTTTTCTTTGCACTATAGTTTCGGCGTCTCTCGTTTTCTCTATATGTACGAAGCCACTCACCGAGGGGGATAAATAGGTCGTGCGGGTAATAGTAGTTTGTATCCAACGGTCCTTTGTACTCATAGTCAATGAGTTCAACTGGCCTCGGCCACTCCTCGCGATCTATGAGCTTAAGGTTCTCTAATTGGTATCGCCGCTGTATTGCATAATAAGCGATGTCTACTACCTGCGCGTCTGCCTCAGTAATGAGGTATTGAAACGATTCAATTCCTCCGCCGTATTCTTTTACGATAACGTCCGCTTTAGCAATTAGCTCGTCGCGGCTGATCGCAAAGGGAAGTCCCGAGCCTTCTTAACCTCTTCTGCAATCATATTAGAAAGGTCTTCAATAATGTCGCCCGGCAACGTTTGCTCAATCTCGTCCCGCGTTTCAAACACTGGAACAAAAGAGCCATCTTCTGCCTTATCGTACACGCTGTCCAAAACCAAGTTTAGGCGGTAGATTTCATAGGCTCGTTCTTGGGCTGATGTATTGATCTGGATTTCTAGGCACCGGCCCGCTAAATCATCAATACCAAGCGAAAGCATAGCCTTAGTAGCTTCTTCCATATTAGTCTTAAGAATAGGCTCTAGCTGTGTCCACCACTCGTCGTGCGCTTCTGTATCCTTTTGATCCGGTTCTTCGATTCCAAGGGTGCGAATGCTGTCAGCGCGAATGGCGCGGAAATCGCTATTAACTACAATGCGACTGCACTTCTCTTCACCGAGGGTTACGAAGCCTTTTTTGAACTCAGCAGCTTTAGACTCACCACCTTCGGGAACTTCTTTTATCTTCTTAACTGCGCTAGCATATTCTTCGCTCATTGCCTCGCGCAGGATACGATCTTTGAAGCTAGTTGGGCGACGGTACCAAAAGTCAACTTCTTGTGTTCCGTCTCTTGATGCAATAGTAAGTCTACGGGTAGGGCTTCCCAGCGCGGCAAGTTTCTCTTTCACAGAACTCATGCTAATCGTAGTCCAATTCCAAGGGCGTTACGCCCGGCAAAAAAGTAGCGTTAAACTTAGTTAAGAACTTTGAAAGCCGTTCCGACTCAAATTGAAGCTTCATCTTGATCGCTTCGCCGATTCCCAGACAGTTAGACGGAAACATGACCGGGGAATAGGCCGTAAGGTTCTCATAAAGCCTGTCTAAGCTGCCTTCAATGAGTAAGCCGTGTAATTCTTCATTGGCCGCGCTAGCGACCGTAGGGAGCCTTACAATGTTATAGCGCAAGAGCCATTTGTTCTGGACTAAGTTTCTTTGTTCGTACAAGAAGCTTCTAGCCTTTGTAAACTTCCGGTCGTACTCATCGCGAAGGGCTGCGCTGAATAACGGCATCGAAGGCATCCGGCAAGTTACCGGGTAGAGTTCGCCTAGCTCGCTTAGAACAACGCCTAACATTGCGTTACCGGCCGCGAAGTGCGCCTCTTTTATGGCAATCCGATTTGTAGTGTCATCCATTCAAGTTCCGTTTCTAGACAAAAAAGAAGGGCACCAAGCTACTTTAGATAGCTAGTGCCCTCCGAGACAATTTCAGAGGGCAGGGTCTAAACTTAGTTTAGGGGGACGTGGCAGAGATGGTGACGACGCCACTCATATCTTTGCCTGACATTTTCTGCGTCATATCAGCGTTGGCCGCGCCCGATTCATCAATCGAGTCGAACACCGGCTGACCTCCTGTAATCGAAAAGATGACGACTTGATTCTTGGTCGGGTCTTTGACGAAGATACCAAATGGCAAGTCGTTAGAGTTCATATAACGAGTCACATAATCAACGCTATAAACGTCGCCACCCGCACCGTTGCCAGATGTTCCACTAGCGAGGCTAGAGATGAGCGCATTATCCGTAGGCATGATACTAAGGCTATAAGCAATATCAGGGACGCCTGCGGTACCGTAAACAATTTCGTTCTCACCGAGCCCCTGCACCTGTTTACGCGCAATCGTAATCGTCATACTTGCGTCTTGAACGCGAGGCAGACCAGCGCCAAGAATCGTTACGGGTGTCAAACGGCCAGGGATACCGGCAGGATCAGTTGTATCGAACTTCGTTGTAGAAATTGTTTTCGCAAGAGAGTCCGTGTCGTAGGAAGCGAACAACACTTTGATAATATCGCCAGGGACAAGTGTATCGCCGAGGACAAGGTTACCGCTGATGCAGTTATACAGACAATAACCGCTCTTAGGAGAAAGTCCGAGAATACAGCCTGCGGCCGAATGAACTTTCGTCGTAGTGAAGCTAATTGAAGTCGGTGTAGCCGCAGTAATAAAGCAAATCTCTTGATTCACGCCACCAGGGTCTACCATGATACTAGCGCCGACAACGAGTTCGGGGCCGCGATAGTTCTCAAGGTTACCCGAAGCAGGACTAATAACCGTTGTCGTCAGTGTCGCTTGTGACCCCGGTGCTGCCATCGAAGAAGCTGCAACTTGATAGTCCTGGTTTTCACGATAGCGGACATTCGTTCCAGCACCGTAAGTCACGCCGCCGATTGTTTCAGAACCAAGGGGGATGCGCTTAATCTTGAAGAAGTTGATGCGCCCACTGTCGTACAAGCTATCAGGGGGCTGCCCTGACACAGGAGGAAGCTTGCGGTTCGGGATTTCTGCACCAACAGTTGCCGTGTTCAAGCCTCCTGCAAACGTCGAAGCAAGAGGAATACTACCAGCGGTAACGTCAGCAGCGAGAATTACATACGTCTTAGCGACGGGGTAGCCGTTAACATAAGCAAGCTGCGGTCCTTGGCAATCATACTCTTCGGTCGTCATGCCGGAGTTTTTCGCCGTATAAGTAACCTTAGTTAAGATCGCGTCGAGCGCTACCCAGAAGCCATAGATTGTGCCTGAGCCATCAGCTAGGAGGCGACAATAATCGAATTGAGCCGCGCCGAGTGAGAAGTAATTCCAGGTCGTCGTTGTCCCCGAAGACGCTACTTGCTTTGCAGCAGTAATGAGTCCCAGAAGCTTCGTTGAAGTGGCTTGACGAGTAAACTTTCCTGTGAATTCGCCGAGGTTGACAACACCGCCGACGATTCCATTTGTACCTATCTCAATAACTTGGTCAACTTTAGTTTTGCTTCCAGCATCAGCGCTATCAAGGCGCGACACCGGAGTAAGAGTTGTGGTTGTCGTGAGGGAAGTAACTAGTTGCGTAAGGTCGTCAATGACTGTGAGTGACAGTCTACCTTGGCGATCAACGATTAGTCCATGCGCGGGGGCCTGTGTAGCCATTTTATGTGAGACTCCTAATAGATTGAAGTAAGTTTACGAAGCCTCACTAGGCTTCAAAGAATAGATATGATTTAGTCATGCTGCCTGAGCCATTTTGCGAATCGCCGGTTTGATTGAGTTTTCAATTAGCTCGGGCACATGTTGTGCAGTGGTAGCGTAAAAATGAAAGCCGGGGATCGACTTGAACATAAACCAGCGAGCGTTAGCTTTCCCTATTCCGGGCTTAAGAGTGTATGCTCCGTGACTACCTTCTTTAGCATGCATAATCAGAAAGCTGCCGCGCATACCATCTTCCCAGCATTGCCAGAAAGGAAAGTGGTTAGAATATATCTCGCCCGTTATATTGCGCCAGTAATAGACGCTAGTCTCTTTCAAGACTGCAATTTCACCAAGGCTTACGGTTAAGCTCTTCTTATCTACGACCATGCTTTTCGCTACGATCTCTTGTAGCCAGTAACCATCAGGCTTGTAAAAGCGCATCCGACTAGCGCCATTTTTTAAGATTTCGTCTTCAGCATTTATGTTTGCAGAAGGGAAGGCAGGGTAGTTAGTAATGCCTTCAGGGTTTCCACTGCCGGTCATCATTACGTTGTACTCAGTTTGTTTATCCGGCGCGTGTTCTGCTGCTATGAGGCAAAGCTCCTCGCCCGCAATTTGAAGCATCTCTGGGCTCTCTGAGCGAATCTTCTTGAAAAGCTCTTTGAGTCTTTTACTAGCTCCTGTGTCTTTCATAGACCATCTCGGGTAAGGACTGCAATTTTGACCTGGAAAGAGATGTCGAAATCTCTGCGATCTATAATCAGGTTATCTTTGAACGCGGCCCGCTTTGGCGGAATCGCATCGCATATCTGCATGTAGCCAATCTGCTGATACAGGCCGTCTATTTTCCCTGAATAGTAATCGACATAGGGAATAATAAACGACCGGCCAATCAGCGCCCACGCCATATCCTTGAGTAATAGGTAGCTTATCCTTGAAGGTGTCGTTGTACCGTCCACTGCTATATTCACTGTTGGTACGCAAGTTAGCTTGATATTTCGCCATTCCCAATTAGCTCCGTCTCCCATTCCTGTAGAGATCGGGGACTTTGCTTGCCCCTCGTCAACGGTATAGCCGATTACCGGAACTCTTTTGTAAAAGGTGTCCTGGTCGAAGTCTGTATCAAGAATGCCGAGGCCATTTGTATCAACTAAGTATATGCCGTTCTTTTGCAGAGCGTAACCCTGGTTTAACCCCGCTGCTAAAGACGCGGTATCATATTCAGCCTTTAGCTGAGTAAAAAGGTATTGCCAGATCGAGGCAACATAGTTCATATCTCACCTTCCTCTAGCGACTACCTTTGGATTCTTCGTAATTTCGGCAACTTCACTTGTAAATGGTCGCGTATCTAATACTGGAGGGAATACTCGCTTATAGGACGCAATATCGCTTATGAGGCGACTTTCTGAAGCCAACAGAGTGTGAGCTAAACTAAGTTCAGTATCGTCGTAACCATTGGACATAGCGTCTATAGGATGCAAAGCAGAACCATCGAGGAATACTAAGAAGTCGTTGAAGGTCAGCTTGTCGTCCTCTATCTGCAAGACGCGACTAACGTCTAGAGATAAGGATTCACTATGCTGCATAGAATAGTGGAATGACAAGTTACGAACCGCCTCAGTGAGGACCGAATCCGTTATTTGAGCCCGGTCATCTTCGACCGATAATAGATGCGCTACACTCGTTGTAACGTCTCCAGTAACCGCCCGATCTAGAACGGGTCTAGCATCGGATGTTAACAAGCTTATCGAATCCATGAGACGGATCATTTCGCTTGTAATGAGCCGCACGTCTACTAGATTAAGGTTGACTGTATCGCTACAGTAGGCCGAATCGCTTCTTATGCCGAGTGCATCTATTGCAGCAGTCCTATGAGCCATCGGCAATGCGACTACATCAAAGGATATGTTTCGCGAGTCTAGGACCTGCAATGTTCTTGCATTACTTGTGTCTATAAACTCGGTGAATGTTGTTCGGTTGTCGCTTGCTATCAAGCTGTGAGTTATAATCAAGCCTAGTATATTAAGCGGCGACCGAATCTCCCACAGAACGAACTGATGAACTTCAGGAAGCTCAATAACTTCTAGAGTTCCTATACGGGTGTCGATTGGATAGAACCAATGCGTTAGCGGCAACGTTATTGCATCGGTCTGCGTCCTAAACTCAGTTAAGGGTAAAAGACGAGCGTCAGAGGCCGCGATATTATCACTAACCGGCACTCTAGTATCTATTGGTACGAACGGATGAGTTAGCGGTATTGTTATCGAGTCACTGACTATGGAACCAATGTCTGTTATAACTAGAGGTCGATAATCAGCAATAGCTACTGCATCGTTGAAGTTCTGTCTGTTATCTATCGGGACAAACGAATGGGCTATCGCTATAACGAATGAATCACTAAAGGTTCGCGTATCGGCGATTATATCGACTTGCGAATCTGGCAACGCAATGCTATCGCTAAATACAGGCCGCGAGTCGGTGAAAAGAAAGGTTCTTGCGTCGGGAGTAGCTACAGTCTCGCTTGTACCGGCCCGCGTGTCGAGAGGAACAAAGAAGTGGGCTATACTAAGTACAGGCGAGTCTATGGCAGTCCGAACATCGGTTAACGCTATTATGCGGCTATCGGGAACCACCACCGAATCGTCGAAGATGCGGAGATCGCTCATCGCCAATATCCGAGAATCGGGTATTGCTACCGTATCGCTATAAGAACTGCGGGTATCACTAATAGCAAGTGGCCGGTAGTCCGGGATCGCAATAAGATCGCTGTACGGAAGACTTGTGTCTGTTACATATACAACGTGAGCGATTGGCAGCGCTGCTAAATCAGCGAATGCTGGCAGCACATCAATAACAGGGAGCAGGCGAGAATCTGGATTCGCCGGGCTGTCGCTAACATCATCCCTTGTATCAGTTGCGAAGCTAAACTGAGTACGATACAGGGTTGGTATATCGTCACTTATTCTAGTCTCAACTGGGACAGGATATTGCGTTCGTGCAAGAACTATTACATCTGTAAACGCTACACGACTATCTATAGCGAGTGGCAGGCGCGAGTCTGGGATTGCAACTGCATCCGTGAATGTTGCCCGCGTGTCACCTATCGAGAACGCGGTAGCGTCCGTGAATTCGCCGCAGTCGCCAAAGGCGGTTCGCGTGTCTATGAACGTCAGTGGGTGATTGATCGGGAATACTAGAACCGTATCACTGGAACTAGAGCGCGTATCAATCGCGACCGGAGCTTGATTCCTCTGTAATACAGGAACATCACTACAAGGCGCGTTAGTGTCGGTTGCTGTCGGTATCCGAGCATCTTGAATTGCTACTAGGTCGCTAGACACCTCTCTTGTATCGGCTGGAATGCTAAACTGAGTTCTAAGAAACTCTAATGAATCAGTAAATATGTCCCGTGTATCGGTCGCACCGGGAAGACGAGCATCAGAGATTGCTACTGTGTCCGTTGACCCTGACCTCGTATCAGTCAGGATAGGATACTGTGTTCTCAAGATAACGAGGGTATTGTAGAACGCTGCCCGCGTATCTGAAGCTACAGGAATACGCGAGTCCTGAATCGCTACCGCGTCTGAGGTTGACGAGTTGGAGTCTGTAGTGATTAGGAAGTGGGCTAAACTTAGTATAGGTGCGTCAGAGTATGCCGTTCGAGAGTCTGTTATTAAGACTATGCGCGCATCCGGTATACTAACTAGATCAGTTACCGATGATTTTGTATCGCTCGGAACAAGCAGTTGGGTACGGAAAGTCGTTACTATATCGGACACAGAGTTTCGAGTATCAGTTGCTACTAGCAAGTGAATTTCTGGAATAGCTAGGTTATCTACGAAGACGCTGCGACTATCGACTTGGACTATTGTCTGCGTCCTGACGATGACTTGGCTGTCAGCAAATGTCCGTGTATCACTTAGGAATAGACTATGAGCTTCGGGGATAGTCGGAATATCGACTATTACTGGCCGAATATCGCTTAAAACGACTAACTGTGTACGTGCGATAATTAGCGAATCGCTGAATATGCGAGAATCGCTGGGTATAAGGAACTCGTCGTCTGGCAGAACAGGAGTATCAATGAAAGACGCTCTTGTATCGCTAGGTATAAGAAACTGAGTTCTAACTGTTCCAAGCGAATCGGTAAACGTGGCCCGCACATCAGTCACAGGCATAAGCCGTGCGTCCGAAAACATGGGCGCATCGTTATATGGTGCCCGCGTATCGCCGATCATTGACGTATGCCCGCCCATTAGCGAGATACTGTCGCTAGTAGTTGAGCTAGAGTCACTAATGGCTAGCGAATGAGCTATTGGAGCAAATAGGGCAGAATCTGTTACTGTATTGCGCGTGTCGCTCAGAACTAAGGTGCGAGATAAACTTAGTACAGGAGCGTCATTACTACTGCTGCGAACGTCTGTTATCGCCAGGAGGCGGCTATCAGGAATTGCAACTACGTCAGTAATCGACGTTCCAATATCCGTTGGAGCTATTAGCTGCGTTCTTACAGTATTTAGTGTATCCGAGCCGATGGAACGAGTGTCTGTTGCCAGGAGCAAGCGCAAATCGGGTAAACTAACATTATCGCCGAATGAAGCTCTAACGTCAGCTAACAGAAGATTGCGCCCGTCCGGGTAGGACGGACTATCGCTGAAGATTACTCGCGTATCTGTAATGGCTAGAATACGCGCATCCGAGATCGCCGGTACATCGCTGATCGCTAACCTTGTATCAATAGCTGATAACGTATGAGCAATCGGGGCGAATAGCGGAGAGTCTGTGAGACTAGTCCGAGTGTCAACAGGGACAAGCGTCTGGGTTCTCTGTAGAACTGGCAGGTCGCTGTTTGGATCGTTAGCATCGCTAGGAATTAAGAAATGGGTTCCTATTATTGCGCCAGAGTCTACATATACGCTTCTTGTGTCTGAGACAAGAGAGGTTCGAGTTAGGAATGTCGGGTAGAATATAAGTGTAAGCATTACAAATACCCGTCCCTAGCTCTTAGGTGTTGTCTTCGGTCCACACTACTGAAATGTCCATCGTGCCGCCCGTGAGCCCCGTATACAGATAGATATTGAACTGTTGCGCGGCACCTCGTAGCGTCGGTGGCTGATATAAGTTGTCGTCAAACCTTATGTCACTTACCATAGGTAGATTCGCAAATGACCCCGTTGCAACGTATATCTTGCTCGCGTAGAACGACCCTGAGTAATTTGAGAGGGTCGGCACGACAGTATAAGCAGTTGCTACCGCTGTAGCTGCGTTATTCGCAGAATCGTTCAGGCAAATATTGACAGCGGTTCCAGTTCCTCCGGTAGCGTTCGTAATTGCCTTTATCAGAGACATGTCGAGCGTAATAGCCGTAGTTGCAACCGCTGAGAATGTAACTCTGCGAATCTTCACTGTCTTCGTGGCTGACCCGGTTAAGATAAACACCGGCCCGAGAGCAACAGGGGCAGTTTGACCTTGCGAGGTCGCTGTATAAGTAGCCTTGGTACTATCCCAAGGTTGATTCGTTAGGTAGCCACTTAAAGAAATGTTTAATGGCGACCCTGTAGCAGGATCGCCGATATTGACTAACTGCATCTGTTCTGTAACGGTATCGCGGGTAATCGCGTTTGTCGCGATGTTTGTTCCGCTTCCTGCGGTGACCGGCACGTTAGCCATTTATGCTCGCCTCTCTAAACTTAGTTTAATACTCGTAGCCGATGACGCTGACACCGATTTGCGAACCTGATGCTGTCGTCTGCCAAACACTGAGTCCGATCACTGTGCCGCCAGCTATTTCAAACCCATCAGGGATGACGACATTATACGATGGCCCGCCTGAGTTTCCGTAGACATAAAGCGGTAAAAGCAGGTTCCCGGCGGTAGTTGCCCCGGCGCGAATGTTAAACCATGTGTTGTTCGGTGTCGTGTAATAGCTTGTAAGCGTGATAATCTGAATGCGAAGCGTCTTTCCCGCCGTAACAGTGTATGATCCTTGCGCCGTTAATTGCGCCGCACCGGCTTTTGAGACAGCGAAAGATTGCATAACTTCCGAGGTCGTTGTACTCCAGTACGAACCCGGTGGCTGCGACAGCACTACCGACACGCGACCGCTGTCCTTCAAGTCCTGGACTGCTGCGCCGAACGCGCCTTGAACACCCTTGGCAACTACGGCCTGCACATTAGCTGCCGTATTAGGATCAGCCATAACCATGTTCTGACGTTCAACGGTGTTTGTGCCCGAAACCAGTTCCGATGTATCCATCTTAAGCCCGGTGCCGTTAGGCTGGACTTGGACATAGTTGAAGTTAGGCATACAAGCTCTACTGTCTAGCCATGAGGCTGATCGTGCAAACGAGTCTAGTGGTATCGGTCGTTACGCCGAGAATTTCAAAGAGCCCAGTTTCTTGACCAACCTTCACCGCATATCCGCGCTGAAAGTAGGGCTCATAGGTCGGATGGACCTGTAAAGTTGCTTTACGGGTGATTACGTCTCCTGTAACTTCGCCTTGAACTGCATCTTTGGTTTGCTGGAATACCCCCGCGCCAATAATTACTGTATCTGTGTCGGGGTTAGGTTCGTTACCAGGAGCAAATGGATCAGCCGCCACGTCGGGACTAATAGCTGGGGCTGCTATGTAGAGTATCCAGCGGCGACCAATATCCGCTCTAGCCATCCGGGAGAACTTGAGAATATCGCGGTTAAGCTTGATTCGCATAAGTCCTCCTGTAAACTTTAGTTTAGTTGGGAGTGATTACATACGCTTCCAGTGCATAAGCAGGCCAAGCCACATTTTCAACCATAGCTCCGTTTATCATAATCGTGGAACTCGGGTCTAGCGCGTTAATTGCATCGGCGTCAGCCTGAGCGAGTTCCAATGTACTGTAAGGAGTACCTGTGTCAGTTCCTGTATAACTCGGGCAGTTGGTGAATAGCGTAGGGACAAGCGAAAGTGGCATGTAAGTTTCTCCTAAAAAGCTCTGCAAGTTACTTAACTATATCCAGGTTCCGCCGCCCCAAGACCAACCAGCGGCATAAAAAGAAGCTATAATCCAGTTAAGTTGCGGCATTATTCCGCTAAAGTCAAAAAACGAATCATAAGCATCGCGGACCATTGGCTTGGTTGCAGTCTTGATGTAAGCTGTAGCCATAGATTTGATTTCAGCGAAGTCTGCTACTGACTGTGTACTCATACCGTCGATCAAACGACCTGGGGCTGTGTCGATGGAAAAGTTATCTGTCTTGTACGCTCTGGCTTCTTCAGACTTAATTCTGATCGTGGCCCGATTTAAGACCTTCTGACCGATAGCGAAGATTATTGGCCGTAAGCCGTTGTTTCCAATAAGGCCGACGACTGTCTTTACGTTCAAGTCATCAGCAATACCATAACCGTTTATATTGAACTGACTGAGCATATCAATACTGACCTGGATGGCACTATTAAGCATTCGGTTCGTGTACTTGACCTGTCGGTAGGAAATATTCACTACGTCAGTTGCTAAAGGAGCTACTGCAAAGGTAAGTTCGCCTTTGTCGTACTCGACGGTGTAATCTAAGTTTAGTTGCAGCGTAAGGCCGTTTTTGACTACCTGAACGCTGTATTCTAGCAGTATAGGAGGCTCCGCATCAGGAATAGCTCCCAGGCTGTATACAGCCGTTAAACCATCGGGTTGAAGTAAGCCAACACCGCTGCCGGTGTCAACATTGATATTTGTGCTACTCGTTTCAAAGTCGCCATAATCACCGATGAAGTCGCGAAAGGGGCCAATCAGGTTAGTAATCTGAGCATCGAAGAGGTTATAGCTATAAAAGCTCGGTGCGGGCTGTGCAACAGAGAAACAGTCGAAGAATGGCAAAGTATATGCCTGACTGTTAACAAACACCGTAGGCGAAGCCTGATACAGGCGCAATCCGCTTCCAGTGGCGTCGTAGATACCCGAGGGGTTCGTGACTGACGTTAGCGGCGTCCAAGGGCCAAACTTATTCGGTTTGTTCGGATCGACTGGGAGTGGATCAGAGTAGTTGACCGAATAGGACGTTGCATTCGGGAAAGAAGGCAAGGAAAACATATTTGGCAAGGCCCTATTCTCCTTTACTTAGTTTTGACTAAGACTTTCTTTGAGTGAGCTTGTTTAGCCACTTTTTCCCGTGCTAGTTGTTTCTCGTTATCGACGAGGTGCTGTTGGAACTGCTCAGGGATTGGAATACCCCGATTTACATGGTCCGCAATAGCTATCTCTGAAAGAGACGCAATCGGGTAATTTGTATCAATCACTTCTTGCGCCGTCATCTCAGAAATTCCGATAAGCTCTATCTCAGAACATTTTGCATAATGCTCAAGCACTTGCATAATGGACCGATTAGCTCGTTTTCGCATTTGATATGTTTCCACATTCTCTTGCTCGATAGCGTCTCGAAGTCTTGAGGGAAGATTTTCTTCCTCTTCGCTAAGTGGCTTGTAATCCTCACTTAGAAGAACAATGTGGATAATATCGTTCGGGTCCTTTGTAAACACCTGTACTTCGCCGCCAGCTTCGGGAACTACGATGGTAGTCTTCTTCAATCGAGGAGATTTATCGCCATCGGGAATTCCAGGGATATTCTTAGCTGACCCGGTTATATGCTTGAACGAGACGTGCTTATTCATTACTTTTTCAACACTTTCATATAGAATACTGGCACAAAGGACACTCCCGGAGGAATATCCCTTGTACTTAGTTTAGACAATAGCTGCGATTGCCACTAGCGCCATCCAGTCAGTAAGGACTTTCTGTGCTGGAGCTTTTGCGTTGCCCGTCGCGAAGTCGTTCGCGTACACAGTCAACAGGGTTGTAATAAGGCCCATAATGGTGTTCACCTTAGACAAACCTCCCGACTCCATAGTTAAGCAACAGCGGATCAGGCTGTGCAAGCGCAATGCTGCGCGCTTCGTAGCGTTTAGCCATCATCCGCATACTACCCGTAAGCGGGTCCTCGTCAGATACCGATGCGTCAAGCTGATTCCAACCGAGAACACCTGGGGCGTTAGTCGAGATGAGGAAGTAGCCTACCGGGAGAATGTTGGTCGGCTGCACAAAAATGCTCATACCAAACCAATTCATCGTCTGGCCGTTTTCCGAGAAGCCCATATTCGCTGCCTCTTCCCACTTGGAAGGAGGAATAGCGTGAACTGGATCGGTGTTTTGATTCGCGTTAACTGTGCCAGTACCAGTATAAGCAACGACAGTCGCTTGGTTCCAATATGCCTCCCAAGGCTTTCCAGCGATAGGGATAAACATATTCTTAGGTGTCTTGCCTTGCAAGATCATTTGCGAATGAATCGCTTTGAAGAGCCCGCTAGTCAAGCCGCCCTCGGTGATCGCGCTAATGATGTTAGTTTGCGCGATAGAGCCTGCTTGAACTGTCGGATCGAGGACGTAGGGGTTACGGCCCGTAAAAGGCGTCGAAGCGTAGTACGTCGCGAGGCTTTGCACCAAAGGCTGCGTGAGCGGTTGTCCAAGCATCGTATTGATGATAATAAGCTGACGATAGAGCTTCATATCGCGAGCAAGACGCGCAAGCGCCATCTCTTTTTCATGGAACTTGGCAATGTCGAAACTGACGTTGACAAGGTTCGGGACCAAGATTTCTTCCGAGAAGTATTGGAACGGCACAACCTGGACTCCAGATTGCTTCGTTGCGTACTTCACTGAAGGCGGGCCACCGGCCAGATGACCCATGTTCACGCGAACCGGGTATTCCTGACGGAGTTTATAGACCGGAATTTCGCCGATACCCAACGGGACAAACTCAGCGAATCCATCGGCAAGATCATCGTAGGCATAGACGTTCAAGTCGATAAACGTGGCTT